>Ga0126371_10004159_pt1 | contig 12737 bp, 11 predicted proteins | sample PanSoiMetaPlot_4_FD_110145 | JGI IMG/M metagenome (GOLD analysis project Ga0126371, IMG submission 110145) | Tropical forest soil microbial communities from Panama - MetaG Plot_4 | ecosystem: Environmental > Terrestrial > Soil > Tropical forest > Bulk soil | place: Panama | collected 2016-02-17
AACTGAACACCAGCTACCGGCAAATCTTCACTGATGGACGACCCCCGCCGGCCGATCCCAACCCTTCCTGGAATGGCTACTCCACGGGCAAGTGGGAAGGCGACGTGTTAGTTGTGCAGACAACCGGTTTCCGCGACGGGCTGTGGCTGGATGCGACGGGCAATCCGATGACCGACGCCGCCAAAATGACGGAGCGCTTCCGGCGCATGAACTTCGGGCGAATGGAAATCGAGGTCACCGTTGACGATCCCAAAGCCTACACGAAGCCTTGGACTGTCAAGCTGAATCAAATCATCAAACTCGATACGGACCTGCTCGACTTCGTCTGCGTCGAGGGCGAGAAGGACAGCTCGCATTTGACGCTGAAGTAAAACGTCGAAAAAACGCTCCCTAGCCTGCATTATCAGCCGCCAAGTGTCGAGCACAAGCTGAAAGTGGCGCGGACTCCCAGTCTGCCGCGTCCCGACTCGTCGGGTTCAGCCCCAGGCTCGTGAGAATCCCCGCTAGGCGTCGCAACCACTTGCAGAGCCGCGACCGTAGGGAGCGGTATCTGGTTTGGCTAACGCTCGATGGAGAGAGCCAGCGCATTCGCCGCCCAGCCGGTGGCCATCGTGGAGATCCACTGATCGTGGCCATAAGGGAAGCCGCTCTCGAAGTACTGCTGAAACTTTGTGGCGCGGCTGGCGACGCGCCAGGATCCGTCCGGGCTTTGCGTGCCGAGCAGAAACTTTACGCCCTTCGCGTCCGGTCGCATGATGCCGGCTTCGTTGAGTGCCCACAACGTCATCCCGGTGGCATAGGCGTCGCTTGGGAAGCCTTCGCGCTGTGCCCACCCGCCGTCGGCGCGCTGACGCGCCAGAACGGGCTCGGCGAGTTTGCGAAGCTCCGCGGCGGCGGCCCCCGCCGCGGCAACGCCTACCAGACGCATGTCCAGGTCCTCCAGGATCACCGGCTCCGCGTGCATCAGCCACTGCTTGCCACGCTCGACCCGCTGCTTCATTTCGGCGGCGCGGCCGGGCGGGCCATAGGCCCTTAACGCGCGGATCGCCATGGCCGTTCGTGAAAAATCGCTGTCTTGCAGTGGAGAACGCGAGTATCCGGGAAGATGCCAGCCGCCGTCCCCTCCCTGAGCCTCCGCCAGGTTGGCAGCGAGAAAGTCGGTGGTGCGATTCGGTTTGTAGCCGGCACGCACTAGGGCCTCCACGGAGTATAGGTTGTTGTCGGCGCCGCCCAGCGCAGCTGCTCCTTCCAGTTGGACGCCATTGACCGGCAGCGCGATTTGTGCCTGCCGTTCGTGGGAGGCTTTCTCGTCAACCGGAATACCCTTGGCCCGCGCAGCCGCTGCCGCAAACTCGGCGGGCGGTTGCTCATGGCACGCGAAGCATGCGGCCTTATGGTAGAACTGATCGGTCGTGCCCTCGAGCAGGTGCATGCTGCGGCTCACGGCCGTCCGCGCGTCCGGCATCTCTTCCGATAACGTCAACAGACGGGCGCCAGCCTTGGGGCTTCCGCCTAGCGCGCGGATTACATCTGCGTCCCCAAACTTGTTCGCCCAATCCAGAGCCGTCTCGCCGGCATGATTCTTGGGGCGAAGATCGGCGCTGCGAGCCATCAGCATGCGCACCGTCTGGCGGTCATATCGGTCGGTGCCGACGGCCAGCATCAAAGGAGTGAATCCCCGGTAATCCTGAGCGTTGATCTGCGCGCCCGCGTCGAGCAGCGTCTTCACTGCTTCGGGAGGGCCGAACGCCGCGGCCATCAGCAGAGGTGTCCACCCGCCAAACTCCACGGTGCCGGTTGGAATTTTGGGCAGGCCCTCAGTCTTCGATACCGCATTCACCTTGGCGCCTTTGGCCAACAGCAGCTTCACCGCCTCGACATTGCGGTTGCCGGCCGCGTTCATCAGCGGAGTTAAGCCGATGAACGTGTCCGGCGTCTCTATATCGGCGCCGGCATTAAGCAGCAGCCGGATCGTGGCGGTATCGTTGCCGAACGTCGCTGCGTTCAAGGGCGTAACGTGCCTCTCGTCCATCACGGCGACCTTGGCGCCCTTCGCAAGCAGCAGCCCTACCACTTCAGCGGACGGGTTAGTGAAAGCGGCAACGATCAGCGCGGTCCGGCCGCTCTTCGCGACTTTGTTCACGTCCGCGCCATGATCGAGCAGCAGGCGAACTTTGACTGGGTCCGAAACCGACCACATGAGCGCCGTGGACCCGAAAGCATTTTGCGCGTTGACATCGGCTCCGCGATCAATCAATATCCGCATTGCATCCGTCGAGCCGATTTCGGCTGCATACATTAGAGGCGTGATCTGACGGTCATCCACCGTGTTGGTGTTCGCGCCCTGATCGAGCAAGCCTTTCAGCCCCGCCAAATCATTGGCGCGGATGGAGGCATAGAACTTCTCCGCGTCCTGGGCGACAGCAGAGATCGCGATGATCGCGAGCGCGCACAGTATCCGCATGCGGCGAATTATATCAGCCGAAGGCCGATATGTGTCCTTACGGCCGGCAGAGCCGATTTTCAGCTGGACCGCATTGGAGCCGGCATTCTCCTGTATCAGGGCACGACTTGAGTCGTCCCGCGGAGCGCAACAGCTTGTGGGCTTTAGCCCTGGGCGACCGCTCGCGGCCGGGGCCAGGGGCTAAAGCCCTCTTGCTTCCGGCGCATTGCGGCATGGCTGAAGCCAAGCCCTGATACAAAGCCCATCGCGGCGCCTCTCGGCTGTAAGAAATCCAGGCTCGAGCGGGGCGAGTCACTATGGATCATTTCCCGCCCAGATGCGTCAGGTCCTTTTCGTTTTCGCAGTAGTTTTCGAACACGTCGGAGTCCGCCAGAAGTTCGTGGGGAATCTTTACGGTGAAGGGCTTGGTGTACGCCTTCGGATCGTCAAAGGTTATTTCATAGTCGAGGTGTCCGAAATCGCGGCGCCGGAAGCGCTCCAGCGTGCGCAGCGCCGCGCTGTGCGGATGGCCCATTGCATCGAGCGGTGTCTTATCGTTGAAGCCGGCCGTCTCCACAACCAGGGTGTCGCCCTCCCAGTGCGCGATCGAGTAACCGTAGAACGCTGGCAGGTTGAACTCTTCCGGAAGCTTGCGGCCGTCACTATAGATCTGCCGGTGGAAATTGCCGGCTTCGTATAGAATCATCGTCAGCTTCGGGGCTTGAACGATCTTGATCGGCTCGGACAGCAGGTCGGCGAGCGGAAATCCAAAACTGAAACCCGGCGTGCAAGCATCTGCCAACAGAGGCCGTGCCGGGTTCCGGCGCATCCGTTCGACGGTCTCGGGACGCACTGGCGCATCTTCGGGTCTGAAGTCGAGCAGAATGTTGCGGCTATATCTGTGCTGCGTGCCGATCTCCATTCCAGGCGCGTCGACCTTGATCGCCTCATCTATGACGCTGCCATAGAGCCGCCTCATCTCTGCCGCCGTGGTAGTCTCGTGCATCCATACGCCCGAGAGGTCCGGCTTGCCAGAGGGGTCCTTGGGCGGCGGCGCCGTGAGGTCGGCTTTGCCATTGGGCGTCCGCGGTACGCCGGGCTCGCGATAGTTCAACCATTGCGCATGCGCGGCGGTGGATAGCCCAAACGCCAAAACCAACAGCGGCCCGCCCGGAGTCTTGATTCTCATAAACCGCCTTCTACTTTGCGGGAACGAATCTCTGCACCCGCTCGCCCTGAAACACCTCGCCCGTATAAATATTGCCCTTCGAGTCCACCGCGATCATATGCAGGCCGAAAAACTGGCCTCCACTTTCGCCCATGCTGCCCATCTGGCCGACGACTTTGCCGTCTTCGCGGTTGAGGAACCAGATGTGGTTGTTTGTGAGATCGGAAATGTACAGCAGCCGCTGCTGCTTATCCGGCGAAAACATTACGCCTCCGGTCGAGCCGCCCACGCCAGTCGTCGGCGCCAAGATGAATTCCTTCACGAACTTCCCTTGCTTCGTGGTCACTTGAATGCGGTTGGCGTTGCGATCCGCGGCATAGACGAGGCCGTCGTTGGAAATGTTCAGAGTCAGGTGGCCGCGGAATTCTTTTGGCATCGGGCCGCCAGGTGTGTAGGCGCGGTCGGCATCCTTCGCACTGATCTCCGAAAGCGTGTGGCCATAAGCGCCCCAGCCGCGCTTGAATTGGAGCGTGTCCAAATCGAAGACCATAACGCGCCCGCCGAGGTAGTTATCGGCGCAGTAAAGCTCGCGCGCCGGCTCATCCAGCCGGATCTCTTCGATTCCTCCCACGATCATAGGCGTGGTGGGCGGATACTTGGCGCGGAAGGCCGCCGTCGCCGCCTCGCGAGCCGTCTGCGCCGCAGGATTGGGCTGGCCGCGCCCGCCGGCCGGAGTGATGAACCCAGCCACCGGACCCGCCGTTCCGCGGCCCGGAACGTGGGCCGACGTCGGGGGCGGATCGCCCGCCGCGCCGGGTGGTCTTTCGGGCGTGCGCGGAACCTCGCCCACTACCTTGCCCGTCTTCGGATCGTATTTGCGCACGGTGTCTTGTCCTATGTAGACGAAGCCTTTGCTGTCCACTGCCATGCCGTGTCCTTGCGGGGCATCGAAGGAGCCGATCACATTACCCGTCTTGTCGATGTGGATCATGGCAGGAGGGCGGACGCAGCAGTCCGCCAGCGGAGGATTCAGCTCCGCTTCAAGCTCGATGTCGGTCAGGTCGTTGGGACGATTCAGCACCCAGACGTTATCGTCCTTATCCACGGACAACCCCGTCACGCCGCCCATCTTCCATTTGTTGGGCAGAGGCTTGGGCCAGTCCGGATCGAACTTGAATTTCGGGGCCGTTTGGTTGTCAGCCGCCAACAGAGGGAACACGGCCAAGACGAAGATCGCGTTCTTGCTGCGGTTCATAGCGTTCAGAATTATACGTCAACTTCACGGCGACCAAGGGTAGACTGTAGAGTGCATGCCGAAACAATATTCTTCTCCTCCGTCCATGCAGATCGACCCGAGCAAGAAGTACGCCGCGACCTTCAAGACCTCGCGCGGGGAAATCGTCTGCGATCTGTTCGCCAAGGATAAGCCCACCACAGTTAATAATTTTGTCTTCCTGGCCCGCGAGAAGTTCTATGACAGCACTACCTTCCACCGCGTCATCGGCAATTTCATGATTCAGGGCGGCGACCCCACCGCCACCGGCCGTGGCGGTCCCGGCTACAAGTTCGCCGATGAAATTCAAGGCCGGACCAATGAACACAAGGTCGGATCGCTCTCGATGGCGAACGCCGGACCCAATACGAACGGCAGCCAATTCTTCATCACGCATGTCGTTACGGATTATCTCGACCCCAAGCACACGGTCTTCGGCCAAGTGGTGAAAGGACAGGATGTGGTCAACGCGGTCCAGCAGGGCGACAAGCTCGAGAGTGTGACCATTACCGAGTCGTAGCATCTAAATCTTAATGAACATTCTGGCCGTGGGCCCCCACCCGGACGACCTGGAGTTCGGGTGCGCTCCGATCTTGATCCTGGAGGCGGCCAAGCAGAACCGGGTGAAAATGCTGGTGCTTTCTAAAGGCGAGGCCGGTACGTCCGGCACGCCGGAAGTGCGGACCGCGGAGTCAAGGGAAGCCGCCCGCCTGATCGGCGCCGAGCTCGCCTTCCTGGATGTAGGCGGCGACTGCCACATCCGTCACACGCCCGAAACTTCCATTGCCATTGCCCGTGAGATCCGGCGCGAAAAGCCCGAAATCGTGCTTGCTCCGCGTCCGGATGAAAATCAGCATCCCGACCATGTCGCTGTTGGCCGCTGCGTCCGCGACGCCGCCCGCCTGGCTCGCTTCGGCGGTCTGGCGGAGCTTCGCGATCTGGCTCCCCACGCCATCGGTAACCTTTACTACTATGCGACCACCCAAACCTTTGGCGCGAAGCCGGACATCATCGTCGACATTAGCGGCTTCGAAACGCATTGGGAAGCCGTCATCGCATGCCACAAATCTCAGATAAAGACCAAGGACTACCCGCGCTTGGTCCAGACGCACGCACGCGCGCTCGGTGCGGCCATTGGAGTGCCGTCGGCCATTGGGCTGTGGGTCAACGATCCCGTTCGCATAGCTTCGATCTCCGATCTGACTCTGTCGTCGCGCCATTACTAAAATGAAAAAGCTCTCCATCGGGATCACCTGCTACCCCACCATCGGAGGCAGTGGAATTGTCGCCTCGCAGCTTGGGAGCGAGCTGGCGCAATTAGGGCACCGCGTCCATTTCATCAGCTACGAGCCGCCGTTCCGGCTGGACTTGCGCCAGCCGAATGTCGAATTTCACCAGGTGGAGATCAATCAATATCAACTGTTCAAATATCCCGATTACACGCTGCCGCTTGCGGTGAAGATGGTGGAAGTGGCGGCAAAACGCAAACTCGATATCCTTCACGTCCATTACGCCGTTCCCCACGCCACCGCGGCGCTGCTGGCAACTCACATTGCCCAAAAGGAGCGCCAGCGGACGCCACACATCGTCACGACGTTGCACGGCACCGACATCACTCTGCTCGGTCGCGATCCGAGCCTCCGGCCGATCATTAAATATTCCATCGAGAATTCCTGCGGCGTCACCGCGGTCTCGGAGAGTTTACGCAAGGAGACGGTTCAGGTGCTTCGCACGCGGAAGCCGATTCAAGTGATCCACAATTTCTACCGCCCGGCGCCGCCCAGCCGGAGCTGCGCGGAGATCCGCTCTTCGCTGAAGGTGAAGGAGAGCGATTTTCTGCTGATCCATATGTCCAATCTGAGGCCCGTGAAGCGAGTCCCGGACGTTCTGCATGTGCTCGCCGGGGCCGACGGCCGCCGGGTCAAGCTGCTGATTCTCGCCGGCGGTCCCTTCGATGAATACCGTCCGCTGGCAAAGGAGTTGGGCATCGCAAATCGCCTGATCGTCCGCAACAACGTGGTGGACATTGAGAATTACGTCAATGCGGCCGACGCCGGCCTGTATACTTCGGAAAAGGAAAGCTTCGGCATGGGCGTCCTGGAGACGATGAGCTTTGGCAAGCCTGTGATCGCAACCGGCGTCGGCGGCGTGTCCGAAATCGTTCAGGACCGCAAGACGGGATTTCTGGTGAAGCTGGGCGATGTGGGAAGCATGGCTCGCCATGTTTTAAAATTAGCCTCCAATCCCGAGCTGACCACTGCCATGGGCGCCGCAGCCCGCCAGCGCGCCCAGCAGGATTTTTCTGCGCAAAAGAGCGTGAGCCGGTATTTGGACTACTATTGCTCCATCCTGGGAAGTTGCGAGTGCAAAGGGATGTAAAATCCACCGTGCTAGCGTGTTTATAGGAGCGCTCATGATCCGCGCATTCCTGTTCCTGATCGTGGGCGCCGTTCTGGCGAACGCGCAGTGCTACAGCGCCTGCTTGATGACGCCAAGCGGAGGCGTCTGCAAACATCAGCACGCCGGCGTTGCGTGTCCCGAAAATGTAACGAAATTTTCTAGACCACATGTGGCAGCCAACGCGTCCATCGCTTTCGTGGCGCCGCCTCGGAATTTCTCTGTAGGGGAACTGACAACCAACGCCGTTCCCATCCAGGAGACAAGCTGTACCGGCATTCCGCCCTCGCCACACGTTACCGTCCTTCGAATCTAGCCCGTTGTCTATTGCTTGAACCGCTTGGCGGCGCTACGCCCAGGCGAAGCGTTTTGATCCGAAGCCAGAATCGGCAATCTGGGAGAGAAGAAATATGAATGGACGAAGGAATTTTTTTAGAAATATTTTCAGCGTGGGAGCCGGCGTAGCCGCCGCATCGAAATTGGCTCGCGGCCAGCGGGCGGAGACCGAAAGCACCGCCCAGTCGCTGCCGGTGCGGACGCCGGACATCAAAGATCTGCCCTTTTCCCTCGATAACGGCGTCAAGGTCTTCCACCTGATTGCCGAGCCTGTGAAACAGGAGATCCTCCCCGGCAAAACGATCGACCTTTGGGGATACAACGGCAGCGCTCCCGGCCCGACGATCCAGGTGAACCAAGGCGACCGCGTCCGAATTGTTTTTGATAATCACCTGCCCGAGCCGACGTCGATGCACTGGCACGGCTTCGAAATCCCAAACGAAATGGATGGCGCTCCGGGCTCGAGCCAGGACCCCGTGAAGCCAGGCGGGAGGTTCGTCTACGAATTTACCCTTCATCAGGAAGGCACGTATTTTTATCACCCGCACATGGCGATGCAGGAAATGATCGGCATGCTCGGCGCCTTCATCATGCACCCGAGCGTTGCCCGCGCGCCCCGCGTAGATCGGGATTTCGTCATCATGCTGCAAGAGTATGCAATTTTGCCTAACATCTCCATTCCGAATACGATGAACATGGAATTCAATTGGCTCACGTTCAACGGCAAGGCGGGGCCGGCGATCACGCCCTTGATCGTGCGCCTGGGGGACCGTGTTCGGGTGAGACTGATCAATCTCGGGATGGATCACCACCCGATCCATCTGCACGGGCACACCTTTTTTATAACGGGCACAGAAGGCGGACCGATCCCGCAGACCCTCTGGTATCCGGGAAACACGGTGCTCGTCGGCGTGGCGCAGGCGCGAGACTTCGAATTCGTCGCAAATAATCCGGGTGATTGGATGCTGCATTGCCACATGCCTCATCACATGATGAACCAGATGACGTCGACCGTAGGTCCCATGACCCGCTTAGGCAAAGGCATGCCGGCGGGCGCCGGAATGGAAGCACACAACATGCCCGGCATGGATCACGGCGAGATGAAGATGAACGTCGACGTCAGTCCGGACGCGAACAGCGTTCCAGGATTTCCCCAGGACGCCTTCATGTCAGGTCCGATGATGGCGATGGACCAGATGGTGGCGAAGCCGGAGAACGACGGTCTGAGGCCGGGCTGGAGCGGATTCATACAAGGAATGATGACCTTCGTTCGCGTGCTGCCGCCCGATCAATACCAACGGATCATGGACTTCAAAGCTGCGCAGCAAGCCCGCCGGTCGAACGGAAATCAGGGAAGCGGGGGGCGCAGGCATGGCGAGTAAATGCAATACGCCATTCTTCGGGTTTCTTTTGCTGGCGGCTTTGCCTGTATACGGGCAGCAGGCCGCGCCGGCGGATCTGCTGCGCGATGCCTTCTCGCGTCCGGCGCTGGACCGCAAGCAGTTCGAGGATCTCGCCCTGGCCAACAACCCCACTCTGAAGCAAGCAACTGCAATTGAACGGCGATCCGCCGGGCAGGCGCGCCAGGCCGGCATGTATCCGAATCCGAGCGCGGGTTATCAAGGCGAACAGATCCGGGGCGGGGAATTCGGCGGCGGCGAACAAGGCGGGTTCGTCCAGCAGACCATCCCGCTGGGAGGAAAGCTTGGGCTTCGGCGCAACGCCTTCGAGCAGCAGCGCCGCGCTGACGAACTCGGAACGGCCGAGCAGCGCTACCGTATCGTGGCTGAAGTCGGGCAGGGTTTCTATTCGGCGCTCGCGGCGCAGCAGACCGTCCGGCTACGGCAACAGCTTCTTTCCACAGCGCTCGACGCCGTAGTGACAGCCCGCCAGCTAGCAAATGTCGGCCAGGCGGATGCCCCGGACGTTCTGCAAGCCGAGGTCGAGGGGGAACAGGCGCAAGTGGATTACATCACGGCCGAGCGAGCGTACATCCGCGAGTTTCGAAATCTCGCCGCAATCGCCGGAAAGCCGGATCTTCCACTGGCGCCGCTCGCCGGCGAGCTCGATGCGCCGCCGCCCGTCGCAGAGGATGTCATCGAACAGATTGTCCGCGACAGCCCGTCAGTAAAGCGTGCGCGACAGGAGGCGGTTCGCGCCGAAGCCGAATTGAAGAGCGCGCGGCGCGAAGCGGCGCCCGATCTGCAACTCAGGGGCGGCCTCCAGCAGAATTTCGAGCCGCGCCAGGCCGACGGAACCCCTGGGGTTGTTGGGCTTCAGGGTTTCGCCACAATCGGGGTGATGCTTCCGCTTTTCAACCGCAACCAAGGCAATATCCAGGCCGCGAAGGCGGAGGTCGAGCGCGCCCAGGCCGAGGCAGCCCGCGTTCAACTGTCGCTCCATCAAGCAGCCGAACCTTTCGTGCAGGCGATTCTAGCGGACCAGCAGGCGGCGGCCCGGTACAAGAATGAAATGCTTCCCCGCGCCCAGCGCGCCTATGAGTTGTACCTGGCGAAGTATCGGCAGATGGGAGCCGCATACCTGCAGGTCATCGTTTCGCAACGGACGCTATTCCAATTGCAGGTTGCCTACATTCGTGTCCTCGAGGATCTGTGGCGCAACACCATAGCGCTTCAGAACTTCACGCTTTCCGCCGCGCTCGAGTCGCCGCGCTCAAGCGGAACGTCATCGACCAATATCAATCTGCCCGCCGGCGGCGGGTCCTTCCAATAAGAGACACCGGATGCGAGTGCCGGAAAGAACTTGTATTTTGAAATGGAGGCCAATCACATGAGACCAAACAACAGGAACGCCACCAAGCTCAGGATTCACGCCGCGATTCTCGCGATCACGTCTCTTGCGCTCTTACCAACCCTCGCCATTGCTCACGGCGGCGAAGAGCACGTGACCGGCGTCGTGACCAAGATTTCGGACACGTCCGTTACGGTAAAAACGACGGCCGGTAAAACCGTCGAGGTGGGCTTTGACGCGAAGATGACCACCTACGAACGCGCCAAGCAGCCGATTCAGAAGACCGACATCAAAGTCGGAGACAGGATCGTCATCCACGCCATGGAGGTCAATGAGAAGCTGGTTGCCCATACCGTTGAGATCGGGACGGCGCCGGCGAAGCAAGCCGCGAAGCATTGAGTTCCGGAGGCGATGAAGCGAGCGGTATCCGGAAATGGGCAAGACGCGTCTAAGTAGCATGCGCGGCGCCCTGGGAGCGAGCCTGAGCCTCGCATTGCTGACCTTCGTACCGTCTGCGTTCGGCGCGGAAAGCGACGCGGTCGCCATCTCCGCGAACATTCAGGCGCGGCATACGCCGTTCGGTACGATTCTGGACCCCATCTATGCCTCCGCGACGAGCACTCAGATTGCCGGTTACACCCGTTGCGGCGACTCGGCGCTTTGGACCGGAGCGTATCTCGCGGCCGAATCCTTTCGCTACAAGATCACCTCATCTCCGAACGCCGCAAGTGACGTTCAGAAAGCCTTCGCCGGACTCAAAAGCCTGGTGGATGTGACGGGCACCGATCTCCTGGCCCGCTGCATCGTGCCCGCGAATTCGCCATTCGCGCAGGGCATCGAGAGCGAGGAATCCTCTAATGGCGTCTATCAAAGTCCGCCCAACGTCTGGATCGGCAAGACTTCGCGCGACGAATATGTTGGGGCCGTGTTCGGTCTGGCAGCGGCCTACGACTATGCCGCGGGCGCCGTCCCTCAGAGTGATGTAAGCGCCCTGGTCACGCGCATGGTCGCGTTCCTTATGAACCACGCCTGGACCATCGTGTTGCCCAATGGCAGCCCGGTCGACACCTTCCTGGTCCGTCCCGAAGAGCTGCTCATGCTGCTTCAGGTCGCAGCCCACGTCAACCCCAGCCAGTTCTCGGCGGCCTACAGCAGCCAGCGCGTGGCGCTGGCGGCGACGCTCGCGATTCCGGCCACCGTGGATATTTCCAGCAATAGCTCCTATTTCAAATTCAATCTCGACTATATGAGCTTCTACAACCTGATCCGGCTGGAAACGAATCCCAATCCTTTTTACAATGCCGCTTACGCTATCGTTCGCGGATACACCGCGCCGCATCAGAACGCGTTTTTCGACACGATCGACCGCGCCCTCAACGGGCCGAGCTTGGCGCGCGATGCTGAGGCCGCCATCTTGCTGCAAGAGTGGCTCACGCGGCCCACTCGCGATAACTCTGTGAATCTTTCGAACACGGTCAAGGTGTGCGGAAGCGAAGCTTGCCAGCCGGTTCCCGTTCCGCTCCGTCCGCCCACCGATTTCCTTTGGCAGCGCGATCCGTTTCAGTTGATGGGCGGGGGCTCGGGCACGATCGAAACCGCTGGAATCGACTACATCCTGCCTTATTGGATGGCCCGATATTATGGAGCGCTCTCCAATGCGATGGTGCAATCCGCCGCAGCGCCTAGCGCCGCCGTTGCGCCCGATTCCATCGCTTCTCTTTACGGTTCGAATCTGGCGACCGGAACGGCGCAGGCCGGTTCGCAGCCTCCTCCCACGAGCCTTGGCGGAATCAATCTGAACGTGACCGACTCGGCCGGGCAGACTCGCGCCGCGCCGCTGATCTACGTGTCGCCGGGCCAGATCAATTTCGTGGTCCCGAGTGGAACAGCGCCCGGCCCTGCGGCCGTCAGCATCGCTGGCCGGCTGGGCGCAGGACCGGCTACGGTGGCCGTCGTTCAGAATGTCGCGCCCACTCTCTTCAGCGCCGACGGAACGGGCTCGGGAGTCGCCGCCGCGTCCGCAACTCGAGTGCAAGCCAGCAATCCACAATTGCAGACGCCAGTGCCCGTATTTCAGTGCGCCGCTTCGGGCTGCACCGCCGTTCCGATCCAGCTTGGCGTCGATACGCCGGTCTATTTGAGTCTGTATGGAACGGGAATTCGCCACCGCAGCTCGCTGGCGAATGTACAAGTGACCATCAACGGGATCTCCGTTCCGGTTCTCTACGCCGGCCCGCAGCCGGATTTCGCCGGATTGGATCAGGTCAACGTGTTGCTCACGCTTCAGCTTCGCGGCGCGGGACAAGCGAACGTCGTTCTGACAGCGGACGGTCAGAGTTCGAATGCCGTTATGGTGAACATCCAGTGAC
>Ga0126371_10004160_pt1 | contig 12736 bp, 9 predicted proteins | sample PanSoiMetaPlot_4_FD_110145 | JGI IMG/M metagenome (GOLD analysis project Ga0126371, IMG submission 110145) | Tropical forest soil microbial communities from Panama - MetaG Plot_4 | ecosystem: Environmental > Terrestrial > Soil > Tropical forest > Bulk soil | place: Panama | collected 2016-02-17
CTTTAGCAGGCCGTCAATCACTCGCGCGCTTTCCAGGGCCTTTTGCGCGATCTCGCGCTGTTTTCGAATGTCTTCCATCAAGAAGGTCAAGCCCTCGGACGCCATATTCAACACTCCAAGCGAGCCAGGCACGCGTGGGCGCGTCGCCGATCGATCATGCCAACATTGCTCGCGACGTCCCTGATCTGCGTATCAGGGTCCGTCGGTAAGAAAACCTCTCTTGTTGTCTCTGGTGTGACACTGGTGGCAACACCAATGTGTGAGATACCCGTGCGGTCTGTCGGTATCCCGGCTCTCGTGACCAGCATTTCCGCGCCAAGTCTATGGCTTTTTGTCGACCATCGCCGAATCTATGCTGACATTGAGAACGTGTCGCGGTTTGAGCCAATGGTTGAGGCGCACGCGTGCGCTGTGGAGTAGCACTCGTCGCGCCTCGGTTTCATCGGTGCCAGATTGCTTGGGCAGCACCAACGCGGCAGCATTTGCTTGCGAGCCGCGGTCTCTGGATTGATCGACACAGCGGCTTGGGCCAAGCGAGCCGCGCCAGAGCGCAGCAGATTTCCATCGTCGGACGCATTCTCGTTAAAGTTGTAGGATGCGTCCGCGCCTCTCGCGCGTGATGGCAACAGGGCCGAAGGGTTTGAAGCCAGCCACGACCTCGTCTGCGTGATCAATCGAATGGCTTGGCGAGCGCGTCCGTACCGTGGTCCACGTCCCCGCCGTCGTTGAGGACGCGTGCGAACAAGCGCCACGCCAGTTGACCGGCGTCGTCGAGCAGCGTGAATGCCGCGGGGACAAAAATCAGCGAAAGAGCGGTCGAGACGACGAGGCCGCCAATGACAGCAATCGCCATCGGCGAGCGAAAGGCGCCCCCGTCCCCGATGGCGAGCGCCGAGGGCAACATGCCGGCGATCATGGCAAGTGTCGTCATGACGATCGGGCGCGCCCGTTTGCGGCCGGCCTCGACCAGGGCTTCGAGGCGCGGTCGGCCACGCCGCATCGCCTCGATGGCAAAGTCGACCAGCATGATGGCGTTTTTGGTCACGATGCCCATGAGCATCAACACGCCGATGACCACCGGCATACTAATCGGGCAGTTGGCGATGAGCAGCGCAACAATCGCACCCCCGATTGACAACGGTAGGGAGAATAAGATGGTGATGGGTTGGCCAAAACTGCCGAACAGCAGGATCAGCACACCGTAGACCATCATCAGTCCCGCGCCCATAGCGGCGCCGAACGAGTTGAACACCTGGCCCATGACTTCTGCGTCACCGAACTGACGCAATTCAACGCCCTGGGGCAGATGCTGAGCGGCTGGCAGCGCATAGAGCGCATCAATCGCTTCGCCGAGGCCGTGCTGCCCTCGCAAATCGGCTTCGATGGTGACGCGGCGGGCGCGGTCGTAACGGTTGATCGCGGTGGGCCCGCGGTTCATTTCGAACCGGGCCAGCGCCGCAAGCGGCACTGATCCGCCGCGACTTGTGGCGACCCGGAGCGCCTTTAGCAACCCGATGTCGGCGCGAGCCGGCTCTTCGAGCTCGACCCTGATCGGGATCAGCCGGTCGCCGGCATCGAATTTCGCCAGATTGCCATCGACGTCGCCGAGTGTGGCGACCCGGATCGTTTCTGACAGCGCCTCGGTGGAAATCCCGAGGTCGGCCGCAAGCTGCGCCCGCGGGATGATCCGCAGTTCTGGCCGATCGAGCTCGGCGGTCGAAATAGGATTGCTGATCATCGACAGCTGCCGCATTTCGTTCGCGAGCTCGTTGGCGGTGTCGTTGATCGTTGCCAATTCGCCTCCAGCAACGATCAGTTGGAAATCGCGCTGGCCGTTGTCTCGCAGAAACCAGAATCTGATGTCGGGTATCGCGGCGATCCTGCTGGCGATCTCGGCCTCGAGCTCCTTTTGGGCCATCGAACGTTGGCTCTTGTGGACGAGGTTGATGACGAGGGTCGCCTTGCGCACCTCGGCACCGCTGCCAAGAACTTCGCCGCCATAGACTATAATCGATCTAATTTCGGGCATCCCGTTGAGGTGATCGACGATCGTTCGCGTGACAGCGTCGGTGTCGTCAAGCCGAGAGCCAGGTGGCAATTCGATCGCCAACAAGCTCCGCCCCACGTCTTCGGGCGGCAAGAATCCTGAGGGTAGCAGTTTGGTTGACGCAATGGAGCCGACGAACAGTGTCAGACCAACCGCCAGCGTGACCCAACGATGTCGCAACGACCAGCGCATCAAATTGCTGTAGACGTCAAGTAAGCGTCCCTCGCCCTTTCGAAGCTCGCCACGGGAGCGCAAGACATAGGCGGCGGCGACGGGCGTGATCAGCCGAGCGACCATGAGCGAAAACAACACGGAGATCGCAACTGTGAGCCCGAACTGACGGAAATATTGCCCGGCAACGCCACCCATGAAGCTGACTGGCGCGAACACCGCAATGATCGTCATTGAGATGGCGATCACCGCAAGCCCAATCTCGTCAGCGGCGTCGACCGAGGCGCGCCAGGCGGATTTGCCCATTTGCATGTGGCGCACGATGTTCTCGACCTCGACGATGGCGTCGTCGACCAGGATGCCAGTGACCAAGGTGATCGCCAGTAAGGTCACGAGATTGAGCGAGAAACCGAGCACGCTGATGGCCCAGAAGGTGGGCAGGATCGACAGCGGCAAGACGATCGCCGACACGATGGTGGCGCGGACGTTGCGAAGGAAGATAAAGACCACCATGACAGCGAGGATCGCACCTTCGATCAGCGTCTCCATCGCCGAATGAAAATTGCCGATCGTATTGTCGACCTGGGTATCGACCTTCGTGAGTTGCACCTCCGGATGGGCCGCACGAATCTTGGCGATGTGCTGCTCGACGAGGTCCGATACGGTCGCGTCACTTGCACCTTTGGCGCGGGAGACCCCGAAGGCGACGATGGGTTGGCCGTCGAGGCGCGCAAACGTGCGGGCCTCGGCAGCCCCATCCGTGACGCTGCCGAGTTCATCGAGCCGTACCTTGCGGGCACCGGGCAGCCAGATCGGCAGCGCCCGCAGGGCGTCGATCGAGCGGGCGCTCCCGAGCGTTCGGATCGCCTGTTCTTGGTCTGCAAGCTCACCGCGACCGCCGGCGAGATCGACATTGGTCGCGCGCACTTGGCGGTTAACGTCGGCGGCGGTGACGCCGAGCGCGAGTAGTTTTCGCGCATCAAGCGAAATGCGAATCTCACGCGCGACGCCGCCCGAGCGGGTGACGCTGGCGACGCCTTGGATGCCTTGAAGGTCGCGTGCCACGGTGTCGTCGATGAACCACGACAGTGCCGCGACATTCATGTTCGCGGCGGACGCCGAATAGGTGACAATGGGCAGTCCCTCGATATCGATGCGCTGTACAAGCGGTTCATCGATCGTTCGTGGCAGATCGGTGCGGATCTTGGCGATCTGGTCCTTTACGTCGTTAAGGGCGCGGTCAACGTCGGTTCCGATATAAAACTCGATCGTGGTCACGGAAGCGCCGTCCGACACATCGGAAAGGATGTGCCAGACGCCGTTGGCGCTAGCGACCACATCCTCGACCTTTCTCGTGACCTGGGTTTCAAGTTCGCTCGGCGCTGCGCCCGACTGGGTGATCGTCACTTGAACGATTGGGAAATCGATATTGGGAAACCGGGTGATCGGCAGTGCAATGAAACTGCTGACGCCCAGGATCAAGAGCACGAGAAAGCTGACGATCGCTGGCATCGGCGATCGCATGGACCACGCCGAGATGTTGAGCGTCATTTCGCCGCTTCGCGATGCTGACCGGACGCCACCGCCCGCACCGCATCGCCGTTGCGCAGGAATGCAGCAGCTCGCACCACCACAGCCTCCCCGACCGCAATCCCGGCGGTAATCTCGGTCTCGGTGTCGTTGGTCAGACCAGTGGTCACGGTCCGCTGCTCGATGTGGCCGTCGTGGACAACGAGAACGCTGTCGACGCTGCCGGTCTGAGCGACCGCTGCGGCCGGAACGGCGACCGAAGTGCGGCGGGCGAGGACAATCGACGCACTGGCAAACGAGCCGATGTGAGCTTGGGCGGCCAGAGCGATACGAACCTTGCCCAAGCGGGTGGTCTGGTCAACCTCGCTGGAGACTAGCCGCACCGTGCCGCTCACGGCATTGTTCGACCCGGGCAAGTCGACGTTTGCCCCCATGCCGAGAGCGAGCTCGGCAAGCGAATCTTCGGGAACGTCGGCCTCGAGCTCAATGGCACCATCGGTGACAATCCGGAATAGCGGATCGCCCGACCCGACGGCAAGTCCTCCGAGCCGCGCCGAGCGCCGGCTGACGAGACCTGCGACCGGGGCCCTCACGTCCGTGCGGTCCACCCGCACCATCAGTTCGCGTCGTTCGGCTTCGCGACTGCGCTTGTCTGCATTGGCAACCGCGAGCGCGCTCTCGGCGGCAGCGACTTGCGCCTCTGTTGAACGCGCCGCCGCCACACGTTGGTCCAGCGTTGCTTGAGTGATGATCCCCGGCTCAAGCTTTCTGGCCCGGAGTAAATCCGCAGCGGCCTGAATACGGATCGCCTCGGACTGCTCGACTTGGTTGCGCGCCTGGGCAATCGCGGCATCCGCGCGGGCGACCGCGGCGTCATTCTGGGCGAGCAGCGCGTCGAGCTGACTGCGGTCAAGCCGGGCGAGGATTTGCCCCTTCTCGACCCGATCGCCGTCTTCGGCCAGCACCTCGACGATCCGCAGTCCATCGATCTGCGCCCCCACCATCGCTTCGTCGCGAGCCACAAGGGTGCCAGCGACAAACAGCCGTTCGACGAACGCGCGTTGGCGTGCCAGCGTTGCTGTCACTGTCGGTGGCAGCAGCTTCGGTGCTGACTCGCCTGGGTCGCGCGCCACAAACAGCGCCGCTCCGCTCGCGGTGGCGGCGAGCACGAACAGCACCACGATGACGACGCGCATCATCGCTTCGGTCCGACCTCGAGCGGGCGCGCCGCGCCGCAAAGCACCGCAGAAATCAGGCCCAGCGCCAGCGCCAGCTCGTTCTCGCCGTCAAAATCCGTTTCATGGGCCCGCCGCTTGAACAGACCAATCCCAATCGTGATGATGGCTTGGACCGCAAACGCCGTATGGATCTGGGGCGCGGCCGCTCCACTGCGCTTGGCGCTGTCGATCACCGATGTCAACCCGCTCTCGACCTGCCCATCAAAAACCAGACAGATCGCTGCGATGTACGGATTGCGGGTCGCCTCGGCCCAGATCTCTACGATGAGCTGAAAGCGCTCGCGGGGCTCGGCGACCAGCTGCTTGCGCAGCATGCGCTCGATCGCGCCAAGAATGTCGTCCGAGCGCGTGAGCGCGCCAAAATCATCGGCAAGCGCCGCCAGATCACGCGCGCAAAGACCCCCGACAATCGCCTCTTTGGAACGGAAGTATCGGTAAAGATTGCCGGGGCTCATGTCGGCCTCGGCCGCCACATCGTGCATCGTTGCGGCATGGAATCCCTGCCGGACAAAGGCGCGCTCCGCTGCCGCCAAAATGTGGCCGCGCCTGTCGGTGTCCCGACCGCTCGGCCCGTCGGTTACCCGCATCGCGCCAAAAATCACCCATACTCCGTTTGTGAGAATGAACGTTCATTCTCATTGCGATCGATTGTGGCGATTTCACGCCTGCAGAATCGTGGCGATCCGTTGGCGCTATCGGGAAACGATGGGAGCCATGCGCCGCGTCGAGAACAGTCGCTTCAAAATCGCATGTTGAAAGGGAACGTGACGATGCGGAGCTGATGCCGCAACGGCCGAAGATAGCGTGCTCGAAGGTGCTCAGCTTTCGTGGCGGACGCGCCCGCTAAGGTTGCGCCGCATAGAATAAGTTGGTGAGGCTTCGAATCTCCAGGCGCTCAAACCGTTGAAATCCGCACTTGCGAACCAGTTCTTCGGTTCGCGTCGGCCCCAAGCAGGTGCCAAGGCCGGGGCCGCCCGCGGCCAAAGACTGCGTCATGCAATGAAAGATGCTAAACCCGTAAAACATGGTGGCGACCGCATTGCGATTATCCTCGAGCCGATCTGCGACCTTGGGCTCGACGATGAACAACGTTCCATCGGGCTCGAGCAAACCGCGGATCTCTCGCAAAGTTTGTTCCGGCGCCGCGAAATCATGGATGCAGTCACAGACGGTAATCAGGTCGAAACCTGTTTCACACTCGGCAGTCGTTCCTGTCAAAAATCGGATCCGGTCTCCCATCCCAGCCGCAGCCGCGGCCGCGGTGGCCTGCCGAATGGATTCGGCGTCTCGATCCAGTCCAACAATCGCGGCGTGAGGAAACTCCTTGGCAAAGGCCATGCAAACCCGACCGGCGCCGCATCCGACATCGAGAACACGTCCGCCCTCCTGTAAGCGGCGAACCACGTCCGGCACTGTTTTGAGCCAATAGCTCGTGAGGCGATGTTCGTATTGGCCGCGATTGATCAGGTCGAGCCCGGCGACCCCATCCGTTCCGAATTCCTCGAAGCGAACGCCGCCGCCGTTTTCGAACGCTGCAGCCACCTGTGACGCAGACCGCAGTAAGACTGGCGCCATCCAAAACAGCCCGCCCACGAAATGATCCGTGCCGTCCGAGGCCAACATGTAGGCGTGTTCGTCAGGAAGACAGTAAGTCTGTGCCGATGCGTCGAAGTCGAGGTAGCCGGCGCATGTGATGCCTTTAAGCCATTCTTCGACATACCGAGGTTGGAGGCCGGAGACGCGCACAACGTCCTCCAACTGCATCGGTCCGCGGCCGGCCATGGCCCGAAACAGCCCGGTCTTCACGCCGATGAAACCCATCCCCGCCGTCATCGCGCCCGCGAGGTCCGCGAAGACCCGTTCTGTAAAGGCCTTCACCTTGTCCTTGTCCAGGGGCGCCCGGGCCGATGGCGACGCATGGCGTGAAGCCTCATCTGATTGCACCATGTTGCGAGTTCCCTTTCTGGCGTTTCACGCATATTTGCGAAAATCACGGCAAAAACAGAACAGACGGCGGAATATCTATACAATATGCTCCTGGGGTTTGGGAACATCGCGGTATCAGGAACGGGCGCGAAGTCATGACCGTGAAGGCGCTTCCTTCTAGGTGAAGCGAAGGCTGCGAATTCGCCGCTCTGAGCTGAGATAGACCGTCGGAGTCACGGCGTTCTCGGCAACGCGACCGCGATGAAAGCCTACCGGACGGAACGCTTCCGTCCCGGAGGGCGCTATATTGCCAAGCTTGCTTGGATCAGGTGCTCGCCGCGCTCGAGGGTGTCTTCCTTCGGAGCCGCGACGACGTTCTCAGATCATGGGTCAAGGACTCAGAGAAATACGCTACGACCGGGGGCTGGGGATTCGGCTGTTTCATTGCCCGCGCGGATCGCACCACTGATCTTACTGGAGAAAGGAGCGTGCGTCATGACGTTTAGCATTAAAGTCAACGGAGACACCCACCAGGTTGATGTCGACGGCGATACGCCGCTGCTCTGGGTGTTGCGCGACGTTCTCGGCATGACCGGCACGAAGTTCGGCTGCGGCATGGCCTTGTGCGGCGCCTGCACCGTACATATCGATGGCGTCGCCACCCGTTCCTGCATCACATCTGTCGACAGCATCGGCAAATCGCAAGTGACGACGATCGAGGCGATCGGCGCGACACCCGCGGGCGCCAGGATCCAGAAGGCTTGGCTCGACCGCGAAGTCGTTCAATGCGGTTACTGCCAGTCGGGCCAGATCATGTCCGCCTCGGCGCTGCTTGCGAGCAACCCACATCCGACGGATGTCGACATCGACGACGCGATGTCCGGTAACATCTGTCGCTGCGGGACTTATGCCCGCATTCGCGAAGCCATCAAACATGCCGCGCAATCAAACGGGTAGGGAGGCTGACCATGATCTTCGATCGAATCGCTTTCCGCGCCCGTGATGCACACCAATCTGCATCGGCAAGCGACCTTTCCCGGCGTAGCTTTCTGCGGGCGGGAGCGGCTGCCGGCGGCGGCCTGTTGCTGAGCATGAGGTTGCCGTTTGCGGGCGGTGAGGCCGAAGCTGGCACGTCCGAAGCTGGCACGTCCGAAGCTGGCACGTCCGAGAGCTTTGAGCCGAACGCGTTTGTCCGCATTGACGGCAACGGCGAGGTCGTCCTGACCATGCCCTATGTCGAGATGGGCCAGGGCACCTACACGGCAATCCCGATGCTGATTGCCGAGGAGCTCGAAGTGGATCTGAAGCAGGTGCGTCTCGAACAGGCTCCGCCGAATGAAAAGCTCTACGCCAATCCGCTACTCGGTGTGCAAGCGACCGGCAACTCGAACGCGATACGCGGCGGGTGGAAGCCCCTGCGCCTGGCCGGCGCCACAGCAAGAACCATGCTCGTCTCGGCGGCGGCAAAGCGATGGAAAGTCGACCCGGCATCATGCCGCGCGCAAAGTGGTGAAGTGCGGCACGCGCCAACGGGAAGGAGCATCAGATATGGTGAGCTGGCGGCCGAAGCCGCGCGCATGTCGGTGCCCGAGAACGTCACGCTGAAGCGTCCCGAGGAGTTCAAGCTCATCGGCACGCCCGCCAAGCGTCTCGATACGCCGGCGAAGGTCAACGGGACTGCGGTCTATGGCATCGACGCTCGCCCGCCCGGCGTGAAGATTGCGACCTTGGCGCAATCTCCCGTTTTCGGCGGGCGCGTAAAGAGCGTGGATGATAGAGCGGCCAAGGTCGTCAAGGGCGTGCGCCAGATCGTACAGCTTGACGACGTCGTCGGGGTCGTGGCCGACCATATGGGAGCTGCGAAGAAGGGCCTAGCTGCGCTCAAGATCGAATGGGACGACGGGCCTCATGCCAAGCTCAAAACTGAAGAGATCGCGCGCGAACTCGAAAACGCGACACTCAATTCCGGCGCGGTGGCCCAAAATATCGGTGACGCCGACAAGGCGATGGCGAGCGCGGTCACCAAGGTCGAGGCGACCTACCAGGTTCCGTTCCTCGCGCACGCGACAATGGAGCCGATGAACTGCACTGCTCATGTGCGCAAGGACAGCTGCGAAGTTTGGGTCGGCAGCCAGGCGCTCGCGCGTGCGCAGGCGGCAGCCGCGAAAACCGCCGGGCTGCCGCTTGAGAAGGTGGTGGTCCACAATCATCTCCTCGGCGGCGGATTTGGCCGTAGGCTTGAAGTCGATGGCGTTGTTCGCGCCGTCGAGATTGCCAAGCAGGTTGACGGTCCCGTCAAGGTCGTATGGACCCGCGAGGAAGACATCCAGCATGATATGTACCGGCCTTATTGGTTTGACCGGATTGTTGCTGGTCTCGACGAAAACGGAAAGCCAGTGGCGTGGAGTCATCGCTTCGCGGGCTCTTCGGTCATCGCGCGGTGGCTGCCTCCCGGATTCCGGAATGGTCTTGATCCGGACAGCACCGAGGGCGCGATCGATCTCGTCTATGACCTCCCGAACTTCCATGTAGAGTATGTGCGGGTCGAACCTCCGGGCATTCCGACGGCGTTCTGGCGCAGCGTCGGGCCGTCGCACAACGTCTTCGTCACCGAAAGCTTTATCGACGAAATGGCGGTGGCGGCAAAACAGGATGCAGTCGCCTATCGGCGCGGTCTCCTTGACCGGGCCCCCCGCGCCAGGGCTGTTCTTGACCTTGCCGCCGAAAAAGCGGGCTGGGGACAGCCCTTGTCCAAAGGGAGCGGTCGGGGCGTCTCGCTCCAGTTCGTCTTCGGCAGCTATCTGGCGCAGGTTGCCCATGTCGAGGTGTCGAAGGATGGCGACGTCCGCCTGCGACGCGTGGTTTGCGCGGTCGATTGCGGCACCGTCGTCAATCCCGACACGATCCGGGCGCAAATCCAGAGCGGTATCATCTTCGGCGCCACGGCGGCCCTCTACGGCGAGATCACCCTCAAGGACGGGCGTGTCGAGCAATCCAACTTCGATACGTACCGCGTGCTGCGCATGAACGAGGCGCCGGCGATTGAGGTCTATATCGTGCAAAGCTCGGAGCCGCCGGGTGGAATGGGTGAAACCGGGACATCCGCCATCGTGCCCGCCGTCGCCAATGCAATCTTCGCCGCCACGGGCAAGCGTCTCCGCAAGATGCCGGTGGACGCCAGCGCGCTGAAGCAGCCGGCGTGATCGGGAGAAACCAAGGAGGATGTCACATGCGATCGGACATGGTGCCAGGGGCGAAATTCCCCGATTACGAACTTGCCGATCACACGGCGAAACATCGCAAGCTATCCGCGCTGCAAGGACAGCATCCCATGGTTGTTGTCCTCAGCCGCGGCGGTTACTGCCCGAAAGACCGCCGGCAGGCAGAGGGGCTGGTTCAACTCCATCGCGAGCTTGAGGTCGGCTACTGCCGGCTTGTTACGATCAGCACCGACAATATCACGCAGACGAATGAATATCGCAGCGGAGTGGGCGCCCACTGGCCTTTCCTGTCCGACACGCGACGCATCGTCCAGAAAGACCTCGACATCGCCGAATACACCGATCCCGTCAACAATCCCATGATCCCGTATGTGATCGTCCTCGAGCCGGATCTTATCATTTACAAGATCTATAATGGCTATTGGTTCTTCGGACGGCCCACTATGGAAGATCTCCGCCAGGACTTGCGAGTTGTGACCAGAAAATGCCGACCGGACTGGGACATCACGACGCCCGAACTCAAGGCGGCGTGGCAGCAAGGCCGCAAGGAACTCTTCTACCCCTACGGCAAAACTTACGTCCAAACTCTTGGTGAACAGGATTAGGGAGGCAGCACATGATCCGGAAAGCGAAAGCGGTTTGGCGCGGCACTGGTCGCGCCGGGAGCGGCACTCTGACGACAGATTCCGGCGTGCTCGCAGAGACGCCGTACTCGTTCAGGACCCGCTTCGAGAACGAGAAGGGCACCAATCCTGAGGAACTGATCGCGGCCGCTCACGCCGGATGTTTCACCATGGCATTAGCCTTTCAGCTGCAGGGTGCCGGCTTTGCGCCGACCGAGCTTAACACCGAGGCCGCGGTGACCCTTGAGCCGGAGGGGCAGGGATTCCGCATCAGCCAGTCGGCCCTGACATTGCGCGCCCAAGTACCGAAACTGGATCAGTCCACATTCGCTCGATTGGCGGGCGAGGCGGAGAAAAACTGTCCTGTCTCAAAAGTCCTCAACGCAGCGATTACGCTGGATGCCAAGTTGATCTGAGGCTTCAAGACGTGGAGCAGCCAGGTGCGCAGGAGGTACCGCGGCGGACGCTATGTCGCTGGTGGTTACCGTGCGGGGGTGGCTACTGTCCATATTGGGGCGCCGCGGCGGCGGGCGCTGCGCTGGGGGCTGCGGCGGCTGGCGCGTCCTACTACTACAACCAGCCTATTACGGCCAACAGTGCGGCTACTATCCCTATCCGCCGTGCTACTAGTCTGACGTCGAAGGCCTCAAAATAGCCGCGTTGAGCGGCTCACGAACTAGCGCCCCCGGTTCCGCTGAAATGCGTGAATCTCGTAGGGTTCCGCCGGGGGATGTTTGCTTTCCAAACATATTTCAGCTGATGGCCAAGATCGCGGGCGGCGTTTCCGCAGACTGGGCGCGACACGAGCGGTCGCCGGTCGGGCAGCCGGACGCTTTTTGTGCGCGCAGTGATGGCGCCTGTGCCCCACGTTCGACTCTGGACGAGACACTCTATCAAAAGTGGTTGCATTGCACATATCAACTAAACGCTGCGATCTTCGCAGCCAGCGCTTCTCGCCCGATAATCTCACTCACTCTTACGATTATGCGTCGAGGTCGGAATTAGCGGAACAGTTTACCTGTGTGCCTGCGGTCGGCGCCTACCGGCCACTAGGTCGAACATCGACGTGCCGGCAGGATCGGAAGATGCTGCATTGCATCACCAGCCAAATCGGGCGCACCGGCCCAAGCTGCGCATTCTGTTGCGAGCTGATGGTGGCTTCGGCCGGAGACGACCTGATGTTCTGGTGCGAGGAAAAACAGATCAATTGCCTATTCGGCTTGGGAAAGAGCGGCCGACGGCCCCTCGATCAAGCCCGAACTCGCCAAAACGCCCCGCAACAGCCGCCGCGCCGGCGAGGCCGCTCACGACTTCAAGGACTTCATGTGGCGACGCACGATGATTCCGCGCCGCTGTCACAAGGTCGTCGCTTTTTGTGGCGTTGCTCGAGTACGCGGAGGCTTGTGGATCGACAGGATGGGCAACAGGCTTCTGCAGCGACGCAACCTTGATCTATGTCAATGCCTACCCGCCGTCGGATTGATACCAGAAGATTGAACTTGAAACAGCTCGCGTCGACTTCGTCGCCGAGCGTTAAAGCTGAGTGCCGCCAAATTCTCCCAACGGGGATCTCCTGAGGCCCCTACGCTCGGTGACTACGATAACGGACTTCCTATTGAGCTGATCTTCGCGACAAGCGGACCTGCAGGATCAGCCGAGATAAGACCAAAGGACACACAGGGAGGATCCGCATGACGAGCCACGCTCTAGAGAGCGTCGCCCTGACGCTCGTTGCCGGGGGCAAGGGGATTCTCGCGGCAGACGAAACCGTCCCCCCGCGACGACTGATAGGCGCGAGCATTCCGCCGCGTCGATGCAACGTGCAGAGCTCAATGAGACGGGACCAGAGGAGGCGATGATGGCAAAGGCGCTGTCCGACAAGGAGCGGGCATTGATGGATGCATACTGGCGTGCCGCCAACTATCTGTCGGTCGGCCAGATCTATCTCTACGACAATCCGCTGCTCAAGCAATCCCTCAC
>Ga0126371_10004163_pt1 | contig 12732 bp, 8 predicted proteins | sample PanSoiMetaPlot_4_FD_110145 | JGI IMG/M metagenome (GOLD analysis project Ga0126371, IMG submission 110145) | Tropical forest soil microbial communities from Panama - MetaG Plot_4 | ecosystem: Environmental > Terrestrial > Soil > Tropical forest > Bulk soil | place: Panama | collected 2016-02-17
CTTTGACGAAGGTCAAGGCATCCGCCGCATAGGGCGAGGCGGGCAATATTCGGCCCGCTGCCACAAACGCGGCATCCTGCAACTTCTTACCTTGCGCGAGCGCCACAGCAGCGTCGAACGCCGCGCGGGCGGCAGGGCCACCTGGTAATTGATTTCGCGCTGTAATCAGTAGAGCCTCAGTGATGTTCTTGCCCTCGGCAAGACTTTTTGCCGTATCAAACGCAGCCTGAGCAATCCGGCCGCCTGGTACCGCGCCCCGGGCCGCAGCAAAGACCGCCTCGGTGATGGGACGTCCAGAAGCCAATGCATTGGCCGCCCCAAGCGCGGCGCCGACTCCGGTACCAATACCGGGAATGAAAGGCGCGACCATTTCGGCAAGTTTGAGCTGATCGCGGACTGCATCGATGTGGCCCATCGCGGCGCCCTTGAGGGCATCCCCGAGCTTTTGACCACGCGCAAGGCGTGAACCTGCATCGATCGCGATGGCGGCCGGACCTGCCGCCAAACGAAGCGCCCCAATTCCGGCGCGGCTGATGTCACCCAATATTGGAACTTTCCCCACCGTGTCTGCAGCCTTGCTGACGGTGCGAGCAATATCTCCGGCGACATTCTTAACCTTGTTGAACGCACGCCCGACCGAATGGACCAATCCGCCGAGGAAATATTCCTCCTCCGGATCGTATAGATAGACTTCGAGTTCGGGCGAGAAGCCGATTTCCTGTTCGCTTGTCGTTTCCTGTCTCGATAGAAGTGCGGGTGCGTAAATCTCCGCCGCCGCTGCAAGCGAGGCCAAAGCGGCAAGATCCGGGGGCGCCAGCATTGCCTCCTCTGCAGCGTGGCGCGCAGCATCGCTCGCCAAACGGACGAACTGGAGGTTCGTTTCAAATTCCTGCTCCAAACTATCGGCACCCCCAAGTTCGAGGCCCAACGTTTGCCCCGGCACGCTATCAAGGCGGCCCTGACGAGAGATGCCCTTGAGATAACCGCCAAGTGCGCTGCCCAACGCCGGCGACAAGCCGCTCCCGATCTTTGCTGCGGCATGGGTCATAATCGCGCTTAGCAGATGCTCGAACTCCGTTTCACTGCTGGCATCGATCAGACGTGCGGCAAACTCGTTCGCTTCCGCCTCCGTCAACACTTCGAAGCTGTTACGTGATACCGCAACAGGTTCAGCGGGCCGCGCGCGCCAAGGCGACCGGAGCGAGGGTGATCGAACGGAGCGCGTAATATGTTGTGCGTCGTCCGCAATACCAGGTGTACTCATGATCATGCCTCCGTTGTTCCTTAAGGCGCATGCAGCAAGGCCGATGCCAGAATGGAACCGGCATCCAACTGGAGGCAGAACGCGCCAGCGCTAAAACGGATAGCAGCGAAATACTCGCAAGTACCAACGATTTCAGATTGGTGGATCGTCCATTCCGTCTGCGCGCGGAATACCGATGTTGCCTCGGCATCCAATGCTCTCCGATGAGGCGACGAAATCATTTTCGGTGATGCGGCCTCCAAAATGCGGTCGGGCGAAGGAAACTTCGCCCCGATCTGAAAAATTCTCAGCAAAGCTATCTTTTTCGTCTGGCACGATTGTTGAACTAATCCCGTTTGGCAAATGGTTGCCCAATGCGCAGCCTGCCTGCATGCACACGACGAGGAGACCATCGCTATGGATACGTTTGACCGTCAAAAATTTGCGTTTGTCCCGGAAACCGAAGCGTTCGAGAGTGAACAATTCCAATGGGGCGGCGAGGCCGAGGTTTTCAACGAGGCCGAGGTGATGGAGCTCGCGGGCGAATTGCTCGAAGTTTCCAACGAAGCGGAACTCGACCGGTTTCTCGGCGACCTGATCAAGAAAGCCGGTAGCGCGCTAGGAAAGGTCGTCAGATCGCCCGTCGGTCAAGCCGTCGGCGGCCTGCTGAAGGGAGCGGCCAAGCAAGCGCTGCCGCTAGCCGGAGCCGCTTTGGGTGGCGCTGTCGGTGGGCCGTTGGGAGCTCAAATCGGCAGTGGATTGGCCTCAGCCGCGAGCGACGCCTTGGGCCTGGAGAGCGAGGCCGAAGACCGCGAATTTGAAGGCGCCAAGAACTTCGTCAAGATGGCTGGCGACACTGTGAAGTCGACGCTTTCCGCCGAGCCCGGAGTGAGTCCTCTCGCCTCGGCCAAAGCGGCGCTGGCGGGAGCCGCGCAAAAGCACGCACCGGCATTGCTGAGCGGTGCAATTTCCGTCCACGGTGAGAAGCCGCTTCACGGCATGGGTCGCGTGGGTCGCTGGGTGCGCCAAGGGCGCAACATCATCATCATCAACTGCCACGCTGGTCGCGTCTGACCAAAATCGCGGCGGTGTTTCATGAACGATCCCGCAACTCCAGTCCCGTCGGCGGATCCGCCTTATATCAGCCGGACAAACCAAAAGTCCGTGCCGGGTCTGCGCTGCCGGCGTTGTGGCCGACAGGCCAAGCGTTGCCGCTGCGCCAGATCAGCGGATCTATCGGACCACAGTATTTCGCTAACCACGTCAAGGAGACCGTCAATGCACGATATTGACCGCGTGCGGTTGGAAACTCAATCGGAAGCTGAGTCTTTCGGAGTCGGCGAATTCGAAGCCGAGCACCTCGAGTTTGGCGAAACCGGCCAAGTATTTGGCGAAACCGAAAACATGGAGCTGGCCAGCGAATTGCTCGAAGTATCGAATGAATATGAGCTCGAACAGTTTCTCGGCGATCTCGTTGGCAAAGCCGGACAGGCCCTGGGACGCTTTGTCAGTTCGCCATCCGGTAAGGCACTTGTCGGCGTTCTCAAAGATGCTGCCCGGCAAGTGCTGCCGTCGGTGGGATCCTCCGTCGGCCGCTATTTCGGCGGTGATACCGGGGCAAAGTTGGGCGGCCAGGTCGCCGACGCTGCAGGCCGAGCTTTCGGGCTGGAGCTGGAGGGTTTGAGCGGCGAGGATCGCGAATTCGAAGTTGCCCGGCGCTACGTCAATTTTGCCGGGCAAGCCGTCCGGAACCTGGTGGAGGATGAGGCAGGGGGCAGCCCACTAAGTGCGGCCCAGGCCGCGGCTATCGCAGCCGCCCAAACCCACGCGCCGGGTTTGCTGCAGGGGGTAACTACGGACGGTTTATCCCGTCGCTCTTCATCCGGCGCGCCCGTTCCGCATGGCGCCGGCGCCGTAACCGGTCGATGGGTTCGGCACGGCAACAATATCATTGTGCACGGGGTGTGAGCACCATGCCCGCTGCGACCTATGCGCATTGGATGCTGGATCAGGAGGCGCGCGCGTTGCTGGCGCGTCTCGGCCGGGTCAGGCCATTCGTGGTCAACCAGCCGATGGTCTTGGCCGCCAGCCTGCTTCCCAGCGCGCAGATCGCCATCGAGCGCTTTTTGGCCCAGGGCCGGAGCGAACTCCGACGCCGTATCAAAGCGTTCATCCGTTGGCTGCGTGGCCCCGGTGCAACGGCGACGGCGGCTGAAGCGCAGCACAAGTTTGTGTTCCTGCGCCTGCGTTTCAATGCCGTGTTGTCGCAGCTTGAGCTGTTCAACCAGGTCATCACGCAGCGTGGCGAAAGCGAGCAAGGTGTGTGGCTGTCTGGCCTCGACGTGGTTTCGTCCGATGCACTGGCGCTGCCGGGATATTATTCGGCACCTCCCGTCATTTGCTATCTTGATCGCAGCGCAGGCGCCGCTATCCGACGGGCGCGCACGCGACTACCCGGCGGAGGCGAAAACCCCGTCGCCATCATCCGTATTCCGCGAGAACGGATGATCGGAAGCGGCATCGCCTCATCGCTGATCCACGAGGTCGGCCATCAAGGCGCTGAATTGCTGGGCCTGGTCAGATCGTTGCGGCCGGAGCTGCGCATTCGGCAAGGCCAGGCCGCCGATCCATTGGTCTGGCAATGCTGGTACCGGTGGATAGCTGAAATCGTGTCGGACTTCTGGGCGATCGCCCGGCTTGGCGTGGTTGCGACCCTGGGACTGATCGGCGTCGTCAGCTTGCCGCGCCCGTTCGTCTTTCGCATCAATTTCGATGATCCGCACCCGATTCCTTGGATCCGTGTCAAGCTGAGCTGCGCTATCGGTGATGCGCTCTATCCGCATCCGCAATGGGTCCGGGTCGCGCAGCTGTGGGAGAACTACTACCCATTGGACGCGCTCGAAGGGATGCGCCGTCAGCTGATTATCCGTCTTGAACAAAGTTTGCCGGATTTCGCCTCGCTGCTTGTCAACCATCGACCGCCCGCTTTGAACGGCCGCTCGTTGGGCGAGGCCATGCAGGTGCAGGAGCGCAGCCCGCATCGGCTAACGGAATACTTCCACATTTGGAGCGAAGCACCATCCGAAATGTACAAGGCGCCGCCTTGCTTGGTTTTCGCCGTCATTGGTCAAGCGAAGGCGGACGGCCGGATAAGTCCTGAAGACGAGAGCGAGCTGTTGGCGAAACTGCTGACCCAATGGGCCATGCGCAGCACGCTCGATGTCGCCGCCAATTGCGCCGCGCTGCCGGCATTGAATTTCCACCCCGGACCAACCGCATCAAAGTAGGAGAAAAGCCATGGCTAAGAGTACGAGACAAGCGACCATATCCGATCACGGTTGGGAGCTTAAGTTGATCGCATCGCCGGTAGGCGTGATGCCCAACGAAACGGTTACTTTGACCGTTGTCTTGTCACACCCTCATTTCGCCGAATTATCGTCGGAAGAATATGAGCCGTTCTACAATAATTGCTTCGATTTCAAATACAGCAGCAGCAATAGCCGCCTGCTTTCGCAATACCTCAGGGACCATACCAGCGGGCAAGCGAATCCTGCAAAGATTGAGCGGATGCCGCACGTGCCCGACGGAGACTATGACATCACAGTTGAAGTCTCACCACGACCTGACCATTTCCGTTTCATAGAAACGTGCAAGCCGATACAGGACTGCCTGCAACGGTACTCATGTGAGTGGCCTCTCCTGCCAGATTGCTTAACAGCGTCGACCCAAATCAAAGTGCGAGCGGAGAGGACGATCAGGGTTGCAATGCAACGCACTCTCTCGCGGCCGACCCCCGACCAGGCGCTGTGGGCAGCCATTCGAAACCGTACTGCCGCAATTAGCTTTAGCCGCTATCAACGATTCATCGATAAGGTGTTGGGGCCAGATGACGACTCGAATCACGTGGTTCAGCTGCGCAGCGCAATGGCGCGAAGCATCCGCGGCATGGATGACAAGCAGCTTAGCTTCTTCGGCCCCTATGCCTACAGTATTCTCAAGTTGGCTACGCAGGTGTTTCTGACGCTGGAGTGCGGTGTCGTCATACGCGACGAAGAGCTTTTCAAGCTCGAAAACGAACAGATCCGATTTGACGATCCCTCGATCACTATGGAAAAACTGAAGAAATGCCTTGCTCATTACCTGGTGCATCCAGATTCGCAGCCCGCGACGCTCCCTTACCTCAATAGAATTGTTGAAGCATTCGTTGGTCTAGATCGCGACAACGACGACGATGACAGACGTGAGGTTTTGCCCTTCCGCAACGGCATCCTGAAGCATCGCCTCACGGCTCCCAGCATGATGGAGTTGATCTGGTCCTACTGGCAAGAAGAAGGCATGTTGATGCAGACGATCAACGCCATTGCCAGGCGGTTCCAGAACCGGCGCGGCTCTCGGAACGATCCATTGGGTGAACTGGAGTTCGACTCCCTACGCCCGTTGAACAACATACTCTGGGGTTATATCCAAGATGAACATAACCGTCTGACTGTCCCGCGCCGCGCCTACGAGTATCAGCACCTTTATGGATTAACTCTCGAAGGCAAAGCGGTGCAGGGCATGGACCCGGCAGATAGCCGCTCGAAATTCATCGAGGCTTTCCACAACTTGCTGTACCGCGCCGAGCTGTTCTACCGCGAAGATCGCGACACAACGATGATCTCCGATGCATTCCCATTGCTGAACGCCCTGAAGGAAGTGCATTTGCTGCTAGCCGAGGGTGCACATAATCAGTTCTGCGACCTCACCTGGACCGCACGCGGCGAAATGCTGATCGCACAGTGGATGCTGGCGCGGCCGGAAATGCGTGAGTTCCTACGTGGCCGTTACATGGTGCCATACAATGAACTGTGGATGGGCGCCGTCGATTCGATGAAGCGGCTGCAGGGTTGGACTGATACCTCCGTCACTCATTTCCACGAACTCGCCGTGACCGGCGAGCGCATCTTGCTGTCGATCCGGTATGGCGACTGGATCAACATCAACAATATCGAAGAGCAGGCCAAGAACTGGGCGCGCAACTGTAAACCTGAGGTTCAGCGTTATCTGCATGACTATCGGACGGTCACCGGGGTCGATCTGACCGCGGACACTACCGACACACGCGACGCTGCTATTCGCTTCATCCAGCCATCGACCCTGTTGCAACGCAGGTTGAGCAGTCAACAGGCCGACTCCATCGGCGCTACCGAAGGCGGACTGCACGGCATTCTCCCCGCCGCACCTGCCACGGCCGCACTGCCGAAAAGACAAGTGCCGCAGCTTTCCAAACGTGCAAGTGACGCAGTGCCGGTGCCGAGAAATAATGGCGGGCGGTGACGGCCATGCCGGATTTCACGTCCGCTCTCTACCTCGGAATGCTGCATGCGCACGAAGCCTTGTGTCCGTGGCAACAGATGACGACAGGCCGCCCCGCTGTACTTGAACCATCCACCCGTGCCGATAGGTTGGCCGACAGGCTGGCACTAATGGTCGGTTGCGAGTCGGCAGTGCTGGCAACATCGACGCTACACATTTTTTGGGATTTGTTCGATATCCTAGCAAGTGAGAGCGTTGCTATCCATCTCGATGCCGGGAGTTATCCAATCGTCCGTTGGGGGGTGGAACGTGTTGCGGCCAAAGGCGTGCGCTCGACTACGTTCAAGAAGCACGACCCCGTCGCGCTCCAGGCAAACCTTCACCGCGCGCCCGATGTAACCAGACGTCCGGTGGTCGTCACCGACGGAGTTTGCCCGCTCACCGGCCGGACAGCACCACTGCGTGAATATATGCGGATAGTCCGCAAGTTTGGTGGGCTGCTCATCATCGACGACACGCAGGGCTTCGGCATTTTTGGTCATGACCCGACTGATGCCCTGCCGTATGGCGGTGATGGCGCGGGAACGCCTGCGTGGTGCGGCGTGGCGGGGCAAGAACTCATTGTCGTGAGCTCACTCGCCAAAGCATTTGGCGCGCCTGTTGCGGTGATCGCAGGCAGTAGGCATTGGATCGACAAATTCAAGGCTGCGAGCCTGACCCGGCTCCATTGCAGTCCTCCCTCGATGGCAGCCATCAGCGCCGCTGAAAACGCACTGGCGATCAACGCGGCAGAAGGTTTCGCTCGCCGCAATCGTCTGCTGGAATTGGTGCGCATTTTCAAACGAGGCATGCGTGGCATTGGAGTCATAACACAGGGCGGCCTGTTTCCTGTACAGACGCTCACTCGCCCCGCGGGCAGCGACGCTGTCGTCCTGTATACACAGCTCTTGCAGGATGGTGTCCGCACGGTGCTGCGGCGCGCGAGTAATGGCGGGCGCGCCGCGGTTACGTTTATCCTCAATTGCCTGCACACAAACTTCGAAATTGATCGGGCGTTGCGTGCCCTGGGGCAATTCCGCTTGCAAAATTTTAGGACGGCCGCGGTGTGAATGACCTCGTGACAAGAGGAGTGAAGCTATGAACAAGCTTATGAGTTTCAATCCTGAACCTTTCGATTCTGAATTTGCGTTCGAGGCGGTCGTGCCGGGCTTTGCGGCGGAGAGCGAAGCCTTCGAGCAGGAGGGCGAGTTGGAAACGCGGGGCGGGAGCGGGCGCGCTGGTTCCGGCCGATGGCGCACGGCATTGGCTCGAGGCGCGAACCGACCAGTGGCAAAGCGGTCTTCCACCACAACACGCGCGGTCAAGCAGAAGCTGACTTCGTCATCGGCCGGTTCACCGGGGCCTGTTTCATCAAAGCCTGGTTTGCGGTGGGCTTCTTCATCAAAATCTGGTTCGTCGCGGCCTCGAGGGCACTCTCACGGCCAGTGGGGGCATCGAGCCAGACCGCCATTCTGGCCGTATGCTGAAGCACCGTGGTATTACGCAGGCGCGCCCGCGGCTTCGCCTCAGGACTCCGCAGCACTGAGCTCCGAGCACGTCAGCTGGGTGCAAAATTGTTTAAACAGTTTTCTTGGCCTACAATTGCCGACTGACGGCGTAATGAATGTACAAACTCGCAGTGCCGTCCGCTCTTTTCAAGAGCGTCGTGGTCTCCCCATAACCGGACTGGTTGGCCCCGAAACGGAAGCTGCATTGCAGGACGCCTGCCGCACGCACGCTGCTTCCACAACTCCCCCCCCAGCAGCTCCTGTGGTCGCGGTTGCGCCGCCACCGGCTGGGCCGCTGCCTGATGCAACGGAGGCTCCTGCGTCTCCGCCCGAGGGCGCCCAGGAATTCGAGTGGGAGCAGGATCCCATCCATATCCCGTCTGATTCCATTCGGACACCCACGGTTCGCTCGTCAGCCGCCGGAACACCGTCGATCAAGGCACTGCGTGAAAATATCCTCCGCATTGCCAAGGAAGAGCTGGCGCGTTGGCACAACGGTCAAGTCAAAGAATTGGATCCCCGGACGAGAAAGGTGCTGCAGGACTACTGGAAGCGCGGACCGGGACTTTCGTTCAGCGAAACCGAACTCGGCACCAAGGCGTTCCAGGATGCGCACCCATGGAGCGCCGCCTTCATCAGTTGGGTCATGCGCAAGGCCGGGGCCGGCAAAGCCTTCAAATATTCCAGCTCTCATTCCGTCTATACCCGCGCAGCCAAAAACAACAGGCTTGCTGACAACAAGAACCCGTTCAAGGCTTATCGGCCAAATGAAATTGTACCGCGCCCCGGCGATTTGATCTGTCGCAGCCGGGCCGGCAGCGGCGCCACCTATGACAATATTCGCCCCGGCATGAAGACACACTGCGACATTGTCGTCGATGTGCAGCCTAAGGCACTTAGCGTTATCGGGGGGAACGTCAGCAATTCCGTATGTCGCCGCACCGTTCACACGGATGATCAGGGGCGTGTTACCGAGCCGCATGTCTTTGCGGTCATTCGGGTGGGAACCCACAAACCGCGCGTCCCCACCGGGCCACGCAACGTGCCCGATACACCAACCCCGACGCCCGTAGCTCCCGGCATCACGGCTCCCCCAAAGCTGCTGAAGCAGGAGACATCGCCGCCGGCCGCCACCCTTTACGCGGAGATCGATCTCGGGATCGTCGATCGGTTCAAGCTGCGCGCCGCGGCGATGAGCGGCATATTCCTGCCGGAAGGATTTGTGCCGGAACCGCAGCTAGACATCATCCTGTATCTGCATGGCCACAAGGCCGACGCAGTCCGCAACTTGACGATCGATCAATACTGGAATAGCCGCCGCTTCATCTACGGCGCGTTCCGCGAGAAGCTAAACGCCGCCAGACGCAATGCTATTCTCCTTGCCCCGACTTTGGGGGCCCGCTCGGAAGCCGGAAATTTGCTAAAGCCCGGCGGGCTCGACGACTACTTGGCCAAAGCGCTGGCGGCGGTCAGGGCCTACGGCCCGGGTGCGCGCAGCGGACCTCCACCGCAGTTGCGCAATCTGATTTTCGCTTGCCATAGCGGTGGTGGCCTGCCCATGCGGCGCTTGGCAACCGGCACCGACAAGGCTCTGGCCAACCTGCGCGAATGCTGGGGCTTCGATTGCACCTACAATCATGGCGACGACACGTTCTGGGCCGGTTGGGCGCGCAAGACACCGAACGCCAAATGTTATTTCTATTACATCCCAGGCTCGGCAACCGCCCCGCTTTCGGAAAGTCTGCAAAAAATGCGCGTTGCCAACGCCGTCGTTACTCCCTCCAAAGAAGGACGGCACAACTACGTGCCGAACACGTACTGGCAGGAGCGAATTCAGGGAGCAAGTTTCCTGCAAGCACTATCCGGCGGGGGAACTCCGCCGCCGGTCGTCCCGCCGGTACCATCGGACGAGCCAGCCGCCCTGAAGTCACTATCCAAGCCGGAATTCATCGAATTCGTCGGGCAGAGAGCACAAAAAGCCATGGCGGCGACGGGTGTCCCGGCCTCGGTCACCGTGGCGCAGGCCATTGTTGAAACCGGATGGGGCAAACACACCATAGGTGAGGCCAAAAATCTGTTCGGCATAAAAGGCAAAGGCCCCGCTGGATCAGTGCGCGCATCGACACGCGAATTTATCGATGGCCAATGGGTGACGGTTGACGCGAATTTCGCCAAATACAGCAGCTTTGAGCAAAGTATCACCGAGCACGCACGATTTTTTCTCAAAAACAAGCGCTACGCTGCCGCGCTGAAGGTAAAGGACGATCCAGACAGCTTTGCACGGGAAATTCAGAAGGCAGGCTATGCCACTGGGCCCGACTACGCCACACAACTGATTAAGTTGATGAAGACGTACAACCTCTATCGGTTTGACCACTGATACTGCGGACCGGGAATGAGTTGCGATGGCCCACGTGATGCCGACAAGTGACGAACCTCAGTGCGGTGCCCCGTGGCGATCGCCAGATCTCGAGTCTTCCAACTCCCGCGTATTGGCGCGGCGAAGTTGTAATGCACGGTCCGTGACCCCAAGACGCCGTGCAGCGCGTTGCAGGCTGCCCCCTTCCGCATGGGTAGCGCAGCGAATGGCGCATGTCTCCGCTGCACGGCCGATCTCCTTCAGTCCGACTCCCATCAGCACCGCACGGCGGATAGCGGTCTCAAATCCGGAGTCATCCCACACCTTGGACTCAATCCCGCGCGAAGGCCGCTCCTCTTGCGGAATATAGCCTATGCTGATCGTCCGGTCGTCGGCGGATCGGTTTATTAGCCGTGCGACGACCTGCTTGAGCTCACGCACATTGCCCGGGTAGTCCCGCTGCAGCAGGTAGTCGCGAACGATAGGATCGAGCGCCAAAACTTTTTGACTTGGATGCATCTGCCGCATGAAATGTTGCGTAAGTGGTATCACATCCTCCGGGCGTTCTCGCAGAGGCGGTAATTTGCACACAAAGCCAGCGATACGATAATAGAGGTCAGCACGAAACTCACCACGTTGAACCATCGCCTCCAGGTCCCGGTTGGTAGCGCATACCAGCCGGAATTCACTGCGGTGCCAAGTGCTTCCGCCCACGCGCTTGTAAGTGCGCTCCTGTATGGCGCGGAGCAATTGGGCTTGAATCGATAATGGTAGTTCTCCAATCTCGTCGAGAAATAACGTCCCGCCATTAGCAAGCGCGAACGAACCTTGCCGATCTGACAAGGCCCCCGTGAAAGCACCCCGCTCATGACCAAAAAATTCACTGCCCGACAGCTCGGCCACGACGGTGGAGCAATCCTGAATGATCAATCCGCGTTTAGTTGTCCGCGGGTCTATTTGATGGATCAGCCTTGCTGCCACCTCTTTGCCGGTGCCGCTCTCGCCCAAAATGAGAGTGGTAGTGTCGCTAAAACGCGCAATCTCAATGATCCTTCGCAAAACTGAGCGCCACGCGGCGCTGTCACCTGCCGCTAGCTCGCGGGTATCCTCGGATCGAAGCAACTCCTCAACCTGTAACCAGCGATCAAAGCGAGCACGAATCTGTTGCGCAAGCCTGCCTGGGTCGGTCCGGACCAGCACATCGGACGCACCCGAATGTAGAAGTTCCCACGCAGCTGAAGCGCTGGATTGTGTCTTGGCATCGATAATAGCAATGATCTGCTTATCGTCCGCGTTATGATCTGAGTTTAAAACAGCATAGATTTCTGAAGATAATTCTGATGCAAAGCAGATTCCAAAGCGGCACGATTCGTGTTTACAGAGTGAGGTAACCGTAATTCCTTCTTTTTCCAGATGTTCTACGATAATTTTATCGATTTCCGAGTTATCTTTCCCGCAAAAATATACCCAGCAGAGGATTTCCATCACGGCGTCCTCCGGAATTGCTACTTTTAATGGTAGTGTTAGTAATGGTTAGACGTCATAAATTAAACTGACAAGTCGAGCATTCATGCTTTACCATGTGGATGATCGTACGCTGTCAAGAATCTCGCCATTGAACGCTCTCCGACTTCTGCAGAGATATCACGGCCGTTTGATCGATGAAGGCACAGCGCTATGTCGTTCAGTCAGCACCAAAAAAAGGTGAGGTTTGTGCTGTCCTAATGAACGTGCAATACCATAGACTACGCCTGCAGAATGTATGTGTGAACTACATCACACTCCGCCGGCAAATTCAAACCCCTAATTTCCTCGAATTATTTGCTCGTCATCTCCGTGAGCTGCGCCCTCAAGCGCTACGTTACCAGTGTTCTTGAGGGGTACTGTGTTTCCAACGCCGCGGCTGCTCCGCAGCTTTGTTCACGAAATTTTTGTGACGAAGACTGGTCTTTTCAGCTTGGATTTTCGGTGCGCTGTCGCAGTCGCGGCGTGAAAGCTTGTTAAGGCGTAACCGCGCAGCTCGTGGAAGTGCAGGTCCTCGTCACCGAGCCCGGCGCGCTTGGCCCGCACTCCAGGCGGACAGAGGCATCACGCCGCGGCGGCGTGTGCGATCCGCTCGCGGACAAACGTGACAAAGTCCCGCCGCGCATCGTCGTTCGCCAACACACGGGCCGGAACGGCCAGGCCTTGACCGCGGTCGCGCCACAACACGATCAAACCGGCCTGTTCGGTGACATCGCTGAAGGCGCGCCATGAATACCGAGTGGTCTTGTTAGCTTCGAAGCAGA
>Ga0126371_10004164_pt1 | contig 12731 bp, 13 predicted proteins | sample PanSoiMetaPlot_4_FD_110145 | JGI IMG/M metagenome (GOLD analysis project Ga0126371, IMG submission 110145) | Tropical forest soil microbial communities from Panama - MetaG Plot_4 | ecosystem: Environmental > Terrestrial > Soil > Tropical forest > Bulk soil | place: Panama | collected 2016-02-17
GGGCATAGTCCGGCCGCTTCCGGGCATTTGCTTCCGCTCGAGACGGCGCTGGACGACATCCCGGCGCTCGCCCTGACGGAGGACCAGGCGAAAGCCCTGCGTTGCGGCCAAGCCGTGACGCCGTTGCGCGCGCAAGATTGGGCGCGCCTCTCACAAATCGGCAACGGCGCGACGGTCTGTGCAACGTTGGGCGGCAAGCTGGTGGCGCTCGCCGAAGTCGCGGCTGGGGGAATTCGCCCCCTGCGCGTGCTGAACATCTGAATTCGAAGGAGACATTCCCGATGTCGATTAGCGTGGCGCGCAAGCAGGAGCTCATCTCCGAATACGCGCGCAAAGAGGGCGACACCGGCTCGCCCGAAGTCCAGGTCGCTATCCTCAGCGAACGCATCCAGAAGCTCACCGAGCATCTGTCGACCCACACCAAGGATTTCCATTCGCGCCGCGGCCTGCTGGTCATGGTCGGTCAGCGCCGCAGCCAGCTCGACTATCTGAAGCGCGTCGACGCCGCGCGCTACGAAGCGCTGATCGACCGCTTGGGACTGCGCCGCTGAGACCGCGGTCCACCGGCCGGCGGACACCGGCCATGATGACCAAACGCACGGGCGATGCCGCGGCGATGGACTTCCATCGCGCGCCGCTCGTTGTCACCGCTTTCACCAGAGAGAAAAAAGAGAGAGAGACCGACAATGTTCGACGTGTATCGCAAGGAGCTTAACTGGGGCGGTCGACGCCTCGTGCTCGAAACCGGAAGAATGGCGCGGCAGGCCGATGGCGCCGTGCTGGCAACCTACGGCGAAACCTCGGTGCTGTGCACCGCCGTCGGCGCCCGAAAGGTCAAGCCGGGACAGGACTTCTTCCCGCTGACCGTGAATTATCAGGAAAAGACTTTCGCCGCCGGCAAGATTCCGGGCGGCTTCTTCAAGCGCGAAGGCCGTCCGTCCGAGAAGGAAGTTCTCACTTCGCGGCTGATCGACCGGCCGATCCGGCCGCTGTTCGCGTCCGGCTTCCTCAACGAGGTGCAGGTCATCTGCACCGTCCTGTCGCACGACTTGGAGAACGATCCCGACATCGTGGCGATGGTCGGCGCCTCGGCGGCGCTGACCCTGTCCGGCATTCCGTTCATGGGGCCGATCGGCGGCGCGCGCGTCGGCTATGTCGACGGCCAATATGTCCTCAATCCGAAGATCGACGACGTCAAGCTGTCCGAGCTCGATCTCGTCGTCGCCGGCACCCGGGACGGCGTGCTGATGGTCGAATCCGAGGCCAAGGAGCTGTCGGAAGACGTCATGCTCGGCGCCGTGATGTTTGGCCATAAGGGCTTCCAGCCGGTGATCGACGCGATCATCGAGCTCGCCGAATCCGCCGCCAAAGAGCCGTGGGCGCTGCCCGACACCGACGCCCAGAAACAGGCGATCGAGGGCAGACTCGCGCCGGCGGTCTCCACCGACATCGCTGCCGCCTATGCCGAACGGCAGAAGCAGGCGCGCTCGAACATGCTCGACGCGGCGCGCATCAAGCTCGTCGACCTCTTCCCCGACGAGGCCGAACGCACGCTCGCCGGCAAGGTGTTCAAGTCGCTCGAAGCCGACGTCGTGCGCGGCGCCATCCTCAAGGGCCAGCCGCGCATCGACGGTCGCGACACGCGCTCGATCCGGCCGATTTCGGTCGAGGTCGGCGTGTTGCCGCGGGCGCACGGCTCGGCGTTGTTCACGCGCGGCGAAACCCAGGCGCTGGCGGTGACCACGCTCGGCACCGGCGAGGACGAACAGATCATCGACGCGCTCGAAGGCGAGTTCCGCCAGAATTTCATGCTGCACTACAACTTCCCGCCCTATTCGACCGGCGAAGCCAAGCGCATGGGCTCGCCGGGCCGGCGCGAGATCGGCCACGGCAAGCTCGCCTGGCGTGCGGTGCATCCGCTGCTGCCGGTGGCGGAAAGCTTCCCCTACACCATCCGCGTGGTTTCGGAGATCACCGAGTCGAACGGCTCATCGTCGATGGCGACGGTGTGCGGCGCTTCGTTGTCGCTGATGGACGCCGGCGTGCCCTTGAAGCGGCCGGTCGCCGGCATCGCCATGGGCCTGATCAAGGAGCCGAGTGGCTATGCCGTGCTGTCGGACATCCTCGGCGACGAGGATCATCTGGGCGACATGGATTTCAAGGTGGCGGGCACCGAACAGGGCGTCACCGCGTTGCAGATGGACATCAAGATCGCCTCGATCACCGAGGAGATCATGCGGGTGGCGCTCGCCCAGGCGCGCGATGGCCGCCTGCACATCCTCGGCGAGATGAGCCGGGCGCTCGAACATGCGCGCGAAGGCGTCAGCCAGAACGCACCGCGCATCACCACGATCAGCATCCCCAAGGACAAGATCCGCGAAGTGATCGGCTCCGGCGGCAAGGTGATCCGCGAGATTTGCGAGGTCACCGGCGCCAAGATCGACATCGAGGACGACGGCACGATCAAGGTCGCGGCGGTCGACGCCGATGCGTCGAAGGCGGCGATCGACTGGATCAAGGGTATCGTCGCCGAACCCGAGGTCGGCGTGATCTATTCGGGCAAGGTGGTGAAGACGATGGACTTCGGCGCCTTCGTCAATTTCCTCGGCGCCCGCGACGGTTTGGTGCACATCAGCGAGCTGGCGCCGAATCGCGTCGGCAAGGTCACCGACGTCGTCAAGGTCGGCGACCAAGTGAAAGTGAAGGTGCTGGGCTTCGATGATCGCGGCAAGGTCAAACTGTCGATGAAGCAAGTCGATCAGGCGACCGGCGAAGACATCAGCGGCAAACTGGCCGAGGAGCGCCGCCAGCGCGACGCTGCCAAGGCTACGCCGGCTGAATGAGCGGTCAGGGTTGATCGTCGCGCGGTCTTGTCCCAGATAGGCGGTGGGGCGGGCGCGATGGCAGAGAGGGGAAACGCGTGAAAGCGCTCAATGCGCTGCGGATTTCGGGTCGTGAAGTTCTGCCGCTGGTCGAAGGCGGCAAGGGCATTTCGATCTCGAACGGCGAAAGTTCGGGCGCCTGGGCGCGTTCGGGCGGCGTCGGCACGTTCTCCGGCGTCAACGCCGATTCGAAGGACGCGAACGGCCGCACCGTCCCGCAGCTCTATCACGGCAAGACCCGCCGCGAACGCCACGAAGAATTGGTGCGCTACGCCATTGCCGGCGGCATCCATCAGGCGCAGGTCGCCTACGAGCGCGCGTCCGGCCAAGGCCGCTTGCACATGAACATCCTGTGGGAGATGGCGGCCGCCGAGCGCATCCTCAATGGCGTGCTCGACGGCGCCAAGGGCCTGGTCAACGGCGTCACCTGCGGCGCCGGCATGCCCTATCGCATCGCCGAGATCTGCGCGCGTTACGGCGTCCATTATTATCCGATCGTCTCGTCGGCGCGCGCGTTTCGCGCCTTGTGGAAGCGCGCCTACCACAAGTTCCGCGATTGGCTGGGCGCGGTGGTCTATGAGGATCCGTGGCTCGCCGGCGGCCACAACGGCATCACCAACAGCGAAGATCCCGAACGGCCGGAACCGCCCTTCCCGCGCGTCTACGAGCTGCGCCAGATGATGCGCGAGTTCGGCCTCGGCGACGTTCCGATCGTCATGGCCGGCGGCGTCTGGTGCCTGCGCGACTGGGAGGACTGGATCGACAATCCCGACCTCGGCCCGATCGCCTTCCAGTTCGGAACCCGGCCGCTGCTCACCAAGGAAAGCCCGATTTCGGACGCCTGGAAGCACAAGCTGCTGACGCTCAAGGACGGCGATATCCGGCTACAACGTTTCAGCCCGACCGGGTTCTATTCCTCGGCCGTGCGCAACAACTTCCTCGCCGAGCTCGAAGAGCGGTCCGAGCGTCAGATTCCCTATTCGGTCGAGGCGGTGGGCGACCATCTGGCGACGCTCGAAATCGGCGCGCGCAAGCGCGTCGTCTATGTCACGCCGCACGATCGCGAGCGCGCCCTCACCTGGATCGCCCAGGGCTTCACCGAGGCGCTGCGGACGCCGGATTCGACACTGATCTTCGTCGCGCCGCCCAAGGCATTCGAGATCCGCAACGACCAGATCAACTGCATGGGCTGCCTCTCGGCCTGCTTGTTCTCCAATTGGGCGCAGAACGACGAAGGCACCACGGGCAAGAAAGCCGATCCGCGCAGCTTCTGCATCCAGAAGACGCTGCAGAACATCGCGCACAGCGAGGATGTCGAGTTCCAGCTCATGTTCTCCGGGCATAACGCCTATCGCTTTGCCACCGATCCGTTCTACGCCAACGGCTTCATTCCGACCGTGCGCGAACTGGTCGAGCGCTTACAGACCGGCAACTGAGTCGGCGTCCGCAGCAGCGCCGCGCGCAATACGATTCAAATTTTTCGTAAACGCCCGCGATACGTTGATGGCATTACGGGTTTTTTAAGCCGACTCGTGTCTCCTGATCGGGTCTCAGGCTCGGTCCCGGCAGGGGACGCGCGCGATGCGGATCGAACAACGTGTTTGGCGAATAGGGACGGGCTGGCGTGTCGCCGCCTCGGACGGTGCGCTCGCGCCGGCGTTGGTGCTGTTTTTCGCCGCGCCCGGCACGCTCGACGACGGCAAGCGCTTCGCCGAATTGCGTGCGCTCTATCCCGCTGCGGCAATTCTCGGTTGCACGACCGGCGGCGAGATTGCCGACGTTGACGTGCTCGACGGTGCAATCGTCGCCACCGCCATCGAGTTCGCTCATACGCGTCTCGCCTTTGCCGAAACGACGATCGAAGGCGACGGCGGCTCCGCGGGAGCCGGCCGGCGATTGGCCGGCGGTTTGCCACGTGTCGGGTTGCGCGGCGTCTTCGTCCTGTCGGACGGCACCCACGTCAACGGCACCGATTTGGTTGCCGGCATCCAGAAGGTCCTCGGCCCGGACATCGCCGTGACCGGCGGTCTCGCGGGCGACGGCGCGCGGTTTGTCTCGACGCGCGTCGGCTTGAACGCCAATCCGGTGCCCGGTCGGCTGGCCGCGCTGGGGTTCTATGGCGACGAGGTTTGTCTGGGCTTCGGCAGCTTCGGCGGCTGGGACACGGTCGGCCCCGAACGTGTCATCACGCGCGCCCAAGGAACCGTGCTCTACGAACTCGACGACCAGCCGGCGCTTGCGCTCTACCGCAAATATCTCGGCCCCGAGGCCGACAACCTGCCGGCGAGTGCGCTGCTCTGCCCGCTCCGCATCCATCCGCCGGGCAAGCCCGAAGCGGCGCTGGTGCGCACCGTGATCGGCGTCGACAACGCCAGCGGCGGCATGGTCTTCGCCGGTTCGGTCCCCGAAGGCTACGTCGCGCAGCTGATGCTTGGCCACTTCGACAATTTGATCGCCGGCGCCGGCCGCGCCGCCGAACGCGCCGCGATTCCGCAGGCGCGGCTGGCGATCCTGGTCAGCTGCATCGGCCGCAAGTTGCTGCTGGGCCAGCAAATCGCCGACGAGGTCGAGGCGGTCAAAAGCGTCCTCGGCGCGGCGTGCAAATTGACCGGCTTCTACTCCTACGGCGAAATTGCGCCGCTCGAAAACTCGCCGTTCTGCGACCTGCACAATCAGACCATGACGATCACCACGATCGCCGAGGCCTGACATGCATCGCCTGCTCGAGCGTCAACTCGCCCGCGCACGCCGCGACACGCCCGATGGCGAAACCGATCTCGAGACGCTGCTCGCCTTGGTCGACGCCGCCTATCTCGAGTTCGACCGCCAGCGTCGCGTCCTGGCGCATACGCAGGAGATCATGCGCGACGAGTACGGTCTCATCAACGCCGGCTTGTCGCGCCTGCGCGATGCGATTACGCAGATGGGCGCCGGCTTCGCCATCTGGGACAGTAACGACCGACTCGTGTTGTGCAACGCGCTCCTGCGCGAGATCCTACCGCAAAACGCCGAGTTGCTCCGACCGGGCGTCGCGTTTGCCGACTGTATCGTGAACATGGCGCCGCACTTCGGGTCGTTCGGAGGCGCCGAAAAGGTGAACGACTGGGTTACCAAACGTGTCGCCCTTCATCGCGACCCGGCGGACCCTTTCGAGATCACCCTTGCCGACAATCGGCACGTTCGCATCTGGGAGGCGAAGACCAGCGAGGGCGGCATCGTCGGTGTCTACATCGACGTCACCGAGAGCAAACGCGCCGAGGGCGAATTGCGCCGCGCCAAGGAGGCGGCCGAGAGCGCCAATCGGAGCAAATCGCTTTTCCTCGCCAATATGAGCCACGAGCTACGGACGCCGCTCAACGCGATCATCGGCTTTTCCGAGATCATGCAAGGCGAAATGATGGGGCCGCTCGGCGATCGGCGCTATCTAACCTACGCACACGACATTCACGATGCCGGCGCGCACCTGCTCGAGATCATCAACGACATTCTCGACATGTCGAAAATCGAGGCCGGCAAGTTCGAGCTCGACGCCGAATGGGTCGATCTCGGCGAGCTGATCGACGGGGTTGTGAACATGGTCCGCGCCCGCGCCCACGAGGCCGGCCTGACGCTCCATGTCGCCGCCGCTGGCCTGCTGTCGGTCTTCTGCGAACGCCGGGCGCTGCGTCAGGTGCTGCTCAACCTGATCGGCAACGCCATCAAGTTCACGCCGGCCGGCGGCCGGGTCGACATCGCCGCCAAGGTGACCGCCGATGGCGGCGTGGCGGTGGCGGTGGCCGATACCGGCGTTGGCATCGCGCCGCAGAACATACCGCTGGCGCTGATGCCGTTCGGCCAGATCGAGCTGACCCTGTCGCGCGCACATGGCGGCGTCGGTCTCGGCCTGCCGTTGTCGCAACGTCTTGCCGAACTCCATGGCGGCCATCTCGAAATCGCCAGCACCGTCGGCAGCGGCACCACCGTCTCGGTCACGCTGCCGCCCGAACGGGTCAGCCGGTCGGCGCTGCGATCGGCCTGAGGCACCAGGATTCTGTCCTTTGCTATAGGGCAATTCTGAGGTAATTTAGAGCCCCTCTATTTTTTCGGCTGGTCCGCCCCATATACCCACCGTGACCCGTCCTTTTGCCAACGCGCTCGAATTGCTCCGCGCTGCGCGGTTGCGGCCGACCCGTCAGCGGCTTGCCTTGGCGCGGCTGTTGTTCGAGAAGGGTGACCGCCACGTGGCGGCCGAGGAGCTGCACGGCGAGGCGCTGGCGGCGCAGGTGCCGGTCTCGCTGGCGACGGTTTACAACACCCTGCATCAGTTCGTCGGCGCCGGTCTGTTGCGCGAGGTGGTGATCAATCCCGGCCGCTCCTATTTCGACACCAATGTCAGCGACCACCACCATTTCTTCTACGAAGACAGCGGCAAGCTGCGCGACATTCCGGGCGACAGCATCGCCGTGACCAACGTCCCGCCGCCGCCGGACGGCGGCTCGATCCGCCGCGTCGACGTCGTGGTTCGGGTCGAAAAAGCCGCGCCAAAGGCCCGCTCATAGACCGGTTTCTCCATTTAGAACGACATCTTAGAAAACAGATTACAATAGTTCTAGACTATTGACTCGGGGTGTCTGCGGGTTCATATAGGACGCGTGGCAGACGCGGTCGTCGTTTGCCGGCCGATTTCCAACCCCGAGGAGGTTTCTCATGGCACTCAAAGGCTCGAAGACCGAGCAGAACCTGAAGGACGCATTCGCCGGCGAAAGCCAGGCTAATCGCCGCTATCTCTATTTCGCTCAAAAAGCCGACGTCGAAGGCTTCAACGACGTCTCGACCGTGTTCCGCTCGACGGCGGAAGGCGAGACCGGCCACGCCCACGGCCATCTCGAGTTTCTCGAGGAGGTCGGCGATCCGGCGACCGGCAAGCCGATCGGCAAGACCAGCGACAATTTGAAAGCGGCGATCGCGGGCGAGACCCACGAATACACCGACATGTATCCGGGTATGGCCAAGACGGCCCGCCAGGAAGGCTTTGCCGAGATCGCCGACTGGTTCGAGACGCTCGCCAAGGCCGAAAAGTCGCACGCCGGGCGCTTCCAGAAAGCGCTCGACACCATGGGCTGATCTGGCCCGAACGCCTGCTGCGGGGAGCGCTGCGGCGCTCCCCGCCGTTTTTTCTCTTTAGGACATTGCCATGCGGGAAGGCAGCCTCGAAGCGCCGACGCGCCACGCGATTCCGTGGCAGGACGCCGACTTCTACGACCTCACCAAGGTCGAAGCGGAGATGCATCGGATCTTCGAGATCTGTCACGGTTGCCGCCGCTGCTTCAATTTGTGCGACAGCTTTCCGCGGCTGTTCGATCTGATCGACGCCAGCCCGAACGAACTCGAAGGCGTCGACCGCAAGGATTACGCCCAGGTCGCCGAAGCCTGCACGCTCTGCGACATGTGCTTTATGACGAAGTGCCCGTACGTGCCGCCGCACGAATTCAATCTCGATTTTCCGCACACCATGCTGCGCTACCGCGCCGCGCAACTGAAGCGGAACGGCGGCGATTTCGCCCAGCGGCAGCTGGCCGAGACCGATCGCAACGGCCGTCTCGGCGGCGCGCTGGCGCCGCTCGCCAACTGGGCCACCGCCACCGGCAACCGCCTGACGCGTCCAGCGATGGAAAAGGCCGCCGGCGTCGATCGCCGCGCCGATCTGCCGAAATTCGCGGGCCGCACCTTCGTCTTGCGCGCGCAGGCGACGGCACCGGCGGTCGATGAAGACGCGCCAGCCTATGGTCGTAAGGCGTTGATCTACGCCACCTGCTTCGTCAACTACCACCACCCGCGTATCGGCGAGGCGTTGCGCGCGATCCTGGCCAAGAACGGGGTTGCGACCGAGGTCGCCTATCCCGGCTGCTGCGGCATGCCGCAATTCGAACGCGGCGACGTCGCGCGCGTCGCGGCGATGGCAAAGCACGTTGCCCAGGCGCTGCGGCCCAAAATCGAACAGGGCTACGACGTCGTGGCGCCGATACCGTCCTGTGCGCTGATGCTGAAGTTCGAATGGCCGCTGCTGCTGCCGGACGACGCGGACGTGAAGCTGCTGGCCGACGCGACCTTCGACGCCAGCGAATATCTGGTGGCGATCGCCAAGAATGAAGGCCTAGCCGGCGGTCTGTCGCCGCTTTCGGGTGGCGTCGCTGTGCATATCGCCTGCCACGCGCGGGCGCAGAACATGGGCCAGAAAGCGGCCGAAATGCTGCGCCTGCTGCCGACGACCGAACTCGCCGTGATCGAGCGCTGCTCCGGCCACGGCGGTTCGTGGGGCGTGATGAAGGAGAATTTCGACACCGCGATCAAGGTCGGCAAGCCGGTGGCGCGCAGCGCCGCCAAGGCCGACAAGGCCTATCTCGCGTCGGAATGTCCGCTAGCGGCGGCGCACATCCGCCAGGGCATGGCGATGCTCGGCGACGAGGGCAAGGCGCCGGCCGAGACCTATCACCCGATCGAGTTGATGGCGCTCGCCTACGGCGTATTGCCCGAGGAGCAATCCGCATGACGCAATTCCGCGAACTCACCCGTGCCGACATCCTGCCGCTCGAGCAGTACGAGCGCGAACGGCGCGCCCATCGTCAGCGGATTACCGCGTTGAAGCAGAACCGCCGCGTCGAAGTCGGTCCCTTGGCGACGTTCTATTTCGAGAATTTCGACACGATGTGGCACCAGGTGCACGAGATGCTGGCGGTTGAACGCGGCGGCGAGGCTCAGATCGCCGACGAACTCGCCGCCTACAATCCGCTCATCCCCAAGGGCGACGAATTGATCGCGACGGTGATGTTCGAGATCGACGATCCGGTCCAGCGGGCGCGCGTGCTCGGCCAGCTCGGCGGCGTCGAGCACCGGATGTATGTCGCCTTCGCCGGCGAGAAGATCGTCGGCGCCGCCGATCCGACGCGTGAAAACACTTCGCCGGAGGGCAAAGCCTCATCGGTGCAGTTCATGCGCTTTCCGTTCAACCGCGCCCAGAAGGACAAATTCCGCGCGCCGGGCGCGCGCGTCGAAGTTGGCATCGAACATCCGAACTATCACCACATCGCGGTGCTGAGCGCCGCAGCGCGCCAGGCGTTGGCGGCCGATCTCGGCTGAGGCGCGCGCCGTCAGGTGACGTGCGTCAGTACGTAATAGATCACGTAGATCCAGCTGAGAAAGCCGTCGATCGCCGCCCAGATCACGCTCTTGTGCGCGGTCCAGGACATGGCAATGGCGAGCGCGTTGCCGAAGGTGACGCCGTAATGCACGTAATAGTACATGCCGATCTCCTCGGGGCGGTGTCGGTTGGCGTGAAAGTTCGGCGACGGGGAGCGGTCGATCGCGGCGGCGCGTGCAACGCCGTCACTCGACGGTTTCGTCCGGGGTGACGCCCCAGATCTCGCTGCGCAGCAGCCAGCCGCGGACGACCCGCCGGCCACGGGTTTCGACGCGGCACCAGGCGTTGTGGCACTCGAGCAGGTTGGCGATGACGCCGGGTTCGAGCTTGGCCAAGGCGGGCGAATCGCGCGCCGGCTCCTGATAGATCGTTCGCGTATCGGCCTTGATGATTGCCGTGCGCGCCGCGCTCAAGAGCCGGACCTGGATCCAGCCTTCGGTGCCCTGCCAGTCGCGCACATGCCGCCAGACGTCGTAACTGTCGATGACCTCGATCGGCAGCCCTTTGCGCCGATAAACCCATTGGATCGGGTATTGCTCGCCGGGACCGGCGCGCAGATTCACCTCGTTCGAGCGCAAGCTCATGAATTTGGGATATTGCGGCTTGTCGGCCGCCGCAGCCGGCAACGCGAGCGCGCAAGCCAGCAGCAGGGCGGCAACGACGCGAATCATGCGGCGGTCTAACCCGCGGAACGCGGCCGGGTCAAGCCTCGGCGGCGGGCGATGGCGATACCGCCGAGCACCAGCGCCAAGGCGACGATCAGCGACGGCGTCAGGCGTTCGCCGAGGAAAATGATCGCGATCAGCATCGACAATGGCGGCACGGCAAATTGGAAGACCGCGACGCGCTGCACGCCGCCGGTGCGCAGCGCCCAAAACCAGGCGATGAACGCGATCAGGTTGGGGCCATAGGCGAGGGTCACGACGGCGATAAAATCGCCCCAGCCGAAACGGCTCCATTCGACCAGCGGAATCCGCACGACGGCAAACGGCATCAGCACCAGACCGCCGGCGCCGACGCACCAGAGCGTCGCCGGCAGGGCGCCGATATAGGCCGAGAGCCGCGCGCCAGCGACGTACGAACTGGCCGACAGTGCGCACGCCGCCAGCACCAAAAGATCGCCGACGACGCTGGCCTCTTGGCCGGCGTCGGCGCGGAACGCGAACAGCAGGCCTTCGCCGAAGAACGCCAAGGCGGCGCCCGCCCACCAAGAACCGCCCGGCTGCCGGCGTTCGACGATCGCTGCCGTGAGGCCGGTGAAGATCGGCATTGCCGCTTGAATAAGCGCGCCATGCGTCGCCGAGGTCTGCGCTTGGCCGAGCGTGAACAGCAGCGGAAAGGCGATGAAGCTGCCGGCTGCCGACAGCGCCAGCAAGATCCATTGGTGCGGCGTGCGCGGCAGTGGCAACCGCAATGCGATGGCCAGCGGAACCGCCACCAGCGCGGCGGCTGCCGGACGCATGCCCAGGAGCAACGGGTCGATGTCGCCGGCGATGGCCCGAGTCAGCGGCCCGCTGAGTGCGAAGAGCACGACCGACACCATGGCCGCCGCGAAAACCGCCGCCGGCCGCTCGCCCGCTTTGTCCATTGCGCCCGTTGTTGCTGTTCGCGCCGCGCCGGGTCAAGGGTGCTCCGCGCATGGCTGGACACTCGCCAGCGCGCTTGCTAGGCCTTGCGCCGAAGGAGAGTGAAGCGGATGTCGGCGAAAAAGCCGCTGGTCGTGGTCACGCGCAAGCTGCCGGACGTCGTCGAGACCCGGATGATGGAGCTGTTCGACGCGCGGCTGAACGACGGCGACACGCCCTTCACGGCGGAGCAGCTCAAAGCGGCGATGGCTGAAGCCGACGTGCTTGTGCCGACGGTCACCGACCGCATCGACGCGGCGATCATCGCCGCCGGCGGCGAACGGCTGAAGCTCATCGCCTCGTTCAGCAACGGCGTCGATCACATCGACCTGGCGGCCGCCAAGGCCAAAGGCATCATCGTCACCAACACGCCCGGCGTGCTGACCGAAGACACCGCCGACATGACCATGGCCCTGATCCTGGCGGTGGCGCGCCGCGTCAGCGAGGGCGAGCGCCTGTTGCGCGACGGCCATTGGCAAGGTTGGAGTCCGACCTTCATGCTCGGCAGCCGGCTGTGGGGCAAACGCCTCGGCATCGTCGGCATGGGGCGCATCGGCTCGGCCATAGCGCGGCGCGCGCGCGGTTTCGGTCTGTCGATCCACTACCACAACCGTCACCGCGTCGATCCCGACGTCGAGCAGGAGCTCGAGGCGACCTATTGGGAAAGCCTCGACGCCATGTTGGCGCGCATGGACATCGTCTCGATCAACTGCCCGCGCACGCCCGCCACCTTTCACCTGCTGTCGGCCCGCCGCCTCAAGCTGCTGCGGCCGACGGCGATCCTGGTCAACACCTCGCGCGGCGAAGTCATCGACGAGGAAGCGCTAACGCGCATGCTGGTCGAGCGCGCCATTGCCGGCGCCGGCCTCGACGTGTTCGAGCGTGAGCCCCTGGTCAACGCCCAGCTGCTGGCGCTCGACCGCGTCGTGCTGCTGCCGCACATGGGCTCGGCGACCCTCGAAGGGCGCATCGACACCGGCGAGCGCGTCATCCTCAACATCAAGACCTTCGCTGACGGCCATCGGCCGCCCGACCGGGTCGTCGACA
>Ga0126371_10004165_pt1 | contig 12730 bp, 14 predicted proteins | sample PanSoiMetaPlot_4_FD_110145 | JGI IMG/M metagenome (GOLD analysis project Ga0126371, IMG submission 110145) | Tropical forest soil microbial communities from Panama - MetaG Plot_4 | ecosystem: Environmental > Terrestrial > Soil > Tropical forest > Bulk soil | place: Panama | collected 2016-02-17
CGCACCACGACGACAATGTCGCCGGGCGAGTCGATGGTACCGAACAACGTGACGGAGCGGCCGGCGGCATCGGGGCCGAGCGTGATCTGGTGCGCGGAAAGATCGGCCGACAGCGAGGGTTCGGCTTGGACCGCCGGCACGAGGCCGACAACAATCGCCAACGCCGCAAGCACGCGCCTGGTCGCAGCCGATGTGCAGCACCCCCGGGCGCGCATCGGCACAATTCTACAATCGCAACTTACCGGCGACAACGCGTTTGGGCCGGCGCGCGCAACGCTGTCGCGTCTGCCGCCGCGCCGGCTATGATCGCTTCCCGTCTCGCAACGGAGATCCGGTATGGCCGCCCTCGCCGACAAGAAAGCCCTCACCCTTGCCGCTGCGCGCGCGATCGTCGCTGCCGCCGAGGCCGAGGCACATAAGCATGATCTTCATGTCACCATGTCGGTGGTCGACGAAGGCGGGCACCTGCTGCATCTGGCGCGGATGGACGACACCGGCCTCGCCAGCGTCGAAGTGTCGATCGCCAAGGCGCGCGCCGCCGTTATGTTCAAGCGGCCGACCAAGTTCTGGGAGGACGCCCACGCCAGCGGCAAGACGCACCTCGCCAATCTGCCGGGCGTGCTGCCGATCGAAGGCGGCATGCCGCTGACCGTCGGCGGCAAGATCATTGGCGCGGTTGGCGTGTCGGGCGCGTCGTCGGCGCAGGACGGCCAAGTGGCGGCGGCCGGCGCCGCGGCGCTCGGCGGCTGACGCGGCTCAGGGCCGCAGCAGGCCCATGATGTCGAAGACCTCGCGCAGTACCGGCTTGGCGATGGCGTTGGCGCGTTCGGCGCCGCGCTTCAACACACCGTCGATATAGCCGGGATCGGCCATCAGCCGCTTCATCTCGCCGCCGATCTTGCCCAAGACTTCGCCCGCGACGCCAGCGAGCTCGTCCTTGAACGCCGAGAAATTCCGGCCGGCGAAGCGCGCGATCGCCGCCGGCTTGTCGATGCCGGAAAGCGCCGCGTAGATGCCGAGCAGATTGTCGGCTTCGGGCCGCGCTTCGGCCTCTTTCTCGCTTGCCGGCAGCGGTTGCGGGTCGGTCTTGGCCTTCTTGATCTTGAGCGCGACGGCCTCGGCGCCGTCGGTCATGTTGAGGCGCGAATAATCCGACGTGTCCGATTTGGACATCTTCTTGGTGCCGTCGCGCAGGCTCATCACCCGCGTGCCGGCGCCGAAGATCTGCGGCTCGGGCAAGGGAAAGAACTCGACGCCGTAGCGGCGGTTGAAGGCGCCGGCAATGTCGCGCGCCAGTTCCAGATGCTGCTTCTGGTCCTCGCCGACTGGCACGTGCGTCGCCTTATAGAGCAGGATGTCGGCCGCCATCAGCACCGGATAGGAATAAAGGCCGAGGCCGGCTTCCTCGCGATGCTTGCCGGCCTTCTCCTTGAACTGGGTCATGCGGTTGAGCCAGCCGAGCGGCGTCAGGCAGCCCAACAGCCAGGCGAGTTCGGCGTGGCCCGGCACGGTCGACTGGTTGAAGATAACGCAGCGGCCGGGATCGATGCCGGCGGCGATGTAGGCGGCCGTCACCTCGCGCGTCTGAGCGCGCAGTTCCTTCGGGTCCTGCGGCAACGTGAGCGCATGCAGGTCGACGATGCAGAAGATGCAGTCGAAATTGGTCTGCAGCTGGACCCAGTTGCGGATCGCGCCGAGATAGTTGCCGAGGTGGAGGTTGCCGGTGGGCTGGACGCCCGAGAAGATGCGTTTCATGCCGTCGTCGCTGATGGAGGGCGCGGGCGGGACCGTTATCGCCGCCGGCGGGCCGCGAGGTCAAGTCCGAGACGCTGGCCGAGCTCGCCGCGGTCGGCGGCGCCCAGCACCAGGGCGAAGATGGCGAAGGCGGCAAGGCCAGCGACGATCAGCGCGACCAGCGCGGCCAGCCGTGCGACCAGGTGCGCGCCGATATAGGGCGCCAGGGGAATCTTGAGCGCGACCAGCACGACTCCCATCAGCAGCGACGCGGCGAGAATCCGTGGAATCCGCGACCGCGAACGCGCGTCGAGCCGGAAATGCGCCCGCCGATGCAGCAGCCAGAGCAGCGCCAGTGCGTTGATCCAGCCCGCAGCCGAGGTGGCGCAGGCGATACCGACATGGGCGAATGGCAAGGCCACACCGAGCGTCAGCGTCAGCACCAGATTGGCCGCGACCGCGACCATCGCGACTTTGACCGGCGTCTTGGTGTCGTGGCGCGCGAAGAAGGCGGGCGCCAGCACCTTGACCAGGACGAAGGCCGGCAGGCCGGCGGCATAGGCGGCGAGCGCGCCGGCCGTCGCGGTGACTTCGACCGGGCCGAAGGCGCCGCGCTCGAACAGCGCCGCCAGGATCGGCCGCGCCAGCACGCCGAGCGCCACGGCGGCCGGCACCGTCAGCAGCAGCGCCAGTTCCAGACCGCGATTTTGCGTCTGCACCGCGCCGGCTTCGTCGCCGGTGCGGACCTGGCGCGACAATGGCGGCAGGATGGCGGTGCCGACGGCGATGCCGACAACGGCCAGCGGCAGCTGATTGAGCCGGTCGGCGTAGTAGAGATAGGACACCGCGCCGGTCGGCAGCAGCGATGCGACCGCGGTCGAGACCACGAGATTGAGCTGCGTCACGCCGGCACCGAAGATGCCCGGACCCATCAGGCCAACGAGGCGCCGCAAGGCCGGCGTCCAACGCGGCCGCGGAAAGCGCAACGGCAATCCGGCCTGGCCGCACGACGCCATCAGCCAGACGAATTGCGCGAAACCGGCGGCGGTGACCGCCCAGCTCAGCGCCACGCCGTTCACCGGCCGCACCAGCAGCAGCGTGCCGATCAGGAAGATGTTGAGCAGCACCGGCGTCGCCGCGGTGGCGGCGAAACGCTCGAGCGAATTGAGCACGCCGCCTTGCAACGCCACCAGCGAAATGAACAGCAGATAGGGAAAGGTGATGCGCGTCAGCGTGACGGTGAGCGCGAATTTCTCCGGCTCGGCGGCGAAGCCCGGCGCCAGCACGTGCAGCAGCGCCGGTGTGGCGATCTCGCACGCCAGGACAAAGACGAAGAGCACCACGGTCAACGCCGCCATTGCCTCTTCGGCGAAGAGCCGCGCCGGTTGCCGGCCTTCCTTGGCGATCATGCCGGCGAAGATCGGCACGAAGGCGGCGCTGAACGCGCCTTCGGCGAAGAAGCTGCGAAACAGGTTGGGTAGGCGCAACGCGACGAAAAACGCGTCGGCCACCGGCCCGGCGCCGAGGAACTGCGCCGTCAGCATGTCGCGCACGAAGCCCAGGATGCGGCTCATCATCGTGTAGCCGCCGACGGTCGCGACCGAGCGCAGAAGGGCCATGAAGCCGATGGTGTAGAGGATGCGGCGAGTCCTGGGAAGAGGGCCGCCGGCCGAGGCCGCGCCGCGCTTGCATTTGTGCCGCCCTTCGCGGAGTTTCAGGCAACAGGAGCAGAATATGGCCGAGCTCAAGATCGGGGTTTCCGGCTGCGGCGGGCGGATGGGCCGCATGGTCGCGCTTGAAGTGCTGGAGACCAAGGGAACGCGCCTTGCCGGCGGCATCGACGCGGCCGACAGCCCCTATCTCGGCCGCGATCTGGGCGAGCTGGCGGGCGTCGGATCGCTCGGCATCAAGGCCGGCAGCGACGCGCTCGGTCTCTTCCGGGTCGCCGATGCGGTGATCGATTTCTCATGGCCGGCGGCCAGCGTCGGTCACGCCAAGATCGCCGCGGCGACGGGCAAGGCGCTGGTCATCGGCACCACCGGGCTCGACGCGGCGCAGGAGAGCGCGCTCAAGCAGGCGGCGCGCAAGGCGCCGATCCTGTGGGCGCCCAACATGAGCGTTGGCATCAATCTACTGCTCGAGCTGGTGCGCGAGGCGGCGGCGCAGCTCGGCCCGGATTACGACATCGAGATTCTCGAGATGCATCATCGCTACAAGGTGGATGCGCCGTCGGGCACGGCGTTGGCGTTGGGCCGCGCCGCCGCCGCCGGCCGCGACGTCGATCTCGGCAAGAAGCGCGCCAGCGCGCGCGATGGCGCCGCCGGTCTGCGCAAGGCGGGCGACATCGGCTTCGCCGTGCTGCGCGGCGGCGACGAGGTCGGGCTGCACAAGGTGATGTTCGCCGGCGCGGGCGAGACTATCGAGCTTTCCCACCGCGCGACGTCGCGCCGCGTCTTCGCGCGCGGCGCGGTGCGCGCCGCCCTGTGGCTCGCGCGGAAGAAACCCGGCCTTTATTCGATGGCCGACGTGCTGGCGAAGCGTTAGCCGCCGCCGGCACATCCGCCGTCGTCTTCGCCTCGTAAAGACAGAGATCGCGCACGACGCAGGCGGCGCATTTCGGATTGCGCGCGGTGCAGACGTAACGGCCGTGCAGGATCAGCCAGTGATGCGCGTGGCGGAGATATTGCTCCGGTACGATCGCCTCCAGCGCCGCTTCAACGGCGCGCGGATCCTTGCCCGGCGCCAAGCCGGTGCGGTTGCCGAGACGGAAGATGTGGGTGTCGACGGCAATGGTCGGCTGGCCGAAGGCGACGTTGAGCACGACGTTGGCGGTCTTGCGGCCGACGCCGGGCAATTCCTCAAGCGCCTCGCGGTCCGCCGGCACCGCGCCGCCGTGCTTTTGCACCAGGATCTCCGACAGCCGAATGACGTTGGCCGCCTTGGTGCGATAGAGGCCGATGGTCTTGATCGCGTCGCGCAGCTTCGGCTCGCCGTAAGCGATCATCTTGGCCGGCGCATCGACCGTTTTGAACAGCTCAGCCGTCGCCTTGTTGACGCTGACGTCCGTCGCCTGCGCCGACAGCACCACCGCGACCAAAAGCGTATAGGGGTTGATGTATTCGAGCTCGGTGGTCGGATCGGGCCGCTCGGCCGCCAGCAACGCGAAGAACCGGGCGGCGTTCTCTTTTGACATGCGCGCCATATCGGGACCCTAATATGGCCGAGGCCATGAGCGCCACAGAAGCCACGCCCGTTTTCTTCGACGCGCGGCTGCAACCCTATCGCAGCCTGCCGCCGCGCGGCTTCGGCGTGGTGATGGCGGTGCTCGGCGGTGCTTCGTTCGCAATGTCGGCCGGCTGCGTCGTGCTCGGCGCCTGGCCGGTGACCGGCTTCTTCGGCCTCGACGTGGCGCTGGTCTACCTCGCGTTCCGCGCCAACTATCGCAGTGCGCGCAAGATCGAGCACGTACGGCTGACGGCCGCCGATCTCACCGTTGAACGCATTGGCGTGCGCGGCGACCGTCGCTCTTGGCGCTTCGAGCCGGTGTGGGCACGGTTGGACTTCGAGGAGATCGACGACGACGAAAACCGCTTGGCCGTGACCTCGCACGGCAACCGGCTGACGCTTGGCGCATTTTTGTCGCCGGTGGAACGCAAGCGGCTCTATCGCGACCTGAGCGACGCGTTTGCACGCTGGCGCCAGGCGCTCACCGGACGCTGAACGTCAGCGCCGCCTACGCCGCCGGCGCGACTGGCCCGATTCCGATAAGGCAATGGCGATCGCCTGACGGCGGCTTTTTACCCTGCCACGGCGACTGCGACCGCCTTTGAGCCGGCCTTCTTTGAATTCCTGCATCACGCGCGCCACTTTGGCGCGCTTGCCGCGTTTGGTTCGAGGCGCCATGACGTGCCTCCCGCGCTGACGTTTGGGAGCGCGATCATACCATGATGCGCGATCCGACCGCGATGCGGCTTTCGCCGCGGCGGCGCGCACGATAGGCTGCGATCCTGCGCACGAGGGGGGAGCATGGTCGCGCGCATCCGCACCGTCGCGTTCCAGGGGATCGAAGCGGTGCCCGTCGAGGCCCAGGTGACCATCGCCGGCGGCCTGCCGGCGTTCACCGTGGTGGGCCTGCCCGACAAGGCGGTGGGCGAATCACGCGAGCGCGTGCGCGCGGCGCTGACGGCGATGGGTCTGGCGCTGCCGGCCAAACGCATCACCGTCAATCTCGCGCCGGCCGATCTGGTGAAAGAGGGCAGTCATTTCGACCTGCCGATCGCGCTCGGCCTACTGGCGGCGATGGGCGTGCTGCCGGGCGAAGAACTCGAACGTTTCGTCGCGCTCGGCGAATTGGCGCTCGACGGCTCGCTCCTGCCGGTGGCCGGCGTGCTGCCGGCGGCGCTCGGCGCAGCAGCATCGAGCCGCGGCCTCATCTGTCCGCGCGAGACCGGCGGCGAGGCGGCCTGGGCGGGCAAGATCGAAGTGCTGGCAGCGCCCTCGCTCCTGGCGCTGGTCAATCACTTCAAGGGCGCGCAACTGCTGTCGGCGCCCGAGCCGAAAATCGCCGAGAGCGTGCCGGTCAGGCTCGACCTCAAGGAGATTAAAGGCCAGGAAAGCGCCAAGCGCGCGCTCGAGGTCGCCGCCGCGGGCGGACACAATCTGCTGATGATCGGGCCGCCGGGCGCGGGGAAATCGATGCTGGCGCAGCGTTTGCCCGGCCTGTTGCCGCCGCTGGCGCCGGACGAGGCGCTCGAAGTCAGCATGATCCATTCGGTCGCCGGCTTGTTGCGCGAAGGCCGCTTGATGCGCGCGCGGCCGTTCCGCGATCCGCACCATTCGGCATCGCTACCGGCCTTGGTCGGCGGCGGCGTGCGCGGCAAGCCGGGGGAAATCTCCTTGGCGCACCTTGGCGTGCTGTTCCTGGACGAGTTGCCCGAGTTCCAGCGCGCAACGCTCGAAGCGCTGCGCCAACCCATCGAATCCGGCCGCGTCAGCGTCGCCCGCGTCAACGCGCACGTGACCTATCCGGCGCGGGTGCAGTTGGTGGCGGCGATGAATCCATGCCGTTGCGGATACCTTGACGATCCATCCTTAGCTTGCGGCAAGGCGCCGAAATGCGCGGCGGATTATCAATCCCGCATCTCCGGACCATTGTTCGACCGCATCGATCTGCACATCGACGTGCCGGCGGTGAAAGCCGCCGATCTGTCGCTGCCGCCGCCGACCGAAGGCAGCGCCGAGGTCGCTGCGCGCGTGGCAGCGGCGCGCGCCCGCCAGGCGGCGCGTTATGCCAAGCTGCCGGCGGACCGGCGCATCCGCAGCAACGCCGAGCTCGACGGCAAATTGCTGGACGAAGCGGCGAAGCCCGACGCCGACGGGACCAAGCTGCTCAACGACGCGGCCGAACGATTGAAGCTGTCGGCGCGCGGCTATCACCGCGTGTTGCGCGTTGCTCGCACGCTCGCCGATCTCGACGCCAGCGACGGCATTAGCCGCGTGCATCTGGCCGAGGCGCTGAGCTATCGGCGCATTGCCTTCGGCTGGGACGCGTTGGTCCGCTAGTTGGTGTGCGAAGCCAGCAACGCGCGCTGGGCGTCGAGCGCGGCGCGCAGCGCCGCGGCGAGCGCTGTCGGCCGGAAGGGTTTCTGTACGACGGGATGGTCCGACCAGCGACGCATAATGCCGTCGCCGCTGTAACCGGTGACGAAGACAAAGGGAATGCCCGCCGCCTGCAATCGTTCCGCGACCGGATAGGCCGGTTCACCGGCGAGGTTGATGTCGATGACCGCGATGCCCGGACGATGGTCGCGCAACAGCGCCAACGCTTCGGCGACGGTGGCCGCATGCCACACCGTCGGCGCGCCCAGGTTGAACAGCATGTCTTCGACAACGAACGCCGCCGAACTTTCATCCTCGATCAGGAGAATCTCGAGACCGGCGAGCGGCGGTATGGGGCGCGACGTTGGATCGGCGAGCATCATGGACCGCAACAACTCAGCAAGAGCGGCGCAGGCATGACGGAACCGTGAACCCGTTTTAAGGCGAATTTGGGGCGCGGCCGGAAAGCCGCGCGCAATCACGGGGGAACCCACAATGTGGCGCAAATTGCGCCTTTCGCCAGTGGCCGAGGTGATCAAAGTCGGCTTCACGTTGGGTCTGACCGACACCAACACTTTGATGTAGCGCGGTGGCGCTACGGCGTCGCCTGCCAGCGGCGCGCGAAATCGACGAGCTGGTCGCGCTCGACGTCCGATACCGCCCACAGCGCCATGCCGTTTTGGCGCCAGCGGACGAGCGTATAACCGTCGCGCTCCAGCACCGTCGGCGTCGCATCGGCACCGGCTTCGGGCCAGGCGTACAGGTCGATCACGTGCTTGGCGCGGCCATAGACCATGGCGGCGACGCGCCGGCCGGCCAGATAATCGAGACGCCCGCCTTCGAGCGGAAAGCCCTCCGCTTTCAGATCCTTGACCGGCGGTGCGAAATCGAGCTTGCCGTCGAACCACGGCTTCACCGTGTGCTGGTCGGTCGACAGCACGTCTTCGAGATGGCCCGGTTCGAGCGCGCGTAGATGACCGGCGAACACCTGATCGGCGATGCCGGGCGTGCCCGGCGGCACGACGGCCAGCATCACCGCCGCGGCAACGGCGCCGCCGGCGATAAACGACGCAGCGGCGCGCCGCCACACGGCGGCGCGCGCGAACGCGATACGCGGCGGCGTGGCCTGCGCCATCAGCCGAGCGCGCAAGGCCTCCGGCGCGCGGTGGTAGAGCGCCCGCGCCCGCAACGCCTGGCGCACGCGGTCGAGCGCCGCGGTGGCCTCGCGGCAAATTGCACATTCGGCGCGATGCGCCGCGAGCGCCGCCGCCTGCGCCGCGTCGAGTTCACCGTCGAAATCCGCTTGGACGAGCAGCGTCATTTCACATTCGCCCGGATTGTGTCGCTGCGTCATGTGACCGCCTCGCGTTGCGCCGCCTCGGCCAGAAGCCGCCGAGCGCGCCATAGCCGCGACATCACCGTACCGATGGGCACGTCCGTGATCTGCGCGATGTCCTTGTAGGCAAGTTCTTCGAGCTCGCGCAGGACGATTGTCTCGCGCAATTCGACCGGCAGCGCGGCTAACAGCCGGTCGAGACTCTCGTGCGCCCGCGCCTTGAGTAGCGCGTTTTCCGGATCGTCGGCCGGATCGGCCGGTTCCGGCGCGGTAGCGCCGGGCTCGTCGCCTGCAGCTAGGGACACGGTACGCAAGCCGCGATCGAGTTTCATCGAGGCATAGGCGGCATTACGCACGATCTGCAGGAACCAGCCGCGCGCATTGTCGCCCCGGAAGCTCGCGAAATAGGTCAATGCGCGCACCACTGCCCCCTGTACGACGTCTTCGGCCGCCGCCGGATCGCGCACCAACCAGCGCGCGAGGTTATAGGCCGCGTCGAGATGCGGTAGCACCAAGCTCTCGAAATCGCGCCCGCCGTCGATGCGTCTCATGCCTCAGATCCGGTCGCCGCAGCCGCGTTTAGTATAAGCCGCGGCGCCCACCGCGACGAAGTCGGTGTTCGCCAGGCACACGACGACGGCCCGGATAAGATCGTGCCGGTGGCGGATTTATTCGCGTTCCTGGAACGGCACGGCCGGCGGCCGCCAAGAATTTTTCGACGCGGCGCGAATAAACCACCACCGGCCTCGATCTAAACCTCCGCCATCGCAACCCCTGCTGCGGAGACCCGCCATGGACGACACCGAACTCGACCGCAATTCTTCCAACCCGTCGGGCGGCGCACCGTCGCGCCGGACGCTGCTGCGCTGCATGGCCTGGGCCGGCGCCGGAACCTTGTGGTCTGTTGTCGGCGGCGTGCCGACGCCGTTCCGGCTCGGCACCGGCGAGGCCCAGGCGGCGCCCGCCAGCGGCTTCGCCTTTGTCCAAATCAGCGATTCGCATATCGGCTTCCGCGGCGATGCCAATCCCGATCCGAACGGCACGCTGACCACGGCGTTGCAGCGCATCGCGACGCTGCCGCAGAAGCCGGCGATGATCGTCCACACCGGCGACGTCAGCCATCTGGCGAAACCCGAGCAGTTTGACGCGGCCGAACAATTGATGAAGACCGCCAAGCTGCCGGTGCATTACATCCCCGGCGAGCACGACACGCTGGTCGACGACGGCAAGCCGTTCTTCGCCCGCTTCAGCCCTGACGTCAAAACCGGCGGCTGGTACAGCTTCGACCAGGGCGGCGTGCATTTCGTCGCGCTGGTCAACGTCGTTGGCTTGCAGGTCGGCGGCCTCGGCCATCTCGGCAACGAGCAGATCGAATGGCTCGAGCGCGACTTGAAAGGCCGCAGCGCCAGCACACCCATCGTCGTCATGGCGCACATGCCGATGTGGTCGCTTTATCCGCAATGGGGCTGGGGAACCGACGACGGCGACAAGGCGCTCGCCTATCTCAAGCGCTTCGGCTCGGTCACCGTGCTCAATGGTCACATTCATCAAGTCGTGCAGAAAGTCGAAGGTCACGTCACCTTCCAGACCGCGATGTCGACGGCGTATCCGCAGCCGACGGCCGGTGACGGTCCTGGGCCGGGCCCGCTCAAGGTGCCGACGGAGAAGCTTGCGAGCATGCTCGGCGTGCGCGAGGTTGCGGTCAAAGGCCACACCCTCGCCTGGTCCGATACAACGCTTGGAACGTGAGACAACCATGCCGCGAATTTCAAATCGTCTGCTCGGCGCGGCGACCGCCGCTGTGCTCGGCGTCATCAACCTAACGCCGGTCGTGTTCGCCCAATCGGCTGCGCCGTCGATGCCGGGCATGGACCATATGGCAATGCCGACGAGTCAGGCGGCGATGCCCGCCGCCGGTCCGAACCAGGTCATCATCAACAATTTCGCCTTCGGCCCGACGATGCTCACGGTGAAAGCCGGAACCACGGTCACCTGGATCAACAAGGACGGCGACGCCCATACGGTCACGGGCGTCGGCGCCAAGCCGCTGTTCGGCTCGCAGCCGCTCGACACCGGGGATTCGTTCTCGTTTACCTTTAAGGACCCGGGCAGCTACGCCTATTTTTGCAAGATTCACCCGACGATGAAGGGCGTGGTCATCGTCCAGTAATCCCCAAAGCGGGGTTATGTCCCTGACCTGACAGGAGGTTCTCGGACGCGCTTGCGGACGCGCGGCGGAAGGGCTAAACACGGCGCCTTCCACACCCCGCACCCCGGCAACAGACATCGTTTCGATGGCCCAGACGGCCGCGCTCAACGGGCACCAGCGTCATATGCGCCAGAATCTCTATCTGGGCGCGCTCGGCGTGGTGTACGGCGACATCGGCACGTCGCCGCTCTATACCGTCAAGCTGTGCTTCGTCGAGCTTGGCGGCGTGATCACGCACACCAACGTCTATGGCGTGCTGTCGCTGCTCACCTGGGCGCTCATCGTCGTCGTCACGATCAAGTACGTTTCGGTGATCATGCGCGCGGACAACCGCGGCGAGGGTGGCATCCTGGCGCTGACCGCGCTGGCGCTGCGCGCGGCCATCGGCCGGCCGAAGCTGCGGTGGTGGATTCTCGCCGCCGGCCTGCTTGGCGCGTCGCTGTTCTACGGCGACGGCGTGATCACGCCGGCGATTTCGGTGTTGAGCGCGGTCGAGGGCCTCAAGGTGGCGACGCCGCTGTTCGACTCCTACGTCATCCCGATCACGCTGTTGCTCCTGCTCGGGTTGTTCGCCATGCAGCGCCGCGGCACCGGCCTGGTCGGCGGCCTGTTCGGCCCCATCCTGGTCGTCTGGTTCGTCGTCATCGGCGCGCTCGGCCTGGTCGAGATCGTGCGTCAGCCGGGGATCCTGTGGGCGCTCGATCCGCTTTACGGCATCGAACTGCTGTTCGACCATCCATTGCGCGGATTCCTGCTGCTCGGCGCCGTGGTGCTGGTGTTCACCGGCTGCGAGACGCTTTACGCCGACATGGGCCATTTCGGCCGCCGGCCGATCCGCACCGATTGGCTGGTCTTCGTGTTTCCGGCGCTGATGCTCAACTATCTCGGCCAGGGCGCGATGCTGCTGGCGAATCCGGGCGCGATCGAGAACCCGTTCTATCGCCTGGCGCCGAATTGGGGCCTCTACCCGCTGGTGGTGCTGGCCGCGATCGCCACCGTGATTGCGTCGCAGGCGGTGATTTCGGGCGCCTTTTCCATGACGCGCCAGGCGGTGCAGCTGGGTTATCTGCCGCGTTTCCAGGTGCGTCACACCTCGGAGTCGGAGATCGGCCAGATCTTCGTGCCGCGGGTGAATCTGATGCTGTTCGTCGCCGTCGTACTTCTGGTGCTCGGGTTCAAGAGCTCGGACAATCTGGGCGCGGCTTACGGTATTGCGGTGACCGGCACCATGATGCTGACCACCGTGCTGGCGATGGTCTACACGGTCGGTGTCGCGCGCTGGAAACCGTTGCCAGCAATGCTGGTCTTCGGCTTTTTCCTGTTCGTCGACGTGCTGTTCTTTTCGGCCAATCTGCTCAAGTTCGTCGAAGGCGGCTGGTTCCCGCTGGCCGTCGGCCTCGCCGTATTCGTCATCATGTCGACGTGGATGCAAGGCCGCGATCGCCTTGCCGCCCAACGCGCCCGCGGCGCCTTGCCGTTGTCGACTTTCCTCGAAACTCTGAGGCCGGGTCATCCCGAACGCGTCGACGGCGCGGCCGTGTTCATGACCGCCAACCCCGAATTGGTACCGGCGGCGCTGCTGCACAACCTTAAACACAACAAGGTGCTGCACGAGCGCGTCGTGCTGATGAAGATCGACACCTGCGACATTCCGCACGTCGCCGACGACCAGCGGCTCGAAGTCAAGAACCTCGAGCACAATTTCCACACGGTGACAGTGCGCTACGGCTTCATGGACGAGCCCAACATCCCGCGCACCTTGGCGCAGCTCCGCCTCATGCAGCTGCGCTTCAATCTGCTCGAGACCTCGTTCTTCATCGGGCGCGAGAAGGTGGTGATCGGCCGGCGCAGCG
>Ga0126371_10004166_pt1 | contig 12729 bp, 8 predicted proteins | sample PanSoiMetaPlot_4_FD_110145 | JGI IMG/M metagenome (GOLD analysis project Ga0126371, IMG submission 110145) | Tropical forest soil microbial communities from Panama - MetaG Plot_4 | ecosystem: Environmental > Terrestrial > Soil > Tropical forest > Bulk soil | place: Panama | collected 2016-02-17
CGCGACGAGGGCCATGACGTCGCTCTGGCTGGCCTCGTCAATAATGACCACGTCAAAACGCGCCGTATGCGGATCAAAATTTTCCACAACGCGCGAGAGCGGCATGACCCAGACGGGAACAGCGCCGCGGCATTCGGTCATTTTGCGAGCGGCCTCGGCGCGCAACAGTCCGACGCGGACGCCGTGGCCTTTGCCAATGCGGCGAATGGTATCGAGCCAGCCGACGAGCGCCTGGCGCTGACGCGGAGAAGTGCGGTGAGCCTGCGCCGACCATGCGCGTTTGTCGATGAGTTCCACGGTAGCGCGGCGAAGTTGTTCGGCGAGTTTCTCGCTTTTGGCTTGTAAGGCCTCGAGAGATACGCCTGCGCGGCGGTCGAGTTCATCATTGAGTTGGCGCCAGACCCACGCGGAGGGGGGATCGCGAGGGGGTTCGCCCTTGCCGTGGACGCTGGTGCGATTGCGGATTACGCCGGCCCAGGCGGGCGCGGCGGTTTCCAGCTTACCGAGAAGGGTGTTGCGAAGATCGAGGTCGGCCTTTTTGCTTTTGAGTTGCAGCAACCGGTCATAGGCTTCGCGGTAGGCGCTCGCGTCCTCGTCTTTAACGGCGGCGACGAGCTTGGAAATGACTTTCGAAGAGCGGCAGAGGCGCGCCGCAAGCTTTAACTTGGCGAGAAGTTCGCGAAGTTCCTCGTTCAGCTGGAGCAGGCGCAGCTTTTTGTAGCGGACTTCAAGGATGGGCTGCAATGTTTCGGTAACCGCTTTACCGATGCGCAGCAACTCGCCGTCTTCGCCGACGATGGCGGGCTGCTCGGCGAGGAATTTGTCCCAGCGGAAGCCGAGGTCGTCGAGTTGATTCTGGAGGGGTCGCCAGGTGCGATCGTGCCAGTTGAGGCAATCCTCGATGGCATCGCAAAACTGCATCAACGTTTTTTCGAGTTGCTTGCCCATGCCGCTGGAGGGTGGCGCGCCGAGCGGTGCCATCTGGCGGTCCCAGCGGGCGGCCAGGTCCTTGCGGAGCATTTGCAGGCGCAACAGCTGGCGCAAGGCTTGAAAATGTTCCGCCTTGCGCGGCTGCGCGTTGTTCACTTTCGCGGCCTCGACGAAATTTTTCCAGGACTTATGGGTCAAAAGCGTGATGGAGCCTAGTTTTCCGCCATTTTCGAGATGAGCCAAAATTTCGCCGGCTACACGCTCCTGGTCTTCGGGAGCGGGATCATCAGGCACCTGAGGCCCGAACGTGAGAAAAGACTCCTGCGCTTGCGCGGCGTCGCGATGCACTTGGCGAACGAACTGGGCCAACGCGTCCCATGGCGCGCGATGGGCTCCGCCGTACTTTCCCGAGTAAACCGCCGCCAGCTTCCATTTATCGTTGCCGGAAAGCGGCTCGACCGCCTGCACAAGATCGGCGGCGAGGGTCTGGATTTCTTCGGCGGAGCCATCCGCGGCGGAGGATTGCCAAAGGTCGGCGCGAAAATCCAAATCGTCCATGGCGAGACGGTTTTTTTCACCGACCCGATCGTCGAAATCCTCGGGAAGAGGAAGATCGTGGAGATCCGGGAGAGGGCTGGCGAGTTCAGCCTCGTCTTCGCGGGAAAGGGAAGTATTGGTGCGGTAGAGGTCTGCGACTTCAGTGGAAGAGAGCGGCAGAGGTGCGACCGCTGCGACCGGGCCGGGAATCCAGCCGAGTGCGTCTTTTTCCCGGGCCAGTTTGCGCGCGGCTTCAGCGGGAGTCCAGGATTTCCCTCCCATCGCAATGTCGCGATATTCGTCGGCGCGCCCGTCGGCAAGTTGCGCGCGAACATGCTCGAGTTTCTTGCGCAGTTCCATGCGCTGCGATTCCAGGCGTTTGGCCTCGGCTTCCAAAGAGCCGGCGTCGGCACGCGAAAGGCGTTCGGCGATGGAACCTACGGCGCTTTCGAGTTGCTTGCGGCTGTCGAGGTCGCTTTCAAGCACACTCACGCACAGAGGGCGGAGTTCAGGGACGATGTGATGGCGCACCATGCGGAGGGCCTTGGTGGTGTGGCTTGTGACGAGAACGCTTTTGCCCTGCGCCAACAGATGGCCGATCAAATTGCCGATGGTGTGCGTTTTTCCGGTACCGGGAGGGCCCTGCACCAGCACGCCGCCGTGTTCCTCGAGTTGCCTGGCGATGCGAACCTGCTCGGGATTGGCCGGCTTGCTCAGCAAAACATCGAGCTCCGCTGCACCATTGGTTTTCTGGGTTTCGTCGTCAAATTCCCCTTCGGCGAGTCCCGGCGCTTCTCCAATGATGTTCAGGAGAGACCATGGCAAGTCCTCGCGGGCGCGCAGGTCTCTGAGGATTCCTTCAATCGCGGCGGCGTAGCCCAGATTTCGGGCGCGGAGAAAAAGGATCGGATCGCGGCCGATGCAAGGATCATTTTGTATGCGCTCGGGAGCTGCGTTTTCAAAGAACTGGCCACGCGGTGAGAGCTGAACGACCAACTTCTTGAGGAACTCGGAGGTCGTACCATTGAAGAGGGGATGAAATCCCCCCTGCTCGAGGTCTTCACGGCAACGCCCGATGGCGCGGCCATCCACGTCGGGGAGCGACTGGAACAGGGCGGAGTAGAGTTCCACGGGGTGATCCGCTTCGGACAGCGTGAATTCAGGCAAGGAGGCATCGAATTGCAATTGCAGGCGCTGCAAAAGAATGGGGTGAAAAATATCGCCTTCGGGACGCGGCCAGCTTAAGATTCCATCGCCCAAAACGAGTTCGACGCGCTCAGCTTCACGGTCGATGCGGCCATAGAGGGCATAGAGCGTTTCGAACAAGCGCATGGAGGCTCGAGCGGGTTTTTCGGTTTTTGCCCAATCGTCACGCTGCGTTTTCCAGTTGCGAAATGCGCTGACCATCGCCAGATCGTCCGCGGCGCCAGCAGCGGGAGGCTCGCGAAGTTCCCGGGAATCCTGGCGGGTCTCGGAGAGCGTCGCGGTATTGGAGGGGTCGTCCCAACCCGCTTCCACGTGCGGCAAAACCACTTGGGGAGGGGGAGGAGGAGGAGTCAGCGTAGGCCGCTGGACCCTTAATACAAAGCCCGAGGCGTCCGCATCGGTGCCGTGGCCGTTTGTGTCTGCCGCTTTAGCGGACTTGGACTTGGTAACTCCGCGCTTGACGGCCGGATGCACGGGAAGGTCGTGCAGCCAGAAGTGCCAGAGCTGTTCGCGAATCTGTCGCTTGGCGGGATTGCGGTGCTGGTTCAGCGCTTCCAGGTAACGGAAGACGCGGGTAAGCTTCTCACGCGCAATGCGGAGTTTCTCGGTTTCCATGGCGTTGGCCTTTGTGAAAAGACGATTGCCATGGCTGGGGATGGCTGGCGAGAATTTAAGAATAGCAGTTTTTAACGTATAAGCTCAATTACTCAAATTGGCGGCCCCGGCTTGTCACATCAGAAGAGGATCCCCAGAGTTAGACTGGCTGTGCATAGTTGGCAAGGAAAGGAGAATCGCGATGGGGAACGGCGGAGGAGGGCGTTCGGCGGGCGTGGGCGTGTGGGGATTTGGAAGCATGCTGGCGATTACGCTGTCGTGGAGTGCGCACCATTCGATTTTGTGGATGATCATACATGGCGTGTTCAGCTGGTTTTATGTGGCTTATTATGCCTGGATGAAGTAGCGGAGCAGCGCGGTGACGAATAATGGCTTTCATTTTCCTCCGGGGCCCAAGGGCTGGCCGATTCTTGGTGTGGCGCTGCAAGTGCGCAAGGACCCGCTAGGGACGTTGCAACGACTGGCGCGGGAGTATGGCGACATCGCGAGCGTTCCAGTGATGGGCATGCGAAGAGTGTTGCTAAGCCGGCCGGAGTACACGCAACAGTTGCTGATCCTGGATCACGCCAAACTCTACAAAAGCGTGCTGACGAAGCTGGTGGTGGGGCCCCTGCTTGGGCAAGGGCTGCTGATCAGCGAGGGCGAATTCTGGAGAAAGCAGCGGCGGCTGGCGCAGCCGGCATTCCATCGCGCGCGGACCAACGAATATTCGCCGGTGATGGTGGAGTGCGCGCTCGAGCAGATGAAGCAGTGGCGCTCCGGCGAAACGCGAAACATCGCCGACGAGATGATGAAGGTGTCGCTAGAGGTAGCGGTGCGCACGCTATTCGGCACCAGCCTGGCGTCCGACTCCGCGGGCATCGGAAAGGCTATGACGTTTTTGATGCGCCACCACCTGCACCGCGCGCGCAATCCGTGGCACGTCCCCGCGTCGTGGCCCACGCCGGGCAATCGGCGCGCCCGACGCGAAGAGCAGTTCATGGATTCGCTGGTCTACCGCATCATTGCCGAACGAAAACAGGGCGCTGAGCCACGAAAAGATTTGCTGACGCTGCTGATGGCGGCCATGCATGAAGACGGCACTCAAATGACCGAGAAGCAATTGCGCGACGAGACCATGACGCTGTTCGTGGCTGGACACGAAACGACGGCGCTGACGCTCTGCTGGACGTGGTATTTGCTGGGGGAGAATCTGGCCGCGGAGACTCGTCTGCACGAAGAGTTAGGGAACGTGCTGGGCGGACGGCCCGCGGAGGTGAGCGACCTTGAAAGGCTGCCCTATCTTCACGCGGTGGTGCTGGAATCGCTGCGGCTGTTTCCGCCGGCGTACATGCTGGCACGAATGAATATGGAGCCGGTGCGATTTGGAGAATATGAGATTCCCCCGAAGACGACGCTTCTTTCTTCGCAATGGATTCTGCACAGGGATGCGCGATTTTTTGCGGACCCCGAACGATTTCTGCCGCAACGCTGGCTGGGAGGCCTGGAACAGCAACTGCCGCCCGGGGCGTATTTTCCGTTTGGCGATGGGCCTCGGCGCTGCATCGGGCAAGGATTCGCGATGCTGGAGAGTGCGCTGGTGATTGCCGCCATCGCGCAGAAATACAGGTTTCGATTGAGGCCGGGATTTCCGGTGGTGCCGGAGCCGTTGGTGACGCTGCGGCCTAAGTATGGGATTGAGATGAAGATCGAGGCGAGGTAAACGATTTGGCAATCCAAGCGCAGCGAGTTGGAAAAGGCGAAGATAAAGACAGATTTCTCGGGTAAACGGCACCAGCTGTAAAGGCGGGCCCTACAAGCAGCACGTCAGTCGATGCCGAGTTTGTGCTGCAACTGTTCGAGGCTAACGCCTTTGGTTTCGGGGTAGACGAAGAGCACGACGAAAAATTGCAGGACCATCATGGCGCCAAACAAAACGAAGGGCGCGCCCCCCGAGGATTTGGCTACCTGGGGGAAGACGTAGGCAATCAACGCGTTCATCACCCAATGGGAAGAGCTCCCGAGGCTTTGTCCTTTAGCACGAACGCGGGTCGGGAAGACCTCGCCGATGTAAACCCAGATCACCGCGCCTTGCGAAATGGCGAAGAACGCAATGTAGCCGACGAGCAGCCACAAGAGGAGGCGTTGGTGGCTGTTTGTGTAGAAGACCGCAGAAACACCGAACAGGCAAAGGGCAGTGCCGACGGCGCCAATCAGGAGAAGCGTCTTCCGGCCGAGCTTGTCAATCACTGCCATGCCCAGAAAGGTGGCCAACAGGTTCATCAAGCCGATAGCGACGGCTTGCAGGCTGCCGGACATTTTTCCGTAGCCCGCGGCACCGAAGATATCATTCAGATAGTACAGAATGGCGTTGATGCCGGAGAGTTGGTTGAACGCGCCGATGGTGATGGCCAGAAAAATGGGCAGGCGATATTTCCGGGAAAACAGCGGTTCGGAGGTTTGCAGTTGGTCGAGGTGAATGGAGTCGACGATTTCGCGCAGTTCGCCCTCGGGATCGGCGGCACCCATGGACTGCAATACCTGGCGAGCTTCGTCCACGCGTTTCTGAGTGACCAGCCACCGAGAGCTGGGAGGAATGCCGAAAAGCAGAATGAGGAAGAGCAGCGCGGGCAGGGCAGCAATGCCGAGTTGCCAGCGCCATTCTGGGGCGCCCAGTCCGAGGCTAGCAATGATGTAGTTGGAGAGATAGGCAAGCAGGATACCGATGACGATGTTGATTTGAAACATGCCGACGAGGCGGCCGCGGATTTTGGCCGGGGCCAATTCGGCGATGTAAACGGGACCGAGTACTGAGGAGCCACCGATTCCGATGCCTCCGATGAATCGCGCGGCGAGCAGAACGTGCCAGTTCCAGGCGAAGGCGCAGCCGAGTGAGGAAACGACATAGCAAACGGCGAGAACGCGGAGGGTTTCGCGGCCGCCGTATTTTTGCCCGGGGATGCCGGCGGTCATAGCGCCAATCACTGTGCCGACGAGGGCCATAGACACCGTGAGGCCGAGTTGTTCCGGCGTCAGAGAGTAGACGGTGGTAAGCGCTTGCGTGGTGCCGGAGATAACGGCGGTGTCGAAGCCGAAGAGCAGTCCTCCGAGGGCTCCGACGGTGGCGGCTTTTGCGAGATTGGTGTTCACGGTTTGGATTTCTCCTGAAAATTCGAGCGTTGACCGCCTGAAAGCTTTATGCGAAGCGTTTTAATCTCGTAGGGTTTGACGTGGACTTTTGCGAGGCCGCCGTCCAAGGGAAGAGAGTGTAGCGGGCGCTCCATCAGGTCGGTTTCTTCGGCGCCTTCCAAGGCCATGCTGGGCTGAACGCTGATGTCGTTTTCCTTGCCTGCCCATTCATAGAATCGCAAGACGAGCGCATCGCCGTCTTCCGCTTTTTTGGCGGCGGTGAGGACGACATTGTCTCCCTGCAACTGCAGAAACGAGTGCTGCTCGGGCAAGTTACCCGAATGGGGATAGGCCGGGCGAACCAGCAGCGGGTAGTTCAACTCATAACCGCGGCGGATGGTGAGCGCATCCTTCCAGTTGCCGCCGTGCGCGTAGAGAGAGTAGGTGAATTCGTGGAGGCCCTCGTCGGCGTGGGGATCGGGCCATTCGGGAGAGCGGAGCAGGGACAAGCGGATTACATTGGCTTTGGCGTCGTAGCCATATTTGCAGTCGTTGAGCAGGCTGAAACCGTGCCTGGCATCGGAAAGGTCGGCCCATTGGAGAGCAGGAACCTCGAATTTGCCTTGCTCGGCGCGGGTGTTTCGGGTGGTGGGCCGCTCGATGGCCCCATAGGGAATTTCAAACGTGGCTTTGTCGCTGTGCACGCTGACAGGGAAAGCTACTTTTAGCAGGATGTGCTTTTCGTGCCAGTCGGCGGTCATTTTTACGTCGACGCGCGGGGAACCTGCGGTGAGGATGATGTCACGAACAAAGGTGGAGTTCTCGAAATGATTCTTTATGCGGAGAACGGCGCGGAGGGGTCCATTCTCGACGAGTTTGACCTCGTCGGGCTGAGTGAGGTCCCAATGCTCCTTTTCGAAGTCGGCGTCGATGTTCCAGGCGTCCCATTGCTTGGGCTTGTCGCGAAAAGCCTGCAACAAGTTGCCGCAGACGGAGTCCTTTGGTCCGCCGGTGTCCGATTCGGAGGGAGCGAGGGTTTCGATGTTGGTGCGTTTGTCAAGGAGGCTGGTCATGCATCCGGTTTTGGGATCCACCTTCACGCGCACAAGTTCATTTTCCAGGGTGTCGTTTGACGCTTCTACAGGCGTGGTTGGGGCAAGGGGTTTCTTGCCTGGGACAATGTAATACGCTCGATAGCCCATGGGAGGAACGTCGGCATGAAAGAGCAGGTGAACCCGGCGTTTCGCGCGATCGACGGACAAGATTTGGGTGGGAACAATTTTCCCGGCCGGATCGAGAACCGTTACGGTATCCGCCGGCGCGGACAAAACGACATCGGTATCAATCAATTCACTGCGTTCCCAGGAAAGGGAATTGAATAGCACGATGGGGTCGCCGGAACCCCGGAAATTGATGTTCGAAGAGAACTCACTGAGTGAAGCGTCCAAGACGCCGTTGCCGACGCGCTGAACGTCGGTGAGATTACGTTCCGCATCCCGATAGTTGGCGGCAATACCGGAGCCCGGAAAGATGTCGTGAAAGTCGTCGAAAAGCAGATCTTTCCAGCCGCGGTCGAACTCTTCAGACGGGTACTTTCGGCCAAACCAGGTGGAAAAGGCGGAGAATTTCTCGGCGTTGAGGAGAAGCTCTTCGGTGGCGCGAATGCGCTTTTTTGTTTCTGCCTGAGTAGTGAAGACCCCGCGGTGGTATTCGAAGTAAAGCTCATCGCGCCAGATGGGTACCTTCATTTCGGGCAATTTCGGCTGAAGGTTGCGGAAGAAATCGGCCGCGGTGCTTAGTTGCAGGTTTGGAAATACGACATCGGTCTTCCTCCACCGTGTCGCTTTGTCGAGCATGGCGCGCGTGGGGCCGCCGCCGTGGTCGCCGACGCCATAGAGATGCATCATTTCCGGGTTTCGAGGCAGTGCCGCGCCGTAAAGCGCGGGAATCCAGACAGACGCGTCCTGGCCTAACTGCACTGGATCAATGCCCATCGCGTAGTCATGGGGAAAATAGGTCAGCAGGCGACTTCCGTCGGGTGCTTCCCACCAGAACATTTTGTAGGGGAAGGTGGTGAATTCGTGGGCCCACATGAGCTTTTGCGTAACGAAGGTATCGATGCCCGATTTTTTGTAGATTTGCGGCAACTGCCAGTTGTAGCCGAAGGAATCGGGATTCCAGCCAATCGTTACCTCCACGCCGAATTTCTGGTGGAAGTAGCGCTTGCCAACGAGGATCTGGCGAACCAAGGATTCACCGCCCGGCATGTTCAAGTCCGGTTCGACCCACATGCCGCCGACAATTTCCCAGCGCCCCTCTTTCACGCGCTCCTGAATCTCGCGGAATAAATCCGGATATTTGTCTTCCATCCAGGCATAGGTGCGCGCGGAAGACATGGAAAACTTGAAGTCGGGATATTCGCGCATCAGGTCGAGAGCGCTGCGAAAGGTGTTGCGGACGACCTCGACGGTTTCGGTCCAAGGCCAGAGCCAGGCCATGTCAATGTGGGAGTTGCCTGCCGCCCGTATGGTGAACTGCTTCATCCATGGCTTGAGGGCATCGAGCTTGTTTTGTGCCAGGCGAAGGGAGGAATCAAACGCCGGCTGATCGCCGCGATCAAGAGCATGCAGATCCACGGCAGCGACGGCGGCGGCAAGGATTGCCTGACGCTCGGATTTGCCTTCCGAAAACGCTTCCACCATGGGCTGCGCGGCGAGAATTTCCTGGCGGAAGATGCCGGGGTCGGGCCGCGCAGGGGACGGAGTAATCAGCAGGCGGCTGGCGCGGATTTGCGTGTTCTTTTCGGCGGCCTGTACGCGGACGGCGATGAGGAACTTCTGCCCGGGTTGCGCGTTATCCGTCAGCAGGATGGGCTGCTGGGCGTCTTCGTCGCCTCGAAAGGCCATCGAGCCGTTAGAGAACACCGCGACGGTAAGAAAGTCTTCACTGATGATTTGCAGATCGAGGCGGACCTGCGCTCCTTGCAAGCTATAACCGTTGAGCGACGTGGGAATTTCAATCCAGCGCCGCAGGACGCGCGAGCCGTCGGCCCACCTTTCGGCAATTTTCAGTTGCAACCAGGAAGAGTCATCGAGAGATGCGTCTTCCGGGTGAGCAAGGTCCGCATGAAAACGCCATTCGTCGAGGGGAGCGTTGACGAGGGAATCAAGACGCGCGAGAACCGATGGAAAGTGGACATCCGCCGGCGAGCTTTGCGCATACATCGCCAACGGAAGGAAAAGGAGCAGAAGACCAAAGATTGGCAACCTTCGCGTCATCCGAATGTCCTGAGGCTAAACCAAAAGGTAAGCGCGCCGCCCGCGCAAACGTCCCCTAGCCGCCAGAGATTCTACACGTTACGCGGATATTTCGCGCCGGAGGATACAAAATTTTTCGGTTGTCAGTTAGCGAAGAACATGGCATTGTCTCCCCGCCGGTACAAACCGGGAAGCATTCGACTTTGCGAACTATCCGCAGGCCTATGGGAGCAGGATTGCGCGGTCGGGTATCCAAGAGTAGGACAACGCGGCGGGAATCGAAGCAGCCCAACGATGAGATGCTCTTGAAGCTTGAACTGCGGAGCAATCCGGAGGCATTGTGTCTCGTGCGGGCAACGGTGGAGCGTGCGGCCGAGGTGTTGCATTTCCCGGAAGGAGATGCGCGAGCCATTGTGCGGTCTGTCGATGAAGCTCTGGCAAACGTAATGCGGCACGCTTACGGAGGACGGCAGGGGCTCCCCATCGAGATGCGATGCCGGAGATGGAGCGGCGAAAGTATCGAGGGTAAGCAGTCGGGCATCGAAATTGTTCTTCAGGATCATGGAATAGCGGTAGATCCAGCAAAAATGAAGGGACGCCCGCTCAACGAGATACGCCCCGGCGGCCTGGGGCTGCACTTTATCCGGCAGAGTATGGATGTAGTTGAATTTAGCCGGAAGAACGGCAAGAATCAGTTGCGCATGGTGAAGTATTTGACGCCAACCCCGCGGCCAGCCGGCTCGGAAGGAGAATGAAAGTGGACATTGCGGCAAGACCAGCGGCGGGAGGCACCATCCTGGATATCACCGGTGACATCGACCTGGCGCACTCGCCGGCTGTACGCAAGGCGTTGCTCCAGGAAATCAAAGAAAAAAAGACCCCCAAGGTCTATTTGAATCTGGAGAAAGTCCGCTACATCGACAGTTCCGGCATTGCCTCGCTCGTTGAAGGTCTCAAGGCGTCGCGGGACCTGGGTTCGCGCCTGGTTCTCTACGGCTTGAGCAAATCCGTTCGTGAAGTGATGGAACTTTCACGCCTGCAGAAGATTTTTGAAATTCATGACGATGAAGCGCAGGCGACCGCTTCCTGAAATTTTCCGAATTGTGGAGCGCCCGCAAAGGTAGCCGGACGACGTGGAATTCTTTTCAAAAGTGGGGGCCTCCGTCGAGGAGAGCCTGGGGTACGTCGGAGAGCTGACGACGCTGGCCGGACAGGCCGCGTACTTCACCTTCGTCGCGCCACTTCGCGGGAAACCGGTGCGTTTTCAGCGCGCGGTTTCGCAAGCCATGGAGGCGGGTGTACGCGCACTGCCCATTCTTTCCCTGATAACGTTTTTCATCGGGTTGATTCTGGCGCTGCAGGCGGCTTACGAACTGCGGCGTTTCGGAGCCGTCAGTTTCGTGGCCAACGCCGTGGCTCTTTCGATGACGCGAGAACTGGGGCCTCTGATTACCGCGGTGATCGTGATTGGAAGGTCCGGTTCAGCGTTTGCGGCCGAACTTGGCACCATGAAGGTTTCCGAAGAAATCGATGCCTTGGAGACCATGGCTATCAATCCCGTGGGCTTCCTGGTGGCGCCCAAGTTTGTGGCCATGCTCATCATGCTGCCGTGCCTGACGATCTGGGCGAACTTCATGGGCATTCTCGGCGGTTCATTGTTCGGCGTGGCGCAAGCGGACTTCACGTTCTGGCGGTACATTCTTGCCTCGCTCGACGCATTGTTCCTGCGCGACGTCATCACCGGATTGGTCAAAAGCGTGATGTTTGGCGCCACCATCACCGCGGTAGGCTGTCTGGAAGGCCTCAAGACCACCGGAGGCGCAGAGCAGGTCGGGCGTTCGACGACGCGGGCGGTGGTCATGTCGATTTTTCTTGTTATTCTTGTGGACCTTGTTTTCACGATGTTGTTCTACTTCCTGGGAGAACACTAGGAGCGATGCCCGATTCGTTTGCAACTGCGGACCCGCCCGGCGAATTCGACGGCCCGATGATCTCGCTGCGAAATTTGCGGGTGAGCTATACCGGAAGGGAGATCCTGCACGGAATCACGTTCGATGTGCAACGCGGCGAGACGTTGGTGATCCTGGGAGGTTCGGGATCCGGAAAAAGCACGCTTTTGCGGACGCTGGTGGGATTGGAACGTCCCACTTCCGGTGAGGTATGGATTCGAGGAAAGAATTTTGCGGCGATCTCGGAAGCGCAGCGGGATGAGATTCGCAAGCACCTGGGAATGTCGTTTCAGGGCGGGGCCTTGTTCGGTTCGATGACCGTGGGCCAAAACGTGGCCCTGCCGCTGGTGGAACACACGAAACTGGAGCCATCCACGGTTGAGATCATGGTGAGGCTGAAGCTCGACCAGGTGGGGCTTTCGGGGTTCGAGGATTTTCTGCCTTCGCAGCTCAGCGGCGGCATGAAAAAACGTGCTGCGGTGGCGCGCGCGCTGGCCATGGACCCGGAGATTTTGTTTTTTGACGAACCGTCCGCGGGGCTCGACCCGATCATCGCCGCGGGCATCGATCAACTGATTCTTGAATTAAAGAAGGCGTTTCGTATGACCATCATCGTGGTGACCCACGAACTGGCCAGCGCTTTTTTGATTGCCGACCGCATGGTGCTGATCAACAAGGGCGACGTGATCGCCTTTGGCACCACAGAAGAGATGAAGAACAGCAAGCACCCGAAAGTGCGGCAATTTCTCGACCGCGTGCCGGAACCCGCGGTAGCGCAAGAGCTTGATTATCTGCAGATGCTGACGGAGCCGTCTACGAAAACCGGGGAAGGCCGCCAGGGGAAGAGCAGGTAAAGATGGAAGCAAAACGTGAACAGGTATTTGTCGGATTGTTTGTGATCGCCGCGTCGGCGTTGCTGATTGCCACGCTGTTTTCGTTCTCCGGGGCCTTCGCCGGCCCGGCGCGGCATTTTCACGCAAAGTTTCACAATGCCGCAGGGCTAGAGCGGGGGGCCCCGGTGCGCTTCGCAGGCGGCCCGAAAATCGGCCGCGTGGAGAGTGTGAAAATCGATCCGAAAGATTCCTCGTTGATGGACATGGAATTCAGCGTCAAGCAAGGCCTGCCCA
>Ga0126371_10004167_pt1 | contig 12729 bp, 10 predicted proteins | sample PanSoiMetaPlot_4_FD_110145 | JGI IMG/M metagenome (GOLD analysis project Ga0126371, IMG submission 110145) | Tropical forest soil microbial communities from Panama - MetaG Plot_4 | ecosystem: Environmental > Terrestrial > Soil > Tropical forest > Bulk soil | place: Panama | collected 2016-02-17
AGCGACGAAGTTGACCGCCCCAGCCCCGATCATCACGATGCCGAGCGCGATCGGAAGCCAGACCACGATGAGTTTGTCTACAGCCATGGACGCTTACTTCTTGTCTTGTTGGCCTCTGGATTGGCTGCGTTACGACGGCTGGCCAAGCGGCGGCACGGCACCGACCTGGCTGAAGATGTCGAGTGTGTTGAGCTCGTCCCAGTGCTCGACGAAGCGCCCGTCCTCGACCCGCCAGATATCGATCGAGCGCATGGCAAAGGCATTCCCGGTCGCCGGATAGCCAAGGAAACTCCCTGTGTGCGTGCCCACATAGCGGTAGCGACCCACCACGCGCGTGCCGTCCGCCGAGCCGAAGACATCCTCGGCGAACACCTTGAGGTCGGGCACGCCCGCAATGATTGCGCCAAAGACCTTCTTGACCCCCTCCGGGCCGGGCTCGGCGAAGGGGTTGTGATTCACATAGCCGAGCGCGAGGATCTCATCGAAGCGCGATACGTCGTGGCCAGACACGATCTCGGCGAAGAGATGGCCACGCTTGACATGATCGGTTGACATCTGGGACTCCTGTTTGTAGGCGAGACTCATCGGTCTCGTGTTGCGGCCATTACTGCATGACTGCACGAGGCGCGCAAAGCAGTCGTAACGAAAGCACGCCTGCTTTCTGCCCCGTGTGGTCGTGCGATGCATGCATTAGTCAAGATATCTGCATCGAAATCAGCGGCTTGAAAAGATTGCGCTTTTTCGATGCAGATTTCTGATGCAGAATGAAACATGATTTACGGCTATGCACGCGTCTCGACCGCCGCCCAAGATGAGAGCGGCCAGGTCAAGCAACTGAAGGCGGCCGGGTGCGGAAAGATATTCCGCGAGAAGATCACCGGCACCACGGCCGACCGGCCGGAACTTGGCAGGCTCATGAAACGGCTTGCCCCCGGCGACGTGGTGATCACCCCGGCCGTTGATCGGCTCTCGCGCGACACGACCGACCTTCTGGTTATCGCCCGCGAGATGCAGCGTGCCGGGGCCGGTATTCGTTCGCTGGCAGAACCGTACCTCGATACGACCTCGGACTTTGCCGAGATCGTCTTTGCGATTCTCGGCGTTGCCGCCAAGCTGGAACGCCGGCGCATTCTGGAGCGCACCGCACGCGGCCGAGCCGATGCCAAGGCCAACGGCGTCAAATTCGGCCGCAAGCCGATCCTTACCCCGCATCAGCAAAAAGAGGCCCGCAGGTGCCTCGAAGCGGGCGAGACGCAGCGCAGCGTCGCGCGCAGCTACAATGTCAGCCAGAGCACGATTTCGAGGCTTTGACCCGGATTTGCGTCGTCGTGTTAACCGGCTCGGCCCTCATTCGCGCCTACGCGATGCCGCCGTCGCAATGACAGGTTGTTTGTACCCTCCTGCACTTCGAAGTTGTTCAAGAACTTTAGAATAGCGATCTACACGTAATCATGACACTCAGTTTGACGCTCGTAACACCGAAGGATGTGTACCAATGCTCCGATTTTCGGCTAACGTATGTAGACCCCCCCGGACATTACACCGACACAGACGCACAGAAGATCATCGTGCTTTCGACGATGAAGTGGAGCGCCCTAGTGCAATTTGCTGGAGTAGGGAAAACATCCAGTGGGTTTGATACGACTGAATGGCTCGCTCAGTTAGTCTCACATGTCCAACCGAATGCCTCCATTCAGTTTATAGTGTCAGAATTGCTTGCAATAGGGCGACAATATATAGGAAATGCAAAACATAGTTTTGTGGTATGCGGATTTGAAGGTGAGAAGCCACTTATAATTCTAGTATCGAATTTTCAAGTCTGCCGGATACTCGTAAGTTTTTCCCCGCGCCAAAATGGACGTTCTCCACTTCTAACCAAAAGCATATAGCGTTCGCCACTGGGTCCGGCGCAGCTTGTGTGAAACCGGGTGATCTGCGAAGTCTCTTAACCGTAGCTCGTGGATACCCTCCTTTAATTGTGCAGCAAAATCTCGCTGCAGTGAACAAGGCAGTGGCGGAGAATCCTGAGGCCAAAAACTTGGTCAGCAAGAGTTGCTTTACGGGGCATCTGCGTCGCGATGGGGCAGGTGATCTAATCCCACATGATGTAAACCCTGGAGGGGAATATCTGCCGGGTTTTGCGTTGAATATGCTGTCGAGAGGCACGCAAACAATGCACTTGAAGGCCAAGGTAGACTCAGAAGGGAGACCGCTGCCCCGCCGTTTGGTGCAGATTGCTCTAAAACGGGGCACCACGACCGGCCGCCCGATACCGGCCTTCATGTTTGTCGCGGAGTTTTCCAATATACAAGAAATTATCGGTCCGCCAAAAGGTGCTGAAGACCCGACGCGCGATTTGATGCTTGAGGCAGACAAATTTCATAGTCTGGGGGATTACGCGCAAGCGCGTCCGCTTTATAAGCGCGTACTGGATATCCGAGAGACCACGTTAGGACCAGACCATCCGGGTACGGCGGAAAGCCTCAATAACATGGCGGTATTACTACAAGCCCAGAGCGATCTCATCGGTGCGCGACCACTCTTTGAGCGTGCCCTGTCAATCCGAGAAAACGTCTTCGGCCCCGACCATCCCAATACAGCGGAGGGTCTTAACAACCTTGCGGGTCTTCTTCGAGCTCAGGGGAATATCGCCGGTGCGCGACCAATTTTTGAGCGCGCCCTGGAAATCCGGGAAAAGATGCTCGGTCCTCAGCATCCCGACACAGCGGCAAGCCTCGTTAATCTGGCGAGTCTGCTTCAAGCCCAGGGAGAATTTGTCCGCGCGCGGCGACTCTATCGGCGCGCCTTGAAGGTCTTAGAAAAGGTGCTCGGCCCCGACCACCCTGATACAGCAAAAGCCATCAACAATCTGGCGGGTCTGCTTCAAGCCCAGGGTAACCTCACCAGCGCGCGGCCGCTCTTTGAGCGCGCCCTGGCGATCAAAGAAAAGGTGCTTGGCCCCGGCCATCCCGATACGGCGACGGGTCTCAACAACCTCGGTCTTTTATGTCAAGCCCAAGGCGACCTCACGTGTGCGCGATCGCTCCTTGAGCGCGCTCTGTCTATTCGAGAGGACGTCCTCGGCCCGGGCCATCCGGGTACGGCGGAAAGCCTCAATAATATGGCGGTATTATTACAAGCCCAGGGCGATCTCATCGGTGCGCGACCACTCTTTGAGCGTGCTCTGTCGATCTTACAGAAGGCTCTTGGCCCCGATCACCCCACCACAGCGAGGGTACGGGGAAACCTTGCAGCCCTGGGAAAATAACGAATATTTTGGTTCCGCCGCTGCGCCGTCTTTCCAGAATGCCAGTTCTGCACCGACAGAATGTTCCAGAAGCGCCCTTATGCGTCACGCCCTTTGCTTCGTTCCGCTCGACGAATTGTCGCGCCATCTCTTAAATGTCAATGCCCGGAAACTTGTCGCGCATGCTGTTGAACTGCGCGACGGTTAGCGCATTGTGACCCTTTGCAGGCAATTGGACGGGCGGGCGCGGCCGTGCCGGGTGCCACCTGGCTCTTGATGGGAACGTATCATGAACCTATATGCCGGCCTCGCTCGCCCCGGAGCCTCCGATGCCGCAAGCTTTTGCCGAGCCGACCGATCCGCCCTGTTATCTCCTGTTTTCCGGGCTCGAAATCGAACAATCTCAACGACTTGGTCCTGATCCCTCGCTGCCTCGCGCGCGCGACGCCCGCGGGCGCTTCGCGAAGGGAAGTTCCGGCAATCCGCGCGGCCGGCCGCGCGGCATCCCCAATCCCAGACGGCGCGTTCCCGACCTTGTCGCGCGGCCGCTGAGCGCGCAGGCGCTGTCGCATCTGCTCGACGGCAAGCCGCATCTGTTGCGTCCTCTTGCCGCGCAGCTCTTACCGCCCCCGCTCGCTGCCATCGACCCGGCCGAGCGCCTCGGGATCGACCTGTCATCACTGCGCACGGCGGAGGACTGCCGTCAGGTGCTGGGCGTTGTTCTGACGGCCATTACGCGCGGCGAGATTGCGCCGGCCGAGGGCTCTCGCATCGCAAGGCGTGTGAACGCCCGGCTTCGCGCGATGCGGCGCCTCCTCAAAAGGCTATCGTCCCACGGCTGCCGCGCCGGGGAGACGGCTCGATTAAACGATCGGCTGGCCCGCTTACTGGGCCAATTCGCGGAGCTCCGGCATCGTACGCTCCAGGCCCCGAAGGTATCGATCGACGGCTTCGTCGATTTCGCTGCGCGTGATGCAAAGCGGCGGCGAGAACGACGTCACGTCGGCGTAAGGCAGCGCGCGCACGAGCACGCCTTCTTCGAGCACTTTGCGGGCAACAATGCGGTGGACCTGCTTCTGCGGCTCAAAGAACCGGCGGGCTCGCTTGTCCGCGACGAATTCGACGGCGACCATGAGCCCCTCGCCGCGAATATCGCCGACAAAAGGATTGTCCTTGAGCCGCTCGCAGAGCCGGTCGTGCAGATAGGCGCCCATCGCCGCGGAATTCTCGACCAGCCCTTCGCGCTCCATGATGTCGAGATTGGCCAGACCAACGGCGCCGCCGACCGGGTGGCCAGAATAAGTGAAGCCGTGCATCAGCGGTCCCATCTCCGGCGAGGCGTCGCGCAGCACCGTCCAGATGTCATCGGAAATAACTGACGCCGAGAGCGGGAAATAGGCGCTCGTGATGCCCTTGGCGAGCGTCACGATATCCGGCTTCAACCCGAACAGACCCGTCGCAAACCATGAACCGGTGCGGCCAAAGCCGGTGATCACCTCATCGGCGATGAACAGGATGTCGTTCTCGGCGAGAACCTCTTGGATCCTGGCGAAATAGCCCTTGGGCGGCAGAAAGCCGCCGCCCGTACCCATGATCGGCTCGGCGATGAAGGCGGCGATCGTGTCGGCGCCCTCGCGGGCGATCAGCGCCTCGAGGTCCCCTACCATGCGCACTGTGAACGCCTCCTCGTCCTCGCCCTCTTCGGCGAACCGGTAGAAATGTGGGCACGAGGTGTGAAGGACCCCCTCGACGGGCAGATCGAAGGCTCTGTGGAAGGCCGGGATGCCGGTGAGGCTCCCGGCGGCGTAGGTCAGGCCGTGATAGCTGCCGAGGCGGGAGATCACCTTCTTCTTCTCCGGCCGGCCGCGCAGGTTGTTGTAGTAGCGCACCAGCTTAAAGTTCGTGTCGTTGGCGTCGGATCCGGAAGTCCCGAAAAACACCTTCGAGAGATGCCGCGCGCCAGCCTTCTCGCGAAACAGACCCAGCAGGCGGTCGGCCAGCCGGATGATCGGCTCGTTAGAGTAGGACGCAAAGGTATGATAATAGCCGAGATCGCGCATTGCCTGTGCGGCGGCTTCACCGAGCTCGGCGCGCCCATAGCCGACATTGACGCACCACAAGCCGGCGCCGCAATCGATGAGTTCGCGGCCGTTGCGGTCTTTGAGCCGCACGGCGGAGCCGCCGGCAATGATCGCCGGCCCGTTCTTCAAGTGATCCGCGATCGACGTCGCCGGGTGGATCAGGCTCTGCCGATCCATCTCTTCAAGCGAGTAATTGGCTGTCGTCATCTGGTCGCTCCTTCTACGCGACGCCGTTCAGCGCAAAATCGAAGATGTCGTAATTACGCAATCTGCGGCTCGCCGCAATCTGACGATACTTCGGCGTCAGCGGGCGCGACAGAATGAACGGCACCGGTTGCTCGCCGAGCCCGCCATGCGAGCGCAAACGATGACCCGCGAGCCCCGACAGATCGTGCTCGGTACGCGTCGCACCGATCGCGGTGTTGTCGTCACCGAGGACGACAAAGTCGGCCTCGCGGTCGAGCGGCAACTCGAACCGCTCCGCCGCGCTTGCTGCGTCGAGCGCCAGCGCCACCCCGGGCAACGCCGTGCTCGCCGCCATCAGCGACGGGATATCCGCAGCGTTGCGCGCATAGACGCGGACAAAGGATCCCAAGGCGCCATGGTGGCGCACGAACGGGTCGGTAATCGGACAGATCACCCGTGCGGCGCCGGCTCCGAAACGGCTGTTAAGTTCATCCTCGAGGAAAATGACATTGGGCTCGCCACCGGGTCTCGCCTTGTCGTTCATGCCGTGATCGGCGACCAGACCCACTACGGCGCCCAGTTCCAAGAAGCGCCGTACGCGATCGTCAATCGCGCGATGGAAGGCATCCGCCTGCGGCGCGCCGGGCGCATGGGCGTGCTGCACGTAATCCGAGAGCGAGAGATAGAGCAGCTCGGCGGCGCCGCGCTCCAGCAATTCGATCCCGGCGTCGAGCACGAACAGCGAGAGATCCGCCGAATACATGGGGGGCCGGCCGCGGCCGACCATCAGTTCGACCTCGGCATCGGCACATTCGGATGAAAAGCAGACGCCGTCGAGGTTCCGCCGGAGCAGGCGGCGCAGTTTGTCCTTCGCAGTGACGGCAGCCGTCTTGACCCCGACGCGAGCCATCAGCGCAAGGATCGTCTCGCTGCGCATCAGGCGCTCGTCGGTCATCATGATCTCGCGCCCGGTTGCGCGGTCGAGGTAGTAATTCCCAGCAATGCCATGCACCAGCGGCGGCGCGCCGGTCACGATCGAGACATTGTTCGGATTGGTAAAGGTCGGCATCGCCGCATCGGCGCTCCCGAGGTAGCCCCCGCCCGCAAAAGTCGCAATCGTCGGCAGAATGCCGTCCGCGATACCGCGCTCTACGTATTCGGGATCGCAGCCGTCCACGCAGATGACCACGGTCGGCCGCTCCGGTCTCCGATACCGCCTTCCGTTCAGCTCGATCAGATCCGCCATTCTCACTCCTCAAATCCCAGCGCGATTATCGACGCGAAACAGCTGCCGCGCTAGCCTGCGACAGCCGACCTGCTATCGTGCCCGGCTGACACAGAAGGAGACACTTGCATGAGCTCGAATGGGAAAGTCGCCCTCGTCACCGGTGGGGGAAGCGGGATCGGCAAGGCAGCGGCCGTTGCCCTCGCCAAAGAAGGCTTTGCCGCCGCCATCGCGGGACGCCGTCCGGAACGGCTCGAAGAGGTCGCACGCGAGATCGAGGGCTTCGGCGGCCAAGTGTTCCCCGTACCAACCGATGTCACCGATCACGCTTCGATCAAAAATCTGTTCGCCAAAACCAAGGAGCGCTTCGGCCGGCTCGACGTGCTGTTCAACAATGCCGGGTTTGGCGCCGCGGCGCCAATTGAGGAATTGCCTCTCGAGCGCTGGCGGGCGGTCATCGACACGATCCTCACGGGCTCGTTCCTGTGTACTCAGGAAGCCTTCAAGATCATGAAGGACCAGAAGCCGATGGGCGGGCGCATCATCAACAACGGCTCCATTTCGGCGCATGCGCCGCGACCGAATTCGGTCGCTTACACCTCGGCCAAGCACGCAATCACGGGACTCACAAAATCAACCTCGCTCGACGGTCGCAAATACGACATTGCCTGCGGCCAGATCGACATTGGCAACGCGCTGACTGAGATGACCCAGCGCATGCAGCGCGGCGTGCCGCAAGCGAATGGCACGGTTATGGAAGAGCCGACGATGGAGGTCGAGAACGTCGCCCGCGCCGTCGTGTTCATGGCTACTGTGACGCCGGAGGCTAATGTGCAGTTCCTCACCGTAATGGCGACCAAGATGCCGTTTATCGGCCGCGGTTAGAAGGCTCACTCCTCCTCTTCCTCGATCGCGCTTTCGTGCCAATGCCGGAGCAGCAGCCGCGACAGTGCATCAAGCAGCCCGTAAATGAGGATGCCGGTCACTGAGAGTAGGAACAGCGCGGCGAACAGGCGAGGGATCGCGAGGCGGTAGCCTGCCTCGAGAATCCGGAACGCAAGCCCCGTTTCCGCGCCGCCGGTACCGGCGACGAATTCAGCCACAACGGCGCCAATCAACGCGAGACCGCCGCTGATGCGGAGCCCGACAAGAAAATAGGGCAGCGCCGTCGGCAGTTTGAGGTAGCGCAAGGTCTGGGCTCGCGACGCGCCATAGAGGCGGAAAAGCGCCAGCAGGTTGCGGTCGGCGCTGTTGAGCCCGACCGAAGTATTCGCAACGACCGGGAAGAACGCGACGATCCAGGCGCAGACAAGGAGTGCCAGAAACGGCTCGCGCACCCAGATGATGATCAAGGGCGCTATCGCCACAATCGGCGTCACCTGCAGAATCACCGCATAGGGGAAAAGGCTGAGCGCCAGAACGCGCGAGAGCGAGAACAGAAGAGCAATCCCGCCGCCGAGGATAGCGGCCGCAGCCAGTGCTGCGAGCGTGATACGCAAAGTCACGAAGAGCGAGCCCAAAAGGCTCGGTCCATCGGTCCACAAGGTCTCGGCGATCAAGAGAGGATCGGGCAAAATATAGGGCGGGATGGCTTCGACTTGGACGACGATTTGCCACAACGCAAGGACGAGGGCTCCCAGCGCGAGCGGAGCGGCGAGCCGCCACAACCGCGCAGTGCTCACTTCGACGTCTCGTCGCTCATCGCCGCTGCCAAATGCTGCGATATCGTCATGCAGATCGCGGCATAGGACGGCATCGTGCGCAAGGTGCGCTCGCGCGGCTGAGGCAAATCGACAGGCAGATCGGCGACGATGCGCCCCGGGCGGCTCCTCATGACGGCGATGCGGGTCGACAAATAGACGGATTCGAAAACGCTGTGCGTGACGAACACGACGGTTGGCCGGCGCTTATCCCACAGCCGGAGCAAGTCGTCGTTGAGCGCCATTCGCGTGATCTCGTCGAGCGCCGCGAAGGGTTCGTCGAGGAGCAAGAGCTCAGGATCGGTAACCAGCGCGCGGGCGATCGAAACACGCATTCGCATGCCCCCCGAAAGCTGTCGCGGATAGGCCCGTTCGAACCCGGCGAGCCCGACCGCGCCAATTTCGGCTGAGACTCGCTTGCGCTCGGCAGGCCCGACCCCCCCGGCTATCCGAAATGGCAGCAGAACATTATCGAGGACCGTGCCCCATGGCATTAAGGTCGGGTCCTGAAAAACAAAACCGATCCGGCCCGCCGCAATTTGTCCGCTGCGCTCGGTTGCCAGCGACAAGCGGCGAATTCCGCTAGTGGGTTCGCTGAGGCCCGCGATGATGCGGAGCAGCGTGGTCTTGCCACAGCCGGACGGGCCGAGGAGGCTCAGAAACTCGCCCCGACGGATATCCAAATCGATCGTCTCGAGGGCGGCAATACCCGAGCCAAACCGCTTGCCGATGCCTCGCAGTGTGACAACCGGCGTCAGCGCTCCATACCCACTTTCTTGTTGATGAATTGCAGCGTGAACGCCTTGCGGAAATCGAGACTGTCGGGATAGACGCCGGCCTTTGCCATCGTGTCGAAGAAGTCGCGCCAGCGCGCCTCCGTCATTGCGCCGATGCCGTTTGTTTTGGCCTCTCCGCTGTCGACGATGCCATATTCCTTGATCTTGGCGATGCCATAGGCAAGCAGAGCGTCGGTCATTTCGGGGTTGTCGCGCTTGATTAGGACGTTCGCCGGCGCCGGATCGCCATAGAGATAGCTGTACCACCCCTCGATGCTGGCATCGACAAAGCGCTGCACGACGTCGGGCTTTTCCTGCACGAGCTTGTCGGAAGTCTGGATCAACGACCCATAACTTGAATAACCGGCATCGGCGAGTAGCAGAACGACCGGCTTTACGCCCTGTCCTTCGATCGTAAAGGGCTCGCTCGACAAATAACCCTGCTGAATCGCTTTGCGATCGGCGAGAAATGGCGCGACGCTGAAGGTATAAGGCCGGATTTGGTCATCGGTGTAGCCGAACTTGTTTTTGAGGAACATCCAGCTGGTGATGCGCGTATCCGTGCCGATCATGATCGGTTTGCCCTTGAGCGCGGCGAGGCTGTCGTTCCCTTGTGCCGGATGCGCAATCAGAACGGAGGGATCCTTTTGAAATATCGCCGCGACGGCGACCATCGGAATGTTCTCGCGAACGAAATTGAGCGGGATAAAGGAGTTGGGCGCCAGGTTGAAATCGAGCCGGCCGGCGGCGAGCAATTGCGCATGATTGACCTGTGGTCCGCCCTGCCGCAGCGTGACTTCGAGCCCATGGCGTTGATAAATCCCGGTAGCGAGCGCCTGATAGTAGCCGCCATGCTCGGCCTCGGCTTTCCAGTCCGTACCAAAGCTCACCGTCTCTGCTGCTTTCGCACCATTGCCAAGAGCAAGACAGGCCGCAGCCCACAGAGCGATACCGATCAGAACGCGCATTATCGCGACCCCCCTCTTGCCGGATATCGCCAGTTTAGACGGTGAACGGTGAGGCGTCATCCGCCTGCTCTCGCACAACACGCTCTGATCGTGTATTATTAAGAAAAGGCTCGGCCTTTTGTGGCGAGCAGGGAGTGCGCAATGAAGAATCTGTTGACGGTGGTCGGTGACGGCAATGCGGCGCCGGTGCTCGACACTGCGCTGTTGACCGCACAACGCTTCAATAGTCACATCGTCGGGCTACACAGTCTGACAACCGAATATGCCGTGGTGTTCGGCGGCGAGATGGGGTTCTCGATCTCGTCCGAGGTCGACCGTACTCTCGAGCGCGAAGGCCATGAACGCCGCGACCAAGCGCGTCGGCTGTTCCGCGACTTCATGAATGCGAAAGGCGTGCCGATCGGACCGGTTCCAGCGGGGCACAACGGCCCCAACGCCTCATGGCGCGAGGAAGACGGCCGTCAGAATGCCGTCGTCGGCATGATCGGCCGGGTTTACGACCTGATCATCGTCGAGCAGCCCGAGAAGCTCGCCTCGATTGCCGAGGCCACCCTGGAGGACGCCTTGTTTGAAAGCGGCCGGCCGGTGCTGATGGTGCCGAAACGCAGTCCGCCGACTTTGGGCGAGGTCGTTGCGATCGCGTGGAACGGCAGCACCGAAACGGCGGTGACGGTAGCGATGGGCATGCCGTTTCTCGAGCGGGCGCGCAAGGTGGTCGTCGTCGCCGTCGGTCCGCAACACATGCCGGAGCCCGGCCCGGAAGGCGAAGAACTCATCCATAGCCTGGAGCAGCACGGCATGGATGTCAGCCTGCGCACGGCCTACGGCCGCCAGAAAGCGCAGGGCGAGTCATTCCTAAAAGAAGCCATGGCAGCAGGCGCAGATCTGTTGCTGAAGGGCGCCTACACACAAAGCCGCATCCGGCAGATGATCTTCGGCGGCGGCACCCGCCACATCATCATGGAGGCCCAGATCCCCGTCCTGATGGCGCGCTGACCCCCTCACCGTTCCCTCCCCCGCAAGCCGGGGAGGGAACGGGTGAGGCTACACGAACCGTGAGATGTCGACCGCCTTCTCGGTGATGAATTCGAGCAGCGCCGGGGTGCCTTCGCGGGTCTTTTCGACGCCGCGGCGGATCGCCGGCACGATCTGCTCGGGCTCGGTGACGCGCTCGCCGTAGCCGCCCAAAGCGCGCGCGAAATCGGCGTAGTTGCCGCTGATGTCGGTCGAGCGGTACTTCTCGGTGGCCACCGGCATCACCTTCAACTCGATTGCCATCGAGAAGTTGTTCATGAGGATCGAGAGGATCGGGATGCGCTCGCGTACTGCCGTCTCGAAATCCATGCCGGTGAAGCCGATGGCCGCATCGCCCCAGACATTGATGCAGAGCTTGTTGGGCGCCGCGAGCTTCGCCCCCATCGCGAGGCCGAGGCCGTAGCCGAGCTGTGTCGTCTTGCCCCAGCCGAGATAGCTGAGCGGCACCTCGCTGACCCAGAACGGCGACAGCTGGTCACGGGGGCTGCCGGCGTCGTGCGTGATGATCGTGTTCTTGACGTCTACCGTGTGCAGCAGGTCCCAGATCACACGGTAAGGTGACAGCGGCGCCGTATTCTGCGTCAGTCGCGGCATCCATTGCCCCATCCACTCCTCTTTAAGGGCGCGGATGTTGCGGGTGACGGCGGGTAGCTGGTCGCGGGTCTTCCCGTGGAGCCGGTCCTTCACCTCCTGAAGCACTGCATCGAGGGTCAGCCCGGCATCGCCGACCGCGGCCAATTCGGCCGGCACGTCCTTGTTGACGTCGGTCGGGTCGAGCGTTGCATGGGCGATGCGCATGCCCTTCGGCATCGGCGTCGCGAAGCTCGATCGCGTGAAGCTGCAGCCGATGCCGAACACCAGATCGGCATTTTGCAGGAACGTGTGGAGCTGTTTCGAGAACGCGACCCCGCCGGAACCCAGCGCCAGCGCATGGTTCTCGGGGAAGGCGCTCTTGCCCGGCAGCGTCGTCATGACCGGGGCTTCCAGCAATTCCGCGAGTTCCTGCAACTGCTTCCACGCCTTCGCGTAATGCACGCCCTGGCCGGCGACGATCACGGGACGCTGCGCGGCGACGAGCGCGGCGGCGATCTCGGAGACCGAGCGCGGATCGGGGCCGGTCCTCAGCCGCGGCGCCTTGCGATATTCGATCGGCCCGCTCAATTCCTCGCGCAACAGGTCGGAGGGGAATTCGATCAGCACCGGCGCCGGCCGCCCGTTCTTGACCTGTGTGAAGGCGCGGCGCAGCGCCTCTTCGGTGGCGGCCGGCACCGTCACCTGCTCGCACCATTTCGTGACGTTGCGGAAGTTGAGCGCGGCGTTGAAGTTGGGCCGCACCTGGTTCAAGTGCCGCGCATAGCCGGCCGGCAACACGACGACCGGGCAGGAATCGCCATAGGATTGCGCGACGCCGCCAAAGGCGTTCTCGGTGCCGGGGCCGTGCTGCATCGCAAAGACGCCGATGCGGTCGCCCGAGGTGACCTTGGCGATCGCGTCGCACATGTGCAGCCCGA
>Ga0126371_10004168_pt1 | contig 12728 bp, 14 predicted proteins | sample PanSoiMetaPlot_4_FD_110145 | JGI IMG/M metagenome (GOLD analysis project Ga0126371, IMG submission 110145) | Tropical forest soil microbial communities from Panama - MetaG Plot_4 | ecosystem: Environmental > Terrestrial > Soil > Tropical forest > Bulk soil | place: Panama | collected 2016-02-17
CGGGATGTGAGCGATTTCCGTGGGGACGAGTTGGTCGATGGAATCGTTGGTCTGGTCAGGGCACATCGTCCGCTGCATGTTTCGCTGGTGGGTGGCGAACCCCTGGTGCGCCATCGGGAGTTGAGCCGATTGTTGCCGATCTTGAGTGAAATGAAAGTACACACCATGGTCGTGACAAGTGCGGTCATCCCCATTCCGAGTGACTGGATGACAATTCCACGGGTCCGGGTGGTGGTATCGGTCGACGGTCTGCCGGAACACCACGATCGCCGTCGCGCACCGGCGACGTATGAGCGAATCCTTGCCAATCTTCAGGGTTGCCAGGTCAACATTCACGGAACGATTACGCGGCCTATGTTGCAACGTAAGGGCTACGTTGAGGAATTCATTGCGTTCTGGACCGCACGCCCTGAAGTGGTTCGCATCTGGATCAGTACGTACACGCCGCAGAGTGAGGAGCAGAGCGAGGAGATGTTGACCGGCGCAGATCGCGAATTCGTCACCCGGGAGTTACTGGAAGCCAAGACTCGCAGTCCCAAGCTGCTGATGAACCCGGGCATCGCCGGGGCGATGCTTCAGCCGCCATCGCAGCCCAGCGAGTGCCTGTTTTCCAGAATGTCAACCAATTACACCGCCGACCTAACGAGCCGAGTGGAGCCGTGTATTTTTGGGGGCGCTCCCGATTGCTCGCAATGCGGTTGCGCCATCAGCACCGGTCTGCATTGGCTCAAAGAAAAAAAACTGGCGGGATTGGTGAAGATTGAGACGATCGCGCTGGCCTCGGCTGGAATCGGGGCTCTTGCAGGACGGATCAGGCATCGCAGCCATCCTCGCTGGAAAACGAAGTCTGGCGCCGACCTCGTGCAGATTGGCGAGACGGACAGCAAAGTTCGGCGCCGTGCGTCTTAGCGGAGGATTACACCGCCGGCAACCAGGTTATAGTAGCCGCTCGTTGACTCGGATTATGGGGTGAAATCGAGGCGTTATTGCAGCCGTGCGCCTTCGACGCGCTTCTTGCCCGCGAATGAGCGCTATCGTGTTTTGACACCCGAGGCAACGCGCTTGCCAGAGCACTGGATCTGGAGTAAATCAACGCATTTGTGCTCTTTTACGTGCTGTCGCAAAGCACCGAGACTTCGTTCCTTCTCGCCGACTGTCAGTTCCAGTTCTTTGTCGAGGCGATGAACCCCTGCCAAGTCCTTTGAACGGATCAACTCAAGCAGGAGGGTGCTTACTTGCGCGAGATTGCCGAGGACGCTTTCTACCTGGGCATGAAGGCGGTCGTATTCGGGGCAGTTGGACATCTTTAACTTAGTTCCCGAAACCGAAGTGTTTGGGAAACGCCAAAGTGCGCCATCGCGACCTCCAAGAACTGCACAAGGTCGATGAGGGCAATCCGGGCGCTTTCGAGATTTCTTCCAACTTCATAACGAATCGAATAAAATCTGCGCATTGGCTTCTATGGCGCACGGGCAAAGCAAAGCAGGATTTCAAATCCTCAGCGGATGGAAAGACATCGCGAGCTACCTCGGAAAGGGAGTTCGGACGATACAGCGCTATGAGCGTGAGCTCCATTTACCCATCCATCGGCCTGCCGGAAAACGTTCCGCGTCCGTGATCGCTGTCAAGGCGGAACTCGACCGCTGGATCAAAGGTGTTCCTGTCCAATTAGATGAGAAGGCAATACGCCTGCGTGCACAAACCAACAGCATTGCAGCGGAGTTTATGCTGACTGATGCCGAAATTGCCCTGACATTTGCAGGCATGGCATTGAAAGCGCGCAGCCCCGATCAGAGAGAACGCCAGATTGACGTAGCTCGGAAAGCATACGGCATGATCATGCGGCTGCGACAAAAATTCGATTTGAGTGAAAAGGAGCGGGACAAACTGGACGCAAGTCTACGCCGCCTGAAAAGCGAACTCCAGGAGCTTCAGGAAAAGGTCTAGTGTCTCAACGGATCAATCTGTCCGAATATCGCGGTTCGCACTCGTTGCCTAACGCCTCATACAAAAGTGAAAAAAGGGCGAGCACTAGCTCGCCCCAGCTTTTCTTGAGTTCGACGGTTACTTGCCGGTCGGATCGCCGTGCTCCGTGGGCATCGTCGGAGCCGACCCCGCCGCACAGGGAACAAAGTAGTTAATCGCCCCTGCGGTAAGGACACTATTCACAGCGCCGCCTATCAAGTCGACGTGGTCTGTGCGGAACCCACATCCGAACGGTGCTGCTTGTAATGTCGCCACGGGGAAGACATCCGTGGCATTTCCTACGCCTGTGGCGTTTGTCGTAAGCGTACCCTGAGTGAGGAAACCACACGCGAGTGCATGCGAAGGCCCGCAGGTCAGGGATATGTTGTAAGTAGTGTTTGGCTGTCCGAAATCTGTGTGCAGGGTAAGAGTGAGTGAACCAGCGGCGCCTTGCTTGTATTTAACGGTGCCAATCTCCGGTCCGATCATGTCAGTTGATCCACCCAATCCATTGTTGTCGCTGTCGTAGACCATTAGAACGTTAGTCGTCGTCACCGGCCCCACCTTCGTAGGGCTTAAGGAGCGCGCGTCAGATCCGCTAGTGCTTAACTCATTACTGTTGCCAGTTGCGATGAGTAACGAAGCCGTACCAACGAGCACCCCAAGAATGAGCACAATCCTTGTCACTTTCCCGAATAAGGTATTCATACTTACCTCCTTGGGCTGCGCATTTTGCCATTTGCTCCCTCCGAACCCCACTGTCAAAATTGACAGGGGGACTCGTTTGATTAATCAAACGATTGCCTTGCACTTGAAACTGGAAGAGCACTAGTTTCTGGTAGGCGGGGTGGAAGGCCCCAAGCGTCTTCGTGACCGGTTTAGTCGCAACGACTCAACCGGTCTCCCCGTCGCATCAGCGGGTCACGCCGGGTACCGGTGCGGCACATCTATACCGTCCATCTTTGTTGGCGAACCCCAACTGGGACTTCAATACGCTGCTCATCGACTCTAGCGATTACGGCCCCGGTCCAGGCGGATCGCCCTCTTAGTCTGCTTAAACTGGTTCCGTCAACCCGCCGGTTTTTGGGTTCCCAGATGTGAGAGCGCCAGCCGATCGGGCATAGGTTAGCCCACGAACTAAGCGGACGCTCTCAGTTGGGGTCGGTGTAACGTTTGGCCCTTATCCTTCACTATTCTTCAGATATCGACAGTGAGGCGGCCCTCTTGGTCTTGACATGTGTCAGACGCGGTGACGGTCCGCATCGGACAAACTCGTGCGAGGTGACAGTCATGCGGCAATCGACCTTTGTTAATCTCGCGAATGCCTATCTTTGCAGTGACTGCGAAGCGGTCGGCGACTCAGCAAATCGCTGTCCACGTTGTCAATCGGATGCTTTGTTTGCAATTACGCGAGTCATACATCGACACAACGACAGCATTCGAATCGTCTGTAAACCTCTGGCTGACGAGCAATTACTTAAAGCGGTCTGAGGGCGACGGCGTGTTTTTCGGCATGCGACCCACGTTGGAAACGCAAACCCGCACGAGAGCGAAGTTGCGCTTTTTTACAAGTGCGTAAGGAATGTCGTCGAAAACAAACTTGACACTGCAACGTTGTTAGAGATCGCGATTTGTCAACCGCTCCCGCCATACTCCGATACAATCCTCTAAATTCGGTCCCCGCCAGCTTCGTGCTCGTACGCTCAACTTCGGAGGCTCCATGCCAGAACCAAAGCAAAGCACTAAAGTGCCGCGAACAGAACGGCCGCAGATTCCTGATTACGGAATCAGCAAGAGCAAAGCCGGGATGTTGCCGTGGAAGTGGGCCGCAAAGACCCTCGACGAGTCTCGTGAGTACTGGATGGTGACGGTACGGCCGGATGGTCGTCCCCACGCCATGATCATCTGGGGCCTGTGGTTCGACGGAGCATTTTGGTTCGGGACAGGTAGCAAGACTCAAAAAGCACGCAATTTAGCCAAGAATCCAAACTGCATTGTAGGAACTCAGAATGCGGCTGAGGCCGTGGTTCTGGAAGGCGTTGCCGAACTGATCACAGATGCCGCGATCAAGAAGAAGTTGGAACCAATGTCGCTCAGCAAGTATGGAATGAGCGGAGGCGGTGGCTCTGAACCGGTCTACCGCGTGCGCCCGCGACGCGTATTCGGCCTTATCGAAAAGACCTTTCCGAAGACTGCCACCCGCTGGACATTCGATTGAGGTCAGTAAAAGCTATTGCGATGTTTCGTCAATCATCCAATAACCTCCGCCTTGCCGACTACTCATGGAATGTGAGATGCGTGTCGGAAATAGCGCCGCCACCGGCATCTGGCTAACAACCCACCTTAGCCATCTAAGCCGAGTGGGGCTTGCGAGCAAACGCTCCGATCATTGCCGGAGCAATCACAACGCCCCGTTTCGTTATCGCCTCCTCGCGTAAACGCAGAGCCAAGGTGTCACAGTCAGCGGCTTCGGCATTGGTGATTCCAAGGGCTTCCATGCGGGGAAGCAGGCTACGCACAGTTTCCGCCAGCCACTCGTACACAGGACTATGGGGTCCGCCATCCATAACGCATTCCAGCCGACACTCCGGTGGCGGCAATCCGGCTTCCTGCATTAACCAGAAGAGTTGTGTGCCGATGTTAGGCCGAGGAACTGCCCGGCGGAAGAACTCGATAAGAATCTCTTCTACCCAGAACATGAGCGGCAGTTCCGGGTAGCCTTTTGGATAGAACGAGAGATCGTATTCCTGGAACGCAATCAATCCGCCCACATGAACTCTGTCGACAGCTTTTTGCAGCACGGCGGCGGCGTCTGGAGTGTGAATCAGGATATGTCGGCCAATCACCGCATCGTAGAGTTGAACGGGCGAGTGTGTGGCCACATCCACCTTTTCGAATGCTACATGGTCATGACCCGCCGAACGGCAGCGGCCGCGGGCGATCTCTAATGCGTCCCCATCAATATCGATGCAATGCACGTGTCCGTGGGGTCCGACCAACCGAGCGGCCATTAAGGAAACCTCGCCTATGCCGCAACCCAACTCCAGAACGCGCATCCCCGCGGATATGCCTGCCCGGCGAAGAAAACTATCGGTCAGGGGATTAAGTACAGAAGCCTGCAGCGCTAATCGGCGTCTTTCATGGTCAGTGTGCCCCAATACATACTTAGTTTCTGTCGTCGTCATGATTTTACAGCGCACATTATAGGCAACAGGAGGCTTGCTTCGTCCGAATATTTCGATGTCACAACCGGTTCAACGCGTATACGGAATAGGAGGGGAACCACGCAAGTCGGAAGTCAACAATCCACGCACTCCGAAGAATAGCGTAACCGCACTGAAGTTCTTAAACTCCACGTTCGATGATCTTCCGGCCGGATTCTCGCCAGTCGGTCCAAGGCGCGGGCATACCCATCATGCGGGTGTATCCGATCAACTGGCCCATATGTTCGTGCACGTGAGCGAGTCCGCGCAGATAGACACGGCGGACCGTGGTGCGCTCTCCGAAGAACACATCCTGCCGCTCCAGTTCGGTACTGGGCGCGTCCGTGAAGGCCGCGCGTAATGCCTCGAACGATCTCTTTAATAAAGCGACAATCTCGCTCTTATCAGTCTTGCTTTTTTCCAGGCTGGAGTTCTTTTCAATCATTGCCATCATTCGCGGAATAATCTCGCCCTCCAACTTCCCGTACAAATCTGGGGCGGCCTCCACACCCACGATACCCAGCAATGTCAGGTTGCCGGCGGCGATATGCACCAATACCTCGCTCACCGATCGCGCCGTTTCGGCAGGATGCCAGCCATAACGATCCGCCGGAAAAGCCTCCGCCAGTGCCAGCAGTTGGCGTTCTGCGATGTCGAGTTCCCAAAGGTATTCGCCCTTGAAACCTGGAAGGCGTTTGGCCACGGTCCGTCCTCACGTTTCTAGCGTCGCATTTTATCGCGTCACAGAGGATCCGAGGCGACTCTCAGTTGCATTTTTGACTGATATTGGGATGTCGCAACAGTAATCTATCCCGGATGCTGGAACACAGCTACACGCGTGTGCCCACGGAACAGGTGACCACGCGTCCGTCGCACGCGACTAGCTAGTGCTTTGCGGATGAAGGTTCTCCGCTCAGATCGTAGAGATACGCTCGCGCTCCTTTTGCGGAAAACCGGTTTAAACGTTTCCCTATTGAATCGAGGTATTGGACCGACACGTCCTCCTCTTCCAGTCCATCCCCGATCCAGATGTGCGAGAAGAGAATCCAGACACGGCGATTGCCGCGGAGTTGATCCAGGTCAGAGGTGTAGCAAGCCGCATCCGTGCCGCAGTCTTTGCCGATCCGCACGGTCGTGGGGGAGAGTCTGTAGAGTTCGTCGTAGTACCAGTACTGGTAACGTGCCCAGTGATAAATGAACCATACGTCCCCCGGCTGCTGATGCGCTTGAATGTATCGGATCGCGAGCTTGATATCCTCGCCTCGATTGGGATTAACGAGCTCTTTAATATCTGCGGATAGCGGTTTCAAAAGCAACGTTACGATCACCAAAACTTCCACAACGCGTGACCATCGGCCACACCTGCTGCTAATCCACACCACGCCTTCAGCGATCCCCATCAAAAGAAGAGGAACCAAAAACATTAGCAACCTCCCCGCCAACGGATAGTGGCCAAGGAGCGAAGCCAGGAATGTAACTCCGATAGGAGCGACGAGATAGCCGGAAAGGATGCGATTTCTCCGAAGCAATGCCAAGCTCCCAGCCAAAAATAGTGCAAGGCCAAGAAAGTCCACCAGACCTGCAGGCTCGTCGAACAACTTGAGAGCAGCATTGGTCAGCCAATTGAGGCCTCGCAACGATGCGAGTGGGTGTGGCGGGAAGCTATCCCGCCAATAATTCAGGAGTGTCTGGTCAGCCACCAGCGATCGCAACGACACGAAATAGCAGAGCAAGAAACTTGCCGCCCAGGCTGCAGTTAGCAGAATGACGCCCCGAAGACGCTTTCGGTCGTGCTCCAGGACTGCAATGGTGAAGAGCGTTGTGGCAATCGCCGCCAAGATAAAACTCGCAGGATGCGAAAACCAAATTGCCGTGGCCCCTAGCAGAGAAAACCTAAGCAAGCTGGAGATGGTCCACGGAGGGCTGACAAACTTTGTCGCCGCCCATAGCAGAACCAGTGTGACTGCGACATCGCTCGAGTATTGCTTCGCTTCAGAGGAGAAGTGGATTAAGTTCGGACCCAACGCGAATAACGCCACAGCGAGAGGCACCGCACGCGGAGACAAGTACAAGTCAGCTACACGCCAAAAGACAAAGAGAGAGAGTAGCGCGGCCAACAGAGGTATCGCACGCAGGGCGAATTCACCGCCCCCGCCGATTTTGGTTGCGAGCTTCAGCAAAAAAAGAAAGCCGAGGGGCGCTCCCTGGTGGTAATCAAGCGGACGAAAAATCCCTGCTGTCGAACGATGAAGGATATTGAGTGCTAGAAGACTTTCATCAAACCAGAGGGAGCGCCCATTGCTATAAGCACGCAGCCGAAGCACGGCTCCAATCAGCAAAAGCAACCATGTTGAAAAGCGCGACCACCGGAAAGATGCAATTGAGAGCGTGGGTGCGGCGAGATTTGTGTATGCGACGTTATCGGTCAAGTTAGAGAGCCCGGTAGAGATCCGGAATCGGACTGCTGTTCAGCAAATCAGCGCGACGAGAAACAGGTGCCCGAGTTCACCGGAGTCGCCCCCAGAAACGCAGAGCGGAGACGTTTCAATGCTATGTAGTCGCCACTCGCTTTCACATTGTACCTTTCGCTTTCATCCAATTGTCGATGGAGCGTTCACACTCAAGTCCCCTAAACACCGAAGTCGTTCCCGTCTCCTCCCGAGTTGCCTGCGGAGCTACGCTCAGCCAGATAGCCAAAGCTGTATCTCCCCCAGGCACCCAGGCTCCCCCCACAACATACCTAGTGTTGTCGCGCAAGATCGCGGATCTGGTTGAGGTAACCGACGTAAATTGGAATCGGAATGTCGGGCGAGTCGCCGTCGTTGAGGAAATGCTCGAGATGGATCTCCATGGGAATGGAACGAATGAGTTCGCCGAAACGCGGCGTCTGGAGATATTTCACGCGCCAGATTTCCAGCATGAGCGAGCGGAAGTCTTCGCTGATGAAGGGCATCTTGCGATCATCCAGATATATGGCGTCAAAGTGTGAGTGGGCAAGCGTGGCGCGCAGCGCGTCTCCCGGAAGTGAGAAGGTGTAGACGAGATGGAAGACGTCGGCGAGGTCTCCCCAGATGACCTTTTCTTCGAAGGCCGTGAAGCGCAACGGTGCGGCGGCACGTTGCTGCGCGGTACGAGCGTACTCGGTGGGTTGAAGATTGTGCGTCGTCAGTTGGTCGCGAAACCAGCGAAAGCGATCGCCCTTGAGGTTGAAGCGCAGGAACTCGATGGCGTAAGCATTCGGAAGGTAGAGCGAAGGGTCGCCATCGAGACGGGCGAGCCAGGGCGTCCAGTCCTGATGCTCGAGCGTGGTGAGGAGCGTGTTGAGATCGGCGACGGTTGTGTCCCGGTGATATTTGACGGCTTGCCAAAAGTGCTCCGTGGAATCGTAGGTCGCGCCATGGAGCGGGATCCCTTCGGCGATCGGGTACCAATTGGAGAGGACGCGTGCAGGAATGGAGGGAGCGGCGCTCCAGCAATTGATGGCGTGTTTCCATTTTTTTTGAACGGCGACGAAGGCGTCGGCGTATCCGGCCGGAGTGGGTTCGGTGACCTGTGTCAGTGCGTGTCGCAGTTCGTCTTCGGTGTGCGTGACAAGCGTTTCGAAGGGACGCTCGTCGGTCATGGAGACCACGCGACTCTCGATGCCACGACGAAGAAGTTCACGGGCGAGGTCTTGCCGCTTGGTGTCGTCCAAGGCCGGGTTGCCCGGCCAGCGACGGGCTTGCGAGTCGATATACGGGAACAGTTCGGAAAGCGATCCGAATTCGATGAATCCGTGAACGGCGAATTTGACGGGGCGGCCGTCCTTGGTGATGACGGTGGACGGGGTGACCAGAGCTTGAATGGAGATCTGCTGGGCCTGGGCCTGGGCGCAGAAAAATGAGATCAAGAGTGCCGGCTGAAGAAGTCGCACGAGCGATTTCATGTCCAGGGATAATGCCACTCATGAGGGGAAGGTTCAAGTTCTGGCAAAAGTCGCTAATCCTGATGACATGGCCCTGTCGCAATTAAAACCCAGCATTCGATGTTCTGGGTAGCGAAGGAACTCCGTGAGAGTGGTGATTAGACAGAGTGTTGACTCAGTGGTTCAAGCGATGAAAGTAGGCAAATCAGGCACATGGTTGCGGGACTCGGTTTCGGACAGAAGATCAAGATCGGCCACGACCCCACCTTCCTTCGGCGAAGAACCGTCTAAGCCAAAGCTCGTTCGTTTTCCGGTTGCCGCATCTGACCATGTCTCTTCGTCAGCCAAGTGGCCCAGCCGATGCAGATCGCAATTACAGCCGTAAGTAGCAGCACAAAACCGGAGAAGCTGATCCAAGTTATATAGACTCCGATCAGTGAGTACGCGAACAGAATCCACCCCATCCCTCCAATGGCTTTAGGCATGGTTCGAGCCAGCGTGCCCAAGTGCCAAGCCAGGTACGCTGCAAACAGAACACAGAAAGAGCAGAACACTTCATAGCCAAGTACGACCTGGGCGTAAGAAAAGCCGGAGTGACCAACCGGAAAACGAACAGGATTAATCGAGCCTGCAACGTGCCAGAACATCAAGAGTCCATACGTGTTGCCTGCGGCCCACAGGAAGAGCAAACCACTGGCAGTTCTGTAGAGATTAGTTGCTTTCATAAAGGTTCTCCTGAACAACAAGCTTGCTAACGTCGAGAAAACGAAGTCTGTGAACGCGGACCCTGGACGAGCAGGCACAAAGATAGAAACCCGAAACAGGTTTGAGCCGCAAGACTAGTGCGAACCATGCGATTTCTCTTTCTCATCCGTCATTAACCGTTAGGTAATCGCGACTTCCGGAAGCCTGTTGAAAGCGAGAGAATTCCCAGCAGTATCAAACCTCCGCCGGAGGCCGGGTAAAAGCGCGCTCACGCTGGTCCGGTACACGGTATGACGTGCTCCAAAAAACCAACCATGATCAGGACTCCCGACAGGATGCTTCCGCCTCCGCCAACGGAAAGGGGGAGTCGTTGTCCTCCCAGTGGGAGGAGAAGGATCAGACACACGGCTGAAACGACCATCGCAAAGCCACCGAGCGTCCAGAGCAATCCAAGAGTGGCAAGTGCAGACGCTACTGCCGACCATTCACGCAACACGAGCACCCCGGCGCTAGTAGTTGCGAAACCCAGAACGAGAAATGCAGCTTCAATCAGCCGCTCTACATCTATTCTTGCTGCCATCAGAACCTCGTTATGGCGGACCGGTTGTTCCCCCAGGGCGTTTGTTGTTGAGCCACTCAAATCCGTCGACTCGTCGCGCGCGTTGGAACTATGCCGCCGCTCGTGCGTTTCGAAAGAAGCCCGTGAAGTGGTAAACCATTAGCAAAGACCAGGCAAGCGCAACTGCTTTGTAGATGAGACCCACGTTGGTGGTAAACCCGGCCATCGGCGGCCCGAGCGCGAACAGAACTCCAAACGCCCCCACTGTATAGCCGCGAGAGCCTGGCCGACGCGATGCTTCGTGACGCCGATCGATTAGACGACCGATGTAAGCCCATTGAAAAGCAACAGCCAGCAGCAAAACTGCCAGACGCCACGCGGTCACCTCTCCATGTGAAAATGCGTAGCACGGAGAGGCAAGCACGGCGACGGGACCGTTCAGCATGCCGGCGACTTGCAGCGGGATCGGCACATCGAGGCTTGAGGGTGAAAACTCCGAACGCGCTCGGTGCCACAGAGCAGCCGTAACAAGAACGGCGCAAAGCGGCAACCACAACGCGAATCTAGTGCGCTTCATATTCCACCTCGCGCCTGAGGAATTGGTGTCTGCAGTACTACCTATGTAGATCTCTGTATAGCTATCCCCGAATCTTTTGTCAAGTAGATTTCTACATAGGTATAATGAGGCATGGCGAGAGAGCCACGGCTCACCCACATCACTGCTCTGATCTTGCAGGCGGTTGACGCCGGATTTGTCTACGGCTTCTCGATTATGGAAATGACCGGTCTTCCAAGCGGAACCGTATATCCGGCCCTGCGGCGCATGGAGGAAGACCAACTGATACGCTCTCGTTGGGAGCGGCAGGAAATCGCCGATCGGGAGCAGCGGCCTCCCAGAAAGTACTACCAACTTACGAGTACCGGAAAAAGGGCCTTGGAAACGTCGCTGAAACGTTATCCATTGCTACAACGGCTGGTCCCGATCGGCGAAACAAAGACATGATGACTACGCACCTGGAAAATGCCGTGCGTCGCATGCATCTCGGTTTGCTATGGGGCGCCTCCTTGCTGGTCCCCTGCAGCAAACGTTCAGAATGGTCGCGGGAGTGGCGAACGGAATTGTGGTACGTGCTGCGGGAATGTTTCTCCGCAACGAGCCTGAGCCCCAATTCTAGATCCCTTAGGGCAGCGACAGCATTCTGTATGGGAGCCTACCATGATGCAATTTGGCTCAGGCACCGGTCATGGCAAGAGCAACAGCCACTCGCGCGAATTTGCCGTTCGGCTTCTGTGTGTCTTCTTTTATTGAGTGGGATCTGTTTCTCCGCGTGGGGAGTCGCGCGCATCTCGTCTAACGTCGCCGCGGCCATGTCGAGGATCGAGGTTTACCCACGGCAGATATCCGATAATCGTGCGCAACCCTGCGACTGCGCCTTCGATGCAACAGACCAGGGAATGTCGTTGCGAACAGCACGGTTATGGTTCGACGGCTTCTCGCATTACAACATCGCACAGGAGACGGTCTGGGGCGAGGACATGCGGAGAACCGAGTGGAAAGTAGCGCACGCCAGATCCGATTTCTTCACCGTGCTCCATCTTCCGATGAGTTTGAGCGAGCATGTTAGAAGCAGTCCAGATAAGTTGCCACGGATTGTGCTGAGTCATGAGACATGGACGCGGGAGTTTGCCAGTAACCCAAACTTAGCCGGGATTAAATTGCATATTGGCTCGGTTGACGCCATTGTTGCAGGAGTCGCATCCGGCGGTTCATCAGGCCTTCCCGGAAGGGCGAACGCATGGCTCTTGGGCTCCGATCCCCAAGTCGCAAGCGCTAGTCCGGAATTCCTTGTGGCTCATCTGAGCCCAGTTGGCTACTTCGATGATGGGCGCTGGGCATGCTCTCTACTCGGAATCGTGCTGGCGTTCCTGATGTTGCCTTTTGTGAACCACGCCTCGATAGGTGGTTACAGCAGTCGTTCACACAAGCCGCCTTTGGTCAGGAGAAGCCTGTTTTGGGCGTTTCTGATTGTCAAGATCTCTGCAATCGTCGCAATTGTTTATTTCGCATCCGTCGACCTGGCCTGCTTGTTCGTGCAACCGCTTTCATATTTGTCTGAAAACATACAGGCCGCTTCCGCCGTTGTGCTTTGTCTTTTGGGCACGAACTGGGCATTTCGCGACCAGCAGCAGCGATGCCCCTATTGCTTGAGACGAATGGCTCATCCCGTTCAAGTTGGTCAGCCATCGCGGACATTCCTTGATTGGAACGGAACCGAACTGGTCTGCGAGCATGGCCACGTCCTACTTCATATTCCCGAGATTCCCACCAGCTGGTTCGGCGCACCGCGCTGGGTCTCCCTCGACCGCTCATGGCGGTTCCTCTTTGCAGGAC
>Ga0126371_10004169_pt1 | contig 12724 bp, 12 predicted proteins | sample PanSoiMetaPlot_4_FD_110145 | JGI IMG/M metagenome (GOLD analysis project Ga0126371, IMG submission 110145) | Tropical forest soil microbial communities from Panama - MetaG Plot_4 | ecosystem: Environmental > Terrestrial > Soil > Tropical forest > Bulk soil | place: Panama | collected 2016-02-17
GAGACTGAGACTCTGATTCTGATTTCTGACTCTGATTTTTCTGATCCTGATTCTGACTCTGTCTCTGATTCTGGCTCTGACTCTGATTCTGATTCTCACTCTGATTCTGATTGTGACTCAGATCATCTCAATTCAATTTCAACCCAGATGATGCGTCACTTTTGTTGTCGAGGTGCGCGGGGCGTGGAGTGGATGGATGTGTGGATGTGGGGGACCCTTCACCGCTATGTTCAGCACTGGCTAGCCTCTCACAGTTTAAGTAGGCAGCAAACTGGCAGGGATCACAGAAAAAAGGGGGAGCCGAAACAGTGCGGAGTTCGGCCCCCTTCGGCTAATTACAAGGAAGCATCAACGGCACAGAGATAAACGTCCAGCATCCGAGCGGGCGATTAGTGTAATGATCGGGATGTTTCTCCAACTGACTGTGCGAAACTGGCGCCCTGAACACGAAGACCCTAACGCTTGCCTTGTGCGTCCTCGGCCATGAACCGATTCCATTGATTGTGGCGCTCGAGGTAACTTCGCATTTTCGAATTCAGCATGGCACCGGTTTCACTCATTGTGTTGTAGTATCGAGCCTGATTCTCTGGATCCACGCTGATGCAATCCTGCATCTCCATGTACCACCCATACCCCTCTTTGTAGCTGACGGGGGTACGCTCATTACTGTTCAACCTAGAAAGCACCAACTTCTGGTCAGCTTGGCACTGCTCAACCGTAAGCGCGTGTTGGACTTGGGCATGGATGAACTGGAGCGGAGCGACAATCACCAACAGCAGCCATAGTTTTTTCATTGCTTGTAAAAATCCTTAACTCTCCACCCTCGTGAGATCAGGAGTTCACTTCCAATCGAGAACGTCGATCAGTTGCCAGGCGTTCGCTCTCAAGTCCCACTGCGGTTCTCCTTCCTTGTTGATCGTGATCTGAGCAGCGGGATACAGGACTCCAGAACTCTTGCTCTTGTCCTGATCGTTGATGTCGAGGATACCGGCAGTCAGGTTGTAAGCCTGCGATTGGGAGTCAGCGCGCACCTCTGCGGTTCGGATCCAGCGATTGGTCACAAAGACAATCTTGCGGCCCGTCGACGTCGGATCCATTCGGATGTAGGCGCAGTCTGAGCCGACTGTGCCTGTGATTTCGATGTGGCCAACGGCTTTCATTTTGCGGAGCGCGTCAACCAGCCCCTGGTTTTGCCCTTTCTGGAATGCCTCATTCAGAGTTTGCCGGTCCTCAGGAGTCGAGAAGTTGTAGATATTCAACGTGACGCCGACACTTCCTCCCAGTTGCGTGCCCGTGCCGCGAGCTGTGGCCGAGATCGTTTCATGCTTCTCGCGGGAGACACCGGGAATGCTTCCACCGAGCGTAAGAGCGAGTACGAGCAGAATCCCCAACATGACTTTCGAAAGCTTGGTTAAGGTGAACACATTCACCTCCCTGAAACCCGTAGTCCATAAGACAATTGTCGAATCGTTTCCAGCACGGAACAACCTGTAGTTTCCGACAGAGTGAAGACAATAAAGCTTTGCGGACCTCAAAGGAGCATGTTCATTGTTCTGGAAAAGCTTCCAGGTAGGCAGGCTTATGAGCCAGGTGTCTGACGCTCGCTGTCTGCTCGACAACCTCCCGTCGAGGAACCCATCAAGGCGGCCCTTTCGCATTCCTTAGGCTGATCGAGTCTCACACTGTGTTCACATGACATCATCTTGGTTGTCGCAGCCTTTGCCCCGGACGTGTTCTTTGCTCGACGGACGAGCGAATAGACCTGAGCATCCGCGCGCGGTTGCTAGTTGTTTTGACAGTTGCTTGCCGACAAAACTTGTAGCAGGATTCGGGACACCTTCAAGTTCAGATGTCAAGTGAGAAGCCGCCCAATTGGTTCACCTAGACTTTGGACGGCTTTTGGTACATTTCCGGCCTCGCACTGATAGCAACAGGCGTTCCCATCTGTTCACGAGAGCTTAACTGGGCGTGCGCTCGCGGTCGAAACGGGCATATCATTGACAGTTGGAAGGTGCCACAATGAGTGCTTCCAACAGGGCAATCGTGCAACAGTTGTTCACGAGCAAGACAATAGCGACGTAGCTAGCTTCATGAAATGTCTCTCCGATTGTATTTACCATTCGCCCCTGGCAGGGGACCTTCATGGCGAAACTCTGAAGCAGTTCTTTGCCACTTTTCGCACTGCATTTACCGATGCCAAACGAAGTGTGGAAGACCAATTCAGCGACGATATTCACGTGGTTACCCGCTGGAAAATTACTGCTACCCATCAAGGCGATTTCTTGGGCCTCGCCCCAACAGGCAAGCGGGTTACCTTCACCGGCATATCCATTCATCGCCTCGCTGACGGAAAAATTGCTGAGGAGTGGGAGCAGTGGGATTCCCTTGGCTTGGTGCAACAACTCGGTGTTGTGCCCACAATCAAGTTCGAAGCCAAAGCAGCATAAACGGAGAAGACTATCGGCTGCCAGTTGACGCTAAATCGCGTCAATTACACTCATCAACTCCATCCACCGGAGTTCTTCATTGCAATGAGAATCAGCTTGCAAGCTGCGGCTTCATCCGGTGCTTTTCCTTCCACAAATGCGTCGGGCCAGGGAGCCTCAGTTGCCGTCATCTTGTATCGGACTTGGTAGCCCAACGTTAGCTGGGCGCTGATTTGAACCAGCCATGGTGCGGCTGGATCATCGGAGGGCAGCAGCCAAAGATCGTACAGAGATGTCAGGCCCCAGACATCGAAGTCGGCACAAATATCCGAAAGCATGGAAAGCAGCGAGAGCATCTGCTTTCCGACCATGCTCACAGTGGCACCGTGAGATGCTGCTGCCTCTTCATAGAACTCCTCTAGACTGTCTCCTTGCTGGGCAGATGCTCGTCGGATGGGCATGAGGAGTTTTTCGATTCTCGCACAGAATCAATTGGCGAGAAATCTGGATTTCGCTCATCATCTGATCGAGCCGATACGAACCGAATCGGAAGAAGACGGAATTTAAGTGCTAACGCACTGTTATCAGAAGTAATCTGGAACTCGCCTCGAATCAGCTGTTTGCTCTCAACCGGCGGGTGATGAAGGCGTACTTACTGAAAGAGAGCCTGGCCCGACTCTGGGACTACACTTACGAAGGTGCATCCGTATTCCCATTTTAGGAAGGAGGCCATGTCCAATATCTGCCAGGCAAAATAGAGACTCTGGTAGTAAGCAGGTTTGTATTTAAGCAGGGTTTTGGTACTTGAGTTCGGTTATTGTCAGCTCGCATGATATGGGCTCGGTGGGTTCTTTGCTCACGCAAGTCAGAGAGACTTCGTCGCTGCTCGTGGCGGTAATAGTTTGGTGAAATTGAATGTACATCTTGCCGTCGTTTTCGTATTTCAATAAGCACCCGTTGCCGGCCTTCTTAGGCTCGACGTTCGTACAGGCCATGAGACTGCCCTGGTGAACGGGCTTGTGAGCCGTCTGATCTGCCTGGTTTGGGCGATTCTGCCAACTCTTAAGGGCGTAGCTGGAAACCACCTCGGGCATTTGTGACGTTGAAATACAAAAGACTCCTGCAAAGAGGGACACTGCAACGAGGCCGCACCGTATTCCCGGAATTCGCCTGGCCGACAGAACCATCGTGTTTCTCTTTATCGAGGACTTCAGTTCGTTCGTTAGAGCTCACGATCCAGTACACGCCTCCAGTGAGGATTCAGCACCTCTCAATTCTGTCAGTCGAAGTTCCTCATTTGTCGAGTCATCGGGAGCAAGGAAACTGTCCAGAAGGTGAGGTTCTTAGAAAGCTAAAGGACAGTTCCGAGAAATCGCCTGCGACGTGGAAACGGGGGACCTGGCGCGTAGTTGGCATAAAATCCGGATTACGCTTATTTACCTTTTTGTTGCCAAACGCCGCCTCGCGGAAAAACCTCTCAATTCGTCATGTTCTTGTTTTGCAGATCATGGATCGCCTTTGTCAGCTTTCGCAAAGTACGCGGCTTAATGGTGTTTCTTCCCTTCTTGAAGTTCATGATTGCGCTTCTGGCAACTCCGGATCGGCGAGAGAGCAGCTTGTTAGAAAATTGTTTCGCTTCTGTCCGGATTTGATCTAGATACTTTTCGTCGACCACTCTTTCGTACTCGCGGCACGTCTCGTCCGCTGGGTCCAGTGCTCCCGCGTCAGCCAACATGGACGGATCGGGACCACCCGCCCAACGTGTTGATGCCTCTTTACCGATGAAATGGAACTCACCTGCGACGATATGCCTGCGCGTGAGCAGACCTACCGTTTTAGGCGTGCATATACCGCCGTTGGGAGCGCAAAACTTGCTTTCGGCTCTCGACAGAATCTGGTTGATTTCATCTTCCATCGTCTTAAGAGATAACCAGCCTGGCGGTTGGGGTAATCTCGACGAATTCTTGTCGTAAATGTGGAACGTCTCACCACTGACAATATTCACCATCGTGCACCCATGCAGATCGGTGAGTTTTTCTGTGTGCGGCATGATGAAGTATCCCATCCAGAGCGGGTCCGTGACTGTTTCCCGTTTTGGGAATGGGACTGTGATCACCGTGAATGGACGAAGATCATCCTTGAACGCACCCAGTCGTTCCCAGACTTGAGGAGTTGTAATTGGTACCGACATCACTGCAGGCTGTTTCAACCAGGACGGCGGCTTATGCGGAAGTCCGAGTTCGCGCGATAGCGCGAAATGCCACGCCTCGAAAATCCATGGTGGCAAATCCTCCTTCCATTTCCGTTTCGTCCTCCGCTGCCAATCTGCAATTGTGTAAGGCGCCTGTAGAAATCCCAGGCCGTGGCCGGAAGGGTTGCGGGCGACGAGTCGGGAACCTTCCAAATTGAACAAGCAGTATAGCTTCGCTGCAATGCCGTAGAAGTTTAGCTGCTTTCGGTTACCATTCGCATCAAAGTTTTCCTTTTCAAGTTTCAGGAATGGAGTTTTCAATGTTTTGCGCCATGGATTAAACAGTTCGAACCGTTCCCGTATAGTATCCACCTCAGCGAATGACAGCGCCCGGATGGCATCGTTCCCGCGTCCATCATGGTAGTTTTTGAGTTTGTGTGGACCACCCGCACATGGAATCAAGCCTCCATCTTTTGTGGAGACGATCATCGCGCTATCGGTATCCATCGCTGCGATTTGACCTCCCATGTCCCGTACCATGCGTTCCAACATCGCGCAGAGTAAATGTGACCCACCGGTCACAAGTGCAGCGATCAACGGGCAATAGAAATCGGCCGGTTCATCCCAAACCTCATCGGGGGGAGTGGGGTAATCTGTTTCGCCGGAAAATACATGCAAGGGAGAATGCGGATCTAAATCTTTTACATTCCTCTGGCACAGTATGCCGAAGGCAGCGCTGTTAGCTGCCACTTTCAATCCACTCGCCAACGTTGGATGTTTTGTTTTTACCGAGTTTCGCAATGCGACCAGTTTCACTGCCAGGTCGTCACGAAGAGGGTCCACTTCAATTCGAGAGTAGAGTTTCACCGGCGTCAGTCCAGGTTGCACTCCGTGCGGGACAATTTTGATGGCTTCTAAAATCTTGAGCGGCTTACCCGTCATCAGCCTTGCGGAGATCGCGTCCAGCCCAGTGAGCCAGATTGGCTGCTTTGAAATGAGAAAATTCCATGCCAACGTGGGGTTGGGAGTAGGCCGCTGACCAAATCTTGCGCGTACAGGAACAACGTCGTCACATGGCTCGACGAGCGCGTACCAACGAAGTTGCTTCCAGAATTTCGACCGGAAACAATCTTCCAGAGTGACGCATTCCATCATCTTGCGCGCGCCCTCAGTAAAATCAGCAAATTCCAAGTTGTCAGCGCACAGTAGTTCACGACAATTAAGCAGGCTGCTTATCGCAGGGAATTGGGCGTGAAAATCGACATAGGCGACAGGTACAGGTGTCCGCCTGATCGTGCACTCCGCACGCCCAGCGAAAAATGCCTGCTCGGCTATACCATTCAGCGTGTCCGAAACTTTGAATTTCTTTTGTGGCAGCTTTATTCCCATCGCAGAGAAGTATTCTTTGACGAGGGTGGCAGGCGAGTAAGCGTGTTCGGGAATAAGATCAAGCGACATGGCGGTCAAATTCTTCCTTCAGCCGATTCAGCAGTTCCAGTTCGGCAGTCACATCTCTCAGCAGGCTCTCAATTGCTGGTTTGGTTACGCGCGGGTAAGATTTGCGTGCCCTACTGACTGACACTCCGAAAATCTTGCAGGCAGCCCGAAAGGTGTGGGATTCCCCGGTAACAACAGCAACCAGTGTCTTCAGGTCGAGCATATGGACATTGGAGAACTGCTGTTCTTTTTCCTCTTCGCGCTCGGCATCCTCGTCATGAAACTTATATTTGATGAAGCGATAGATTGCTTTCGAGGCGTCCAGGCTCTGAATCGAGAGTCCAGGCTCGTAACCGCTGGGGCGGATCTTGCCTGTTTTCTTGTCCCGAAACATCCGGAAATAGAATGAGAACGCGCGCGGTCTCTTTTTGGATTTGTTCCATTTGAGTGCGAACCGACTAACCTGACCTGGTACATCGTGGGCTACGACGAGGCCATAGGCCTTCAGGTACTTCAAGAAAACATAGCGCCGAAACTGAGTCTCGCTCCCGAGTTCATAAGCGCTATCCTCCACAAAGCGCTTCAAAGCCCGGAATTCCTCCGGATGGCCATCGCGATAGAAGAGGCCGATTTCTTTGGCGAGGTATGCCCGATCTTCCAGTTCAGCGCAGATGTAAGCCCCAAAAAGAAGCTCTTTTTTCTCGTCGTTAGTGGTCGCGCAGCGGAATATCAGCGCGTCCTTCGGCGGAGGTGCGTGTCGCTTTGAGCGGTATTCCTTTTGTGGAGTAACCGGGACTGTGTGGGCGCGGAAAAAAAGGTCAAGTCGATCGGTCACGGAATCACGAATCTTTTCACTAACGCCGTGCTTTCTTCAGCATCTCAGCGCAGAATTCCAGGCCATCACACAGTTTTTCCACAGCCGATGCGATTGCCCGCCCCGTAACCGCCAGCGAGCGGATCGCCATCTCGGCCGTTCTGATCGAGTGAGGCTGCTTTTTCATTTCAGCACAAGCAGCTAAGCGCTCCTCCGTTACCAAAGTGTGATGGGCCTGGCATGCATCGACAGTCAGATGAGGGATATGGTTACGTCCGCCGATATGATCTGCCTCAAAGCAGTAGGGACAGACCTTCCTCGCCAGACGTACCCGTTGCCGAGAGTGGCGAAGAACGGTTTTGGCTGTGCGCCCAATCATTCAGTTGATTCCACACTGGCGTACAAGTTTTCCATGTTCAAAACACCAGCGTTCTCCATACGAAAAATCTCATCTGTGTCTGCTAAGAGGTCCGAGCCGTTGACCCGTACACCATGCCACTTGGCCTCGAACTCTTCGGGACTCATCTTTTCACCCAGAAGGTCGTCGCGGTCGTTGTAATAATTCGCAAGCTTCGTCGCAGCCGATAAACCACGCACCGGTTTGCGAACGTCGCCTGCAAGTGTGGGAACAAAAAGTTCACATATGAGATTGTCAGTCTTGCTGGCTCGGACGCGATTACCGTGACTTCCGCCGAGAAGATTGGCACCCAAATACCAATGGGCTTTCCGAGTGTTAAGGCGATGCTTGCGCAGTAATTTGGTGTACGGACCTTCACCATGACGCAGGTCCGAGAGCAGGCCTAAAGCGCGTCCGTGCTCGGCTTTCTCGTTGGCGGTTAAAGTTGAATAGCGCGGCGAGCGTCCGCTGGAATCGATCCTGCGAGACGTCCCCCGAGTTTTGGTCTTACGTTTGGAGGATTTGGGTTTCATTCCGCCATGAAACCCCGTACCCTACGGATTTGGAAGGACACGAAATTTGTTTTCATGTCCGTTTTCTGGGACGCCACAATGAGGCAGCTGCGAAGGTTCTGAGTTTAGAATCTTTACGTGGGCAGACCTCGAAACAAGCCTCCAGGGGATGACTGGAAGAAAAAACTTCACTCTGTGTTCTTCGAGCTCGCGGAGCTCAATCGAGAGTTCGAAAAGCGCTGGGCAATGTTGCAGACCGAATCCAAGCGAGAGCTGCAAGCCGCTGGTGCACAAAGACCAGACCTCCAGAAAAGGATTTCCGCTCGTTTCTTAAGGGAGACTCAGAAACTAGAACGCTGGTTCGAAGAGCGTCTCGCTGACATCAACAGACGCCACACTCCGGTACCCTACAATCCAATTGCCTACAGTTATTTCACTCTCGATCCACCAATCTCCGACTCCGAGGGCATCAGGGAATATGTCCACTTCCACCGGCATCGGGAACCACTTCGAGTAAGCGAGATGAAAGATGCTCAAGGGGATCTGGATGCGTGGGACAAAATCTCGCGCACGGAAAGAGATGTTCGTATTCTGGCTTTTGGCAAGGGACCCATCGCACCGTTTCAGGAAGACGTGGTTCACCGCCAGCTCCTACAGATCGTGATTTGCTATGAGAGCGAACGCTTGACTGCCGAAGAACTGACCCAGTGCTTTGACAAATATTGCGCCTGCGGAAAAGAGATCCACGACCCGGACGCTCTCCGAAAAATGCGCGATAGGTTCGAAGCAGACCTCAGAGCTGGTCAAACTAATCGACCCTGAGCCCTATTAAGATATAATGTTATCAGCAACTTAGCGGGTTTGCCGACTGTTGCGAGCAGGCGACAAACCCTGACCACCACAGGAGGTATGAGCTCTCATGGCAGCTACAGAAAACGTACGCCTACTCCCGCAATCCCACAATTCCAGCACCGAATTGATTGTGCCGCGTCACGGCGTCGTGACCTTGTTCGGCTACGGCATTCAGGTCCGAGTGGACGGTGGCCACCTCGTCTTACTTGATGGAATCGGGACGGAACGCCGCTACGCTCGGCTTCCCCGCGTAGGCCACGGCTTAAAAAGATTGGTTGTCATCGGCTCTGACGGGATGATTTCCCTAGCCGCCCTCAGATGGCTCTCAGACCAAGACGCGGCCTTCACCATACTTGAACGCAGTGGCAAAGTACTCGCCATCACAGGCCCAGTTCGTCCTTCCGATGCCAAACTGCGTCGAGCGCAAGCACTGGCACATTCAACCGGATCTGCGTTGCGAATTGCGCGAGAGCTGATCAACCAAAAACTTACTGCACAAGAGCGGGTTGCACGTCACAAACTCCTCGACTCCACCACTGCAGACGCTATCGCTCATTTCCGGGCCGAGCTGCCCACAGCCGACAGCATCTCATCGATCCGGCTTATCGAGGCACAAGGCGCTTCGGAGTACTGGTCCGCATTTCGCACACTACCAATCAACTTTCCCAAGAAGGATGTGCATCGTGTGCCAGAACATTGGCGCAGCTTCGGTACTCGCATCTCGCCGTTGACTGGTTCACCTCGGCTTGCCGCTAATCCTCCGAACGCCATCCTGAATTATCTTTATGCACTCCTAGAGTCGGAAGCTCGGCTCGCGGCTGCTGCCCTTGGACTTGATCCAAGCCTTGGAGTTCTCCACGTTGACATGTCGCACCGTGACAGTCTGGCACTCGACATCCTCGAGCCAATTCGCGCCCAGATAGATGCTTACTTGGTTGACTGGATCACGCGCCAGCCGTTGAAGCGAGAGTGGTTTTTCGAGGAGCGGAACGGGAATTGCCGACTGATGGGATCATTCGCAAAGCAACTCTCGGAAACGGCTCCAACTTGGGCACGTGCGGTCGCGCCGGTTGCGGAATGGGTTGCGCAAGCGCTGTGGAGTTCTGTTGGGAAGACAGCGAAGAAAGGCCCAATTCTCCCAACGCGCCTCACCCAACGACACAGAAGCGAAGGTAGGGGAAATACGTTCGAAATGGGGACGAATCCAACCCCTCGCCGTGAGAAGGTCTGCGAGGTCTGCGGCACAGAAGGAGTGAAGAATCGTTACTGCAAATCGTGTGCTGTTGAGGTCTCCAGAGAGAACATGGCACAGGTGGCGCTGATTGGTCATTCACGCCTTAAAACGCAACGAGTCAAGAATCGAATTTCCAAACGGATCAGCGACCACGCCGTTGCGAACACGTGGTGGGACCCGAAGAGTTTGCCGAACTGGTTGACGGAAGAATGTTACGTTCAGAAAATTCAGCCATTGCTCAGAGGCAAGAAAGTTCGGGAAATCGCCGCCATGCTGGTTTCCGAGCCCTACGCCGCGTTCGTCCGTTCTGGACGACGACGCCCGCATCCTAGGCATTGGAAGGGGCTGGCGCGACTTGTGGGTGCCGGCCCCCCACCTCCTCTTAAATACTCCTCAGAATTGAAGCTTCAGCGCTAGTTGGATCGAGCGCGGTCCGCCGATCTGGTACAGCGCGGATTGAAACCGCCGCTCTGGCCTCCGCTTCTCAGGTAGTTGTTTAGCATCTGCGTCGCTTGCCCGAATTGCGGCGCTGCGAAAGCTGATACTGGCTATCCATGATTTGCAAAATCAGAACATGAAGAATTGAAGTTCAAGCTTCAGCATTTTGACTGTATAGCCCAATGTGAGAGTCGCTACTTTCCACGAATTGACGGGTTATCCTCCTGTAAATCTTGCCAGTTGCACACCGCCGATTGGGGCTCTACGATAATTCGCGAATAATCCCTCATATCGTTTCCGAGAGCCAGCCCCCAACTTAGGTTTGGCCTTTCGACAGAAGATGTGTAGTGGTCGCCCTGACCTGCCGAAGTCTGTAAGGAGACAACCTCTATGAGTGCAACGCTTGTTGAAACATCAACAACGCCAGCTCGTGTGTCCGTATGGCCGCGATACCCTACCTTATATGAGATCAACACGTGGGTCTGGCTTTCTGAACTGAGCCGGAAATATGGAAAGAATGTCGACCTGTCTTCGGTACCGTCCGCCGAATGGGATGCATTAGTTACTTACGGTTTCGATTCAGTCTGGTTCATGGGAGTTTGGGAACGAAGTCCTGCGGGTATTGCGATTGCCAATCAGAACAACGGTCTGCTTGAGGATTTCCGGCGAGCACTTCCTGACTTTCGTCTCGAAGACAACGTGGGGTCACCGTATTGCGTCCGACGTTACGTTGTTGACCGTGGCATCGGAGGCCCCGAAGGCCTAGCGATTGCCCGGAGAGAATTGGCGAAACGCGGCATGAACTTGGTCCTCGACTTCGTGCCCAACCACGTGGCCCCGGATCATCCGTGGGCTTCCCAACAGCCGGAGTATTTCATCCACGGTAATGCCGACGACGCTAAGAATGACCGCTCGTCATTTGTTAAGGTATGTGGAACAGTTTTCGCGTGCGGACGCGACACTTACTTTCCGGCATGGCCGGACGTTTTGCAGTTGAACGCCTTCGAGTCGGGCCTCCGGCAAGCCGTCATCGAGACCATATCGAGCATTGCCCAACAGTGCGATGGCATCCGGTGCGACATGGCGATGCTTATGCTGAACCCAATCTTTGAGCGCACTTGGGGCAGTCGTGCTGGACAGCCGCCTGCAACGGAGTATTGGGTTGATGTGATCTCTGCTATCAAGAAAAAGTATCCCGGCTTCCTTTTCATCGCCGAGGCTTATTGGAACCTGGAGTGGGAGCTTCAGCAGCGGGGTTTCGACTTCTGCTATGACAAGAAACTCTACGATCGGATGGAACACAGCAATGCAGAGGACATCCGGCTTCACCTGTGTGCAGATCTTGCTTATCAGGGAAAGTTACTTCGTTTCATCGAGAATCACGATGAGCCACGAGCCGCAACGACTTTTTCACCTGCTAAGGAGCGGGCGATTGCTCTAACCATCGCGACCCTACCGGGAATCAAGCTATTCCACGAGGGACAGTTTGAGGGACGCAAAGTAAGGCTCCCTGTGTTTCTGGGCAGGCGTCCCGATGAGACGGTCGATGAGGGCTTGCGGGCCTTTTACAGGAAGCTTCTGAAAGCCGTCAATCACCAGCTTTTCCGTGAGGGCCAATGGAGCCTGTGCGAACGAACGGGCTGGCCGGACAATCCGAGCTTTCAGAATTTGGTGGCATGGAACTGGCTGAAAGATAACGAACGATTCCTGATTGTGGTCAATCTCAGCGATTGTCGTTCGCAAGCACAGGTTCGAGTCCGTTGGACTGACGGGAATAACGGAAAGTGGCTTTTGGCTGACGCTTTGTCGGGTGCGACCTATGAGCGTGACGGCGAGGAAATGGCATCAAGTGGGTTATACGTGGAACTCGGCCCGTGGAACTACAACTGTTTTCAGTGTCTACGCACGAACGAGGCGTAGGGCCAGAGCGATGTTTGAACGAGTTGGAAGTGTCAAGCTGTCAATATCAAGATCAAGTTCCTGGAAACAGGAGGTCCAATGAACCCGAGTCAGAAGTCTCCATTTGAATACATGGAAACGACCGAGCAGCATCGATTGAACGAGGCTCGCGAGAAAGGAATCCCCTGGAAGAAATGGGGTCCATACCTGAGCGAGCGGCAGTGGGGCACAGTCCGCGAGGACTACAGTGCTGATGGAAATGCTTGGGATTACTTCAGCCATGATCAAGCCCGCTCCCGTGCCTATCACTGGGGCGAAGATGGGCTTGCCGGCATTAGCGATGAAAAGCAACTACTTTGTTTCAGCGTAACACTTTGGAACAGTAAGGACCCGATCCTCAAGGAGCGCCTCTTCGGGTTGACCAACAGAGAGAGTAATCACGGCGAGGATGTTAAAGAGTATTACTTCTATATTGACAGCACCCCGACTCACTCCTACATGAAGTACCTGTACAAATACCCGCA
>Ga0126371_10004172_pt1 | contig 12721 bp, 10 predicted proteins | sample PanSoiMetaPlot_4_FD_110145 | JGI IMG/M metagenome (GOLD analysis project Ga0126371, IMG submission 110145) | Tropical forest soil microbial communities from Panama - MetaG Plot_4 | ecosystem: Environmental > Terrestrial > Soil > Tropical forest > Bulk soil | place: Panama | collected 2016-02-17
AGAGCCGTGACCGCCGGAAAGTAACGTCCGGCGCTCGCCGATGAGGCCCCTGCCACGAGAGCGGCAGGGGCCTCAACAATGCAGAAACCCCACGACACCTGGAGGAGGGCGTGATCAAGGCCAGATCGTAGGCCTGTGGCATCGTTGTGTCATGGCTATCGATCAGGCTGTTCCCGTGCCGAACCCGGCGCCGTGAGCGCTCAGGCAGCTGGCGAAGTGAGCGTGGCGGAGCCGCCTGACGCCAGCGCCTGGTTCGCCAGCCATTACGGCCGTGAGCCACAAGGCGCCTGGTTCGCGCCTGGCCGGGTCAACCTGATCGGCGGCCCTGATTACAACGAGGTATTCGTTCTGCCATTCGCGCTCAGCTCCGGTGTCTGCGCCGCCGCCTCCAGAAGGCCCGACGGGCAGATCGCGCTGGCGTCAAGACAGGCGGGCGGCGGTGCCGTGCTCTTGCCCATCGAGACGCTCAAGCCCGGATCGGTGGCCGGGTGGGCCGCATATCCCGCAGGGGTGGCCTGGGCGCTGCGCGAAGCCGGCTACCTGGCAGGCGGCGCCGACATCGCGATTGACGCCGACTTGCCGCCTGGCGCCGGGCTCTCGTCATCCGCTGCACTGTCGTGTTCTGTCGCGCTCGCGCTCACCGAGCTTTATGAGCAGTCAGTGCCGAGAACCGAGCTCGCGCGCCTAGCCCGCCGGGCCGAGAACCAGTTCGTCGGCGTGCCGAGCGGGGTCATGGACCAGCTGGCCGCATTGCTCTGCCGCGCTGGTTACGCGCTGGTGCTCGACTGCCGGACGGGCACTGGTGCGGAAGTCCCGCTTGACCCCGCCGCGGCCGGCCTCGAGTTGCTCGTTCTCGACACTCGCGCTCGGCACGCCCTCGCCGATGGCCGTTACGCCGAGCGCCGCCGGGCGTGCGAGCAGGCCGCGGCGACGCTTGGAGTGCGGTCGCTTCGCGATGTTGCCGACGACTCAGGAACGCTCGCGAGGCTGCATGAGCCGTCTCAGCGGGCTGCCAGGCACGTCATCGAGGAGTATCACCGTGTTCTGGAGGCAACCGAACTACTCCGCGCCGGCGAGCTGGCCCGCCTTGGCGACCTGCTGACCTCCTCCCACCTGTCATTGCGCGACCAGTTCGAGGTGTCCTGGCCGGAGGCCGACGCCGCGGTAGAGGCCGCCGTCGACGCGGGCGCGCTTGGTGCCCGCATGACTGGCGGCGGATTCGGCGGCTCCGTCGTCGCCCTCGTGCCCGGTGACCGCGCCGCTCAAGTCCGCCAGGCCGTAACCGAGCGCTTCGCCAGCCGCCGCTGGCCGGCGCCGGGCTACCTGGATGGCATGCCGTCGGGCAGCGCCCGCCGCGTAGGCTGAACCGGCGGCAACGAGACCTCTGCTGGCAGGTGCTTTGGAACCAAAGAGAGCCGTGCCAACCGAGCCCGGTACGTATGAGCTCAATCAGGGCTGGCTGTTCGGAGGGGTCTACCGCGACGGCATGGCTGAGCCTGGGTATGACGACGGCGACTTCGGCCGGGTCACATTGCCACATACCGTCGTCCCGCTGTCGTGGGGCGATTGGGACCCCGCGGAATGGGAAAAGGTCTGGATCTACCGGCGCCGCCTGTACTGCCCGCGACTCACAGGCAATCGCGTGTTCGCGCACTTCGACGGCATCATGGTCAATGCCACGGCCATCGTGAACGGCACAGTTGCCGGCAGCCATCAGGGCGGGTACCTCCCCTGGTCTGTCGAGCTAACCCGTCACCTGAAGCGCGGCGACAATGTACTCGCCCTGATCGTGGACTCCAGGTGGCTGCCCGTGCCGCCGAGCGGGGCTCGACGTGGTGCCAGGGCCGTGGATTACCTGCAGCCCGGCGGCATCTACCGGGACGCTAGCCTGCGCGTGCTGCCGGAGATCTTCTTGTCCGACGTGTTCGCCAGGCCAGCCGACGTCCTCAGCGCCAGCCCGAACGTCGACGTGCGGTGCACGGTCGATGCGTCGCACGTGCCGGCAGGCCCGGTGACGATCAGCGCCGAGTTGCTCGACGGTGCGCACACGGTGGCAGCGGCGAGCACGACGCTGGAGATCACCGCGGCTGATGTTGCTTCCCGTGCGGCGGCCACCACGGTGAAGCTCACTGGTATCGCAGGCGTGACGCTGTGGTCGCCTGACACGCCGAAGCTCTATACCGTCACGGCGACCTTGGTGGCGCAGCCAGCCGACGGTGCCGCGCCGATCAAACACGCCGCGAGCGTCAGGACCGGTTTCCGAGAGGCCAGATTCGAGCCGGGCGGCTTCTTCCTGAACGGCGAACGGCTGAAGATCTTCGGCCTCAACCGCCATCAGCTGTTCCCGTACACCGGAATGGCCATGGCAGCAAGGCTCCAGCGTCGCGATGCCGAGATACTCAAGCAGGACCTGAACTGCAACATGGTGCGCTGCTCGCACTACCCCCCATCGCCGCATTTCCTCGACGCCTGCGACGAACTTGGCCTCATGGTCTGGGAGGAACCGCCCGGCTGGCAGTACGTCGGCGGCGCGGCCTGGCGGGATCTGGCGGAGCGCGACGTGCACGACATGATCACCCGCGACCGGAGCCGGCCGTCAGTGATCGTCTGGGCGACGCGGCTGAACGAAACCGCAAGCTACCCGCGCTTGTACGGCACTACCCGCCAGCTCGCCGACGACCTCGACGGCTCCAGGCAGACGACAGGCGCGATGAGCCGCCGGTCAACTGCCGGCTGGGCGCAGGACGTGTTCGGCTACGACGACTATCACTCTGGTAGCGGGGGCGCCGCCCTCCGACCGCCGTTGCCGGGCGTTCCTTACTTGGTCAGCGAGGCGGTGGGCGCGCTGGCCGGCCCGCCAGCCTACCGATGGACAGACACCACGGCCGTACTCACCGCGCAAGCGCTCATGCACGCCCAGGTGCACGACATCGCACGATCAGACACTCGCTACGCGGGGCTGCTCGGCTGGGCCGGCATCGACTATGCATCGCTCAATGGCGGCAGCCGCGTGTGGCGGTCGATGAAAACTCCTGGGGTCCTCGATACCTTCCGCATCCCCAAGCCGGGCGCCGCGTTCTACCGGTCCCAGGTGAGCCCGCGGGTTCGGCCCGTTGTGCTGCCGGTGTTCTTCTGGGACTTCGGTCCTGGTTCGCCGACTGGCGGCCCTGGAAGCAACGCGATGATCGCAACCAACTGCGACCGGCTCGAGATCTATGTCGGCGGGGAGCATTTCGCGACCGCGATCCCGGAAACCAAGCGGTTCGGCAGCCTCGCGTATCCGCCCGTCATCGCCAATCTCACGGTCGACGGCTCCAGCCGGCCCGACCTGCGGATCGACGGCTATGTGGGCGTGCGACGAGCGACAACGGTTCATATGTCCGCCGACCGTGCCCGCGACCGACTGACACTGACGGCCGATCATCGCGCCATCGAAGCCGACGGCACGGACGCCACTCGCGTGACCTACGTGGCCGTCGACGCGTACGGCAACCACCGTCTGAACGTCACGGGTGACGTCGAGTTGGCACTGACGGGGCCAGCCATCCTGGTCGGCGATAACCCGTTCCCCTTCGGGATCTACGGTGCGGCGGGCGGCGCCTTCGTACGCTCCATCCCTGGCAGGACCGGGACGGTAACCGTGACGGCCAGGCACGCTCGCCTCGGCGACGCCTCGGTCCGCATCAGCGTGATCCCGCCGGCTGAGGACCGACGGTTCGCGCCGTGAAGTTCCTGGTCGATCATGGCAGTGTGAATCTGAGAGCGGATGTCGTCGTGATCGGGGCGGGCGTCATCGGCGCATCGACGGCCTTCGAGCTGGCCAAGACCGGCAGACGGGTGCTTGTGATTGACAAGCTGGCCGGACCTGGTCAGGGCTCTACCAGCGCGTCTAGCGCGGTCGTGCGGTTCAACTACTCGACTCGAGACGGCGTGGCAACGGCGTGGGAGTCAAAGCACCACTGGACAGACTGGGCAGGCCATTTGGGTGGGCCACAGGCCGGCGAGCCGCTCGCAAAGTTCATGCGGACCGGCCTGGTCATGCTGGACGCGCCTATCGCACCCCCAGGCCGCGTACTGCCAATATTCGACGAGTTGGGCGTCCCATATGAAGTATGGAGTGCCGCCGATCTCGCCGATCGTGTGCCAGGCATCGACGCGGGGCGATACTGGCCGCCCAAGCGGCTCGATGATGACGCCTTCTGGGCAGGCGCAACCGGCGAGCTTGGCGCATTCTTTACTCCGGACGCCGGTTTTGTCGACGATCCGCAGCTCGCCGCGTTGAACCTGGCCGACGCGGCGCGAAGGAACGGTGCCACGTTCCTGTTCCACCGTGAGATCACCAGCATCGTCCGCGCGAACGGGAAGGTCGCGGGCGTCGACCTCTCGGACGGGCAGCGCGTTGAGACTAGCGTCGTCATCAACGTGGGCGGACCGTGGTCGACTGCCGTGAACCGGCTCGCCGGAGTTGGCGAGGACTTCACGATTTCAGTGCGCCCGATGCTCCAGGAGGTCCACTACCTGCAGGCTCCGCCCGGGTTCAACGCTGAGCATCAGCTCGGCCCGGTGGTGGCCGACCTCGACCTCGGCATCTACGTGCGGCCCGCTCCAGGCGACGGGATGCTGATCGGCGGGACCGAGCCGGAATGCGAGCCGCTGCTGTGGCTCGATGAACCGGAGGACGCGTACCTGAATCCCACTGCGGCCATTTACGAAGCCCAGGTCACGCGCGCCGCTCGGCGCTTCCCCGGGCTCAAGGTGCCTGGCAGGCCGCGCGGGATCACCGGCGTCTACGATGTCGCGACCGACTGGGCGCCGATTTACGACAGGACGTCACTCGACGGGTTCTACGTTGCCATGGGTACCAGCGGCAACCAGTTCAAGAATGCGCCCCTGGCGGGCAGGTTTATGGCCGCCATCGTCAGCGCGGTCGAGGATGGTCACGATCATGACGCGAATCCCGTGCGATACATCGGCGAGTACACCGGCCTTGAGATCAACCTGGCGGCGTTCTCACGCAAGCGCCCTGTTAATACCGCGTCCAGCGGCACCGTGATGGGCTAGTCCGGCGGTGAGAAGAGCCAGGCGCGCAACCAGAATCTAGAGTCAGTGTTATGGACGACATCACGATGGATTTCGGCGAGGCCGATCTGCGCGGCACGGCCACTTACGCTGACGTCGAAGAGCATTTCCGCCGATTGCACGAACCGGCCTTTGGCCGGCCGACCGCCGCGACAGACCCCGACGCCCAGCCGGGCGGCACGGCGATCGCGTTCACGGGCACAGTATTCACCGAGCTCTCAGGGCTCGGCACGGCGCGAGTCTGCCTCGCTGAGGCTGGCAGCGTCACCGTCCTGACCGAAGGGTCAGGCGAGCAGAAACACCCGCAGTTTTCGCCCGACGGGACGCTGCTTGCGTATCTGTCAGACGGCGACCGCGAAGGCGACTTCCAGCTCATAATCCGCGTGCTGGCCGACGGTACGGAGCGCACGACCGGACCCGTTGACGGGACCGTGGAGTACCTGTCGTTCTCTCCAGACGGACGCCATATCTTGCTCGGAGTTGCCGGGCATGGGGCGGACCGCTCTGGCGGTGAAGGATCGGGCACCACAGCGCAGGTCGCGGCCGACCTGCCCGACTGGCTCCCGTCGGCGAACGCTGGGCCCGCAGCTGACCAGTGGCGTTCCGCGTGGATAGTCGACGTCTCAGGCGGCACCTGCCGCCAGGTCAGCAGGCCAGGTACCAACGTCTGGGAGGCTACCTGGCACGGGCCGGAGGCGCTGCTGGCCGTGACGACCCCGGCGCCCGGGGAGGAAGCCTGGTATACCGCCAGGCTGCACACGATCGATCTCGCCACCGGGGTGGAGGAACTGCTGCACGCCAGCGAGGTGCAGATGGGATGGCCAGCGGCGACACCCACAGGCAGCACGTGGGCCATTGTCACCGCTGCTTGCTCTGATCGCTGGATCGTGGCCGGTGATCTGTACGTGGCAGATCAATCGGGAGCGCTGACCGCGGTCGACACGCACGGTGTCGACGTGACGTGCACACAGTGGCTCGACGAGGTGCGCCTGGGTTATCTCGGGCAGCGGGGCCTCACCACAGCCGCGGGCATATACGACGTTGGCTCAGGCAAGGCCGAGGAGATCTGGACGAGCCACGAGACCACCGGCGACCGCTATCCGCAAGGGCGCTTCTTGCCAGACGGGTCGGTCGCCGTGGTGCTGCACAGCTACACCCGATACCCAGAGCTCAGCTTCGTCCGCGACGGCGACGTGGTGACCGTAGCCTCGTTGCGGCACCCAGGCGCCGACTTCATCACGAGCGTCGGCGGCCGGATTGAGCCAGTGAGCTGGGACGCGCCGGACGGGCTCGAGATCCAGGGGCTGTTGTGCCTGCCCGACGGGCCCGGACCGCATCCGCTGATCGTCTTCGTCCATGGCGGCCCGGTCTGGGCGTACCGCGACCGCTGGTCGATGGGCCAGGTGTACACGCCACTACTTGTCAGCCGCGGCTACGCCGTACTGCACCCGAACCCCCGCGGCAGCAGCGGGCGAGGGCAGGACTTCGCCCGCGCGGTCCTCGGCGACATGGGCGGGGCCGACACACACGACTACCTGTCGGGCATCGACGCGCTCGTCGAGCGGCGCATCGCAGATCCGACGCGCATCGGCGTGACCGGCGGCTCGTACGGCGGATTCATGTCGGCATGGCTGATTACTCAGGATCGGCGGTTCGCGGCCGCGGTCCCGATGGCGCCGTGCACGGATTGGTATTCGCAGCATCACACGACGAACATCCCGTACTTCGACGCGCTGTTCCTCGCCGATCAGCCGCGTGCACGGACGGGCCGTTACCTGGACCGCAGCCCGCTCTTCTTCGCGGACCAGGTCAGGACGCCCACGCTGCAAACCGCCGGCGCGCTCGACAGGTGCACCCCGGCGGGCCAAGCCGTGGAGTTTCACACCGCGTTGCTTGAGTGCGGAATCGAATCCGCGCTGGCCATTTACCCGGGCGAGGGCCACGGGGTTCGGCGGTTCCCGGCGATCATTGATCAGTGCGCGCGAATGCTCGGCTGGTTCGAACGCCACATGCCGCCCTGAGCCTTAGCTCGGGCGGGTGCGCGCGTCGGAGGCGACGGATGCTTCGGGAAGGGTGGGTGCGTCGGTCGGGTACAGCCCGGCGGCGAAGCCGTAGACCTGGTCGCCAGCCCGGGGGATCTGGGCGAACCTGCGAGCCACCTCCTGGACCTGGGCCCAGAAGGTCCGCACGTCCTCGATCGGAATTCGCGCGTGCACGAGCAAGCATCGCAGGTCGTCGGCGAGGTGCGCAGGAACGGACTCGGCTGCCGCCTCGGCGAGCCCGTTGATCGCGGCCACAACCTGCTTGTCCTCAGCGCGGCTGAGCGCACCGATGTAGAACGTGCGGGCGACCCGGCCGTAATAACGCTCGTCGATCGCGCGCACCCGCCTGGTGCGCACGACGCGGAGCAGGCCGGCGTTGACGAGAAGATTGACGTGGTAGGCGACCGTGCTTTTCGGGCGGCCGACCGCCTGCGCCAACTCGGTGACCGTGGCCGCCCTCTCCAGCGGCAGCTCAAGCAGCGTGGCGCGCAGCGGGTTGGCGAGGGCGCGGAGCTGCCTGGTCGCGGTCACGACGACCAAGTCCTCAAGGTCGTAGTCTGGAATCTGCTCATTGACCGGCATATCTTGACCGTTCTAAAATTCTGGATCGTTCCATCACCATAGTCTGATGACAGGAGTGTAGAGATGGCCGAGGTCGTCTTGTTCCATCACGTGCGGGGACTCACCGACGGAATGGGCGCGTTCGCCGACGGCCTGCGGGCCGGCGGGCACACGGTACACACGCCTGACCTGTTCGATGGCGCGCAGCCTGCGACCATCGAAGACGGCATCGCATTCGCTGACGGCATCGGCGACGAGGAACTCGCCGCGCGCGCCGACCGCGCCGTGGCTGATCTGCCCGCGGACTTGGTGTATGCGGGCTTCTCCATGGGCGCAGCCTCAGCGCAGCGGCTCGCCCAGACCAGGCCGGGCGCGCGCGGCGCCCTGCTCTACGAGTCCTGCATCCCGATCACTGGCGAATGGGCCTTCGGTCCTTGGCCCGATGGGGTCGCAGTGCAGATCCACGGCATGGACAAGGATCCGTTCTTTGCACTCGAAGGCGATATCGATGCCGCCCGAGAGCTGGTCGAGACGGTTGGGCCAGTGCTGGCCGAGCTCTTCATCTACCCGGGTGACAAGCATCTGTTTGCCGACAGCTCGCTGCCGTCCTACGACGCGGACTCCGCGACGCTGGTGATCCAGCGCTCGCGTGCCTTCCTCGACCGGGTGGGCTGAGGCACCGAGGACTCGTCTCAAGACATGCAGGACACCCGGCCCGTGTTTCGCGCGGTTAGGACGACAACGCGGTCAAACCGGCTCAGGTAACCACGACGCGGGCGCCTGGCTGTCGCTGGAGCGACAGCGTTGCGCCCGCGTCGACTAGCAACGGCGAGCGGTGAGACCGTCGAGGTGATCCCCGACGTGGGTTCGCGGTGTCCTCGACGTCACAAGTCGCTGCACTTGCATTTCGAACCCAGCAGGGGCGAATGTGGTGTCGTCGCATCGGAAAGAGAGCCTCACCGTGACTGCTGCCCCGCCTGCGCCACTATTCGACCCGTTCGCGCCGGGATTCACCGACGACCCTTACCCCCAGTACGCGACATTGCGCGAAGCGGCGCCGGTATACGAGCACCCGCTAGGTTTCTGGGTCCTGACGCGGTATGAAGACGTGTCCTGGCTGCTCAGGGCCGGGCTATCGGTCGAAGACCGCAACGTGGGCGACGGCCCGTTCAAGCAGCTCCGTGAGCAGATGGGCGGCGAAGGGCCCGCCATGGACGGGTTGTCCATGCTTGACAGGGATCCTCCAGACCACACGCGCCTGCGGAGGCTTGTGTCGAAGGCGTTCACGCCCCGGGCGATCCAGGCGCTGCAGCCACGCATCGCCGGGCTGGTCGACGCCATGCTGGACGCGGCGGAACGGCAGGGACAGGTTGACGTGGTCGAAGCGCTGGCGTTCCCGCTCCCGTTCGCGGTGATCGCTGAGATGCTCGGCACGCCATCAGCCGACCAGGACCGGATCAGGCAGCTGAGCGGCACTGTCGTCCGCTCGCTCGAGCCGGTGAACGATCCCGACCTCGTCGCGGCGATCATGGCCGCCGACGCCGAGCTGACCGAAATCGCGGCCGGAATGATCGCCTGGAAGCGCGCCAACCCGGCTGACGATCTGCTCACCGCGCTGATCCAAGCCGAGGACGACGGTGATGTGCTCAACGACGACGAGCTGATCGCGCAGACGCTGCTGCTCTATATCGCCGGGCATGAGACGACCGTCAATCTGATCGCTGGCGGCACACTCGCCCTGCTGCGGCATCCGGACCAGCTCGCTCTACTGCGCCAGGACCCAGCGTTGGCGCCCAACGCGGTCGAAGAGCTGCTCCGATACGACAGTCCGGTGCAGGCAAGCAGGCGAATAACCCTTGAACCGGTCGAGATCGGGGGCGCGGAGATCCCGGCTGGGGCGTTCGTCATGGCGAGCCTCGCGTCGGCCAACCGAGACGAGCTGTTCTGGGGGTCCGACGCCAGCGAGCTGAAGCTGGCCAGAGAAAACGCCCGGCAGCACGTGTCGTTCGGCGCCGGGCCGCATCACTGCCTCGGCGCGTCCCTGGCCAGACTCGAGGCCACGACCGCTCTGCAGCGACTCGCTAGCCGCTTCCCCGGCTTGGCCCTCGATGGGGACGTGACATGGAACGGCCGGATCAACCTTCGCGGACCCGCGCACCTGCCGGTAACGCTAACTCCTCTGACAGAGAGCGATCACACCTGAGCAAGACCGGCGTCAATTCGCCAGGCCTGCTTCGGCCACCTACTCCACTGCACCATGCACCGTCCGGTGAGCGGCCCGCTGTTCGTGTGGTGTACATCACGAAACCGGCCGTATAGCTGCGGCCGTCCTATGTATCGACAGGCGGCGCAACGTCACCCCCCAAGGCGCCGCTGGATGGCCGGCCAGCCGCACGGCGAAGACCGGCCTTGCGACGTCCAGTTCTCCCGCCGGACAACGCGCGCATGGCGGCTTCCCCCAAGGCCGCGGTGCAGGCGGCCTGGCTAGTGCCCCCGTGCTAGCCAGGCCGCCGTACGCTGCCCGTCCATCGAAGAGATTGACAGGGCGCGCCGGAGCCCTCAGGCTTCGAGTGGAGGTGGCCGTAATGAGACATCGCGTGATATGGGTGCCTGCATTAGCCGCGGCGGCAGCGATGGCCGGCGTGATGGCAGCGGCCCCGGCAGACGCCCGTCTGGCGTCCCCCGCAAGCGCGCGCACCGGCATCCACGGCACGGCACCGGTGATTGTCCGCCCGACGCCCTGGCGGGTCGTCTACACGAACCGCATTGGCCGGCCTGACCTCCGCGGCATCGCCGCGGTCAACAGCCACGCCATCTGGGCCGTCGCCGACCGGCCCTCTGGCCCATTCGCGGTGCACTGGAACGGGCGGCGCTGGAAGACTTCGTCCATACCGCATCCGCGGGGCTTCAATCCGCAGTTCATCTCCGCGCCTGCGGATTCAGACGTGTGGGTGTTCGGCGTCCTGCCAAGCGGCCACACGTCGGCCGTTCAATGGGACGGCTCGAGCTGGCATACCGTGACGCTCCCAACCGACGCGTCGGATCTCGGCGTCGTCTTCAGCCAGTCGGACATCTGGCTGCTCTCCGATCAGCACGTTTGCAGCCTCTCGGGATGCGTGATCACGATCCTGCACTGGAACGGATCGGTCTGGACGCCGAGTTCGGTGCGCACCGGGAGCGTCGCCGCGATCGGCGGCACCTCAGACGGCGACCTCTGGCTGATCGGCATGGACAATATCCACCGCGTCGGCGACCAAACGCACGCGGAGATGGTCGGGTTCAGGTGGACCGGACACGCGTGGCGCGGTGTCGCGCACCTGCCTCACATCGAGGTAGCCGACACGCCATCCCTCACGGTCGCCTCCGCACGGAACGTCTGGGTCAGCGCGCTGCGGGCCAAGCGACGGCGCAACGGCGAGCAGCCCGACCTCGGCGTGCACTGGAACGGCCAGCGCTGGACCGTGCTGACGGTGCCGGACAACCTCGCCGATCTCGGGCCCACTGCGACCGACGGCGGCCGGGGCTTGTGGTTCGGTCCCGACCTGCATTGGAACGGGCGCAACTGGATCGAGGAAGTCGGCCGTTGGCTGCCCTCATGGGCGAATCCCTTCGCCGGCGTTGGCATCTCGCACGTTCCTGGCACCAGGACAGTCGTCGTTGCCGTGGTCTCTCAGGGCGGCACGCTCATCGGCGCGAACCGGCCGCTCCGGGGCTGACCCGGGCAACTCGGGTCAGCCGTCGTAGTGGTACCGGGCTTGAATGATAATGAGCTCGTCGTCTGTGGCCCCGTAGACGAGACGGTGCTCATCGTCGATCCGACGGGACCAGAAGCCGGACAGATTGCGGCGCAACGGCTTTGGCTTGCCCGCGCCATCGAACGGAGTGCGCCTGGCTTCCTCAATCAGCCTCAGCACGCGGCGCAGCATCTTCTTGTCCGCCGACGCCCAGTAAGTGAAATCTTCCCAGCCGTGCGGGTCGAAGACGATCTTCCTCAACGCGGCTAGCCCTCATCCGCCAGCGCTTCGAGCTCTTCAATGGACTTGGAGACCAAAGCCCGGCCGCGACGCACTTGCTCAGCGGCGACCATGAGACGGGCTGCGTTCGCCGGCGAACGCAGCAGGTAGTCGGTTTCTTCCATGGACTCGTAGTCATCAGCGGCAACGAGGTATGCCCGGCCGTGGTTCGAGACGATCTCGATTGCAACGCGGTCATCGTTCACTTGCTTGATGAGTGGGAAGAGCCTTTTGCGCGCTTCTGTTGCGGTGATGGCCATGGTTCCTCGCTCTCAAGTGGTACTGGACCATGGTACCAGTTCATTTGTACCGTAGTGTGGTACCACTTCTTCACGCCTGCTGCGGTTCCGTATCTGCGGACCGCATGTGCGTGGGCATCTGGGCTCCGGCCAGCACGTCTTCTGCCCGGTGGCAGGCCGCCTGGTGGCCGGATCCGACATCGCGCAGGGCCGGTGGCTCAGTGCGGCAGCGCTCGATTGCCAGCGGGCAGCGAGGGTGGAATACGCATCCGGGAGGCGGGTTCGCCGCGTCCGGCGGGTCGCCGGGAAGCACGACCCGTGACCGGCGCCCCGTCACGTCGACCTCGGGCACGGCGGAGCGCAACGCAACGGTATACGGATGCGCGGGCGCACGGAGCAGGACGTCGGTCGGCCCTATCTCGGCGACCTTGCCGAGGTACAGCACGGCAGTCAGCTCGCAGAGCTCGCTGACGACGCCGAAGTTGTGCGTGATCAGAAGGTAGGACAGCTTGTGCTCCGTCCGAAGCCGGGTGATCAGCTTCAGGATGTGCGCCTGGGTCCTGACGTCGAGCGCGCTTGTCGGCTCGTCAAGCACCAGGAGTCTCGGGCGCACGCTCAGGGCGCGAGCGATGGCGACGCGCTGGCGCTGACCGCCGGAGAGCTGGTGCGGGTAGGCGCCGAGGCGGCTTTCCGGATCCTTGATGCCGACCTGGGTCAGCAGCTCGATGGTGCGCTTGCGCGCCGGCTCGCCGGTCATGCCGCGATGCAGAAGGAGGATCTCGCCGAG
>Ga0126371_10004173_pt1 | contig 12720 bp, 12 predicted proteins | sample PanSoiMetaPlot_4_FD_110145 | JGI IMG/M metagenome (GOLD analysis project Ga0126371, IMG submission 110145) | Tropical forest soil microbial communities from Panama - MetaG Plot_4 | ecosystem: Environmental > Terrestrial > Soil > Tropical forest > Bulk soil | place: Panama | collected 2016-02-17
AATAACTGCACCCACGCCCAGGGGAATATAGCGGAGCGTGTCTCGCTCTCCCGGGAGCTGCACCGGAGTATCGGCCTTGTCCAGACGCAGAGCCTCGCGTGCGTAGAACTCGGCAAAGTCGATGGTCTCGGCAACGTCGGCATCAGCCTCCGCCCAGTTCTTGCCGACCTCGTATACCATCCACGCGCAGAATTCGAACTTGCGGTCGCGCAGGATTGAAGCCACTGCATGCAGCAGCGAAGCGCGCTCTTCGACCGAAGTGCGCTTCCAGCTCCCGAACGCCGCGCGAGCAGCCTGAACTGCCGGCTCCACATGCTCGCGGCCTGCGTTCTGGAACACGCCCACGACCTCCGACGGGCGGGCCGGGTTTATCGTTTTGATCTTGGTCGCCGTCTTGATCAGCCTGTCGCCGATCACCATGTCGTACTCGCGTCCCAGTTCGGAGCGAACCTTGGCCAGAGCTTCGCGCATGCGCCGCGCGTTTTCCGGGTTGCTGAAATCGGTGGCCGGTTCGTTGCGGAACGGGCCGGTGGGAACGCGTAAAGCCGGCTTCGAAGTTTCGAGGGTGGTAGTTGCCATGAATAATTATCCTTTGCGCTCAGGCGTGAGCCAGCGATGTCGCCAACATCGTATTTTACCGCACGAGAGCAAAACCGATCCGACCTTCCCTTGCGCTCTGGGAACGTTTCGCCGATAGACGCCAAAACCGGATACGGATTCCACTCTGGTCGTTCTAAAGGGCACGGTAGAAAAAAAGCAAGGATCCAAGCAACGGTGCATTTCCGACACCAGCGGTTTAGAAATTGCTTCAGCAAGCAACCCCCGTCCCCAGGCCGATGATTCCGTCGATCCAAGCTTCCAGTCGCCGTCCCTGCACGACACTAAAAACCTATGGGAACATTCGAAAATCCGCTATCGTATAGACGTACGACGCTGCTGAGCCCGGAGGATTTTAGGCATGAACACCACCGTTGCGGGTACTCCGACCCTGGCCACAGACTTCGCGGCAACCCAGTCCGGGGCCGATGCCATACCCTGGTACGCCTGGACCTCGGTGCTGGCATCGCTTTCGATGACCACGGGATTGTACTGGGACATCTCCTGGCACATGACGATCGGCCGAGACACGTTCTGGACGCCCGCGCATTTGTTGATCCAATTCGGAGCCGTATTGGGAGGCTTAGCTGCGGCCATTCTCATCTTCAGGACTACCTTTAGCCGCAACCGCGAAGCCAAAGAATCTTCCGTTCGCATCTTGGGTTTCTGGGGGCCGCTGGGAGCGTTCCTCTGCGCCTGGGGCGCGGCAGCGATGCTCATTTCTGCACCTTTTGACAACTGGTGGCACAACAACTATGGATTGGACGTAAAGATCCTCAGCCCCCCGCACGAATTGCTGGGGGTCGGCCTCGAGAGCATCAACTTCGGCGGCATTATCCTGATGGTGGGCCTGCTGAATCGCGCTCAGGGGATTCTGCGCCCGCGTCTTCAATTGATGATGCTCACGGTGGGTGGTTTGGTGTTGGCCAATAGCATGATCGGCCGACTGGAACTCACCGACCGCGCCATGATGCACAGAGCAGCTATGTACCTGGCATTGGCGATTGGCCCCCCGTTTGTCCTGGAAACCGTAGCGCGCGCCACGAGGTTGCGGTGGGCACGGACCGGGGCCGCCGCCATATACACCTTCTTATTCGCCCTGGGCGTGTGGATCATGCCCCGGTTCAGCGCTGAGCCAAAGTTGGCGCCAGTTTATCAGCACATCACCCACATGGTTCCCTTGGCCTTCCCCATTTTGATCCTGGCCCCGGCGTTTGCGCTGGACTTGCTTTGGCGAAAGCTAAACGCCGTCCAACCAACGCCTGGGTTCGGGGAGAAATGGTTGCAAGCGACGGTCGCTGGAATGGTCTATGTGCCCGCTTTGATAGCCGCACAATGGCCGTTTGCAGAATTTCTGATGTCACCCGCTTCGCGCAACTGGGTGTTCGGAACTCTGGATCAGCCCTACATGGTCCCGCCCGATTGGTACGGCGCCCGCAACCTCTTTCTCCCGTTTGAGGGCTGGGCGCATTTCTGGATTCGTCTCGCCTGGGCGGTCTTCGCAGCGACCTTGTGCACGCGGCTGGGCATTATGTTCGGAAACTGGATGCGTAAAGTGCAGAGGTAAAATGCGAACCTTTTTCAGGGTGTTCATTTTTCTGCTGCCGCTAGCCGCCTGGGCTCACCTGGGCAGCCCGGACGTTTACTACGACGGTAATGCCGGTCCCTACCATCTGCTGGTGACGATCCGGCCGCCTGCGGTTGTCCCCGGTGTCGCCCAGATCCTTGTGCGCAGCTACTCGACCGCCGGCGAGATCGACAGAATCCAGATTCTGCCGCTCACCATCGAGGGAGAGGGAGAAAACTTGGCTCCGCGCCCGGATGCCATGGTGCGTTCGGCGGATGATCCCCAACTCTACACCGGGAATCTCTGGATCATGCTGCGCGGCTCGTGGAAAGTGCGCGTTCAGGTGGAGGGCAAGCAGGGCGACAGCGAAATCAATGTACCAGTTGCAGCCGTGTCCCTGACCGCGGCGCATATGGATCGAGGAACCAGCTTGATGCTAGGCGGCTTCGGCCTGTTGCTGGTGGTGGGGCTGGTCGGCATCCTGCGCGCCGCCAACGGGCCGGCTCAGGTGCTCCCCAAGCAGAGTATGTCCCCAACCCTCAAACGACGCTCCATGGTCGGTATGAGCATCGGCGCAATCTTCATTCTTGTGGTCCTTGTCTCTGGAGACTTGTGGTGGAACACCGAGGCCACGGCTAACGAAACCATGGTCTACCGCGTTCCCGAACTTCAGGCGCAATTGAAGGCGCCGGGCGTACTCAAGATCACCCTGGAGAATCCCAACTCTCGCAGCTTTGGTGATAACCAGTGGAGAAATTTTTGGGCGCAAAGCGTGGTTTTGAATGATCTTGTGCCCGACCACGGCCACCTGATGCATCTGTTTTTGGTCAGCATGCCGGACATGAAGAGCTTCTGGCACCTGCATCCCGACGCGACCGGCGCCCAGGAATTTGTGGCCAAGCTGCCCGCTGTGCCGCCCGGCCGATACCGGGTTTACGCTGACGTCGTGCACAGTACCGGCTTCCCGGAAACCGAAGTCGGGACCATCGACCTGCCCGCTGTCGGTGGCGAGCCCGACGCCTCGCTCGGTGGCGACGATTCCGGCAGTCCGGCTCTCGTGGCCTCCGACAAAATCGCCGCCCTTTCCTCCGGCTATCGGATGATCTGGGAGCGTGATCCCTCTCCCCTGCGCGCGCAGCAAGCTGTCATCTTTCGCTTTCGCATTGAAGATAAAGACGGCAGACCGGCCACCGACCTAGAGAACTATATGGGCATGGCCGCTCACGCCGTGTTCCTGAGCGATGACGGCAAAGTCTTTGCTCACGTCCATCCCCAGGGGTCGGTCTCGATGGCCGCCCTGGCCTTGGCGCAGGGTCCGACTCGTGGTTCAGCGAGCCCGATGGGCTCAATGAGCATGGCCCCCCTTCCTGCGGAAGTTTCCTTCCCATACGGCTTCCCCCAGCCCGGCGACTATCATTTCTTTGTGCAGGTGAAGCGCGCCGGCCATGTGGAGACGGGCATGTTTGTGGCGCACGCGGTGGAGTGAGGGAGTGTAACGTCGGGTGACTCAAAAAGGCGTCGCAGTCGGAGTTTTTGATTACTCCACCACCAAATTGCACAATTTACCAAATCTCCAAGTGCTGCCGAATCTCTGCTAAAATCTCTGGCCGATGACCCCCCGACGTTCGCTCCTTTCGTTGCTTCTTTTCGTGGCTGCGCCCGTTCTGTTACGCGCAGCGGATCTTGACGAGATCGCAAAGTCAATTACGATCTACCGTGACGATTACGGCGTCCCTCATGTCTACGCTCCAACGGATGCCGCTTGCGCCTTCGGATACATGTACGCCCAGGCGGAGGACAATTTCTGGCAGATCGAGGACAGCTACATCCGTTCCTTGGGCCGCGCCTCCGAGGTGTACGGTGACAAGACCCTGGCTGACGACGAGCTGGTCCGAGCCCTAGAGATCCCGAGGCTGGCGATGGCCGAATACGCACAGCTTCCCGCAGCGACTAAAGCGTTGATGCAGGGTGCCACGGACGGCCTGAACTACTTTCTCGCCAACAATCCGCAGGTAAAGCCCCGCCTGTTGACACACTTTGAGCCCTGGTATGGTCTGGCCTTCAACCGCTACGCACTCTACTTTCAGTTCATCTACCGACGCAGCGGTTTGCGAACAGAAGAAATCAAGACCGTAACCGAACCGGACGCTAAAGCGAGAACCGTACACGAAGAGCGCACGGTCCTCGCCGACGACTATAAGACCGCGGAAACGCAAGGTTCCAACATGTGGGCGATTGCCCCGGGCAAGAGCACCGACGGCCATGCCCTGCTGTTTATCAACCCGCATCAGCCGTTCTTCGGGACCGGCCAGTGGTACGAAGGCCATGTGCACAGCGACGAAGGATGGGACATGTCCGGCGCGTCATTCTTCGGCTCCGCGCTGCCCACCATCGGGCACAATGAATTTCTGGGCTGGAGCCACACGGTGAACGCTCCCGACATCGTGGACGTTTGGGAAGAAGCCTTCGACAAGCCGGACGATCCGCTGGCGTATCGCTACGATGGCGTCTATCGCCAGGCCACCGAGTGGTCGGACTCGGTCAAGATTAAGACCGATGCCGGGGTCATCGAGCGCAAGTTTACTTTCCGCAAGACGCTGCACGGGCCGATCGTGGCCAAGCGCGACGGCAAGTGGCTCTCAGTGAAGATGGCGCGCTTTGAAGAAGGCGGCCAGCTGGACGAATGGTACAACATGACCCGTGCGCGGAACTTAGATGAGTTCAAGAAAGCGATGTCGGTTACCTCCGTGCCCATGTTCAATGCTGTCTACGCCGATCGCGAAGGCAATATCTTCTATGTGTACAACGGTGCGGTGCCCCGGCGCTCGCCGAAATATGACTGGTCGAAACCAGTGGACGGGAGCACTTCGGAAACCGAGTGGCACGGCTACCACGCCTTCAGCGAGCTGCCTCAAGTTACCAACCCCAAGTCCGGCTTCGTGCAGAACTGCAACTCCACGCCTTTTCTGACTACCATCTTCGAGAATCCTGACCCCAGCCAATTTCCGAAGTACATGGTGGGCGAGGGAGACACCGCCCGGGCCCGTATCTCGCGCCGGATTCTGTGGAATAAAGACAAGTTCACCTTCGATGAGTTGGCGCGGGCGGGCTTCAACACCTACGTGATCCAGGCGGAGACGGAACTGTCTGATCTGGCCAAAGCCTGGGAGAAGGCACCCAGCCCAAAGGCCGCCGAAGCCTACGCCGAACTGGAGAACTGGGACCACGTGAGCCGCACAACCTCGGTCCCCATGACCTTGTTCATGCTCTGGCACGAGAAGCAATACGGCACTGCCGTGATTCACGCCGAAAAAAAACAAGATCCGGTGCAGTCCTTGGAACAGGTGATTGACGATCTTAACGGAACTTTCGGAACTTGGCGTGTGGCCTGGGGCGAAGTGAACCGCCTCGAGCGCCGCCAGTCTGGGGGCGAGGAGCCATTCCGAGACGACTTGAAGAGCCTCCCGGTTGCAGGCGCTCCCGGCGACGTGGGCATCGTCTTCAATTTCTACGCCCGGCCGGAAAAAGATCAGAAACGCCGCTACGGCGTGGCCGGTCACTCCTTTATCAGCGTGGTGGACTTTGGTCCTGAAGTCCGGGCGCGCTCGATCCTCGTATTTGGCGAGAACTCTGATCCTCGATCGCCGCACTATTTCGACCAGTCAGAGCTCTACGCCAGGCAGGAGTTCAAGCCCGCGTACTTCACTCTGGCGGAGATCAAGGCTCACGCGGAGAAGACCTATCATCCGGGAGCGGCTAAAAACTAAGCCGGACGCATGAAAAAAATCGCAGCATTTCTAATTCTCGCTGTGGCAGCGTTGGCGCCGTCTCATGCGGTACCAGGGTCCCCGGTCTTCACCCCTCAACCCGCTTCACCCCAGGCACCAGCTCGATCGCCATCCGGGGAATCGCGCTCCATCTGGGACGGCGTGTATACCGAGGAACAGGCCAAGCGCGGCGAATCGCTTTACTCCGGCGAGTGTTCGTCGTGCCACGGCGATAAGCTCAAGGGTAATGAAACGGCTCCCGCTCTCAGCGGCAGCGATTTTGCCATGGACTTTAACGGCCTTACCCTGGCCGATATTTTCAAAAAGATTCGGCGTACTATGCCGCAAAACGAGCCCGGCCGGCTCAATCCCCAGCAGGCGACCGACGTTCTCACCTACATTCTCAGCTTCAACAAGATTCCCAGCGGCAAAACAGAGCTGCCGCCAGAAGCTGAAGCCCTGACGCTGATTCGCTTTCAGTTGCCGAAGCCGGAAGCCAAGGAGAAAACCAATTGAGTCTCGGACTTGGCAGGTATTCATTCTCGCTGTGACTGGAGGACAGGTCGGGCACGCAGCCGGTAAAATGTATAACTGCCACCTCGGTAAGGAGAACGATTGCTACGCTCTAGGTTGTGCTTGCTGTTTCTGCCGGCGGCCGCATTCTCCGCGGCGTCTGTTTACAATCACGCACAGGCCAATCCGCCTCGCTCGATTATCACGGTTCATGTCCACAAAACAGGCCTGTTTTCCGCGTTTGCCCATGACCACGTGATCACGGCGCCGGTGGGTTCGGGAGTGTTGAACCCCAAAGCCATGACGGTCGAGATCACGGTGCCCACAAAACAGATGAAAGTCGTAGATCCCGACGTCTCTGATAAGGATCGGAGGGAGATCCAGACTACCATGCTCGGCCCGAAGGTGCTGGACGTTGAGAAATACCCGGAAATCCGTTTTCAATCCTCGCACGTAGAACAAGTATCGGCCCGGCGGTATCGGGTGACTGGGAGGCTGGAACTGCACGGGAGCAGCCGCGATTTGAGCTTCGAAGTGAACGGGAGGACTGATTCGTCGTCGCCCCCACGCGCCGGCTTTGCGCGTGACGGGGTGGCGGAGCGCTATCAGGGAAAGGCCAAGCTGAAGCAAACCGACTTCGGCATTGAGCCAGTCTCGATTGCGGGGGGCACCGTCAAAGTCAAAGACGAAGTGGAAGTTGAGTTCGACGTGAATCCGATGGAGCTGGTCACCAGCAAGCGTTAGCCAATTTCAAGGCGGTGTTGATGTACAGAGTGAAATTCGCCTGGTCGCTGATCGTCATTTTCCTGCTCGCACTTCTCTCCGTATTCGTGTCTCGTCGGGGCCACCCGACAACCCCTCAGGCGCCAGCGCGCAAGGCGGTGGTCGTGGAGCTTTTCACCTCCGAAGGCTGCTCCAGTTGTCCGCCCGCGGATGCCTTGCTGGGACGGCTCCGCCAGCAGAAGTTTGCCGAAGGGTTGGAAGTGATCCCGCTTGGATTGCACGTGGACTACTGGGACTTCCAGGGCTGGACGGACCGTTTCTCGTCCGCCGCTTGCACCGAGCGGCAAGAGAAGTATGCACGCAGGTTTCACACTGAGGGCCCATATACGCCGCAGATGGTGGTAGATGGCACCTCGCAATTTGTGGGAAGCGACGCTAGCCGCGCCGACGCGGCCATCGTGCAGGCTGCCATGCGCCAAGCCCCCGCCGATGTCCAAATCTCAGCCGCCGGTGAAGACAAAGTCGAAGTCAGCATCAAGGCCCCGAAGGGCAACTCCAGCCAAGTGATGATGGCTTATACGGAAGACAACCTCGCCACGAAAATCGGGGGCGGCGAAAACAACGGGCGCGAGCTCCGGCATTCGGCTGTCGTGCGGGAACTGCGATCGATTGGGCACCTCGAAAACGGTGCCTTTGAAGCCGCCTTAGCTGTGAAGCTCAAGAAAGATTGGAAGCGAAACGATCTGCGCATTGTGGTTTTTGCCCAGGAGCCAAATAACGGAGCGATCGATGGCGCAGCCTCTCTGCCACTGGGCCGATCGACACCGGCTTCAGAGCGCTAACGCGCATTTTCAGGTAGGGATCCTACGCCTCTGCCTGGAGTCGGCCACCAGCCTTATTGTCCGGTGCCGGGTGATGGGTGGTCCAGCTTGCCCATCTCTTCGGCGAAATGGGAGTTGTTGGGAAACTGTTGGCTTAGCCAGACCAGTTTCTTGCGGGCTTCGACTTTGTTCTTATGGCGAAGGTCGTCAAACGCCAGTAGAATGCGCGCGAATGGAGCCAGATAGTGGCCGTGGTCCGCTGCCATCTTGAGCTCCTTCAGGCCTTCTTCCTGGTCGCCTCTCAATCCGCCTAACCGCAATACCCATCTGACGGGCGCCGGTTTGCCGCCGATAAGGTACTTGCCCATCCCGGTGGCCACGTACGCGTCGTAGTAGTCTGGGGCCCGGGCAAGCAGGCGCTCGGCATAACCGTTGGCGGTCCGCGTATAGGCTAACGCCGTCAGGTTCCTTTTTGCGATCAGCGCCGCATCATCGGCACGAAGGCCGTTGATGATCGTCATGGCGAACAAGCCCCTGACGTCATTCTTGTCGCTGGCTAGGCGCTGCTGGGCCAGTTTTTCCGCCGCGCTCAGCGCGGCCTCAAACTGCTTCTTTGACGCGGGCTCCCATTCATGAGCGCTGCGGGAAGCAAACTTGTCGTCGGACGTGAATATCTCGCTGCTCAGGATGTGTAACCGGTCAAATTCCCGGAAGAGCAACGCGGATGCTTCCGTCATCCGCGGCACCGGATCGAGCGGAGCAAGCGCCTGGGCGTCTTTGGCTCTCTTGAGCGCCTGATCAAACTCGAGGTTGTACATGCTGCGGTAGCTCAGATCGAGGCAAGCATCCACACTCTGCGCCGGCGCGCGGACGGGCAGGAGAAAAGCAATGATCGCGGTGAACAGCACCAACGGGCAGCAGGCTTTTCCTTGTACAACTCTCATCAGTTCGAGTCCAGGTTTGCTGCCGCAGCATCTTAGCAGGATTAGCCGGGCACCTGCTAATACTGACGCGAGTTCACTCGTAAAGTTTTGCCCTAACTCGTACCAATATTTACGCTTAGGTTAAGAAATGTGAAGCTAAAGCAGCACCTGGCGGCCAGGGTCCACTCAATCTAACCCCCAATATTCTGGAGGCCCGAGACTGCTACAGGGCTGGAGCGCTGAAGGTTCGCCCCTGGTATGTGCTGAAACGTGGCTTCTAACCGTTGACACCGCTCAGAAAGCCCCCCAGATGACCGGTGAGAGCCACACACAATGCGCCCACCAATTCCACCGGCAGGCGATATGCGGGTAGCCGGTGTTCGGCATGGCCCCGCGCGCGGTAGTGAATCCACAACACGATCCACATCAAGATGCTGGAAAAAATTCCCAGCAGCAGATGAAGGAGCAGGCCCCCTTTCAGCCTTGCACCTTCGAGTTGCCAACGCCAGGCCATGATTCCCGTTGCCACCACCGGCAGCGTGGTCAGCGCGGCGACCAGCAAGTTGTAGTACGCCACAACCGCGAGGGTCGGCCTGCGCGTCCACTGGGCGATGAAGTCGAACGCCACTCCGGTAAGAAACAACGCGATCGGAAAGTGGACCAGCACCACGTGCTGGGCGTGCTTGGCAAGCAGCACTGACCTAACATCAAAAGGGTTCAACGGATCCTCCGGCGCGTGCGCTGCTACTCGACTACAATCGTGCCCTTCATCTTGGGATGAAGCGAGCAAAAGTAAGAATAGGTGCCTGGCTTGGTGAAGGTGTAGCTGAACTTCTCGTCTGTATCCAGCGCTTTTGACTTGATGCTTTTGTCGTCGCTCAAAACGGTGTGGGGAATATCGTCGCGATTGGTCCATGTAACCTCGGTTCCCGCCCGAACAGTCAAGGTGGCCGGTGTGAAAGCGAAGTTATCAATCTTGACGTCGGCCCCGGCCGGTGGCGCTGCCGGCGGGGCGGCCTGGGTAGTCTGCCGCCCCGCGAGGATAGCCATAAGCATCGTGGCGATTGCTGCAATGTACAAAACTCTTCTGGTCATGTTGGTCCCTTCCCAATTGAAAACCCGATTTGCTGAAACTCCGGTTTCCGATCGATCCTCGGCTTTGGCCCGGCAGCTCACTGCTTTATCCCAGCGTGCTGTCGATGACAGCAAGCGCGTGGCGGCGTTGGATATAATTCACGTCGGTCACTCCGAGGAGACCGCGCAGTTGGTCATCAGGCACCTTCATGGGCCCGGGGGCAGGCGCCGCTCCGGGCTTGGGCTGCGGGAAGGCGGTTGAGGCCGCGGTATGGAATGTCACGTTCCCTTCCACCTTCTGCATCGTTTGGTGAATGTGTCCGTTTAGCACCGTGACCGATCCGAACTTTTTGAGATGACCCAGGGCCTGAGCGCTGTCCTCGGTGCCCCAACCCCATTCCGGATAGACGCTCCACAGCGGGATGTGGGCAAAGACCACGATGGGCGTGCTCTTGGAAAGATGATTGACGTCTTTCTCGAGCCACGCGAGCTGTTCAGCCCCGAGACTTCCCATGCCCCCGGCCTTCAGGTTCATTACGTTGACCAGGCCAATAAAGTGGATGCCTTTCTGGTCAAAGCTGTGCCAGCCGGATCCCAGCGACCCTTTCCCGAAGCGCTCCCGGTACGGGGCGCCCTCATCGTTCAAGACGTCATGCTCGCCAGGCACGTAGAACACCGTCTTGGGGTTGGCTGATTTCAGGATCTGCTCCACGTTGTCGAACTCCTCCGGCTTGGAGAGATGGCTGATATCGCCGGTATGGAGCATGAACTGGGGTGGTGTCGGCAGCGCGTTAATCTTGTCGACAGCCGCCTTCAGGGTGCTGGCGACGTCGGGGTTGGCAGGTTTGTTGAATCCCATATGGCTGTCGCTGATCTGAACAAAGCTGAGCTCTCCTTCGGCTTCCTTCTCGCCGATCTCCGAGAGCCGGCTCAAGCTATAGGACTTGAGCACTCCGCCGTCTATCACGCAGAGCGCGCCGGTGCCAGCCCACGCCATGCACTTCAAGAACCCACGACGGTCGATACCATCGTGGTTGTGATCGTGAAGAATCTCATCCTTTCCCCGTTCATCCATAACTGTTCCTCCTCAAAGGCGCTCTCCCGCTTCGGAGATTGGCGCCGTAGTGTCTTACAGGCCTCTAAACTGGAAGCGGTTCGAAATATTCCAGATTTTTGATGAATTTCTTAAAGACCGAAACAAGCGTTGAAAATGGGGCCGCTTGGGAACGGCCCCGTGAGGCAGAGAGGAGTAGATCAGCGTTGGTTCGATCGCTACAACCGGCGGGAACCGATTTTATTCCCACGCCTGTGCTAAATTGACCGGCAGGCACCGGGACCGGGAATAAAATGGGGCCTCAGGCCGTTGTAACCGGGTGAGGACGTGAACCGCCTTCAGAACAGCGACTTTGAAAAACTGGCGTTGCCCCTGTTGGATCCTTTGTATAACTTCGCCCGCTGGTTGTGTGGTGATGCGGACGAAGCCCGGGATCTGGTTCAGGAGACCTTCCTCAAAGCGCTCAGGGGGTTCAGCTCCTTTCAGGAGGGAACCAACTTACGCGCCTGGATGTTCCGTATCCTGCGCAATACGTTCCTGACCAGCAGGACAGGGCTGGAACGACGCAACACCACCCAGGAAGATGAGAAAGGTGTTGAGGAGTCGGTGGTCGACCACCAGACCCCGGAGATCACGTTGCTACGGCGGGCGGATGTGGAGATGGTGCGAAAGGCCATCGGGCAGCTCGCGCCGCCATTTCAGGAGGTACTGCTGCTGGTGGATGTTGAGGATATGAAGTACCAGGAGGTCGCTGACACGCTGAATATTCCGATTGGAACCGTCATGTCGCGCCTGGCCCGCGCCCGGAAGCAGATACGGGAATACCTTTCGGAGAGTGCAGGTGGGAAACCATGAGTTGCAACTGGCGAGACAAAGTCGCCTTGTATGTGGATGATGAGCTCGATCCAGGGGCGCAGAAGGAGTTCTCCGCCCATCTGGGCGGCTGCCTGGAGTGCGCCGCGGCCGTCAGCGAACAATTCGAGCTGAAGAAAGCATTGCGCGCGGCGGGGAGAAGCTTCAACGCGCCCGCGGACTTGCATGCCGCTTTGTACCGAGCCATTCATCCGACCAGAAGCGTCAGTCCTTGGTGGAAGTGGGCCTTGGCGCCGCTGAGCGTACTGTTGCTGGGAATCATCGGGTTTCTGCTGATTCCCAAGTCACACCCTAACCCGATGCTGGCGGCGTTGGTGGATGCACACATCACTAGTCTGGCTAGCGAGCACCCCGTCGATGTGATCTCTGAAGACCGTCATACCGTCAAGCCGTGGTTCCAAGGCAAGCTGCCCTTTACGTTTAATCTCCCCGATCTGGGCGATGGTCCTTTCAAGCTGATCGGGGGCAAAGTGGTTTACGCCGGTCAAAACCCAGGCGCGGAGCTCGTTTACACTGTGGGCCCACACAAGGTTTCAGTCTTTATCTTTGCGGCGCCGGGGTCGAGCGAGAAGCTGGTTTCCAGCCGCAATCGTTCCTTCAACATCAGCCGATGGAAGGAGGGCGACCTCGAATACTACCTTGTGACAGACGCGTCGAGCGAGGAAGCCGGCAAACTGGTGGCGATGTTCACGGACGCGAACCGTTCTTGAGCGGGGCTTATTCCCTTCCGGATGGCCTGGATTGAGTCTTGGGCCTGGAGGAAATCGCGCCCACTCTGGCCACGTATCGGTTGGCTAGCTTCCAGGAG
>Ga0126371_10004174_pt1 | contig 12713 bp, 9 predicted proteins | sample PanSoiMetaPlot_4_FD_110145 | JGI IMG/M metagenome (GOLD analysis project Ga0126371, IMG submission 110145) | Tropical forest soil microbial communities from Panama - MetaG Plot_4 | ecosystem: Environmental > Terrestrial > Soil > Tropical forest > Bulk soil | place: Panama | collected 2016-02-17
CCCGATGCGCTTCGGGGTCCCGGACTGGAGGTGAGCACCGTCCCTCACCATGCCTTGATGTTCGCACTGCCTGCGGACACAGTCGTTGCTCGAAGACACGCCTGTACTTGTTCTTGAGCAAACAGGGGCACAGCTCTATCACCGCCCTCAGTTTCCAAAAGCAGGATCAGAATTAAAACATCTACTTCCTACTGTTGCACTTTGTGTTTTAGGTTTAGTCGTATCTTAGCCTGTAAGTCACAAGCTGTTCCGCCAGTATGAGAAAAATTCCCTAAGTGCGAGTAACCCAAGTAACAGTACTCGCCCATTAGGTGCTGCAAACTCGCGTGAAGCAGTCGCGCATGATTCGAGGATTGCTAAAGCCTGGCTATTTCCGCAAGATCAATGCAACATAGCCTTTGAACAGCAGGTAGTTACTCCCACAAGCTAGATTGAGTATGTCCCGTTTGCTAGATTGAATCGTATTCGGTAGATGGACCACTCAAGAGACAGTATTGTGGCGGGCGCCATTTATCGCTTCTGCCATAGTCAACGAGTGATAAATCACCAATACACTCATCAATCTTGGAATAGATATCCTCAAGTCAGCTTATAGTCACCTGCCCATATTGCAGACCGACCAGACACTGAGTCGCTGCTCAATAACATTCCTTTCGGGCCACGATACCGCACATCATTTGGCGTCTCCTCCGTCACTGGGGAGCGACACGGATGGTGGAGGCTGGCGTGCCCCTCAAGGCAGCGCAACAATGCATGGCCACTCACGACTCGATATTCTTCTCAAGTACTGCGCACACGTTCCTGATGGATCGGCAGACGTGGCGGCAGAGATGCTGAGTAGACAGCTAAGCAGCAGATTTTCCGTGGCAGAAGCAGCCTAATTGGGCATGTTTACGGAGATTTGAGCGACAAATGGCAACCGTACCGGCAACCAGCCGGTTCGATGCTTGCCGTAAATGATTGAAGGAATTGGAGGCGCGGGTCGGAATCGAACCGACGCATAAAGGTTTTGCAGACCTCTCCCTTACCGCTTGGGTACCGCGCCCTGGACAGGAAATCTTACTTCAACAGGCGGTGATGAAGCCAGCCGGCGGGCAGGTTTTTTGGAGAAAACCCGGCTTGCAGCGACTGGAGCGGGAGACGGGATTTGAACCCGCGACCCTCGCCTTGGCAAGGCGATGCTCTACCACTGAGCTACTCCCGCGATTCTCTATTGAGTATATCGGCTCATGTTGTGCACGGTCAATGTAACTAGAGCCACTGGGTACCTGCCTGAATGCCACCCAAATGAAGTCAGTTGCGGGCAAAGCAATTAGTCCTCCATGATGACTCCATGAAAATTTGGTGCGTTTTGCTGTTTCTGTCTGTAGCCAACCTCGCCGCGCAATCAAAAACAGGCCCGGCTGAGTCGGATTGGCCGAATTACGGCAATGATCCGGGCGGAATGCGATATTCGCCCCTTTCCGAAATCAATCGGGCAAATGTGACGCAGCTTAAGGTTGCGTGGGTCTTTCATACGGGCGACATCTCCGACGGCAGCGACGGGCGCAAGCGCAGCGGCCTGGAGACAACACCCCTGATGGTGAATGGAACTTTATATCTGACCACCGGGTTCAATCGCGTAATTGCGCTTGATCCGGCAACCGGGAAACAGCGCTGGGCCTACGATCCCCACATCGACCAGAAATGGGAGTCGGGCGACGGGTTGATCAATCGCGGGGCTGCGACCTGGGTTGATCCGGGACGCGCTGCGGACAGAGCATGTCATCGGCGGATCTTCGAGGCCACCATCGATGCGCGGCTTATCGCGTTGGATGCAGCGAGCGGAACTCCATGCGCTGATTTCGGCAAGGACGGCCAGGTCAACTTGCGCGATGTTCCCGATTTCAGGTCAGGCTGGTATCACATGACGTCTCCGCCCGCAGTCATCGACGACATGGTGATTGTGGGTTCTGCAATTGACGACAATGCGCGGGCCGACATGCCCAGCGGCGTAGTGCGCGCTTTCGATGCGCGGACGGGGACTCTGCGCTGGAGTTGGGACCCGATTGCTCCAAACCACGAAGATGTCAAAAGCTGGTTTACTGGGGCCGCGAATGCCTGGTCAATTATTACGGTGGATCAGCAGCGCGACCTGGTTTTTGTTCCCACGGGAAGCGCCAGCCCTGACTATTATGGCGGACTGCGCCCGGGCGACGACAAATGGGCAAACTCCGTTGTTGCTCTGCATGCAAAGACAGGAAAGGTCGCGTGGGGATTTCAGCTCGTTCATCACGATCTTTGGGACTACGACAGCGCCGCGCCGCCGCTGTTGGCCACGTTGCCGCATGACGGTAAAAAAGTTCCTGTGGTGATTCAGGGCAACAAGACAGGCTTCCTCTATGTGCTTGACCGCGATACGGGCAAGCCGGTCTTCCCGGTCGTCGAGCGCCCTGTTCCGCAAAGCGATGTGCCGGGAGAAGTAACCTCGCCGACACAGCCATTTCCTGTTGCGCCTCCGGCACTGGCGCCGCAGCATATTTCCGCCGACGACGCTTGGGGAGCCACGCCGCAGGATCGCGAGACCTGCCGCGCGGAGATTCGCAGCCTGCGCAATGAAGGCATCTTCACGCCGCCAAGCCTGAAGGGATCGCTCGCTATACCCGGACACGTCGGCGGAATGACCTGGAGCGGCTATACCTTTGATCCGGTAAGAAATCTTTTGTTCGTGAGTACCAACAACTATCCGGCGAAGACGAGAGTGATTCCGCGCGCGGAGTTCGCCGAAGCCAGTAAGGCGGACGACGGCCAATACACCTCGCAGACAGGCGCGCCGTATGGGATGTTTCGCGCCTGGCTGGTTTCTCCTTCAAACCATCTTCCCTGTGTTCCTCCGCCGTGGGGAATGCTAACGGCGGTAGACATGGCAGAAGGAAGAATTCGCTGGCAGGTGCCGCTGGGCAGCTTCAGTGCAACTGCGCCTGCGGGGGCCGTTAATCTTGGAGGCTCCATCGCAACCGCGGGCGGACTGGTGTTCATTGCGGGGACCTGGGATCCGTTCATCCGCGCATTCGATGCGGAAAGCGGCAAAGAGGTTTGGAAGGCACAACTGCCAGCCAGCGGCCACGCAACTCCGATGACGTACAGCATGAACGGGAAGCAATATGTGGTGATTGCTGCGAGCGGTCATGCTCAGATCACTGAGGAAAAGCAGAGCGATGCGATTGTAGCGTTCGCACTACCCTAGCAGGTAAGTGAAACCCCATCCTTTCGCGCGGGTTTTCGCAAAAGGATGGGTGGGCAGTCTGTTTTCAGTTCTGCTTGAGGCGCTTAGTTGAGCTTCAACGTCCAGATCATGAGCGAAGCCATGTTGTCGTCAACGGCGGCGAGCATGGCCGAGCCGTTTGATGTGTCTACGTTGAGTCCGAAGGAACCGCCCAAGTTCGGATCGACAGGGATTTCCTTGACAAACTGGCCGTTGGTGGTGAATTCAACGATCTCGCTCGGCTGGTTGGGATCGGCATTGATGACGTCGTTATTCGTCACCAGCAGATGGCCATTCGGGGCCATGGCCATGGCCAACGCGCCATGCAGATGCTGGTTGTCCTGGTAGATGATTTCGCCCGGGCCGTCGTCGTGGCGGCGGTCAGCAGCGTCGCGCACGGCGAATATTTCGTTGTCGAGGGTCGAGGCCACATAGAGCACATCACGGTGATGGTCATAGACCAGGCCGGTAGGAGCGTCGAAGAGGGCCGCCGGGTCGCCGCGGTGCATGTATCCGGAGGCGATGGTTTTTGAGGACAGAAGCGACAGTCCCGCAGGACTCACGGCAAAATCAAGCCGGCTGACGGCGCCGCTGATGGCATTCGAGATGAACGCGATGGCATGATCGCCACGATCCACGAGGGCCATGTCCCAGGGACCGTTGATGTCAGGACTAGTGATGGTCTGCACCAGCTTTCCCTGGTTGTTGATGACCAGCAGCGAGCCGGCCTGTGCCGTTCCTGATGTGCCATCAGCGGTAGGCAGGTTGCCGACCACTATGAAGCCATACTGGAGCGTACCCAGGGCGGTCGAAAGACCGAGCGGTGCTGTTCCCTGGAAGAAGAGCGTCGGCGGCCCGCTTTTAGGGATGCGCACAATCGTAGTTCCTGTTCCTTGCAGGTTCTGGTTGTTGTTGAAGTTGGAAACCAGAACGTCGCCGGGCTGCAGCGGACCGCCTGCCGTCTGGAAATTGTTCTTGATGAAAGCCACGCCGTACGGGTTGACGTCTCCGTTGCCGGGGACGGTGGATGCGCTGCGCACAGGGCTGGGCAGGAACGGGCCGTCCGCGTCGCTGCGGTACTGGGCGAAGCAGAGACCACTGGTCGCCGTTAAGGTGAGAGCTGCTACTGTCTTGCGAATGTGAGAGCTGTATGTGAGGTGCATGGGTTTTCGTCCTTTTCGTTTCTGAAGTTGGGCTGCTGGGGGTTGCTGCCGACGGTGAGAAAAGTACGAAAAGAGTGAGCTTTATGTCGTTTGGATTGACTGAAAGATAGCTTGGGAATAAGCGAGGCATGCTGATATGGGGCTAACTCATTGAACCTTGTTCGCTGTGGAGCGTCATTCCGAACTACTGCCTCAAGCGGCCTGGTATTGAAATCCGCCTCTTATTTTCATGACTTTGGACTATGCTTAGGGAAACCTTGGGATTTTGTTGGGCCTGTTCGCGCGTGGATCGCGCCGATGGTGGACAGCGCACAGTATAACTTCGGGCCATTCCGCCTTGTCCCTTCGGAACACCTGCTTTTGCGGGAAGAGACGCCAGTACCTCTCGCGCCCAAAGCCTTTGAGTTGCTGCTTGCTCTGGTGCAGCGTCATGGGCATCTGGTGAACCGTGATGAGCTGATGCAGGAAATCTGGCCAGACAGCTTCGTCGAAGAAATCAACCTGACGGTGAATATCTCGCTGCTCAGAAAGGTCCTGGGCGAGCAGCCTGATGGACGCCAATACATCGCTACCGTCCCAAAGAAGGGATATCGGTTCGATGCAGCCGTACGCCAATCGTCGACAACCTCGGACAAGGCGGACACTAGCGACACTCCTGGGTTGCCTGAGCAAGAAAATCTTCCGCCGCTTCCCAGCCAGTCAGCCGGAAACGGATCGCACTCTACGGTCGTTCAAAACAGGAAATCAAGGTCATGGGTCTACGCTGCTGTGGTGGTGATTGTCGTCATCACGCTGCTTACGGAGTTGTGGGGATGGAGACATAGAGGAAGTGCGGGCTTCGCGCAAGGCAGTCAGGCAGGAACGCGAAATACGCAGGCCGTGGCCCTTTACGCCCACGCCCGCGATCTGTGGAAGATGCGCAGTGTCGAATCGGTGCAGCAGAGCCTGGAATTATTTCAGGAAGCCATCGACGCTGATCCAAAATATGCCGATGCCTATGCCGGTCTGGCCGACGCTTACATTACTGCGGGATCGTATGGGAACAGCTTTCTCGCTCCGAAGGTTGCCATGCCCAAGGCCGAAGATGCGGCAAAGAAGGCGCTCGTACTCGATGAGGGTCTGGCCGACGCACACACCTCTCTGGCATACATCAAGCTCACCTACGACTGGGACTGGGCAGGCGCAGAAGCGGAATTCAAACGGGCGCTGGCGCTCGATCCCAACGATGCAAACGCGCACCACTGGTATTCACATGAGCTTATGGCGCAGGGCAGGGTCATGGAATCGCACGCGCAGAGCGAACAGGCGCTCTACCTCGCTCCCACGGACCGCGTCATCAACGAGCACATGGCCTGGCACCACATGATGGCCCGGGAATACGACCGTTCGATTCCGCAGGCGCTCAAGGCCATCGAGATAGGCCCCGCCTTTGTGCAGGCGCACCGGGTGCTCGGACTGGATTATCTATATACTGGTCGGCTGACAGAGGCGTGCGCAGAATTTAAAAAGGGCGTTGATCTGTCCCATGGCGATCCGGTGGCGCAGGCGTATCTCGCACGATGCTATGCGCTTTCGCGGCTCGGTGGCGAAGCACGCCAGATTCTTGCTTCCTTGGTGAATGATGCACAGGAGCGGTACATTTCGTCGGCTGAAATCGGGGCCGTATATGCCGCCCTCGATGACAAGCCGAACTGCCTTGCGTGGCTGCAAAAAGCCGTCGAGGAACGCGCCAGCGCACTGATTTATCTGAATGTCGATCCGGTCTTTGACCGGATGCGTGCCGATCCACGCTTTCAGGCGATTGTGAAGCAGGTTGGCCTCACGCCTGAATTAGACGAAACAAACAAAAAGTAGAATTCACTGGGGAGTCAGTTGACGCTTTCCTGCCTCAATGCCAACGATTTCACCGTCGTGCATGTGCAGGATGCGGTCCGCGATGGTGGCCGCGTCCGGATTGTGCGTGATCATCAGCACAGTCTGCTTCAACTCGCGGTTCGAGCGCATGAGCATGTCAAGAACTGCGTCGGAACTCTTGCTGTCAAGATTGCCGGTGGGCTCATCGGCCAGGATAATTGCGGGATGTGTAATCAATGCGCGCGCCATGGCCACACGCTGCTGCTCTCCTCCTGAAAGTTCTGAGGGGCGATGCTTGAGGCGTCCGCTGATGCCTAGCAAGTCGGTCAGCCGCTCCAAATAGCCGTGGTCGAGCGGCTCTTTGCGCCCGGAAATTTCGTAAGCGATTTCGATGTTCTGAATTGCTGTGAGCGTCGGCAGCAGATTAAACCGCTGGAAGACGAAGCCGATTTTAGTCTGGCGCATGCGCGTACGCTCTGAGTCGTTCAGCGAGCTGAAGTCCGTGCCGCCGATGATGACTCGCCCCGATGTAGGACGGGTCAGGCCGCCAAGAATGTAAAAGAGCGTCGATTTTCCGCTTCCGGATGGGCCGACGATGCTGACGAATTCTCCCGGCTCGATAGCGAAGGAGGCGTTGCGAAGGGCCGGGACTTCGATTTTTCCCGTGCGATAGACCTTTGACAGGTTGTCCGCGGTGATGATGGGCTGCACTCTCTGATTGTAAATGCAGCCCTGTGTTTTTCTGGATCAGGCGATGGCCGCCACGGCAGTCTGCGGCTCAAGCGAGTGGTATGGCCGATGCGTCTTCTTGGGGCCGCGCTTGCGCGCGCTCATGATGCGGATTCTTTCCAGCAGCTCCAGCGGCGTGCATGCGCCTTTGGGGAGAAAGGCGTCAGCGTGACTGGCGCGATCAAAGGCTTTGACGGTGCCGCTGACGAGAATCATCGGCACTTCCGGCGTAAGTTCCTTCATGCGACGCACCAGCTCATTGCCGTCCATCTGCGGCATCAGCAGGTCGCTCAGGACCAGATCGATGCCGCCTGTGCGAAAGATGTCCAGGGCTTCCTCGGATGAGAGTGCGCTGATGACGCGGTATCCGCGAGTTTCCAGAAGAAATTTGCGAACGGAGAGTGCTTGTTCATTGTCGTCTACGCAGAGAATTACTTTCCTTGGCCTCATAAACTTCCTTGCTGCTCCGCGAGCATTGGCGGAGCGGTTATGAGCGCAGACACACTCAGAATCGCGCGTGCCCGCCGGGGGATTGTCGGGCCGCAATCCATCGAAATTGAAACGAGTCCGGGCTTCCGCGCCGCGTGGAGGCTGTTTTTGAAAAACACACCTTCCTCCACGCTCATGCGCGGGGCCGCAGCTCCCGTTTCAACGCGGGACGCGGTCGAAGCCAAAGGCGGGCATGGTTGCCGACGCAACAACCAGGCAGCCACTGCTTGCCTGCGCGTTTCTCGGGTCACACTCCGGACGATGGCAGGCCATACAATAGCAGCCGCAAGCGCGCACGCCGCGCACTCTGGCTCTCATTCAGTTGTTAGTAATCAGCGAAAGTTGCGTTCCTATTTCAGAAACGCTTGCCAAGAGTACGAATCCCAAGGTGGCGTGTAAAGAGGGAATGAGAAGCGAAGATGTTGTGTTTTTTTTACTGGAGATTCATTGAATTTTGATTTTGCAGCGTCGTTATTGGCGATGCGCGATCACGGGCCTGTTGAAAGCATGTGAATCATTCAAGGAAAAAGCGTCCGCTTGCCACGAAAATAGTGCGGCCTGAGACGCGCACTTCGCGAACTGAGGCACCGTCGAATTTCGCGCGCGCGCCGATTTCGCTCGGACGGCCCATCTCAATGCCCTGACGAATGTGCACTTGCTCATCGGATGCGGCAAAACCATGCCGCACGAGATAGGAAATCGCGCAGCCTGCAGCTGATCCGGTGGCCGGGTCTTCGCCGTTGTAGAACTGCATACGCGCGCGCCACACGCCTTGCAGCTCAGGCGCAATGCAGTAGAAAAACTTCGCATCCCTCTTGCGCAGATATTCTTCCGCCGTCGATGCTGCAATGCGCAGACGCGAAAGCGCATCGACCGAGCGAAAGGGAACGATGCAGAACGGCATACCGGTCGAAACTGTCTGCGGCAGCATATTTTCGGCAAGATCCTCTCTCGTGATGCCGATGGCCTGCGCAATCGCAACCGGATCGTGTATCTGCCCAAAGACTGGATCGGGCTGGGTCATCTCGCCATGCAGAGGCCCTGATGCGGACGGCGAAAACCGCACACTGATTGCGCCTACATTCAACTCAAGCGTGATGATCTCGCGATCCGCATATTCGGGAAGAAATTGCCGGATGAAAGCGCTCGTCCCCAGCGTAGGATGGCCGGCGAAGGGCAACTCCTCCTGCGTGGTGAAGATGCGGACGCGCACGCCGCGCAGCTTCTCCATGGCACGCGGGCGGCGAATAACGAACGTTGTCTCGGAGAGATTTGTCTCCTTGGCAAGCGCCTGCATTTCTGCCGGAGTCAGGTCCGAGGCGTTTGCGAAGACGGCAAGCTGGTTGCCCTGAAACGGTGAGTCAGTAAACACGTCGCAGAGGCGGTATTCGAGTTCGCGCATGGATCAAGTTTCGCAGACTGCATGGGTTTGCAGTCTGCGGAGGTTCAATTTTGGATTACCAATTTTATTCGAGGCGAAGCGCTGTCATCGGATCTACGCGGGTAGCGCGTTTCGCGGGAACCCAGATCGAGACCAGGGCGACTGCGCTCAACAAGAAAGGCATCGCAACGAAAGCGATCGGATCCAAGGTTTTCACTCCGAAGAGGAAACTTGCCAGAAAACGCGTGAGCCAAAGAGCTCCGCCAGTGCCGATGACCACACCTATCAGCGTCAGCCCCATGCCTTGCCTGACGACCATATTGCGAAGATTGGAAGCCTGCGCCCCTAGCGCCATGCGAACACCGAGTTCCTGGGTACGCTGCTGTACGGAGTAGGACATGACTCCATAGATGCCGATGGCAGCCATGAGCAGGCCTGCGCATCCAAACACCGTAAGAAGCAGCATGTTGAATCGCTGACGCGCGATATTACGCGCTTCGATCTCGTCCATGGTGCGAATATGCGCAACTGGCAGGCCGCCGCTGGCACCGCGAAGAGCAGCGGTTACAGGAGGCACAAGGGTGCGCGGGTCAGCCTGACTCCGGATAATCCACCAGAGCGGCGCTACTCGGGAGTTGAGCGCGGTCTCAAGGTCCGGCATTTGTGCCAGCGGAATGTACATGATGGGAAAGGGATCGCGGGTTGGACCGTCATCGTGCGTGTCGCCAACAATGCCGACGACCTGACGCGGCCCTTCGGCAAAGGCAGGCCCAGCACCGGGTGCGATCTGGATTCGATCTTTGAGTGGGTCGCCTTTGGGCCAGTACTGGCGGGCCATCGCTTGGTTGATGATGACAACGCCAGGCGCGGCTCCATCATCCTGCTCGGTAAAACTGCGCCCACGCAGCAGCGGAATTTTGAGTGCGTTGAAGTAACGCCAAGAAATGGAATAGAAGCCTGCGCCTCCGGTGAAAGGCGAATTTCCCTTGGGACGGCCCACGACATCAAAGATCATGCCAAAGCTGTTGTTCATTGGCAGGCAATTCGTTACACCGACATCGAGAACTCCGGGAACAGCGAGCACGCGATCTGTGCCGTCGCGGATGACCTGATCGACGGGGGCTGTCTTCTGGAAGCGATCGCCGCTCATGGACATGGCCATGCTGATTACATTGTGCGTGGCGAAACCGGTATCGACGGCCTGCAGCTTAAAGAACGTGCGGACAAGCAGGGCTGCGCCGATGACAAGCACGAGAGTAAGAGCCATTTCGCCGATGACAAACGCGGAGCGGAGCTTGTCACTGCGAAAACCAACTCCAGCACGGCTACCGTTTTCGTTGAGTGTAGCGGCGAGGTTCGAACGAGATGCGCTGACTGCGGGGACAAGGCCGAAGAGGATTCCCGTGAGAAGAGAAATACCAAGTGTAAAGAGCAAGATATGGATATCGAGGGTTACGGCGGAACCATCTTCTCCGATGCGTGGAATATTGCCGGGGTTAATCCCGAGCAAAAAGCGAACGCCTGCGAATCCAAGAAGGAGGCCGAGCACTCCGCCCGCAAGAGAGAGGGTGAGGCTTTCTGTCAGCAACTGGCGGATGATTTGACTGCGACCGGCTCCGAGAGCGGCGCGCGTAGCAAATTCACGCTTCCTCGACGAGGCCCGGGCCAGCAGCAGGTTTGCAACATTGGCGCAGGCGATGAGAAGAACGAAACCTACAGCTCCCAACAGGACGAGTAGAGGAAAGCGCGTATCGCCGATTGTCGCTTGTTGCAGCGAGACAACGCCGAATCCGCCATTGGGGGGCAGAGAATCTTTCCCGTAGATGTGCCGATACTCATCGGCGGCGAGCCGCAACTGTGCGTTGACCTGCGCCAGCGTGGTTCCGGGCTTAAGACGCGCGGCCACGGTGAAGTAGTGGGCCATGTCCTGGGAGTTCAGATCAAACTGGAAAGGCACCCAGAGATCCGCCGGCGTGTCGGTCACAAAGCCTCGGCCAATGACACCGACAATGAGATAAGGCTCGCCATCCAGTTGGATCGTTGTGCCGACTACCTTCGGATCAGCTCCGTAGCGGCTCTTCCAGAGACCGTAGCTCAACACTGTGATATGTCCACCGTGCGGACTGTCTTCTGCGGCGGTAAAGGTGCGTCCGGCAACCACCGGGGCGCCGAACAGGGAAAAGTAATCTGCAGAAACATGAATGCCCTGTACCTGTTCGGGATGGTCGCCGCCAGTAATATTCAGCCCTGCTCCACCAAAGTCATAGGCCGCGACTTGGTTAAAAATACTGGTCTGCTGATGCCAGATATTGAACTTCGGGATATTCGCACCGGCAAACGATCCCTGTGGGCCAGTATTCCTCATTTCCACCAGCGACTGCGGATCTGGATACGTAAGCGGCTTGAGCAATACCGCGTTGATGACTGAAAAGACCGCCGTGTTCACTCCAATGCCGACGGCGATGACGAGAATGGCGATGATGGTAAATCCTGGGGTCTTGCCGAGCCCGCGCAGAGCGAAGCGAAGATCGCGCCACAGGTCTTCCAGCCAAGGAAGCGACCGATCGCGCCACACACGCTCACGAGTGGAGCGGGGGTTACCGAAGCGCACATAGGCGCGCCTCCGGGCTTCTTCAGGAGACAAGCCGCGGGCGGTGTTGGCATCCTGCGCATGAGCGAGATGAGACTCGATTTCCTCGGCCAGATCTTCATCTTTTCGGGTGCGGTCCGTGAAGCGCCGTATGCTCATCTGCGTTTCCTCCTGCTTTATTCGTTCGATTCACCCAGAATCAGACCGATGGCGCGAGTCATCCTCCGCCAGCGACCAGTGGCTGCGCTGAGCTCTTTCCGCCCTTTGCTGGTAAGCCGGTAAAACTTTGCTTTACGGTTGTTCTCGCTTACACCCCACTCGGAAGAAAGCAGGCCTCGGTCTTCAAGACGATGGAGCGCGGGATAGAGCGATCCCTGTTCAACTTCAAGGGCATTTTCAGAAGTGTGCTCTATGACTTCAGCAATCGTGTGTCCGTGCGCAGGTCCCATCACCAATGTGCGCAGGATAAGCATATCCAGCGTGCCCTGAAGAATGTCGCCAGCATCAGGAGGTCTTTTGATAACCACAGTCGTTTCTCCACTCGAATGACTATGGAAGGTATAGTACTCCACTCGAATGACTATGTGAAGTTTTTTTGGATTTGGGCAACATGCGAGTGAACGCTTTGTCGGAGCTGCACGGAACTAGCCGTTATCTCCGGGCTCAAGCAGATTGACACGCCAGCGACCAGCGGACTATTCTGAAGACCACGATGAACGAATTCGCTCGAACCTGCATGTGTATGTGCTGCTGTCGCTGCTGCGCCATGCGGGCGTGTTCCTAGAGCGAAGTCCGGTACTGAAGCTCAAACACCCACCCACAGCAAGCTGCCGAGGTGGGTTTTCTATTTCAAAGGAAAGACTGGGATTGCCCCGAGAGGAAAATCAAAATGTCACTTCGCATTAACGATGTTGCGCCTGATTTCACAGCAGAAACAACCCAGGGCACCATCCACTTTCATGAGTGGATCGGCGACAACTGGGCCATTCTCTTCTCCCACCCGAAGGACTTTACCCCCGTCTGCACCACGGAGCTCGGCGTTGTTGCCGCCCTCCAGGGCGAATTCAACAAGCGCGGCGTAAAGGTTCTTGGCCTGAGCGTAGACGCGGTGGGCGACCACACCCGATGGGCTTCCGATATTCAAGATGTCGGCGGACATCCGGTGAAGTATCCGCTCATCGGCGACCCCGAGCTGAAAGTCGCAAAGCTGTATGACATGCTGCCGGCGAGCGCTGGCGATACCTCCGTCGGCCGCACTCCAGC
>Ga0126371_10004175_pt1 | contig 12711 bp, 12 predicted proteins | sample PanSoiMetaPlot_4_FD_110145 | JGI IMG/M metagenome (GOLD analysis project Ga0126371, IMG submission 110145) | Tropical forest soil microbial communities from Panama - MetaG Plot_4 | ecosystem: Environmental > Terrestrial > Soil > Tropical forest > Bulk soil | place: Panama | collected 2016-02-17
AACTGGCCGGCGGTGCCCTCCTCGCCCACGATCGAATGCCCGGGGAAGTTGTCGCGGATGACGCTTGCGACGGCGTCCTGCGACTGGCGGTCGGCGACGGTGACCAGGGTGGCGCGGGCGTCCTTGTAGGAGATCTGCAGGTCGCCTTCGGCGGCGCTGATCAGCGCGGCGGCGCCGGCCCGCGCCGCGGTCTGCGCCACCACAGCCGCCAGGGCATGGCCGGCCTGCCTGGTCAAGTGCCGGGCACCTTGAACACGTTGCGCAGCGCGTACTGGACCGGATCGAACGCCTTGCCCTGGGTTGGCGCGGCCGGGGCCGCGGGCGCCTCGTCCGTCTGCGCCCAGGCGGTCTCCGGGCGGTGCTGCAGGATGAACACACTGTGCGGCAGCGGGCTGCCGCGCGCGATCGCCCACTCCACGTCTTGCGGTACGCCCTCCCGCGACTCGATCTCGGCTGCCTTCGCGCACAGGTAGCGCACCTCGTCGTCGTCCAGGCAGGGACGCGCGGCCAGGTCGGCTGCCTGCGGCGCGAGGACTACGGTGTCCGCCGCCTCGTCAAGGGCCGACCAGACGTGCTTGGCGCCGATGGCTCGCTCCACGATGGCGCCTGTGGTCTTGTCGACGACCCACCGGTCGGGTGTGACCTGCCCGGACACGACGCTCTCCCCGAACCCCCAGTTGGCCTCGACGACCGCGCGCCCGCGGTTCCCGGTGACCGGATCGAGGGTGAACACCACGCCGGCGGACCGCGCGTTGACCAGTTCCAGGACCCCGACCGCCAGGTCGTGCTCGTGCAGCTGGTCGTCGCCGGCCCGGCGGCGGTAGTGCAGCGCGTGTGCGGTGAACCCGCTCGCCCAGCACTTGCGGATGTGGTGCAGCACGGCGTCCGCGTCGCCGACGCCGAGGAAGGTGGCGTACTGACCGGCGAAGCTCGCACGCGTCCCGTCTTCGCTGATGGCGCTGGACCGCACCGCGACCCGCAGCCGCCGCCCGAGGCCGGTGCGCGCCCGCAGCCGCTGGTGCGCCTGGACGACGGCCTCCCGCAGCCACGGCGGGAGCGGATGGCTCTCGATGAGCTCCTGCGCCCGCCGGGCGAGGTGGTGCAGGTCCGCGTCCGGGCCGGGCTCGGCGAGCATAGCCGCCAGCTCGGACCTGGCCGCCGCCGGCAGCCACCTGCCTAGCGCGTCCGCGGTGACCGCGTAGCCGTCGGGCACCGGCCAGCCGGCCGCGGCGAGGTGGCCGAGCCTGGCGACCTTCGGGCCTACCCGGGGGGAGTCAGTGATCCGGATGTCGGCCAGATCGAGGACCGCAGAGCCGGCCGCCTCCGTTCCGCTCAATGTTCCTGGCCCGCCAGCACCTGCACGGTGCCCTGCCTGCCGTCGACCCGTATCCGGTCGCCGGTTTTGATCGTCTGGGTGGCCGCTGCCGTGCCGACCACGCAGGGGATGCCGTACTCGCGGCTGACGATCGCCGCGTGGGTGAGGCTCCCCCCGGTGTCACAGACGCACGCCTTGATGATGCCGAAGACGGGGGTCCACTCGGTCGTCGTCCCGCCGCAGACGAGGATCTCTCCCGGCTGGACCCTGCTTATGTCGGTGACCGTGGTGATCACCCGGGCGACCCCCTCGACGACGCCCTTGGACGCCGGGAAGCCGCGTAGCTCTGTGACCTCCGCGGGGCCGCCTTTGAGGGTCTCAAGGAAATGCCCGGACAGGCCGAACACCTCGATCATGATCGGGTCGGGCACGACGTCGGGGATGGTGCCGAGCATGGTGGGCAGCTCGGGCCCGCGCTGGCGCCAGTGCTCGAAGTACGCCCGCCGGTCGGGGATCATGGCGGCCAGGTCAGGCCAGCGTGCGGCGCCGCCTTCCAGCACCTCGAACAGCTCCGGCTTGAACAGGTAGAACAGGTCGTCGGGCCGGTCGATCCTGCCGTCGGCCGCGAGCCGGGCGCCGAGCTCGAGGCTGGCGCGGCGGACCGGGATGGCGGCACGCCTGTCGATCAGGTAGTTGTGCTCCTCGTTCCACCAGGCGAAGTTGGCCGCCTGGTTGCCCGCCAGCGCTTCGTTGAAGCGCTGCAGGTCCGAGCCGTTGACGGCGCGCCGTGCCGCCTCGATCTGGGCGTCCCGTTCGGCCACCGCGAGCTGGCGGGCGGCGTGGAAGTCGAAGCTTTCCGGCTTGGAAAGGAACGTGCCGATGTTGTAAAGCGCCGGTGCCGGGTCCTCGACCCACGACGGCGTGTCGACCCGGCAGGTCTCTTCCATCCGCCAGCCGTACGTCCGCAGGAATTCCTCGAACTCGCCCCACCAGATCCTCCCGTTCGGGAGCGCCTCAATCTGGCGGCGCATGTCGGCGGGGTCGGCATGCCGCAGCGGCGCGGAGACGTCCAGGTCGCGGGCGCGGCCGGCCAGCCGCCACAGTTCCTCGTCGGTCTTGCCGTAGAACGTCTGCTCGCCGGCCAGCAGCGCGGACACGACCGAGCCGCCCAGGCCGATCTCCTCTGCGAGCTGGTAGAAGGCCAGGTAGTTGGCGGTCAGCACGTACATGACCTCGAAGTGGATGAACCACGCCCTGCGGTGGAACGCGTACGCGTCCTTGACCGTGGTCCACAGCTGGCCAGGATCCATGCCCGCCAGGTCGAGGTTGTCGAAATGATCGTAGGCGGATTGCAGTTCGCCCGCCCGCATGGCCCAGTAGCGATCGAAGTCGGCCAGGATCGGCCCGACGTAATCGCCGAACCGGTCGGCCCGCGCCTGTATCTGCCAGTCGGTGTCCACGTCGATGATGCCGATGTAGACGTGCGTGCCGGCGAGCCTGTTGACCGAGCCTCGAGTCGGCGGGACCCCGACGATCTCCGCGCCCAGCTGCGCTCCCCAGGTCTGCGCGTCATCGAGCGTGGCGATGCTGGCCGGCACCATCCCCTCGCTGAAGTGCAATGAGTCGCGCAGCCAGTAGCGGGAGTTGTCCGCCTTGCTGAACGGGCGCACGGGGCCCGCGACGAACGGCTGACTGCCGAACGGCTGCTTATATCCGGGATACAGTTCCTCGCGGACGAAGTCGTCAACCGGAACGACCTTTGCCGCTGCCTGCGTAGTCACGCTCAGCCTCACCTCAGCCCTGAGGGGATGTAATTGCCCAAAGTGTTGCCGACGGTGAGGCCTTTATACAAGGTTCCAGGCTTTGACTCACAACAGCCATTCTTGTCCGCGGAACACTCCTTTCACGCCACGGGCTCGAGCAGCAGCATGCCGGCCGCGGTGTTGGAGATCGGGATGTGGTAGTTGGCCGCGACCTCGCGGACGCCGCCAATCGCAGCCCTGGCGGTCAGCCACAAGATCAGCTCGATGCCCTGGCTTCCAGTCTGCTCCACGAGCTCGACCGTCGAGAACCGCGTCGCCCAGGCCGGGTCGTCGGTCAGGCTGGCCATGAACTTGCGGTCGAAGTCCTTGTTGATGAAGCCGGCCCGCTCGCCGTCCAGCTGATGCGACAGCCCGCCGGTGCCGATGACGACGACGCGCAGGTCCTTCGGGTAGGAGGCGACGGCCCTGCCGATCGCCTCGCCGAGCTTGTAGCAGCGCGCCGCCGACGGCAACGGGAACTGCACCGTGTTGATCTCGACAGGAACGATGCGCACCGGCCACGGATCGCCGCCCGGCCACAGCAGCGCCATCGGGTTGCACACCGCGTGGTCCACCAGCATCTCCTGGCACATCGTCACGTCGAAGTCCTCGGCGACGACGGAGTTGATCAGGTGCCAGGACAGCGCCGGATCGCCCGTGAACGGCAGCACCGTCGGTATGTTCCAGCCCTCGTCCGCGCTCTGGTACTCCGGCGCCGCGCCGATCGCGAAGGTCGGCATCTTGTCGAGGAAGAAGTTCAGCCCGTGGTCGTTGTAGACGATCACCGCGACATCGGGTTTTTCCTCCGCCAGCCAGCGGTGTACGGGCTTGAACCCGTCGAACCACTCCTTCCAGTACGGCTCGTCCTGCAGGCCGTTGGCGATGGCCTTGCCGATCGCGGGCACGTGCGACGTCGTGATGCAGCCGATGATCCGGGCCATGTCCTATCGTCCTTCCGCGAGCAGCCGCGCCTGGAATGCCGCCTTGGAGACCCCGGTCTGCTGGGCGCCGATGTCCTGCACGTCGAGTCCGAAGATGCCGGCGAACTTCGCCAGGTAGTAGATGTTGCCGCCGGCCGCGATCAGCTCAAGCACGCTGCGGTGCCTGATCGCCGCACGCTGGCGCGGGTTAAGGCCGTAACGCGCGCAGTACGCGTCCTCGTCCCGCAGGAACTCCGCACGGTTGGCGGCGTCGTTGAAGGACATGCACATCTTGTTGAGCGCGTAGCCCTTCTGGGCCTGGTCGCCGTCGAAGATCGTCGTTCCCGGTATGGGCTGGCGTGTGGTCATGGTCAAACAATCCGCGGCGGCAGGGGTAGCAGCTACGGACCTAGGTCCCGGGACTGCGGGCCATTGGGCTCGATGCCGCGGGCGGCCAGCTTGCCTAGACAGCGAACCCGAGTTCGCGGCCCGCTTCGCGCAGCGCGTCCCGCGCCGCCGGGTGCGCCACCGAGGTGATGACCGCCTCCGCCTGCGCCGAGGCGTCGTGCCCCCAGACGGCGGCCGTGCCCTGGTCACTGACGATGAAGCTGTGCTGGAACGACGTGACCGGCCCGGCGAGCCTGGGAACCACCGTGGACACGCCGGCCTTGGGGTGCCAGGACGGCAATGCGATGACGGCCTTGCCGCCGGGGGAGTGCAGCGCGCCGACCACGAAGTCTGTCTGCCCGCCGAAGCCCGAATAGATCCTGCCGTGCACCCGGCTGGCGTTTGCCTGCGCGAACAGGTCCACCTCAAGCGCGGAGTTCACCGAGATCATCTGCGCATGGCGGGCGATCCGGGCGGGGTCGTTGGTCGTCTCCGTGCGCAGCAGGCGGATACCGGGATTGCGGTCCATCCATTCGTACAGTTCGGGGCTGCCGAACGCGAACGACGCGATGACCGGCTGAGCCGGATCGAGCGCGCCGGCCTTGGCCAGGCCAAGAACGCCGTCGCTGAACATCTCCGACCACACGGTCAGCCCGCGGCGGCCGTTAAGCCCGGCCAGGACCGCGTCGGGAACCGCGCCGATCCCGAGTTGCAGTGCGGCGAAATCGGGCACCAGGGCCGCCACCCGGTCACCGATCGCCGCCGACGTCTCAAGCGGCGGCCGGGGCGGCGGCGACGGAAGCGGCGCGTCTGCCTCGATCCCGTAGTCGATGTCGCCGGCGGACAGTACGCCGTCCCCGTAGGTGTAGGGCATGTGCCTGTTGACCTGCGCGACGACAAGCCCGCCGCGAGTGCGGGCCGCTTCGATGGCCGCGGGCAGCACGTTCACCTCGGTGCCGAGCGACACCGTCCCGTCCGCGGGCGGCGAGGTATGCACGAGCACCACGTCGGGCGGCAGGATCCCCGCCAGCATGACGGGCACAAGCGATAGCCGGCTGGGGAAGTACCTCAGCCTGACCCCGCCGCGCATCCCGGGCCCGATGAACGGCGACTCGTGCGTGACGCCCTCCCGGTCCGGGACGCCTGGCTGCGCGTTGAGCATGAACAGCCGGTACTCAGCTACCGCCTCGTCGAGCACCGCCAGCGCCTGCCACGGGGTGGCGAAGTTCCCGCCGGCCACCACCCGTGGCGCGCCGGGCAGCGCGCTGAGCACCTCCCCGAGCTGCGAGCCTGAGACCATCCGCACCAGCCGATTATCTCCGCTGCACGCCAGGCGCCCGCGCACGGGGACTGTTCAGCGATCGGCGGCTGCGCCATAATTGGTCCTCCATTGTGCCAAGCCTGGATTTTGGGGGCAGGTTTGACTTTTCTGACTTTGGACGCGCAGCACATCGACCACAGCGGAACGGTGCTGATTGTCTGCGCGGATCCGAGAATGGTCGCCGGCGCTAACCCTCCCGAGCCATCCAGGGTGCAAGAGCTCGTGACCAGAGTACGGACCCAGCCGCAGCCGGGCCGGCTTTACGGGCTGTCTCCGCATGTCATCGCGGTGACGTGCCCGCCGCGGATTGTCGGAGAAAGTGACCAGCAAGGGCCGTTCGTCGGCGTGAATATTCCGGTGCTCGCCGGCGCATCGCACATCATCGTCGAGGCTCACAACGGCTGCGCCGGGCTCGCGCATTTCTACAAAGGGCGTCTGGAAAAGCTCGCCAGGCAGGGCAGCCAGACGCCCTACTTCGAGCTCCAGCGGCAACTCATAGAACGCGGCATCGAGCGCTTCGCCAAGCGCGTGGCCGCGCTGAGCAAACGGGCCCTCGTTGTCGAGGCCAACTACGTGGATTTCGGTACTTTCGGATCGGTCGCGAATGTCACCAGCATCCGCACGGTCGAGATCAAGGCCACCGGAAAGCCAGAACTTCAGCCGCTGGGCGACTTTCAGGGGATGTCTGGCTACACCGGCTCTACGTGGATCTGACTCGCCTTTACCCTGCCGCGATGAGATCGGCTGCCTTTTCCGCGATGGCCAGCACGGTCGCATTCGGGTGCGCGTTGGGGATCACCGGCATGACCGAGGCGTCGGCCACCCGCAGCCTGTCGATGCCGTGCACCCGCAGCTGCGCGTCCACCGCGGCGCCGATCGCGCAACTGCCTGCCGGGTGGTAGTAGCTGCCCACCCCGCGGCGGATGTAGTCACACAGCCCCGCGCTGCTTTCGACGTCGGGGCCCGGCCACACCTCTGCCCCGCGGATCGCGCCGAAGGCCGGGTCCGCGCCCGCCGCCCGCACGATCCGCAGCCCGGCCTCCAGCCGGTCCAGGTCGCGGTCCTGGGTGAGGAAGGCCGGGTCGATTAGCGGCGCGGCGTCCGGTACCGCCGACGCCAGCCGCACCGTGCCGCGGCTGTCCGGCGCCATGACGGCCGCGACCAGCGCGTAGCCCGTGGCGGGGGGTTCGAGCCCGGCCGGGGCGACCGGCAGCAGGATGGGGAACAGGTGCAGGTCGGGGTAGTCGCCGGGTACGCCGCTGCGCAGCGCCGCATACGCCTCGCCGTGGTTGTACTGGCTGGCGGGCAGCGCCGCACGCGCGGCGTAGGAGACCACGATGATCGGATGGTCCTGCAGGTTCGCGCCGACACCTGGCACGTCGGCGGCCGGCTCGACGCCGAGGGCTCGCAGCTCGCCGCCCGGGCCGATGCCGGAGAGCATGAGCAGCTGCGCGGAGCCGATCGCGCCCGCGCAGACGATCACCTCGGCGGCGTCCGCGGTGCGCGTGACACCGTCACGGACATAGCTGACGCCCGTGCACCTACCGTGCCGCACCCGCAGCGCCGTAACGAAGGAGCCGGTGCGCACCGTCAGGTTCGGCCGGCCGAGCGCCGGGCGCAGGTAGGCGTCGGCGGCGCTGACCCGCTGTCCGTCGGCGATGGCCAGGTCGGCCCAGGCGATGCCCTCTTGCCGGGCGCCGCTCAGGTCATCGGTGCGCTGGTACCCGGCCGCCGTCAGGGCCTCGACGAACGCCCGGGCGGCCGGATGCGGGTCGGTCACCGCGGCGACCGGCACCGGGCCGGCGGTGCCGCGCAGCGCCGGATCGCGCCCGTCCGCCCGCTCGCTGCGCTGGAAGTACGGCAGCAGGTCGGCGAATCGCCAGCCCTGCGGCCAGCGGTCGTAGACGGCCCGGTGGCCGCGTATGTGCGCCAGCGCATTGATGGCGCTTGACCCGCCCAGCGTCTTGCCGCGCGGCAGTATCGCGGGCCCGGCCTCCGCCTGGGCGGTCGTGACACTGCCCCAGTCCGCCGCCGAGCCGATGGCTTCTGGCCACGCGTTCGGCACCGCCATCGCCCTCGTCCGTTCGGCGCCGCCCGCCTCGAGGAGCAGCACCCGCGCGGCTGGGTCGGCCGAGAGCCTGGCCGCGAGGACACAGCCCGCGGTCCCGCCGCCTACCACGATGTAATCGGCGCGGGTATCGGTCACCAGCCCTCCAGCTAGCGCTCGAATGGTTCGCCCGCGCGGCCTCGCGTAGCAGGCGGAAGAGCGACACGCGCCGCGCGGGCGAACGATCTGAAATCTCAGGCGTACTTCTGCACCATGGCGCCGACCTGCGGCAGAGCGGCCTTCACGTGCTTGGAGGCGCCGCCGCGCACCGTGTTGTAGGCCTTCACGATCGTGGCCCGGCTCGAGTTCCGGCCGCGCTCGTCGGTGATCTGCAGGAGCGCCTCGCTGACCTCGTCCTCGCGCTTGGCGAGGAAGTCGCCAAACGAGCCGCCGCCGGCGGCGTTGAAGTCGGCCCAGTACGGCTGGAGTTGGTCCGCCATCTTCGGCAGCAGCGTCTCCACCATGTAGTGGATGTGGCCAGACGAGAAGGTCTTCACCGTCTTGTAGGCAAGCTTGACCGCGGTACCTGAGATGCCGGACATGTCGCCGACCTCGTTGTCAATCAGTGTTTCGCAGTCGGCGATCACCTGCGGCCGGATCTCTGGCGTAAGCAACATCTCGTGAAGCGTGGCTGCCATGGCTGGCTGTTCTCTCCTTCAAGGGTCCCCTCCGGAGCATGCTGCCCCGGCTCCGTGCATGGCTACCGTAGCCGGATTCTCCCCGACCCGCCGCCTCGTAACGATAAGTTAATTCAAGCCCTTGTATGAGGGAATCACGCACCGCCGTTCGGAATAAATCAATATTAAATCCGAACGGGCACGGGGTGACTGCACGGCGACGGGTGGCACCCCAAAAGTGTCTGGCCCAGGCTGGACACCCCCCCATAAGTGTCCTACGGTGCTGCTATGGCCGCCGCACCGGTGATGCCCGCAGGCCACGACCATCCGGAGGTCAGCCGCCTGTTCGAGCTGCGCGCCGACCCCGCCCGCGACCTGTCCGGCCAGGCGGGCGCGGTGGCCAGCGCCTGTCACGCGATGGCGGTCCGTTTCCATCAGGGCGGCAAGCTCGTCGTGTTCGGCACGGGCGGCTCGAGCACCGACGCCCAGCACGTGGCGGTGGAGTTCGTGCACCCGGTGATCGTCGGCAAGCGCGCGCTGCCGGCCATCTCGCTCACTACCGATGTGGCCACCGTGACCGGAGTAGCCGAACGCGAGGGCGTCGACGCGATCTTCGCGCACCAGATCCGGATCCTTGCCGAACCCGCCGACATCGCGCTGGGGATCTCCGCCGACGGCGAAAGCCCCAGCGTGCTGGCCGGCCTGCGGACGGCCAGGGAGCTTGGCCTGCTGACGATAGCCCTGGCAGGCGCGGGCGGCGGCCAGATCGCGGCGAGCGGCGCCGCCGAGCACCTGATCACGGTGGCGTCCACCGACCCGCGGGTGGTCAAGGAACTGCAGGTGACCACGTACCACATCCTGTGGGAGCTGGTGCACGTGTTCTTCGAGCAGCCGGGAGTGCTCACGTCATGACGGAACCCGGCTGCCACGGCGACGACACGTGCATCACGTGCTCGGACGAGGCGGTCGAGGTCCGGGTCGTCCGCCTGCTGCCGGACGCCATGGCCGTGGTGGACACCGGCCAGGGCGAGGAGCAGGTGAGCGTCGCGCTGGTGACCGCCGCGGCCGGCGACACGATCCTGGTGCACGCCGGGGAAGCGATCGCCCAGGTAGGGAAGCGATAGCCGTGTCGATCCAGTCGCTGTACCCGTTCCTGTACGAGGGGGAGGGCGACCTGTCCGCCGTGCTCGAGCAGGTTCGCCAGTCCACCGTCGCCAAGATCGAAGAGGTCAGTGAGCTGCGGCGCGTCATCTGCGCCAGGGACGGAGCGCGGCTCGCCGAGTGCGCGCGGCGGGCCGCGGACAGGTTCGCCGCGGGCGGGCGGCTGTTCGCCTTCGGCAACGGCGGCAGCGCCACCGACGCGCAGCAGCTTGCCACCCTCTTCCTTCATCCGGCCCCCCTGAATACCGGCGGGGCCGCGCGCCCGCTGCCCGCCTTCGGGCTCGCCAACGACACGTCGGTGGTGACCGCGCTGTGCAACGACATCGGCGTGGACGTGGTGTTCGCCAGGCAGCTGGCCGCCTTCGGCGGCCGTAACGACATCGCGGTCGGCCTGTCGACGAGCGGCAACTCGCCGAACCTGCTGCGCGCCTTCGACGAGGCGAGCAGGCGCGGGATGTTGACCATCGGGCTGGCCGGGTACGAGGGCGGGAAGATGGCCGAGCTGGACAGCATCGACTACCTGTTCGTGGAGCCTTCCGCGTCGATCCACCGGATCCAGGAGGCGCAGACCACGATCTACCAGGTGTTCTGGGAGCTCACAAGCGCGGAGGTGGCCCATGTGCCTCGGCATACCGGGTGAGGTGGTGGAGCTGCACCCCGAGCAGCCCGACCTCGCCAAGGTGAACGTCAGCGGCGTGCGGCGGATGATCAATATCGGCCTGCTGGCCGACGACCCGCCAACGCCGGGGGAGTGGGTGCTCATTCATGTCGGCTTCGCCTTGTCGAAGATCGACGAGGGCGAGGCGGCGGCGGCCATGGCCTTCCTCGAGGGGATCGGTCAGGCCTACGAGGATGAGATCGCCGCGCTGCGGGAGTCACTGATCGAATAGCCAAAGGGGGTACGCACGATGCGGTTCGTCGACGAATTCCGCGACGCGGACAAGGCGCACGCGCTCGCCGCCAAGATCGCGGCCTTGTGCGAGCCCGGTCGGCAGTACAAGCTCATGGAGGTGTGCGGAGGCCACACGCACACCATCTACAAGCACGGACTCGAGGACTACCTGCCCGAGTCGATAACCCTGGTGCACGGCCCAGGCTGCCCGGTGTGCGTGATACCGATGGGACGCGTCGACGATGCCATCCACCTGGCCTCGCGGCCTGACGTGATCATGACGTCGTTCGGCGACATGATGCGAGTGCCGGGGAGCAACGGGTCGTTTTTCGACGCCAAGGCGAACGGCACCGACATCCGCATGGTCTACTCGCCGCTCGACTCGCTGAAGATCGCCCGGCAGAACCCCGACCGGCAGGTGGTGTTCATGGCGATCGGGTTCGAGACCACCGCGCCGTCAACCGCGGTGACGATGCTGCGGGCTGCCACCGAAGGCCTTCGTAACTTCTCGGTGTTCTGCAACCACGTCACGATCATCCCGGCGATCAAGGCCATCCTCGACTCACCCGACCTGCGCCTCGACGGCTTCATCGGTCCGGGGCACGTGTCCACGGTCATCGGGTGCCGGCCGTATGAGTTCATCGCACGGGACTACGGCAAGCCGGTCGTGGTGGCCGGTTTCGAGCCGCTGGACATCCTGCAGTCCATCTACATGCTCATGCTTCAGCTGTCGCAGGGCCGGTCGCAGGTGGAGAACCAGTACTCGCGCGTGGTGCCGTGGGACGGCAACACGGTAGCGCTGAAGGCCATCGGCGAGACGATGGAACTGCGGCCATACTTCGAATGGCGCGGGCTCGGCTTCATCTCGCACTCCGCGCTGAAAGTGCGGTCGGCGTACGAGTCGATGGACGCGGAGCTGCTCTTCTCCGTGCCTGGGGTGCGGGTGGCCGACCCCAAGGCCTGCCAGTGCGGCGAGGTGCTCAAGGGCGTGCTCAAGCCGTGGGAATGCAAGGTCTTCGGCACCGCCTGCACGCCGGAAACGCCGATCGGCACCTGCATGGTCTCGCCCGAGGGCGCGTGCGCCGCCTATTACAACTATGGCCGGATGCACCGCACCCGGGTCGCCGAAGCAGCGCGTCTTGGTGCGTCATGAGCGTGGATCAAGGCGGCCGACGCGAGCTTCCGGTGCTCGACCGCGAGCAGCAGGTGCTCGACCGCATCGACCGCGCCCGCCGCCGCACTCCCCGGGTCAGGGAGGAGCGGATCACGATGTCGCACGGCTCCGGGGGCAAAGCGACCCAGACGCTGGTCGAGGCGATCTTCCTCGACTCGTTCCGCAACGATTTGCTCGAGCCGCTTGAGGATTCGGCTTCGTTGCTGCTTGACGGCACGAGGGTGGCGTTCACCACGGACTCTTACGTGGTGTCCCCGCTGTTCTTCCCGGGCGGCGACATCGGTGACCTGGCGGTCAACGGGACCGTCAACGACCTGTCGGTGTCCGGAGCCACGCCGCTGTACCTGTCGGCCGGCTTCATTCTGGAGGAAGGCTTCCCCGTCGCCGACCTGACCCGGGTTGTCTCATCTATGCGGGACGCCGCTGCTCGGGCTGGCGTGAGCGTCGTCACCGGTGACACGAAGGTCGTGCAGCGCGGCAAGGCGGACGGCTGCTACATCAACACCGCGGGCGTTGGCCTGCTCTCGCGTTCGGTGTCTCTGGGCGTGGCTTTCGCGCGGCCTGGTGATGCGATCATCGTGTCCGGCCCGATCGGCGACCACGGCGTCACGATCATGCTGGCCCGCGGTGAGCTGGACATCGAGGCGGACGTCGGCTCGGACACGGCGGCCCTGAACGGGCTGGTCGGCTCGCTGCTCGACGAGGTCCCTGACGTGCGCGCCATGCGCGACGCGACCAGGGGCGGGGTGGCGACGATCCTCAACGAGATCGCTCGCGCGGCGGGGGTCGGCGTGCTCGTCAGCGAGGACGACATCCCGGTGCGCGAGGAGGTGCGCGGCGCCTGCGAGCTGCTCGGCATAGACCCGATGTACGTGGCGTGCGAGGGACGGCTGGTAGCCGTGGTACCCGCCGGCAGCGCGGACCGCGCCGTGGCGACGCTGCGCGCGCACCCCCTCGGCGCGCAGGCGGCCGTCATCGGCCACGTGACCGACCAGCAGCCGGGCATCGTCCAGCT
>Ga0126371_10004176_pt1 | contig 12710 bp, 10 predicted proteins | sample PanSoiMetaPlot_4_FD_110145 | JGI IMG/M metagenome (GOLD analysis project Ga0126371, IMG submission 110145) | Tropical forest soil microbial communities from Panama - MetaG Plot_4 | ecosystem: Environmental > Terrestrial > Soil > Tropical forest > Bulk soil | place: Panama | collected 2016-02-17
TGGCGCTCATCGCCGGGAACTACAAAGGACGTCAGCAGGCGACGGCGGTGGGTGCGCTGGGCTCCGCGCGTGCCGCAGCGGGCGTGTTGGCCTTCATCATCGGCGGCATCCTCGGGACCTACATCGGCTGGCGCCCGGTGTTCGGCGTGCTGATTGCGACCTCGGCCGTTGTTTTCCTTTTGAGCTTCCGCCTCAAATCCGAGGAAGGACGTCCGGATGTGACGATCGATATGGTCGGGGTCGTTCTGGCGGCGGCGGCCATCATCCTCATCAGCTTCGGCTTCAACAACCTGAACCGATGGGGCCTTGGGCCGGCAACGCCAAATGCGCCCTTCAACCTCCTCGGCCTCTCGCCCGCGCCGATCTTCATCGTGGTGGGCATCGTGCTGGGCCAGAGCTTCCTGATTTGGACGCACCGGCGCCAGCAGGCGGGAAGGACGCCCTTGATCGCGCTCGACGTGATCGACTCGCCCGAGGAGCGAGCGGCAGTGTACGCACTGTTCGCGGTCGTCGCGCTCGAGGCGGCGCTCAACTTCACGGTGCCCCTCTACATTCAGATCGTCCAAGGGCGCACGCCCATCGCGACGGCGATTGCGATGATGCCGTTCAACCTCACGGTCTTCTTCACGGCCATGCTGATCGTCAAGCTCTACGACCGCCTGACGCCGCGGCAGATCGGCCGCTACGGATTCATCCTCTGCACCGTCGCGCTCGTGTGGCTCGCTTTTGTCGTCCACAACGACTGGAGTGAAATTCCCGTTCTCTTCGGGCTCTTCCTGTTCGGCATCGGGCAGGGATCGCTGGTCACGCTGCTGTTCAACGTGCTGGTCACGGCCTCGCCCAAGGAGCTCGCGGGCGATGTCGGCTCCCTGCGCGGCACGACGCAGAACCTGGCTTCGGCGGTGGGAACCGCAACGGCCGGCGCGCTCATGGTCGGCCTCCTGAGCGCCGTCGCGCTCGGCGCCGTCGCGGCAAGTCCGAAGCTGACGCCCGAGCTCCAGGCGCAAGTCGACCTCGACAACATCAACTTCATCAGCAACGACCAGCTGCAGCAAGTCCTCGCCGGCACCAGCGCGACCCCGGCGCAGGTGACGGAGGCGGTGCGGGTCAACAGCGAGGCGCGCTTGCGCGCGCTGAAGATCGGCCTGCTGCTCATGGCCGGCCTGGCGTTCGTGACGATCTTGCCGGCCTCGCGGCTGCCGAACGACCGCCCGGGAGAGTTGCCGGCGGGCCCGCCGCCGCGACGATAATCAAAGAAGGAGAGACCGCGATGTTCTTCCTCTCGGAAGGCTTTACGTTTCGCAATTTCCTGACCGACGCCTTCGCGGTGTTCATATTCGTCCTATGGTTCTGGCTCCTCATCATCGTGATAGGAGACCTCTTTCGGCGCCACGACATATCCGGGTGGGGCAAGGCGCTGTGGGTGATAGCCCTGGTCGTGTTCCCCTATCTTGCAATATTCGCGTACATGATCACACAATCGAGGGGGATGGCGGAGCGAAGCGGCCTCCAGGCGCAACAGGCGCGTGATGAGCTGCGGCGTGTGGTCGGCTTCAGCGTTGCCGATGAAATCGAGAAGCTTGATCGGCTCAAAAAATCGGGGTCGATCACCGATGAGGAGTTCGCTCGCCTCCGCGCCAAGCTGGTTTCGTAGTCGATGGGAAAGACCATGTCGCTTCCACGCCGCCATTTTCTGGGTCTCGTCGCCGGCGCCGCGGCGCTGCCACTCGCGCCGCATGCCGCATGGGCGCTCGACTACCCGACACGGCCGGTCCGCGTCATCGTCGGCTTCCCGGCGGGCATCGGACCCGACATCACCGGGCGGCTGATGAGCCAATGGCTGTCCGACCACCTCGGACAGCAATTCGTCGTCGACAACCGGCCGGGTGCATCGAGCAATATCGGGACGGAGCTCGCCGCCAAGGCGGCGCCGGACGGCTACACGCTGCTGGTCACCGTCTCGAGCAATGCGATCAACGCGACGTTCTACAAGAGTCTCGCTTTCGATTTCACCAAGGACCTCGTGCCGGTTGGCTTCATCGGCGCGACGCCCTTCGTCATGGTGGTTCCACCGTCGTTTCCGGCGCAGACCGTTCCGGAATTCATTGCCTATGCCAAGGCCAATCCCGGCAAGATCAACTTGGCCTCGCAGGGCGTGGGGACGTCACCGCACGTCGCCGGCGAAATGCTCATGATGTTGACCGACATCAAGCTCGTTCACGTGCCTTATCGCGTCAATCTGGTCCCCGATCTCCTCTCGGGGCAGGTGCATCTCTATTTCAGCCCGCTGCCGCAGGTCATCCAATTCCTCCGCGATGGTCGGCTGCGGGCGCTCGCGGTCACCTCGGCCCAGCGCACCGAGGCGCTGCCGGATGTGCCGGCGCTCGCGGAATTCGTGCCCGGCTACGAGGCGAGCGGTTGGTACGGCATGAGCGCCCCGGCCGGCACGCCGGCAGAGATCATCGACAAGCTCAACAAGGAGATGAATGCCGGCCTTGCCGACCCGACCGTGAAGGGGAAGCTGCTCGCCATCGGCGTCGAGCCGAGACCGATGACGCCGGCCGAGTTCGGCAAGTTCACCGCCGAGGAAATCGACAAGTGGGCCAAGGTGGTCAAGTTCGCGAACATCAAGGCCGAATAACATTCGGCTGAGGGATCACGCGCCGATAGGCCGGATGCTGCGGGCTTCGGCTCTTGATCCGGGTCCCAGCGATTGCAGGCGAGCGAGCCGGCGGATTACGCTTCGCTCATCCGCCCTACGCGCAGTGGCGGCACGTTCGACCGCTCGGCGGCGATCGTCACGCGATGAATCTCGCCCACCAGCGACGCCTCGCCGCCGGCTTTAAAAGGTAGCCCTTTAGCTGGCCATCCCTCTTTATGCGCCGCTCACCCCAACATGAAACCTCCACACACCTTTTCACACATTCCAACTCACGCGATGTTGATCTCGGCGAGCGCTTTCGGACTTTTGTGGCCTTAGTGGTGTTGTTCGCTATGTGACAGACATAACGGTGCTTCGGGCGGGAGCAGGAGGGAGTGGGCGCGATTGAAGCATTCTTTCTTGGAATGATAACGGCTTGGGTGCCGTCTCTCATTATTTTGGCGTGGCATCTTCGGAAGGCGCCGATTTGCGCCTCAGGCGACTAGCATTCGGACCGCCCGATAGAGCGCCCAGCCCAAGAGTGCCATCCACCCGACCGTCGCGAGCAGCCCAAAACCGACGATGACGTATGGCCAAATCCGGCCGATGCGGTCCGCGACCGACGTTGGCTTTTCTGGCGGAAGCAGATCGCGCGCTGCGTCGAGCGCACCCCTAATCGGAAGCACTTTCATACCGAAATCCCCGACACAAGCTGAACGCAACTGAACGGAATTACTCGAACCCTTATCTGGGCACCAGTAAACTCAAATTAGCCGTTCGTCCGGTTTGCAACAACTCCGTTCTGGAGCCGCCAAGTCATATTCAAAATGTGCATGAGGCTTTGAGAACACCTACAGATTGCGTCAGTACCGGAACCTAGTCAATACTAAAGTAATACCGTGATACTTGCACAGTCGTATGTCGTTTCACGCGCGCCTCCGAGCTGAACGAGCAGCGCGTGGATTTGCTTGTTATTCGCGCGAGTGCGCGGTCTCCACAATGCGATTTAAGCACAGTGTCTCGCGCTGATGCGTCGCGTAATCAGACGCTTTGTCAAACTCAGTTCTGGGTCGATGCCGTTGATAAAGACGCCGGTGAGACGGACAAAGATCTGCGAAGGGGGCACGCTGCGCGATACCGGCCGCGATAGCGTCGCGGTCGCTTGGGCAGATCGTAGGTTGGGTCGAGCGCAAGCGGGGCCCACCACCCGCGTTCGCACAGTCGTTGAGTCGCGCGAGGGCTCGACCCAACCCACGCGGCTTGTACGATATTGCCAAAAAAGCCGGGGTGGGGCGCCGCCGCGCAATATCCTTCTATCGACATTGTGCGAGACACGCACGATGGCCTGATGTCATGGTTGACGGATCTGCTGTTCAACGGCATCGGGTGGACCGACATCGCGCTCACCCTCAACCGCGTCGCGGTCGGGGCGTTCTTCATGCTGTCGGGCTATCACAAGCTGTTCAACGCGGAGCGCCATCGCGCGCTCGTCGACGAGCTCAAGGGGCTCGGCGTTCCGGCACTGGGCTTCAATCAATGGTGGGTGCCGACGGTCGAGTTCACCGCCGGCGGCGGCGTCCTCGTCGGCTTCCTTGCGCCGCTCGCCGCGCTTGGACTGCTCGTCCTCATCCTCGTCGCCATGGCGACATCGGGGCGGCAGCGGATCAAGCTCTACATGCCGATCGATCGAGGCGACCGCATCGACGATTGGCTCTATCTGCCCGAGACGCTGTATGCCGTCATGCTGGTCGTGGTCGTCGCGGCCGGCGGCGGACCCTACAGCGTCGATGCCTTGATCACCGGCGTGATCAAGCACGCCGCGTGAGTCCCGCCATCTCCCGCCCTCGTAGCTGCGCGCTGAACGCGTAGGGAACCGCAGCACGGGCGGAACGTCGACTCGGGCGGCGCGTTGAATCGTGGAACCGCGATGGCCTCGCGGCGTCGGACGGCGCGGCGGAAGCGTCAAGCGGCGGAAATGTCTCAGCAAAATGTCAGCCGTAGAAGAGTGAACAACATGACTGATCACAATCGGCGTTCCGCGCGCGGCGAGTCACTCATCGCACATATGGCGACGCGCGGAGCGACCATCTTGATGGCGAGCGTTCTGCTGGCACAGACGGGCCCGTTGACCGCCGTCGCGGCCGAGACGTCGACGCTGCCGGGCACGGCGAGCGACGAACACCGCCGCGGCCCGGAAAGTCTCGCCGATCTCGCCGAGAAGGTCACGCCGGCGGTGATCTGCGTGACCATGAAAGTGGCGGCACCGCGCCAATCGCAGCGCGGGCTGCCGTTCCGTTTCGGTCGCCGTGGCCGCTCCGCGCCGGACGAGGCGGTTCCCGGTGCGCCTGATCAAGCCGATCGAGACCTCGACGGCCTCGACGACCAAGACCATGCCGGCCCGCAGAGGGTGCCAGGGGCGGAGCTGGCCACGGTCGGGTCCGGCTTCTTCATCTCGCCTGACGGCTATGCGGTGACCAACAGTCACGTGGTCGAGGATGGGGACGTGGCCGAGATTCGCACCAGCGACGACAAGACCTACACCGCAAAGGTCGTCGCCAGGGATTCGCTGAGCGATCTCGCCCTGATCAAAGTCGATGGCCGCAACGATTTCAGATACGTGAGCATCTCGGATAAGCCGCCGCGCACCGGCGATTGGGTGCTCGCCGTCGGCAACTCGTTCGGACTTGGGGTCTCGGTCATGCGTGGCATTGTCTCGGCCCGCCAGCGCAATATCCCGCAGATCTCTGCCGAAGGCCTCATTCAAATCGATGCGCCGATCAACAAGGGCGACTCCGGGGGTCCCAGTTTCGACATGGACGGCAACGTCATCGGCGTCAACAGCATGATCTTCTCGCCCTCGGGCGGCTCCGTCGGTGTCGCGTTCGCGATCCCCGCCGCGACAGTCAGGCACGTGATCCCGCAATTGCGGGACAAGGGCAGCGTGACGCGCGGCTCGATCGGGGTCACGGCGCAAACCCTCACGCCCGATCTGGCGGAGGGCCTCGGCCGCAGCGACCTTCACGGCGCGATCGTCGCCGGTACGCAACGCGACAGCCCGGCCGCGAAGGCTGGGTTGACCAGGGGCGACGTGATCACCTCGATCGGCGGTCAAGCGATCCAGGATGCGGATGAGCTGGCGAAGAAGGTCCGCGACATGGCACCCGGCTCCACGGCGCGGGTCGGTCTCTTTCGCCACGGCAAGGAAAGCTACGTGAGCGTGACGATCGCCCAGCTTCAGAGCCGGGAAACCGACGCTCGCGCACCGACTCGACGATGATTGCGCGGGCCGGCGGACTCCAAACGCGTCCCTAGCGCGCGCAGGCGAGCGAAGGCGGGTCGCTCATCCGCCCGACGCGCCAACCGCACGCCACAGGCTACATGAGGTCCCGTGGCGGAGAGGGGCCCGTGCGTGCGCGGCCGGGCCGATAAGCATCGTCGCTCGCGCCGTGTCGCCCACGCGCGCGGCCACGTCCACCGGATTTTCCGCCGCGACCATCCTTGACCCGGTCGCCGATGCCGGAATCCTCTCAATCGAGAACAGTTCGGAATGGGCCGAACTGTTCGCGCGCGACAATGGCGAGCCTCGCAGCAAAAATGCGCTGCAACGTGGAGGGCTGCAACGTGGAGGCTGATCATGTTGATCCGCGCCCTTTCTGTCGAGCCGGCAAGTATCATTGCAGCCGTGGTTTGCAGCCTGATCGTCGCCGGCCTTCTCAAGGGGACGATCGGGGTCGGCATGCCGGTCGTCGCGCTGCCGCTGCTGTCGCTGTTCATCGACGTCAAATCGGCGGCCATGCTGCTGAGCATGCCGTTGATCTTCAGCAACTTGCCGCAGGCGCTGGAGGGCGGAAGGACCGGGCGGTGCCTCATGCAATTGATGCCGGTGCTTCTCGGCATGATTCCCGGCCTCTTCCTCGGCGTTCGCGTCCTGTTGGCGCTCGATGCGAACGTTGCAAAGATCATCGCGGGCCTGGTGCTCATGGGTGTCGGCGGCATCACGCTGCTCGCGCCGACGCTGCGGCTTCCGTCTCGCCTGGTTCTGCCGACCGGCATCGCATTCGGATTTTTCGGCGGGATTCTCGGCGGCATCGCGGCGATGGCGGGCCCGCTTGTGTTCATATTTCTGCTCGCAAAGGGCCTGCGCGGACAGGCGTTCACAAAGGAAGCATCGCTGTATCTCGTCGTCTCGGCCGGCTTGCTGGCCCTGCTTCTGACGGCCAGCCGCGAGTTCAGTTGGCTCGACGTTTCGGTCTCGGCGGCTGCGATGTTGCCGGTCGGGCTCGGCATGTCGGTCGGACAACACATGCGCGATAAGATTGCACCCGAGACATTCAAGAAGCTGGTGTTGATCGCGGTCATTGCGGCGGGCGCCGAGTTGCTGCGGCATGGTTTCTTCAGCGCGTAGGTCGGGCGCCGGCGGTCCCATTTTGGAGCGGCTTTTACCAATTACAAACGTTGTGCTTTCGCGCGATTCTGCGGCGCCCTTCATCGGCCGTTAGGCCTTCTCCGTGTAAAGCATGCCGCGTACCGTGCCCCGAGGTGTCGTCGTGTCCGTCCTGAAGTTTCTCAGCCAGCGTGCGGTCAATATCGCCGTGAATGGAAGCTACACGCTGCAAAAGCGCTGGTACGATCCGGAAGGAAAACTGCGGACCTTCCCGTGTCGCACGACGCGCGTGTCGCCCTTTCGGATGATCGTGGAGGCGCCGGCAGGCGGCCAGATCGGCGAAACCCTGACCGCCTATTTCAGCGCATTCGGCGAGTTCGAAGGCACGATCAGCGATACCACGCAGGGCCGCTTTCTGTTCAAGATGGAGATGCCGGAAGCGCGCCGTGTGCAGCTGGCGGAGAAGCTCGCCTGGATCGAAAAGAAGCTCGGGGATTCGACCATTCACGACGCCCGGGAAGAGGCCCGCATCATCCCGCCGCCGTCGCAATCGCGACTGGTCCTCGGCGATGGCAGCACCCATAGCTGCGTCATCATCGACATGTCGCCGTCGAGCACGGCCGTTGCCGCGCGCGTGCAACCGCCCATCGGCACGCCGCTCGCGGTCGGGTCCTGCGTCGGTCGGGTCGTGAGGGTTTTCGATACAGGATTTGCGGTGAGGTTCCTGGAAAAAAAGAACATCGACGATCTGTCCCGCTTCATGATCGTGCATCCCGGCCGGGACTTGGCCGCTCCGGCCGAGGACCAGCCGGACCATCGACTTGGCGCCGTCGGGTAGGGCGGCCTGGTGGCTGCCGCATCGCATTGACGAGGGCAGGGCGCCACGCTGTCATCGCTCTGCGCAGAACCGTAGGAGGGTCGGTCGCGGGCGGAGCGTATGATGGCGCGTCGCAATCGAATTCGGACAAACATGTTTGGTGTTTGCAAACATGTTTGGTGTTTGCAAAGCGCGCCATCGTCTCCTCGTGGTTTTGACGGCGGCCCGCGTCAATAACGGCTTATGCCGCGCATTTCGTTCGGCGCATCCGCGACTGCATGCTTGCGCTCAGCGTTGTACAACGCTTCTTGCGCCTCCCAATTGCCTCACTAGCGCCCGCTGTATGTCGCCGGCTTTCACGAAAGTGCCGGACTGCTCGCATTCACTGCCGGATCTGCGCAACGCGCAGTCGATCAAGGGCGACCGTTCGACAAGTCAATCACACAGCGCGCGGGCTTGGATTTTCCCTACGAGGAAATCTCCAGGCCCGGAGGGGAGGACTCATGGCGACGACCGGACTCAATCCAGGCGATCTCTATTTCGAGAACATGTTCAACGACGCCACTCGCATCCTCGAGGGCGGGCTATGGCACAACAACGTTCCGGTGGGCAATCAAGGGAATGGTACCGACGGCAGATACATCGCCGATCTGCAGGTGGTTCAGACCGGCTTGGCCGCCGATGTTGCTGCCGGCGATTTCACCGGCGACCAGCTCACCCATGTCAACACGGTGCTCGCGGACATCACGAAAGCCATTGCGTCGGTGCCAGGCGCTGTCAATAACAATGCCGGTGCCGAAGCTGCTTTGCGTGCGGCGCACCTGGACATCATCAACACCATCGAGCACGATTCGATTCTGCAGACGCTCAGCATCAAGGACGATAATCCGGGCTTCAACTTCGCTCCTCCGGCCTTGGCCACACCGCTGAACGCCAGCACGCCGCACGCGACGTTCGCCGAGCTGGGTGCCATATTCGACGATGCCCAGTCCAAGTCTTTAGGCGGCATCAACGCAGATAATCTGCCGGCGATTCAAGCCGACCTGAAGGCCGTGCATGACGGGCTTGAGGCGCTGATCAAGCATGATCCGCAACTGTTCGGCGGGATCACCGGAATCCACGCTTCCACGATCGTCGACCAGATCCAGCTGCAGCTGACCAACTTCGATCACCAATACGGGCTCAATCCCGACGCAGCAAAATCGACCAACGATAATTTCCTCGACATCACCGATATCGTCGCCGGCGATCCCAACCTTGCCAACATGGCGTCCGCCAACGGCGTCACCGGGTGGACGCCGGCCCCGGACACCGACGTCGTACCGGTGCCGTATCAGGACAACGCCGATCAAACCAACTTCTGGGCGGATTTCATCGCGTCCAGCAACACCCTCGGAGCGAAGGCCGAGCAACTCGTCGCCACCGGCAATTCACACAACATCAATGCCTTCATCCACACGCTTCAAGGCTGGGAGCAGAACGTCGCGAACTTCGATGCGGCCCAGGGCGGCATCTTCGAGGCGCGGTTCGACAACGAGCTGCTCGGGAAGAACTCCACGATAGGGGCCGACGTGTCGGCCATGATCAAGGGGCTGCAAACGCACAACGCAGCGCTCGTCACGGCGGCGGCGGAAGCGTTTCATGCCAACGCCGCTGATGTCAGCGGGAACAATGTCCCGCTCAACGGAGGCACCTACAATGCCGACGGGCAGACCGTGGCCGACGCGCTCAGCACTGCAACAGGTCCACTGCCGCCCGCCCCGGTCGCGCTCCTGACGCCGGCTTCTCCGGCGACCACGGATGTTGCGTCCGGCCATTCCGGGGCCGCCGGCGGTCACGGCCACTCGGGAGAGGCGATCACGGCAACGGCTGCCCCCTTCGAACATGGCCATGTTGTTCATGATCACTGGGGCTTCGGTTAGCGCGTAGGTTGGTCGAGCGGAAGCGAGACCCAACACCGGCATCCCCGCATCGTCGTTGGGTCTCGCACCCGCCTTCGCTCGCTGTGCGAGCTACGGGCGGGTTTGAGTCCGCCGAAGCGCGTGAGCGCGTAGGCGGAACGGCTCGACCCGACCTACGGGCCGTCAGCTGCCCGCCGGATTGCCGACGACCTGGCGGATGACCTGCCGGATCTGATCGTTCGACAGAAACAGATCGTGGTTGACGACGCCCCATCCCTCGTCCGAGGCGTCGATCACATGCAGTCCGAACAGCTTGAGCTTCGCCTTCTCGGCGGCGCCCACGCGGGTCATTCCGCCGGACATCCATCCCGACAGTGCCAAGGCACGGTCGTTCGTCGCCGTGATCACCGTGATCTTGCGCGCCAGCGGACCGACGTGCTCGATCGAGCCGGTGAACACGTCCATGTCGATGTCCGGCGCAGCGAACACCAGGGCGCCGATCCGGTCGGCCGCCAGTTGACCCCGCTCCGCGTAAAGCTGGCGCAGCGCCTCCATGGTCAGCATCGCGCCGACGCTGTGCGCCACGATATGGATACGGCCGGTGGTCGGGCTCGCCAGTAATGTGTCGAGCACCGTGTGCAGGGCATCGCGCGACCACATCGCGCTATCGCGGTCATAGCCGTAGTCGAACAGCTTCGCTCGCGACGGCCAGGAGAACGCCAGCGTCTCGCCACGAAACCGGATGCCGTCCGAGAGGCGCGCCGCATCGAGCGCCGCGGTCTCGAAGGTCTGGTTGAAACCATGGACGTAGATCAGCACGTCGCGCCCGCTGGCCGCCTGACCGAGCGCGGCTACGGACTGCAGCAGGTCGACGCGATCGAGACGCCAGTCGGACAGGCCGACCGCGGCGAGCGAGAACCGGCCATCGTCGGGCGGGGTGAGCTGTGCGCGCGCGACGGTCATGGCCCAGCGCTCGGTGCCGAACCACGGACTCCCGCGCGCGCCCTTCACCGCCTTGCGCGTGGTCGCAACCAGCAGCGATCGGTTGGCCGCAATCTCCGACGCGCCGCCGCCGGCGCCGTTCATCGACGCCATGCTCTCACATCCGCCGAGCGCGAGCGCCGGCACGACAACGGACGTGACGACAGACATGGCCGATGTCAGGCCACGCAGCACGGCGCGGCGCGAGGTCGCGCCGACGAAGACTCTCACGGGACCCAAAGCTTTCCCTCCGCGCCCAGCCGACGCTTGCCTGATGCCCGAACGCGGCAACAAGGCGGCAGATTGCGGTTCCATTCAGGGTTCCAACACCGCATGCGGCCGCGGCGGTGGCGCGGCCGACCTCAATCGGAACCAGAAGGGGCAGCATTCGATTGTGAGGAGCTTTGACTCTGGCGACGCGCAGATGCAGACTAATGCATGATTGGGGCCTTGCTCCTGATTGTAATATTATACCCCGCGCTCAACGAACGTCACCAACGCGGGGAAAGATCTGTCTTTTGATTGGGTACCCATCCGCTTGTTGCCAAGCGAAAGGATGGCTGGGCATCAGATTACGTCGCGCCCGCCCGTGCTCGACATCGGGCGGCGGCTGAAGCCAAAAAATTCGCGCCAATGGCTACTGTGCAATGAAAGCGATCTTTGGGATCGGGTCTCATAGGGCACAATGTCAAAATTTGCGCCGCTGAAACCCAATAGGACACAGAGAAACATGCGAACTTTTTCACAAAAGCAGAATCAAGCTCAAAAGCCAGGATCCTACAGCCTGGCGAATTCACGCATGCCGCTGTCCGGGTCGGCTCGTCTCGATCACCCTGTCCTCCAATCACAGTGGGCACTTGGCAATCAAGCCACGCTACGGCCGTTACAAACCCTTGGTGAAGAACCCAGTAAATTGGCCGTCGCCGCGTCTACTCGCTTCGGACACGATTTCAGTCGGATCGCCATATATCCTCCAGGAGGAGCACCGATCCAGCCGAAATTGGCGATCAACCGGCCAAGGGACGAGTATGAGCACGAGGCCGATCGAATTGCCGAACAAGTCATGCGGATGCCAGAACCAAAGGTCCAGCAGGCTTGCGCCTGTGGCGGAGGGTGCGCCAAGGGTGAAAGGGAGCAGCAGGGCCAGGCACATGAGCGCTTACAGACAAAGCGGGTGCATTCCGGCGACTCGGGACAGACTGCGGCACCGCCTATCGTCCACGAGGTATTAGCGCGAGCCGGCCAACCCCTCGATCCAGCAACCCGAAACTTTGTAGAGCCACGCTTCGGCACCGATTTCAGGCACGTGCGCGTACACACCGGTCCGGATGCTGCGGAATCCGCCGGACAGATCGGAGCCCGAGCCTATACGGTTGGCCGCCATATTGTGTTCGGATCTGGCGAATACGCGCCCGCAACGAACGCGGGTCGCGAGCTGCTGACGCATGAACTCGCTCACGTCCTGCAGCAAGACTTCGGCCGCACAGCGGGCGCCGTTCAACGGCGAGAGGTGGATGACCGTTCCTGCGCCGGCCTTCCCGACATCGAATCCGACGTGAACGCCGAAGTGAACACTCAAATTGCAAATGCCCGAGCTGACATCGCAGCCCTTTCCCCTCCAGGTTCGCCAATCGATATTAAGGCCCTTGCGAAGAACGTGTATGATCGGCTTGGACATGGTATAGTTTCGCCGATTGAGGACTTTGTCGAGCACCTACCGCCCTCTAAAAGAAAGACCCCGCCCGGTAATCTGGCAGGCACGAAATACAGCGGCACTTTCCTTTCTGCGCCTGGTGCCGTGGCCTCCGCGGCGAATGTACACGGCGTGTGTATCGGGGCCGATAAGCTCGGTCACTTTTTTGATCTCGGGTGGCGCTATTGGGCGGCGTCCCTGACGCCGGGAGTCACGGCGGCGCGGATTGAAAGTCTCGGCAGTGGTTCAGAAATGACTTTGGCGGGACTAGGGCTAACGGGTGTCTATTCCAA
>Ga0126371_10004178_pt1 | contig 12705 bp, 7 predicted proteins | sample PanSoiMetaPlot_4_FD_110145 | JGI IMG/M metagenome (GOLD analysis project Ga0126371, IMG submission 110145) | Tropical forest soil microbial communities from Panama - MetaG Plot_4 | ecosystem: Environmental > Terrestrial > Soil > Tropical forest > Bulk soil | place: Panama | collected 2016-02-17
AACGAGATTCGCTCTCGGTTCGCGATCTTTTCGCCAATCTCCCGCAGTTCGCTCGGCAGCAGGCCTATTTCCATAGCTTCTATTAACAAGGATCTTTGACCTTGTCTCCCAAGCCTCGATTATACAGGCAAATCTCATCGCGGACCAAACGAGGCACGACGTCACGGCGAAACGAACTATCGTGCACTTGCCCTTGCCCGTGCGGAACAGAACCAGTGTATGATCGCTCTGTCCCGCCAGTACCTGTTCTACAGACCGGGCCAGTGAATGGCCTGGGCCAATGCCTGCCAGCATATGGCCGCGCCGGCGCAGGTTATGACCAGGGCGCTTAGAACGGGAACGATTCGGGATGCGAAAGCCAAGCCGCCCATCGACCGTGACTTCATCAATCGTCCAGCGTAGACGAAGAGCAGCCCAACCGCAGTAAGCGCAGAGGCCAGCCCAACGCTGAATGCGACTACTAGCACCAGGCCGTACCCAACTCGGTGGAGCGAGATGGAGGCCAGGAGCACTACGAGGGCTGATGGACACGGTAGCAATCCGCCCGAGATGCCCAGCGCAACCAGACTTCTCCATGTTATCCGGGATCCATCGGACCCAGGCGGCAGATGCGAATGACTGGATCCACCGTGGGAGTGCTCGCGGAAAAGATTGTTGTGACGGCCGTCATGGTCATGGTCGTGATCATGATGATGGTCGTGGTCACCCTGGTGGTGCATATGATTGTGGTCATGTTTTAGATGGTAATCGGCGTGATCATGGGTATAGTGGGTATGGTTATGAGCCGTCGCGCTGTGAGGGTCATGGTCATGGTCATGGTCATGGCCGTGGTCGTGGTCGTGATGATGATCGCCCGGCGTATGAGCATGACTGATCGCCTGTTGATGATGCGGGTGAAGTTGATGCTGCTGGCTACCTCCCATCGCAGCGCGGAACCGCTTGAAAAACAGGCTTGCGCCGATTCCCACCACAATAACGCCAGAGATCAAGCTCAGCAGCGGGTACAACTGCTCCGGCAATATATATTGCGATGCAAGCAACGTAACCAGCCCCAGCGCGAACACGCCCGCAGTATGGGTAATGGTTACCGTAAGACCGAGGAACGCCGCGTGCCGAGCTGTGCCGCGAGACCCGACGAGGTAAGCTCCCACGACGGTCTTCCCATGGCCGGGCGACATCGCATGCAGGCTTCCGAGCCCTGCCGCAAGGAGCAAGCCGAGCAGCACGATTCCGGGAGTAATCTCAGGTACCGCGATCAATTCGGCGAGCCGATCGCGCGAGCCTGTACATTCCCGCCCGTCACGAGTCATCAGAGGCCTGGTTCCAGCAGGCGAGGCACCCGGCGTGAACGATAGCTGAGCCGTCCTCTCGTCTAGAGGGGCGCTGATCGCGTCTTGAGGATACGCTTTAAGCTCATCTGTTATCGCATTCCCGTAGGCCGAGCTGTCGAAGACTGTAATCCCCACGTCCGGCTTGATGACAATCTCGTGCCATCCGATTCTGCTAACATGGTTGTTGTCTTCGAACACCAAGCGGTGGTATGCCGGCGCGAGATCAAGATTAGGCAGCGCGGCCCCGTAGTCGCATTCAATCCTGAGGGTATTGAGGCCGCCCGCGCCTGGCAGCAGCAGTATGTTCATCCGCTCTTTGGTCAATTCAAGCAGCGAATCGTCGATGGTCAAAACCAGTCCCTGCCTATACTCATCCGAAGCTCGTACCAGGAATAAATCGAGTTCCGCCTGAGTCGGATTGTTTGGGTTTACCACTCCGGCCGATCCGAGCTGCTGAATGGTGGAGATCTCAGCCATATCGACGACGAACCGCAGCTTAACATGTTGGCGCCCGACCTCGACCCGGCTGAAGTGATTGATCGTAAAATTGCCGAGCGGATGCGCACCCGCGCCACTGGCCGCTATCAGCAGGACCACGATTGGCAGGCCGGCCGAGGCGAGCGCCGATCTCATTGTGAGCTTGGGACCTGTCAGCATGCTGAACCTCCCTTCTTGCTATAAGGACTCGAGCGCTTTGGCGGCAACGGGCGCCTGCAGCGGATCGAACCTTGGATTGATCTGCAGCGCTCGCTGCAGGTATTCCTTGGCGGCCGAGGCGTTGCCCGCGGCTCGAGCGATCATTCCAGCGTGAAACAAGATTCGCGCGTCCTTAGTACCTAGTTTCAGAGCGTCTTTGATTGCCAATTGCGCTTCATCGAGCTTGCCTGCCTTCAGAGCTGTCCACGCCAGGGTGTCGGCTCCATAAATATCCTGGCGCGCTTCAAACTCGCGACTGGCGTTCTGGTACGCTTCGTTGGTGTTGATGTCGTGATCGGCGAAGAACGTCGCTAGTTGCCGGTTATAGATGACTCCGTTGATCTTAGATAGGTGCCCAATCTGTTCGACCAGGCTGTACTGCTGAGCCGCGTCGGCCTCACGGCCGGCGATCCTATAAAGATCCCCCAGAGCGGCGACGAAGGAAGGGTCCGGCACGATTTGAACGGCCCGCTCATATTGAGCGATCCCGCCGGCAAGGTCGCCGCGCGCGGCGCGAACGCGTCCCAGCCCGGCCACTGCTCTGAAATAGTCGGGAAAGGTGGTGAGGGCCCGGTTATAGTAGTCCTCCGCTGCTTCATACTGGCCGGCGGAGAACGCGACCTCGCCCAGTTGCCAGTAACACCAGGCTATAGTCTCCCGAGAGGGACCGGTTTGCGCGAGCGCCGCGTTGAGCGCGCGAGTGAGGCGGCGCTGGGCCTGGTCGATGTCTCCGTGAAGCGCGGCATATCGCGCCAGCCGCTGGTCTACTGCAACGCTGGTCAGTCCTTGAAAGCCTGCATTCAGCCGCTCCATTTGGCTGAAGGCGGCCGCAGCGCCCTGATAGTCGCCAAGCTCGAGCAGGGAGTCACCCAGCGTGTGAAACGGGTAGCTTTTGCCGGGATCAAGGTCAGCCAGGCGCTTCGCGTGGTCACGTGCAGCGGTGAAGTCATGCTCGGCGTACTCGACCTGTGCCAGGACGGTCAGGCCGTCGGTATTGTGTTCGGGAGGCAGCACTGCCAGCGAGGCATTGGCAGCCTTCGAAGCCAGCTCCAGGTATGTCAGGCTGCCGGTCTCTCGCAGGCGCTGCAGATAGTATCCGCCCAGCTTGTTGTATGCGATGTGGTCCTCGGGATCCAACTTGACCCGGTTCTCGAGGAAGCGAATCGCGGATGCCACAGCAGCCGAGTCCGACGGCATTGCAACGGCAGACGCCATCCCAACCCTATCTCGCCCTCCGATCTCCGGCCGACGACTCGAATTGCAAGCGCCGAAAGCAAGCGCCACCACTAGTACGATCCAGCGAACGGCAGAATAGCGTCTGTACATCTTCTTCTTCATTCTGAATTCCTCCGATGCAGTACGAAGCCGGTCTTGCGATCTCGAGTGATTGTCTGAGGTCGGGAAGATGGAGGAATGTCCGGCTCTCCCCGACCCTTCGACCTAATTGCGAGTGCCGTCGTCCACTCCCTCGGCCAGCGGCTGGTGAGGAGGTGCAAAGAACGGGAAGGCCGAACCGAATGCCACATCGTTACCATCTACATGGTCTCCAGTGGTTATCGCCTGGTTCGTGACGAAGAAAATGAGCGTATCCACGACGTCGTCCCCGGGGCGGCGTCCATTCGGAAAGCCGGTGAAGCCGGGCATTGTTACTTTTTCGCCGACTCCAAGAGTGGAGTTCTTGATTGAGGTGTCCAGGCGCAGGTAATCGCCTTTAGTGACCGCGATCCCTGCAAGTGTGTTGATGTTTGCCATGCTCGTGCCCAGCGATGTCAGAGTCGCCACGATATCGTTGGCAAACTTGCCCGCCGCATCCTGAGCCGGTGTCGAGGCATTGTACTCATTCTTTCGAGGGAACGGGATCAGCACAGTGTTAACTGCCGGGGTTGCCATCCGGTCAAACTGGACGAATTTGCCTGCCCCGAAAGTTGTTCCGTCTCCAGGAAGTACAGTCTTCTTCTGGAGAAAAGTCACGCCGTTAATTCCGATGACGTTGCCGGCAGTGCCTTTGAGCAAAGATGCCGGAACACTGAGCGCGATCATGTGAATGCTGTAGCCGGCGAAGCTATCGCGGCCGCGATTGAGTTGAGTAGGATCGGGGCTGCCCGATGTGACCGAGGCGACGAACCGGTTGAACCCGACTATGTCGAAAAAGAACGGGTCGTCGGTCAGGCCAGCGAAGAACTCGACGCCGGTCGCCTGGTCGGTCGTTATTACAAATGGCGGCGCGGTCGGGCTCAGGTTCGGAACGGTCGTCGGAGCTGTAAATGTCTGGCCGCTCGAGAACTTGATCGTCGCGGTCTGCGGCTGCGTCCGCGAGGTTTGGGGTGAGAAGGTCACATCAATGAACTTATCCGGAGCAGCGTCTCCGGTGTTTTCTATTTGGAATTCGAAAAGCACTTCCGGGGAGAAGAAACCGTGATTGACTGCCTCGGAGGGGACTATGAATCCTTCGACGTCCATAGCGAGAATGACCTTGGTGTTGTCGTTAGGATCCATGAAGGCGTATACATCGGCGATGTCTCCGCCGGGGAAGCCTGCGACCAGAGTCGCCTCGGCGTGATCGGCCGCGTCGGTTCTCAGAACCGGAGCCAAAAGCATCAGCGTCGACACCGCCAGTGCGAGCGCGACTGTCATCAACTTCGTCTTAAATCGACACATTCCTACCTCCTTTGTTTCTCTCATGCTTTATTGCATGCTACTCGCGAATTAGATTGGAACCGGCTGGGGTTGAGGACCAGCCGCCTTTTAAGCGTCCAGGACGGCGAGTTCGGAGTTTGAGCCTCCGGTTGCTTCCCTGATGCCGTCGCGTCTCGGAATTCAACCTTCAGTTGCGCTCGGAAGACCCGACGCCTAAGTTGTTGTTTTTAGAGACAATCTGTGGACTTTTGCCCAGATGGCCCCGCTGTTCACCAGCGCGATTTGCTCTGCACTTCTTAAATACGGGCGGCGCTGGGAATCGGATTTCAATGCGGCGGGTTTTTTGATCCGACTCTTAAGGGTTCATGACCAATTGGGTTTGAGTGACAATCGCCAGCAACCGGCCGTCGCTCGAGGATATCCGGGTCTGCCAAACCATTGTTCGTTTGCCCCGATGAATCGGGGTGCACTCGGCAACAACGGTCGTACCTGCCGGAGCGGGCCCCACAAAGTTTGTCTTGCTCTCGATAGTCGTCGTTGACGATCCTTCGCGGAGGTTCAGAATTGTAGCGATGGCACCAAGCGTATCGGCGAGCGCCATCATAGCGCCACCGTGCAGCACCGCTGGACGAGTGCACAGTTCGGGGCGCACGGGCATTTCGGCGACGACTTTGCCTGGTGTCGCATCAACTATCTTGATTCCCAGCAACTCCGCGAAGGGAAGGGGATTAGACAGGACTTCCTCCGCCATCGGCATTTCAATGTCCTCCTAAGCTCATCAATGCCTCTTGGGCTCCACGCAATGTACATCTCGGCTCCGCATTCATCCGGTCATATTAGCCGAGAATCATTGTTTGAGGTAGCCCGGCAGTTTCGTCGGAGATTGGGCGAAGCGGACCGCTAGTTTGGTTTACCACCGAACCGGAACTCATAGCGACGTTCCGGCATTCCTTCATGATACTGACCGGACGCGCATATTGTGTCAGGCGCCTCGATCGCTCATCCGGGAACAGAACCCCTGCCGAAGAAACGTTTTCCGAGCCTCCGACATATGGAATTGAAGACGCCAAGATCTGGTGGAGGTGCGGGGAACGCACCCATTTTCACAGGCTGCAAATGTCCCCGACATAGCAATATTTCGAAGAGCGACGTATGACAGGAGGAGTCTTTATGAAGATCACAGCGCGCCAAGGCGTGACGACACTGATGGCATTCATCCTTGCGTTTGCGATGATCCCCGCTGTACCCACGAGGGCAAAGGAGAGACCAGCGCCTGCCGCATCTACATCGTTTGCACTGCCATCTGGCAGAGCAGGAGCCGGCTACACTTACCAGTTCAATTCAGAGGGAGGGCTCGCCCCGCTGACCTGGAAGGTGGCACAGGGTCAACTTCCTCCAGGCCTTGCATTGGAGCCGACCGGAAGGCTCACCGGAGTGCCGGAGCTGTCTAAGCTGGAACCTTATAGCTTCACGATCGAGGTCTCGGATTCGTCCGATCCGCCACAACGATTTCAGCAGAGTTTCGCGTTGACAATCCAGGCGGCCGCACTCAGGATACTGCCTGCGTCTTTGAAGATTGTCACCTCAAAAGGATCTGACGGCTCAACACCTTCGCTGAAGCAGAATGTCGCGGACAACCCTGCCGATCCCCCAAAGAAGGATGGTGCCGCTCCTGCCGGTACTTCCTCTAAGATTCACCCGGTCATCAATGGCGTGGTAAGCCTGTCTTCCATGAGAGCATTGAAGGACAGCGACTATACCGGACCTCGGCCCTTAACAAATAGCAGCTATCGACAATGGCTTGCCGACAAGCCAAAGAAGACCGCGGCCCAGAAGAAGCACCTTTTCTTGCTGGAGAACCGCATCGCAAATCTGGGTGTGCATCTTCAAGATCCGAACGACAGCAACAAACTCATTGCGACCGGTTTCACCGACAGCGACGGGGAATATGCCATCGCTGTTCCGAAGGACGGTATCGACCCGAAGGAGTACGTGATCTCGACCGAGGGCGATGATTTCACCACGAGAAGGACCGTCTTCATAGGCAGCGACGCCCAAACCTTTACCGTGAATCTGGATCTGGAAGACAGGCCGATCGGGCTGCTCCATCGTGCCATTGTCGGATTCGAGCAATCCGGGGCCAGTTCTCTCGACAGCAAGCAGAAGTTCTTCTTTGACCTCTTCTTGAGTACGCCGGTACCGTTTCGCGGACGGATCAATCCTGATTTCGGCGAGCGCTTCCGTCTCTGGGGTGACGCGCGCATTACCAGCGTACCTCAAAGAATAACCACCGGAGTCGGTGACCTTGCCATGAACCTCGCCTCGGCAGCAGGTAATGTTCCGGTGAATCAGATTGCCCAGGCGTTCGAGTTCGTGGCCGGGACCGAATTTCGATTGACTGGCAACACCGACCTGTTGCCTAGTTTTGATCGCGACACCAGGAACAAGTACTCGCTGTCGGTGATAGCGGGGTTCGGTGCAACAACTCCAGTAAATCCGCGGGATGCAGCGGAAGTCTTCAAGATTGAGGCTGGCGCGCCTGGTCTTCCGGTTGTTCCCCCTGGGACACAGTACATAGCATTCGTTCCGGCCGACCGGGATCGGTTTTACCGGCAATACTTCGCCGGGTTCCGGATTCAGGCGTACTACTTCAACAGATTCGCGGTACCAAGGCAGCGCTTCCCCGGCATGCTCGATATTACATACGGAATAAATGAGTACGTCACGGGGGGGCGGGCTCGTGGCGGGGTCTTCAGGCTGGACGGATTCTTCCCGTTGCCATTCGACGGGTTGAAATTCATCAACCTGTTCGGGACGGCTTATTTGCGGCCAGTTCGCTCAAAGATCACCACGCCGCTCGTCTTGGAGCCCGCCCCCGGCACCACCGTCCCCGGGCCTAATGTTTTCGTTGCGCTCGCCCCACAGGTCAATCGCGACTACTATCGGATCGGCGCCGGAATCGACTTTATTTCATTCGTCCAGGCGTTGAAGAACAAAGGCAATAATAAGTAAACCGTTTCTCGACCTTTTAGGGGTTCGACTGCCTCTCGACTTGTTTCGGAGAGGCAGTTTTTCTTTGAGCGTTAACCAGCACTTCCGGCGTGGCGATCACAGCAATGGCAACAATGATCGTGGTGCGGTATCGGGCAGGTCGGTTTCACGGTGTGGTAGATCCTTGCCTCTTCTGCTGAGTCAGAGGGAAGGGATTGTCTGGCACGTCCTGACAATCACGCCCGCGCGGCAGTTGAGCGTCAAGGAGGCTCAAGAAGCGCGGGAAGGGGTCCTCACGCAAGCCTGTCAGCAATTGGTAGGTCATGGCGAGCGTGGGTGCCGCAGCCTGAACGATTTGATCCCAACCATACCCCAGTTGATAGTGAAGCCAGTTGAGGAAAAGCACCCCACAGCCGTTGGCAACAGGATTAGTGTCAGTCGGATAATTCCGGTTAACGACATCGACACGGTCGTGATCGAGCCAGGCTGGTGCAACGGAATGATGGTCCAGGGCTCCAGGGTGAAGCTCCACCGCGAGCACCCGCGAGAGTGCTTCTCCATTGGCCGCTGCGCAATTCCAACCCTTGTGCTGTAGCGCTTCAAACACTTCGGTCACCTCAGCTGCCACAAGTGCCACGGTGTAGTCGGCCGGGTCGCCAACCCCGTTTCCGGCATCGCAGATCAAGTCCGTGGACTGGCAGGTGTCGTGATAAGCGAGCTCGAGACCGCCCTCAGAAACGGATGCCACTACAACGTTGAAATGAGGAGGGGCCACTTTGAACCAGGATGACAATGTCTTATAGTCTTGTTCACACTTTTCTAGAACACATTGTGCGCTGGCAAGCCCTACTGGTCCCAAGCTTGATTCGTATGCAACCGTAAAATGGGACGTCTTCCCAAGAAGCTTCGTCGGCCCTACGCCGTCTCCCGCAAAGCGGCGGTACAGAAGGTGAACTTCATGCCTTTCAACTGGAGGCCAGTGCGGACCCGCCCTGGCCATCAGGCGGCCGTACAACTCGGGTAGGCTATGCTTTTTCGTGAACACTCTTCTAGCGTGGCGTTCGAACATCAGGATTCTCCTAAGCGATTAGGCTTCCTGTTCAGCAATCTCACGGGCGCTTTATATAGCTAGCTACCATTTCAATAGCCCGGCAAACGGGCAGCCCTTAGAATCCCGCGTGCTAACGGACGTCAATGACCGATTATCGGAGTGCAAGGCACCTTATCCGAGTAAGAGCGTGACGTTGGCTCCAAATCGTAGATATCGACCTTGTCGAATCCGTTTTCCTTGTTGAATGCATTGCCGTATTCCAAGAAATCACTAGCAGTTGGAGCAGGATCGGCGCCAATTGGATGCAAGTTAACCAAAGCAACTTTGTAGCAGTAATTGCGGTCAAATTTTACGAGAGTCTGGCCGATAGGGGGCTCGGGGCAGGGAAACGGTGGGGTGTCCTTGTCCGTCCGACACCAGCCTCGGGTCGTCAAATAGGCTTCTTCGCCTTCAAATAGCATGATGTTAGCCCCGATTACACGTGCTACACGTCCAATAGTTCTGCGATCCCCCCCTTGCGCCGAAGGGTCATTTTGGCTGCCGCCGTACATTGCCGCATAGGGCGGCGCGGAGGATTTGACTGCCCGTCTAATCGTTACCCTGTCGAAAGACTGCGTCGTCCTCGCGGCAGTGTAAAATTGACCTCGGTGTATGTAGACCTTGGCGCTAAAACAGCCCTCCGGGAAGGGGTCTGGTTGGCCCGGGTAGAAATTATCACAGCCAAAGTCGACCGCCCATCTGTAATCCCGCGGGTCGTCCGAGCCGGCCATCGAGCTATCAATGTACTCTTGAAATGCTTCCCGCTCCAGACTGTCCCCGTCGAAGGGATGAGTGAGAAACTTGGAAACCTCCATAGCTGCCCGAGATCCTTCTCTAAAAATCTCCAAGGAAAACTCATGATGCCTAAGGTTTGAAAAGGTCTTGCGAGATACGATCCCGGTATCTCTCGATATTTCTTCCACGAAAATGCGAAACTCGTGTGAGGGCGCCCTCAGGGCGTCAACTTTGCAATAACTCTCGCGCGGGGCATTCTTAGCCGGCGGAGGCCAATGGAGAAAATGCAGGACCTCGAGGCCTGTAATCAACACACGGATGTCCGGGTCTTTTTGAAACCGCGAATTGCTATTCTTCTCGTGCTCCTGATTTGCCGACTCCTTCAAGCTGCTAGTCTGTTCGTTCTCAGGTGGCGAATTGCGAGGCTTGCTGGACATTATTTGTCTCCTTCGGAGCGTGGATTCCACTGTGTCCCTCCGACCGCCGTAAACGCGGCCCAGTATTTGGGACTTTGAAAAGAGGCGCTTGGGTTGTGCAGCAAATCAAGTTCGGCTTGTCTTAGTGCAGCGGCAGTCGACAAACCGCCCATTTTTCGCAGCCGGTGGAAGTCAGTCATTAGCAGCGTCGTCGAAGCCGACTCGACGGGCCAAAGGCTCGCCACCACTACCGGAACCCGGGCTACGATGAACGGTCTCGCCATCCCGACGGCGCCTTCGCCGCGATAGCACTGCTCAATAGCAGTCTGACACGCTGACAGAACCACGAGTTGAGTCCGCGCCAGCTTCATCCTGTATATTTCGTGAGCCTGCAACGTTGACGAGGCGACCCGGGTCTCCGCCGGTGCTCCGGGGTCTCTTGCAAGAAGCAGTCTCGAGTTTAGGGGTGACATTGGATCAGTGATGCAGTGCGTGGCGAATTCGATCACATCGGCGCCCGGCATCTGGGAGATTACACTTTCTTTTCGGCAGGACCGACCGATCAAAGGGGTGTTCCCCGGATAATATCTCGGTATATTCTGTGCTTCGTCCTTTGCGTAATACAGAGGAGACAATTTGGGGAACGCGTCGGGGTCGAAGCTAGGGGCCGCGACCATCAACAGCTTCTCGTCAATCCTGCGCGTCTTTGAGGCGGCCACGTTGGAGCATGCTACATATATGTTAGCGCTGGGCGAGTACGTGATCGCATGGTCCTCGAGAAGGTACGAACCCGAGGAGCTTGAGCGCAGCGCCTGAAATGGCAAATAGCTCAAGGATTTATCAGGCACGATGCACAGTTCGGTATGGCTAGCAAGACGCGGTTCGATCGGGCGTATCAAGATTCCGTACAACTCACTGCCCAGAGCGTCGCACTCTGCTTTCGAGTCCTCTGCAGATGACGCAACTGCATTCAAGAATCGCCTTAACTTGTCGTTCAGTGAAGCCTCGGATATATCCGAGGTCTTGCTCCAAATCCCCGCTTTTGAGACGACCCAGATGATCAGCTTGTCTCTAAGGACGGAGTATTCGAGTATCTGCGACTCATCTGGTATTTCATTTCGAAAGTCTTTTACCAGACGAGGACGTCTTGTTGTCCGGAGAAGCAGCTCAGGCCCTCCTGGAGTATCCTGCAATTGCCCAAGGCTTTCGATCATGTCGCGAAATGATCGGGCGCGGCTATCCTCGGCGAGGTTGAGGGCAGCCTCATTGCCCTCCTTTGAGTACTTGAAGTCGATTGCAACGTCGTAAATATCCTGTGAGGCGTTAAAAAACGTGTCGCGGTTGCTTTCCTCTTTTATTTGGCGTCGCATGTCCTCAAACAGGGACATCGCCTCGGTCAGTTCGGCGCTAGCCTTCGTATCGTCTTGCCTGGCGATAAACGCAAAGAACCTTCCCTTATGCGCCTCTAACTCATAGGCAGGTTGATCTATTTCCTTGTAGAGTTTGATCGCGAGGTCGAAATTCGAAATTGCGTCGGTGAACTCTCCGGCAGAGAGTGCAATCTGGCCGCGGGCCAGATCGGAATAAGCCATCATGTTCTCGCCGGTAGCTCTATCCGGGAAATTCTTCCCGATATTGAATCCAGTTTGCGCGTTCTTTTGAGCTTCAGCGAAGTTCTTGAGCTTAGCCATGCCTAGCGCCACATTTACGTGCGATCGAGAGGCGAGCATGGGCTGGGAGTTCATACCAAGGGCTATCCGAAGGGCCTCAGCGTCATAGTCCAGCGCTATATCGGTCAGGCCAAGGGAGTCGCAAGTCGGAGCGATTCCGGCGTAAATCCCCCACTTCGTTCGTGGCTGAATGCCAGGCCCTCGCGCTTCGTTCAGCGCCCGTTCAAAGAAGGCGAGAGACTCCGGGTCTTTGCCAACAAACTGGAGCTCAATTCCTAGTTGTGAAAAGGCTCTGGTCAAACAGTTGTGGTCACCGTAGTGTATTAGTATCGCAACTGCCTGATTGCTGTAATCGATCGCTTTTGAGTATTCACGCTGACCAAGGCAACCGTCCGCCAGCCCTATCAGACACTGGGCCGCCAACCACTTGTAGCCCCGAGCCTTCACGGCCGGCTCCAGTTTTTCAAGCATTCGCAAGCCTTCGGTGACCCTGGGTGTCTGCCTGATATAGCAATGGGTGATTCGATACTCGGCTAGTGTAGCCTCGCATTGGTCGCCAATCTTTCGAAAGCTCTCCGCCGCCGCGTCGTATAGGCCAGAGGCTTCCTCAAACCTGTTTTGGTCAATGAAAAGGCGATCTGCGCGCTCCACCAGGTCCCGGCATTTGCAGCGGACCGCCTCGTCGCCGGCAGTGGCCCGTTGATGCCAACGTGTCATATCGTATTCGAAGAGATCACCTGACTTCTCGCGCACCACGTCGCCTGCGTAGAGTAATGCTCTGATGTCTATCGTCGCTTCCGCGTCCTTGCCCTCACATTTCGCCTTCGAATACCGGTCAATGAGGGCGTTCTCAACTGTGCCACCATTTACATCGCGGTACTGAACGAGGAGCTGCCACGCCCCCTCACGGTCTTTCCTCTTAAGTGCCTCAAGGTAATCCATTAAGAGTTGCTCCGCGGTTGGCGATGAGTTACCGGTCTGCGGCTCGAGAGGTTCCATCCTCTGCCTGGCCTCGCTTGCCCAGCCCGAATCTCTGTCTCGTCCCAGGTACTTGAGCCAGTCCTCTAGGGCCCTCTCTGGTAAGTCCATCAGTTCGTGGCAAAGGGCCTGATTAAAACGACTCTCGTCAAGTGTGTCAT
>Ga0126371_10004179_pt1 | contig 12705 bp, 11 predicted proteins | sample PanSoiMetaPlot_4_FD_110145 | JGI IMG/M metagenome (GOLD analysis project Ga0126371, IMG submission 110145) | Tropical forest soil microbial communities from Panama - MetaG Plot_4 | ecosystem: Environmental > Terrestrial > Soil > Tropical forest > Bulk soil | place: Panama | collected 2016-02-17
ACAGTGGCTGGCTGGCACGCGTGCGAGCATCTCGGCCCGGTACGCGAGGGTGACACGCTCCGCAGCACAATCACGGTCGAGCGGGTCGACCTGCTCCCGGATGCGGGTGGCCTCGTTCACCTGCGATCGCAAGTGCGAGCAGATGCGGCGCAGCCGCGGGCAGTTCTCGACTGGCGCTATGTCGTGGTCCTCGCATGACAACACCTCCCGAGAGCGTCGTGGCCTTTGCCGACCGCCTCTGCGCCGAGCTAACTCGCGTCTCGACCCGGCTGGACGCCGCCTACCTGCATGGATCCGCCGCCCTAGGCGGCTGGGTCCCGGCCTTCAGCGACGTTGACCTGCTCCTGATAACCAGCGACGACACCACTTCAGCGGAGCTGGAAGCAATGGCACGCGCCCTGGTCGACACCTCCGGTCACTGCCCAGGCCGCGGGCTGGAATGCAGCGCCGTGACGCTCAGCCAGGCAGCCGAGCCCGCGCCGCCGTGGCCGTTCCTGCTACACGTGGCCACTGGTCCCGACGAGCCTGGCGGGCACCGTGTCGTGCACGGCTGCGCCGGCACCGGAGATACCGACCTGCTGATGCACTACGCGGTCTGCCGGGCTGGCGGCTGGCCGGTCCGCGGACCGGCCGCGCCCGAACTGATTGGTGCGGTTCCCCGGCCCGCTGTCCTCGCCTACCTCGCAGACGAGCTGCGCTGGGGACTCGACCACGCACCGGAGGCGTACGCCGTCCTCAATGCCTGCCGCGCGGCGATCTTCCTCACCCACGGCCAGATCGTGTCCAAGATCGCCGGAGGCGAAAGCGCGCTGCGGACCGGCTCCGGGCCGGCTGACGTCATAGGGCGCGCCCTGGCGCAGCAGCGCGGCCTGGAAACCGGGCACACAGCCGGCCCTGACGCCGCCGCGTTTGTCCTAGACGTCGCGCAGGCGCTACGAGCTGCCGCGGACGCGGGTAAACGGGAGCGTTCCGACCGGGGCCCCCGCTGTCAGCGCTAGAGACCCGCAGTTGAGCTGCCGAATGCATCCTTCGTAGAGTCGGGAATTGCCTGCCCCAACCCGAGGAGTAAGACATGGCCGCGTCCCGCAGAGCAGCGATCGTCGCCCCGATGCGCACCCCGGTGGGCACGTTCGGGGGAAGCCTTCGGGCGGTGCCGGTGGAGGACCTGGCGGCGAACGTGATCAAGGCGGTCCTGGCACGCTCCGGCCTGGATCCCGCGCTGATCGATGACGTCGCGTTCGCCCAGTCGTACGTCAACGGCGAGACTCCATGCGTTGGCCGCTGGGCGGCGCTCCAGGCCGGGCTGCCGGTAGCCGTCCCCGGCTTCCAGATCGACCGGCGATGTGGCGGGGGTCTCCAGGCCATCGTGACCGCGGCGATGATGGTACAGACGGGCGCGGCCGACGTCGTCGTCGCAGGCGGGGTCGAGAGCATGAGCAACGCCGAGCATTACACGACTGGCATGCGCTGGGGCTCTCGGGCTGGCAGCCAGTACCTGTATGACCGCATCGACCGTGGCCGGGAGCGGTCGCAGCCGGAGTGGCGGTTTGGCAAGATCTCCGGAATGATCGAAACGGCCGAGAACCTGGCCAGGGAGTTCGGCATCACCAGGGACGAGGCCGACGCGTATGCCGCGCGCAGCCATCTGCGCGCCGCTGCAGCGTGGGACGCTGGGCTCTTCGACGACGAGATCGTTGCGGTGGAAGTACCGCAGCGTCGAGGCGAGCCAGTCACCGTCAGCAAGGATGAAGGCGTGCGCCCGGACTCGACACAAGAGTCACTGGGCAAGCTACGCACGATCATGCCTGGTGGCATCGTCACCGCAGGCAACGCCAGCCAGCAGAATGATGCGGCCGCGGCGTGTCTGGTGGTGGCCGAGGACCGGCTCGAATCTCTGAGCCTCGAGCCGCTCGGCTACCTGGCCGGCTGGGCCGCAGCCGGCTGTGAGCCTGCGACGATGGGCATTGGGCCAGTGCCTGCAGTGTCCAAGGTCTTCGCCCGCACCGGACTGGACTGGCAGGCGATCGACCTTGTGGAGCTGAACGAGGCGTTCGCCGCGCAGGTGCTCGCGGTGCTGGCCGCATGGGGATGGAACGACGCTGACAAGCTCAACGTCAATGGTTCGGGCATCTCCCTGGGCCATCCCATCGGCGCAACCGGGGCCCGGATGCTGGCCACCGGCCTGCGCGAGCTGCGCCGGCGCGGCGGCCGCTACCTGCTGGAGACCATGTGCGTCGGTGGTGGGCAGGGCGTGGCCGCGATATTCGAGGCGGCCTGACATCGGCAGAGCCCTGTCGGTTTAGCCGAGCTTGATCGGACCGTGCGCGGCGATTGTCTCCTGTGCCGAGGTGGGCCGCACGGTCCTCGCCATGTTGCACTTGCCATCCTTGGTCCTCGGCAGCGTTGCGGTGACGGTCACGTCCGCCGTCCCGCTTCCCGTAATGCCGGCATACTTGCCTGTGCCGCCGATGATCTTGTAGGTCCCGCCGGTCAGGCTCTCATGGGCACGGCAATTGGTGCTGTTCACCCCTTGCTTTGGCGTGGACCTGCTGGTGCTCGTCAGCTTGATGGTTCCGTCCGGAAACGTGATCACCTTATCTGCCGCGTTCGCCCCGGTCTGGATGGTGATGTAGCCGGCATCGGTGAATGCTCCCAAAGCCCTCAGCGGCAGCTTCTGCACGTTACTGCCGATGACGGTAAGGCTAGTCGTCCCGGCGGTGAAGATCTCGGTCCCGCTCATGTGCGTCGGGCCGGACCCACCCGAGCTCGCCAAGCTGGCCGAGTTGCCTGAACTACTGCATCCGGCCACTACGGCGGCAATGCCGAACACCGCGGACGCCATCAGGCATGCGCTCTTGTTCACGATGAGTAGTCTCCTAGTCACTTTAAGTGAGAAGGCTCATCATGCCAGGCGAGGCAGGGAGGACTGGAGGGTGGCTGGCCCTGGTTATCGCCTGCGCGCAGTGGGCCCGAGGCTCAGCTCGGACACGTTGACTGCCAAATCCGCGCAACGGTAACAGCTATGATGCACGTGCGCACCAAGCTACAACTTGACCAGTCCTGTCAGGCCGATGCAGGCAACAATCGCACGTGTGCCCGATTTGGACCAGGACGGCGGCGAACCAGGTGAGGCACCTGCCGATGGCCGCTGACCAGGAAGCGCAGCGCAAGGAGAAGTATGCCCTTCGATGTAGCCCGCACTTTCGCTGACCGTTCCGGAGAGAACTTCGCCCTGCACGAGCAGTACATGAACCGGCAGCTCGCCAGGACGCTGAAGACCCTCGGGTTCGATCGCACCTACGTCAGGGGAGAGGGCTGCTACCTCTACGACGACGCGGGCGAGAGATATCTCGATTTCCTGTCCGGATTCGGCGTCTATGCACTGGGCCGGAGCCATCCGGCCATCAAGACGGCTTTGCACCAGGCAATCGACCTGGATTTGCCCAATATGGTGCAGCTCGACTGTGCGCTGCTGCCGGGGATCCTGGCCGAGCAGCTCGTGGCACGCGCGCACGGCGGTATTCGTCGCGTCTTCTTCTGCAACTCTGGCGCCGAGTCAATCGAGGCAGCAATCAAGTTTGCCCGGCACGCCACCAAGCGGCCGAAGGTGGCGTATGCGGAGCACGCATTCCACGGGCTGACCACAGGCAGCTTGTCGCTGAACGGCGGCCGCGAGTTCCGCTCTGGCTTCGGGGCGTTGCTGCCTGAGACTGTCCCGGTGCCGTTCGGCGATCTCGCCGCACTGGAGGAGCTACTCGCGGGGAAGGACGTGGCTGCATTCATCGTCGAGCCGATTCAGGGCAAGGGCGTCTACTGCGCACCCGCCGAGTACTGGCGGGCTGCCCAGGAGCTGTGCAAGCGGCACGGAACTCTGCTTGTCATGGACGAGGTGCAGACAGGGCTTGGCCGGACCGGGCGGTTTTTCTGTCACGAGCACTGGGGCCTGGAGCCCGACATCATTACGATCTCCAAGGCACTATCGGGCGGCTTCGTCCCAGTCGGCGCGATGCTCACCACCGAGAAGATCTTCGCGAGCGTCTACTCCTCAATGGAGGACGCGCTCAAGCATTCGACCACATTTGGCCGGAACCAGCTGGCGATGGTAGCTGGCCTTGCGACCCTGGCGGCGTTTGACGATGAGGACATTGTCGGCAGGGCTAGGAAGACCGGCCGGGCCCTCCAGGATGGTCTTCGGTCGCTCGCGGAGCGCTACGACCTTATCCGCGACGTCCGCGGGCTCGGGATGATGATTGGCATAGAGTTCGGCGATCCTGGCTCGCGGTCAGCCAGCCGCAGGTTCCGCGCCGTCGAGCGCCTGCGGACCGGCATGTTCTCCCAGATGGTCGTGGTCCCGCTCTTCCACCGCCATCGGATCCTGACCCAGGTAGCAGCCGACAACGTCAACATCATCAAACTGCTGCCTCCGCTGATTAGCGGGCCTGAAGAAGTCGACTACTTCCTCGGCGCCTTCGAGGACGTCATGGCGGACGCACATCGAGGATCCGGTCTGGCGATCGAGTTCGGCCGGACCATGGCCCGCGGCGCTCTGGGCCGCAAGACGCCGCGCACCGTCGCAGGTGGCACGACGGCTTCGAGCCTGCCAGGAGAGCACACCGGGACCGGACCGAGCGCTGCCGAGCTCACCGCCGCGGCCATTCTGCGGGACCGAGCGACGCGTCAGGCCAGTCCCCAGGAGGGCGCTGTCGGCCACGCTGAAGTCGCCCCGATCGGGCCTGGAGACCGGGTGGTTATCACCGGAGCGTCGGGCTTCATCGGATCCGCCGTCGCGCGGGCCGTGCACGGCAGGGGAGCTCAGGTAGTGGCAGTCGTCGAGCCAGGTGCCGACGACCGGAACTTGCGGGACATTGATGTCGAGCGCGCAGTCGCCGATATCCGCGATCCGGTCGCACTGCGCGCTGCATGCGAGGGCGCGAGGTATGTGTTCCATCTGGCTGCGATCTACCGATTCTGGGCTCGCGACCCGAGCATCTTCCACGACGTCAACGTGGGCGGCACGCTCAATGTGATCGACGCGGTCAAGGCCGCCGGCTGCCAGCGGATGGTCTTCACCTCCACCGTCGGCGTCCTTGGACTCGGCCCGACTCGGGCTGGCGACGCGGCAGACGAGACTTCGTATGCCGACGTCGCGCACCTGTTCGGTCACTACAAGCGGACCAAGTTCGCGGCGGAGCACGAGGTGCTCCGCGCGGCTGCTCAGGGACTAGATGTCAGCCTGGCGCTGCCAACCTTCCCGCTCGGACCAGGCGACCGCGTCCCAACCCCGACCGGCAAGCTGGTCCTGGACTTCCTCAACGGCAGGATGCCTGGCTTCGTCGACACAGCGCTCAACGTCTGCCACGTGGACGACCTAGCGCTCGGGCATCTAGCGGCCCTAGAGCACGGCCGGACCGGACGCAGCTACATCCTCGGTGGCGAGAACATGTCCATGCGCGAGATTCTGCAGGCCCTGGCCGACTGCTCGGGTCTGCCGATGCCGCGCTTCCATGTCCCCTCGGCGCTTGTGGTCCCGGCTGGGATCGCCTCGGGCCTGATTGAGGGGCGACTGCTCAGGCGCGAACCGCACGTGCCGCTCGAGGCGGCTCGCATGTCCACGACCAAGATGATCTTTAATGATGACCGGGCTCGCGCCGAGATAGGCCACAAGTCGCGGCCGGCCCGGCTGGCCATCGAGGACTCCGCCCGGTGGTTCGCCGACAACGGCTACGTCACGCAGCGCCGGTTGTCAGAGATCCGGTGGCAGCGGTAGGGATGCCGACTCCGCAGTTTGTCCTGGACCTGCGCCGCAAGGTTGGTCATGACCTGCTCTGGCTGTCCACGGCGATGGGCGTGGTACTGGACTCAGGCGGGCAGGTTCTGCTCGGCAGGCGAAGCGACAACGGCAACTGGACACTGCCCGGCGGAATCATCGACCCGGCCGAACAGCCGGCAGACGCAGCCGTGCGAGAGGTCTATGAGGAAACTGGGGTGGCGGCGATGCCCGAGGTCCTCACGTCCATCGGTGTGTCGCCGCCGCTGACCTATCGCAACGGCGACAAGGTGCAGTACCTGGAGTACTGCTTCCGCTGCCGCGCCGTCGGCGGCGAGGCGGCCGTGAATGACGGCGAACTGGTCGAGGTGTCCTGGCACGCGCTGGACCGACTGCCGGACATAAGCCAGGACACCCAGCGGCTGCTGACAACCGCGCTGGCTTCCCAGGCTGCCGCGTTCAGCTTCTCCGGGCTGGCAGCGGTCCTTGGCCAGGCTGGCGCTATAACCGCCGACGGCCGGCTGGCCACCCGCTAGTCGCCCTCGCCTCGCCGCAGGCGATGCGGGTGATTTTGCAGTCCCGGACTACTAAGCGACCCCCGGCTGCGTAGCTGCGCCCATGCGCTTGGTGATGTAGTCGCCGCTGCCCGGTCGGCGCGGCGGGGCTCGGCCTGCGCGAGCGCGAGACGCTGTAGTTCCTCCCGCACCTCCTCGCGCGCAAGACGCGCAATTGAGCGTGCGCTATAAAGGTCGCTGCAATTCACCAGCTCAGCTGCTTGCGGAAGGCTGCTGTCAAGACCGACGAGGCCCTGGGCGAGCAGGTGACAGCCACGCCGCCAGCTCTCGCCAACCGGTCTGCTGTGCTGATCATCCTCGGCTAGGCGGTCGATGTGCTCGATCGTCTCGCCGACCCACTCGACGCGTCGCACGAGCCGGGCACGCTCGGCCTCGACTCTTTCCGCCCGCGCCTCGCGCACCGTCTGCTGCGCGAACCGCAGGCTAGCCAGCGCAGCAACCGCCGCCACTCCCGCCGCCACATCGCCGATCATCGTCAGCAAAATGTCCATAGCGGCCATGTGTGCATCATGCCGTCAATATTGACCTTGCACAGGAGTTTGCCTCAGCTCGGCCGCATTCAGCCGCGCCCGATGAACGGCATTTTCGTTGCCGTAACAGTGAGGAACTGAACGTTGGCATCAAGTGGCAAAGACGCCATGTACAGGACGGCCTCAGCGACGTACCGCGCATCGAACGTGGGCTCTGCCAGCACCGATCCATCTGCCTGCAACACTCCGTGGCTGATGCCCTGCGTCATCTCCGTCGCCGCGTTGCCTATGTCGATCTGGCCGCAGGCGATGTCGAAGGTCCGGCCGTCCAGCGAAATCGACTTGGTCAGACCGGTGATCGCATGCTTGGTTGCGGTATACCCGACGCTGCCCGGCCGCGGGCTGTGCGCCGATATCGACCCGTTATTAATGATCCGCCCGCCGCGCGGTTGCTGTGCCTTCATCATGCGCACTGCGTAGTGAGCACACAGGAAGGAGCCAGTCAGATTGGTGTCAACTATCTGCCGCCACTGCGGCACGGTGAGCTCATCGACCGACCCGGCGGGCCCGAAGATGCCCGCGTTATTGACTAGCAGGTCCAGGCGCTGCCAGGTCTCGCCGACAGCGCCGAACAACGCTTGCACCGAGTGGGGCGCTGTGACGTCAGTCGGGATGGCAAGGGCCGAGTCCGCAGGCCAGTAGCCCGGTGCGATGGTTTCCCTCAGTGGTCCTTCGCGCCGCCCTGCCGCTGCAACCTTCCACCCCGCGGCCAAGAGCGTCTGTGTGATGACCCGGCCGAGCCCCGACCCAGCGCCGGTCACGACCGCGGTGCCAGAAGTTGCCACCTCTACTCCTTGCCTTGCGTCCGGGCCTGCTGTGCCGCCAGCAAAGGTATGGCCGCGATCTTCTCCGGCGTCAGGTCCTCCCACGCGATGCCAGCGACTGGCCGCGGTCCGCGCACACCGCGGCAGTCGATGATCCGCTCCGGCGTCACGATGACATCGACCGGCACGTCATGGCCGGTCAGCGGAATCTCCCCGGGTGAGCGCACCTGAAGTTCATGCACGGTCGTCACGGCGACCGTGTCCGGCCCGATCAGGCCGGCCGCGGTGGCGAGTGCGTATTCGAGGTCAGCGAAGCCGCCGCCTTTCCCAAGCCTCGCGCCGTCCTCGCTAGCCGCGACGCTGCCCATCACGACCAGGTCCACCGGCGACAGCTCCGCAAGCGTGACTCGCCTCGCCGAACGGGCCGCACCGCTAATAGAGGCCGCCTTCCTTGGCGGCTCACTCAGGTGATCGGGATCGAGCGCGAAGAACGGCTCCGGCGCAGCGAGCCGCGGTACCGCCATGTAGACAGTCTTGCCGTCCTCCAGTGCGCGCTGGCGCACTGGAAGCTGCGCCGAATCCGGATTGGCCTTGAGGGTCAGCGCCGCACGCCACGCCGGAGTGCCCCGAAGCCGCTCCGCTGCGGCCTCGGCACCGGCGAAGTTCGGGATCCGGCCGGCGGCACCGGGAAAGCGGGCCACGCCACCGGCTCGCATCGCTTCCCACACCTCGTCCCGCAGGGCAGCCTTTGCTGCAAGTACCTCGGCAGGCCCACCGGCATCACGATCGTGTCTCGGCGCATAACGAGCCATGCGCCCATCTTGCCCGAAGTTCCCGCTTCTGAGCAGCCGCCCGCGATGGTTTTAGCCACCGATGCGTTATAAACACTAGGTATGAATTGCTCTTTCCGTAGAAAGTAAGCAATTCAATGGCAATTCGCCTATCATGCAATTAGCCAAAGCATTGACTGTGATGGAGAATTACGGCCATGGCGATCCCTGTCGGCCAGCCTGGCCATACCAGCACCGCAATGATCCGATCCCAGCGAATTCGCTCTACCGAGGGCGAATGGAGCTACACCAGCGCGCTCGAGCTCATCTGCTACGACTGTGGCGACGATCCGGACCTGGACTATCGCTCCGTATCGCCGTTGCTCAGGCGAATTCGCGGCCCATATCCGACCTTAGATCGCGCTCGCGCCGCCCTGGAGCGACATTGCGGGCGAAATACCTGGCGGGCCCGGCACCTCTGGTAAGGCGACGTTCCTGGGCGCAGGTACTCCCGCTGACGCGAAGGTGACTGAGCGATCCCCGAGATTGCTCAAGTGAGTCCGGGATTACAGTGCGCCGGGTGTGCCGGAAGTGGTTATCGACCAGAAGCCTACCTGAGGATATAGCGTCCGTGATGGCTTCGGGCAGCGGCCGAATCGGGGATCGGTTCTAGGCAGAGTGCGGGCTGCGTCGCCGCGCTGGCGTCAGGCCCTCGTGGCGGCGACCTCGCTCGCCGCGCGGTGACGAGCTCCTTCACAAAGATTGACAGCGCGAGCTGTCGATCTGCGCCCCTGCCGTCCGTCGGACTCATTGTCAGGTCGATACTCCGGCCGCGGAGGCGGTCCGGACAGCGCGAGGAGAGATCAATGGCAAAGTTCGTATATGTCTACACCGGCGGGCAGATGGCCGACACGCCAGAAGCCCAGGAGAAGGCGATGCAGGAATGGGGCGCGTGGTTCGGTAGCCTCGGCGACTCCGTCTCCGATCCCGGAAACCCGTTCGGCAACTCCGCGACGGTCAGTTCTGGCGGTGTGTCGGATGGCGGCGCCAGCAAGGCAAGCGGCTACACGATCGTGTCGGCGGACTCCCTCACCGACGCAGCGGCGAAGGCCAAGGGATGCCCGGTGGTGAGCGGCGGCGGGACCGTCGAGATCTACGAGGCCATCCCCATGTAAGAAGGCCGGCGACGGTGCCGCGAGCCCAGGTCACGAACGCTGGCCTGGGCTCGCTGCCGAAGCGGGCCGGTCGCGCCGGTCCCAGCCCAGCCAGGACATCAGCTCGCGGGCTATCACAGGCACCGGGCGATCGTTGCGGACCGCAAGATCCTCGATGCCGACACCAGCAGAACTTGCGAGGGCGGCGGCTGCATCGCGCAGGTCGTCTTGCCTGCCGCTGGTGACATCGGCGGACAGCCGCTGCTCAATTTCCCGCAGTGGCACCTCGACGCGGACGACCTTGGTCGGCACGCCGAGCGCCGCTGTGACACTCGTCAGCGCCTCGCGATCGCGCACAAAATAGGCCACTACGAAGTACCGCGCGCCGACCTCCCGGAAGTTGGCAGCGACCGTCACCAGATTCCGCAGCATCATCCGGAATCCCATTTCGTGGTCGCCGATCCAGCCGAGGTAGTCCAGATCGAGCAGTCCGTACAGTTCGTCGCGCTGCTCGAGGAGATAGCCAATCTCGGCCGCGATGGAACTCTTGCCCGAGCCATACACGCCGGTTATCAAGACGCCCTCAGCGCCGCCCGACAGCACCCGCCAAGCTTAGAGGCGGCCGATCCCATATTGGCGCTCGAAAGCGGATTGTCGCAGCCTATGCAGAAGAGGCAAAAGTGAAAGAATGACGCTATGGGTGCGTGAGTCGGGCTCGCGGGAGGGGAACCATGGCCACTGCGGGAAGCCGCCTTGGCGTGCGGCGCAGAAGGTCGACTGCACTGGAGAGTACGCGTGTACTCGATAACCGGCCTACGCGCCGCAGCGATCGCAGCGGCGTAGACGAGCCCGCCAAGTGGCGGTCGCGGCGGCTGCTCAGGGTTGTAACTGCCCTGACCGCCGCGGCAGGTGTCATCTTCGTGCTGTGGCTTGCCTGGGTTGGCTATTTGTACTTCGCGCGCGGCGGGCCGTCCGGCCTGACGCTCGATCCGGACCGCCGGTGCTCCTCGCTCAGCTTCTCCTGCGGGATCCTCTCGAACGTCCTGGCCTCTGGCGTCCTGGTGGCACTGGCCTCAGCCTTCGTACTGTGGCGGCTCTTCGGCCTGCAGCGCCGCTATCGAGTCAGGGCGCGCGAGGAGTCGCGTGAGCTCGTGCCGACGGCCGGCGCGATCATCGACAAGGTCGTCGGGAGGGACGACCTATGCAAAGCAGTGATGGCAGACCTGCACGATCGCGGCACCCGGCCGCACGTGCTAGTCGGGGGAGTGGGCACCGGGAAGACGGCCGTCCTGGTCAGGCTTACCGAGTTACTCGCCGAGAAGCGCGCGATCCCGGTGCCGATCCGGTTGCGGGACGCTGCGACTGAACTTGATTTCGAGGCGTTGGCGCGGGACCGGTTTCTCAGCGAGGTCAATCCGGGCCTGCTGTCGTCAGCCGAAGGCGAGACGATCTGGCGACGCCTGCTAAAGGACGGCAAGATCATAGTCTTGGCGGACGGCCTCGAAGAAGCGCTCGCCGCCGACCCGGAGCGGGACAACATCATCCGCGCCGCTATCAAGAAGGCGCACCAGCAGCATCTGCCGCTGGTCATCGCCTCGCGCCCGCACGATCCGCTCCGGGCAACCGAAGCCGCGATGCTGACCCTTGAGGCGCTCAGCTATGAGGCGGCGCTTGCCTATATCGCCGGTGACCGCGGCGGCGACGACGCGCGGCGGCTGGCGTGGATCGTTGAAACGGCCGAAGTCGTGGAAGCGCCGCTCTACCTGCAAATCACCCGCGAGCTTCAGGTCAAGGGCTTGCTGGAGCCGACATCAGCAGGTCAGCAAGGCGTTGTCGACACCCGCGGCGTGGACCGGTCGAAGCTTCGGCTGGGGTTGCTGCAAACGTGGGAGCGAGCTCTCATCCGGGGTCACTTGCGTGAGGAAGTACCGCTGAACCGGTCCGAACGACATGCGGCGATGGAGCAGCTATCGGCGCTGGCTTGCGTCGGGCTCAAGTTTGATCGACTCGAGATCGAATTCGATGACCTGCAGGATGAGCACATCGTGGCAGAGGTCCAGCGACGGCTGGCCGACATTGATGAGCAGTCCGGGCAGTCGCCAGGCGTGCGCAATGTCGATGTGCGGCTCGCCGCAGCGTGGGGCGCCCAACTAGATCTAGTTGAGCTACGTGGAAACAGCGTCAGATTCCCGCACAGTCTTATGCAGGCATACCTCGGATCGCGCCTGCTGGATGCGGCGATGCTGGATGCCGACTACGTGGCCGAGGCCATGCGCCATCCGAAGCCGGGGCGGGAATTCCTCATCGCCCTGGTGCTGCGCTCGCGTGCGCGCGCGAAGCCTGAGTTCATCAGCCCGCTGCGACAGGCGGCGGTTGATCGCGACGACAATAAGGTGCTGGACATCTATGCGGCCGCGCTGGAGATCGACAGCGTTGCGCCTGACCCTGAGCACGCCACTATAGCCGCCGAGATAACGCAGCGATGGTCCCGGATCCACGCCCAGGACCCGAGGACGCTGGAGGAAGGCAAGATCGCCGTCGTGCACCGCTTTGGCGAGGCGGCGCGCATGGTCGACGAGCGGCGCCGCCAGGGCGAGCCCTTCCAGGCGCAGTCGGCGTACTCGCACCTCTATGGCATTGCCTGCGCCGAGCGGTCGTATCCGGTCCAGCTTTCCGCCGCACAAGAGATCGGCGTCGGCGGTGACGCCGCGTACGACGCACTCAGGAACGTGATGGAGGCTCCCTGCGCCACCTGCAGATCGGAGCGCTTGGCCAGAGACGGAACCGCAGCAGACCGCCAGACCCCGGCAACTACGGCGGACAGCTGGCGAGCCTCGATCATCAGCGCGTGGCTGGCGCCGATGCTCGCGGGGTCTGTGGGCGGCCGGAGCTCAGCCGTCGCCGACCAGATCACGGTGCAGCACGCGCAGGCCGACCTGGCTCAGTGGCTGCGCCACCTCGGGCAGGATGGGCGGCAGGCTGGCGAGCAGGACCTGCCGCTCTCCCTTGAGATAGCGCTGGCCCAGGGGTTCAAGTACATCGCCAACCGCCGACCTGGCCAGCCGGACACAATGCGCGATGCCCGGATGTACATCGCTGAGCAGGCACTCGAGATGCTCAAGAGCGCTCGCTATTGGTTCTCGCA
>Ga0126371_10004181_pt1 | contig 12702 bp, 14 predicted proteins | sample PanSoiMetaPlot_4_FD_110145 | JGI IMG/M metagenome (GOLD analysis project Ga0126371, IMG submission 110145) | Tropical forest soil microbial communities from Panama - MetaG Plot_4 | ecosystem: Environmental > Terrestrial > Soil > Tropical forest > Bulk soil | place: Panama | collected 2016-02-17
ATAAGGTTTCGTAATCGCTAAACAAAGCTGGAATGCTGCGCTGCACCTATGCGATTTTAGCATAGCTTGATCGAGCGGGTCCTGCTCGGCGGGCCGTCCCGCCCTGATCTTCTTCTTGCGGTCGTGGCCTCCATATTGCCGAACCGAACCCCAAACCCGGTGGCTGGTGGCGGGTCGCGGATCGCCTATGATGCCGCCGACCCATTCCCAGCCGAGGTGCACGATGACCGATAAACCGCTTCTCGCCGCAGCGCTGCTGTTCGCCGCCATGGCCTTCCCGGGCGGCCGCGCTGCGGCGGCCGACATCAAGGTGCTCACCGCTGGCGCGTTCAAGCAGATCGTGGTCGCGCTGGCGCCCGAGTTCGAGAAACAGACGGGGCACCGGCTGGTGATCGAGAACGAGACGGTCGGCGCGCTGGTCAAGAAGATCGAGGGCGGCGAGGCGTTCGACGTGACCTTCCTGTCGCCCGCCGCGGTGGACGACCTCGTCAAGAAGGGCAAGATCGCGGACGGCAGCCGGGTCAACATCGCGCGGGTCGGCGTCGGCGTGATGGTGAAGGAGGGCGCGCCGAAGCCGGACATCGGCTCGGTCGATGCCTTCAAGCAGGCGGTGCTGGCGGCGAAATCGGTCGCCTATATCGATCCGGCGAGCGGCGGCTCGAGCGGCATCTACGTCGCGAAATTGCTCGAGCAACTCGGCATCGCCGACCAGGTGAAGCCGAAGCAGAAGCTCAAGAAGGGTGGCTACGTGGCCGACCTGATCGTCAGCGGCGAGGCCGAGCTCGGCATCCACCAGATCAGCGAGATCGTGCCGGTGAAGGGCGTGACGCTGGTCGGACCGCTGCCGAAGGAAATCCAGAACTACACGACCTACGCGGCCGGCGTGGCGAGCGCCGCGAAGGACAAGGACGCCGCCACGGCGCTGGTGAAGTTCCTGTCCGGTCCACGCACGGGCGAGCTTCTCAAGAGCAAGGGCATGGAGCCGGCCGGCTCGTAGTGCGCTGCGCCGGCTCTCAGATCAGGCCGCGCAGCATCAGATGCAGCCCGAGCAGCATAAGGCCGACCAGAAACCACAAGCGGAACGTCTTCGGCTGCATGCGGGCCCGCGCGGCCTGGCCGAGCAGCATGCCGGCAATGGCCGCCACTAGGCCGAGGATCGACGCGCCTGCATGCGGCCACTGAAACTGGCCGTCGCCGGCGAGCGCCACAGCGAGCGCGATCGTCGACACGGTGAACGACAAGCCGAGCGCCTGCACGAGATCGTCCGGCGCGAGCCGCAGGCTTTGCAGATAGGGGCCGGCCGGCATCACGAACACGCCGGTCGCCGCGGTGACGATCCCGGTGACGCCGCCGACAAGCAGCCCGAGCCACCATTCGTGCCGTGGCGGAACGTCGGGCCGCATCGGCGCCAAATTGGAGATCGCGTAAAGCACAAGCGCAGCGCCGGCCCCCGCGAGCGCGCCGGCACTGTTGACGGCGCCGAGCCATCGCGCGGCCAGGATGGCTGCGGCGGTCGCGGCAAGCTGCATCGGCCACAGCCGACGCAGCAATGCCACGAGCCGCGGCCCGGCCGCGAGCTGCCAGACGTTGGTGACGAAGGATGGCAGCACCAGGACCGTGGCTGCCTCGGCGGGCGGCATCAGCAGGGTGAGAAAGCCCATCGCGACCGTCGGCAGGCCCATGCCGATGACGCCCTTGACGAAGCCGGCGAAGCAGAAGACCAGCGTCAGGCCAGCCAGCGAGGTGATGGTTTCCGTCATGGGGGCGAAGGTGGTCCTCGCGGCTGCGCCGCGCAATTCGCAATGCGCCGAGCCAGCCTTCGGGGCTCGCGAAGCCTTTGTCGGCCGTATTTTTGCCCGCCGCGCGTTCATAACTCGTCAGGCAAGTCGGGGTAGGTAGGCAGATCGGGCTCTCGCAGGGAGAAGCGGGTCGATGGACTCCACGGCGGCGCAGTTGCCTGTCATTGCGGTGATCGACGTGCGCGACGGCGGTCCGATCCGGCATGCGCGCGAGCGCGTCATGGTCGCCCAGGCCCTGCGCGACGACTGCCTCGCTTGGTTTCCGGCGGCGGTGGTGCCACTGCTGCCGTTCATGGACCGGATGGCGCGGCGTTGGCTGCGGCGGGCACATTCGCCCTACGTCGCCGACATTGAGGCGATCGCGGCCGCGCTGGGCTTTCCCGGCATCTGGCTGCTCAACGGCTCCTATCAATGGGGTTGCACGGCGCTGGCCCGACAGGAGGGCGCTGCGCCCTGGCTCGCCCGCACGCTCGACTGGCCGTTTCCCGGACTCGGCCGGCACGCCGAGGTCGCCCACCTGCGCGGCCCGGCCGGGAGTTTTCTCAGCGTCACCTGGCCGGGCTACGTCGGCGTCCTCACCGCCATGGCGCCCGGCCGCTTCGCCATCTCGATCAACCAGGCGCCGCTGTGGCGGCGCACGAGCCATCCGCGGCTGCGCGTCTACGACATCGCCATCAACGCGATGAACACCTGGCGAAAGATCCGCCACATCCCGCCCGACCAGCTGCTGCGCACCGTATTCGAGGAATGCGAGGATTTCGCGCAGGCGCGACGGCGGCTCGAGACGACGCCGATCGCGCGGCCGGTGATCTACACGCTCGCCGGCGCACGCCCGGGCGAACAGTGCGTGATCGAGCGCACCGAAGAGGGTTTTTCGACGCGTGCGACCGCGACCTGCGCTGCCAACGATTGGCTGGAGAGCCGCGACGGCTGGGAAGGGCGGGTCGGCGCCGACGTGGTCATGACCTGCAGCCCCGAGGAGGCGGGCGCGGCGAGCCGCCGCCGGCGCGAGGCGCTGGCGCACTGGGCCGGCACGTTCGGCGGCGACAGCTTCGGCTGGGTGACGCCGCCGGTGCTCAACCGGTTCACGCGCCTCGCAATCGAGATGTGCGCGGCAGATGGAATCCTGCGGGTCGCCGGCTACGAGTGCGAGCCGGGCGCCGCCGAGGCGCGGCGCGCCACGCAGGTCACATCGATCGCCTCGCCGGTCGTCGCGCCGACCGCGGCGTGAGCTGTGACAGAGACGAGCTCAGCGCGCGCGCGGCGTGCTCGCCGGCGGCTGCTGCGCGGCGCTGGTCTGCGGGCAACGGTACAGGGTCACGTTATAGGTGTGATCCTGGTCGACGAAATCGATGTTCTTGTCGGCGCGAACCGTGAAGCGGACGTCGCCGAGCAGCATGTTGCCGGCCGGCCCGTTGCACGACATCTGCGCCTTGAGCGCGTTGCCCTCGAATTCCTTGCGCACGAAGGTGCACAGACCGAAGCTCGAATGCACGTCGCTGTCGGTGATGCGCACGACCATTTTTGCCGGATCGCTGCCGTCACCCTTGCAGGCCGCATTCTGCACATAGGTTCCGGCGATGGAGAATGCGTCGTCGGCCACCGCCGGGCACGACGCAAAGGCGACGATGATTGCCGTTGCGGCTATTCCTCGCCGATCGAAGCGCATGAAATTACCCCCTCAAGGCACATCCCCTTACAGGTTAGAAACTCCGGCGAGTCGGCGCAAGGCAAGATTGCCGAGTTCCCTCGACGCAGCGCTGTCGCCGCGTTCGTGCGAGGTGTGGGTGAACCACAAGCGCGATCGGACCGACGGCTCAGCCCCCGACCCGCCGGGTCGATCCCGCCTGTGGGCCGGGCGCCGTGAGGAGGCGGCAGCTCTTGGCCGCGGTGGCGAGGTCGATGCGGGTGCCGAACGGATAGCCGTAGTCCTCGAGGACGTTCTCGGTGGCCAAATACTTGGCGAAGGCCGGCTCTCGCTGAGCGAGATGCGAGAGCAGCTCGAGAATGAGATCTTCCTTGAGATAGTAGCTCCTGCCGTTCGATATGCCGCTCAGCATGCCGTCGAAGAACGCGAGCGAGCCTGGCTCGAGCGCCATCGACCAGTCCGACCGGTCGACGCCCGCCATTCGGGCCACCGTGTCGATCTCGGTGAGCTCGCGCACGAACATCAGCTCCTGCATATCGTTGCGGTCCTTGTGCGGATCGCTGGGGAGGACGCCCAGCCGCTTGACGCGCGCCGCGTTCTCGGTCTTGAGCGCGTCGAAGACGGCGAGCATGTCCTTGCGGCTCGGCCGGTCGCTCGGCCGGCACTCCAACAGCAGCGCGAGCATCTTCTTCTCGTTGGCAGCGAAGCCGGGCTCCGCCGCGAGCTTGCGGTAGATGCGCTGGCGATTGAGCTCGGTGAGCGCGATGCCCAGCCGGGCGTTCGGCAGATAGGGAAGCAGCGCGGGGTCGAGCTCGATCGTGGTGTCCTTGAACAGGCGCGGGTCGAGGAACGGGGTCACCGGAGACCCCTCGGGATAGAGCAGGTCCTTGTAGACCCCGGTCTTGGCCGCGCCGGCCATAAACGTCGCGAAGTTCTTGCGGTCGCGCTGGCCGAGCCGATCCTTCGGGAACGTATCGAGCACCGCGCCATAATAGCCCGGCCACAGCGGATAGGAATCGTAGATCGGCCGCGGATCGGCGCCGTGGCAACGCTCGCATTTCGCTTCCGCCGCCGACGGTCGCCAGGCCCGCCGCTGCGCTGCCGGCAGCAGATAGGCGTTCATCACGAACTTCGCCTGCTCGGCATCGAACGACATGGTCTCGAGCAGGTCGGCACCCGGCTGCGTCTCATCGCCGATGAAGGTCATCACCAGGCGGGTATCGTCGGTGAACAGGATCACGCGCGGCCGCTCCGGCGTGATCGATGCCTTGAACGGGCTGCGGCTGTCGTAGACGAAGGTGAAATTCCGGCGCAATTCCTCCGGCAGCAGCGGCACCAGTTCGCTGACGGAGTCGACCGGCTGTCCGGTCTGCGGATTGCGCGCCAGGAGCTGGCGCAAGCGCGCCTCGGTGAACGGCCCGTCGCCATCGGCGGCCGCGGCCGGACGCGTCGACCACGACGCCAGCGTCAGCAGCAAGACGAGAAGGATGCGCCAAGCCATCACACGACCTTTCCGGACCTGTGGTTACGGTCGTTAGTCGCCGCGACGGCTTTATATGTTCACCGCACCAAGCTGAACGGGCGTTCATGCGACGCGGGCAAATCGTTCAGATTTTCAGAGGCTTGGCTTGAACCAACGGGACGCTCGCATGCACCAATTGGCGACCGGTTCACATCGAACCCTAACCCAAGACCAGGTGAGACCATGACTAAGCGAACTTCGATCTACGCCCTGGCCGCGGTTGCGGCGCTCGGCATCACGGCACTCGCAACCTCGAGCGCCTCCGCGTACGTTCCGCACGGCCCGATGGGCGTGAAAGTGCAACCGCATGGCCCGATGGGCGTGTCGATCAAGCCGAAGGGCCCGGTGGTGACGGGCATCGTCATCAAGAAGCCCCCGGTGGTGACGGGCATCATCATCAAGCCGAAGCCCCCGGTGGTGACCGGCATCATCATCCATAAGCCGTACTGGCCGCACCACAACTGGTGCAGGTGGCACTACTGCGGCCCGAATTGGGTGGTGGGCGCCGGCGTCGGCGTGGTCGCGACAGGCGCGATTGCGTCTGCCCCCGTGGCGGCGCGTCCGGCTGCTCCGTGTACGTGCTTGACCAAGACCTATCTCCAGGACGGCAGCGTGCTGTTCAAGGACGTGTGCACGAACGAGGCGGCGGTCGCCACGCCGGATCAAAAGGCGGCGAATTGACCGTCGGCCGCAACGTCGCGGCCCGATCTTCACGGCAAACGACGAGCGCTGGCGCGCGGGCACCCGGGGTGCCGGCCGCCGGCGCTCAGTCGTCTCGGGACTCCTTTGTAAGTCGTGCCAAACTACGCCGCGCGGTGCGCCGCCTCGCCGCTCGCCAGCGCCACCATGATCTTGGTGACCAGCTCGCGCGCCGAGGCGGCGGAGAGCTCGACCGCGACGCGCTCCTGCGCGCCATCCTGTTCGCACACGAAGTCGATCGCGAGCGCGTGGTCGAACGGCGCATGATAGGGATGGTCGAAGTACACGTTGGCGGTGTCGATCCGCATCCAGCCGCTCGGGCCTTTGGCGCTGCCGGACACCTGCGCCTTCTCGACGATGTAGGAGCACATGGAATTCCTCCGTTGATCCGTTTCGGTTGGCCGGCCGCTCAGGCCGCAAGATTCTTGCGCAGGAACGCGAAGACCTTGGTCCAGCCGTCGGCGGCCTGCTCGGGCCGGTAGGCAACGCGCGTGGTGTTGAAGAAGGCGTGGCCAGCATTGTCGTAGCGGTGGAATTCGTAGCTCTTGCCCAGCTTCTTGAGCACGGCTTCGGTGCGGTTGACTTGGTCGCGATTGGGGTTCTCGTCGTCGTTGCCGAACAGGCCGATCAGCGGCACGCGCAGCCCGTCGGTGAGATCGATCGGCGCCACTGGACGCTTGTCGTTGAGGGCCGATTTGTCGTCGACCACCACGTTGCCGCCCCAGCAGTCCACCACCGCGCCGATCTCGGAGAGCTTGCAGCCGCACAGATAGGCGTGGCGGCCGCCGGAGCAGAACCCGATCACGCCGACCTTGCCGTTCGCATTCGGCTGCGCCCGCAGATAGGCGATCGCGCCCTTGACGTCGCCGACCACCTGGTCGTCGGCCACGCCGCCGGCCGCGCGGACGCGCGCGCCGATGTCGTCGGGACTGCCGGGGCCGTTGCGGAAATAGAGGTGCGGGGAGATAGCCGCAAAGCCGTGGTGCGCGAACTTGCGCACCACCTCGGTGATCCATTCGTCCCAGCCGGGCAGATGGTGGATCACCACCATGCCGGGGAATTTGCCGGCCCGCGTCGGACGCGCATAATAGGCCTCGCCCTCGTCGCCGTTGTGGCCGCGGAATTTCACCGTTTCGGCGGTCAGGCTGTCGTAGCTCATGCGTCGTTCTCCGTGTGGGGGTTCGTCGATCGGCACGCCGGATCGACGGCCGCATGCTATGCTGCCGCGCGAACGGAGTCTCCTATGCGGTTTCCGGCCGCGGTGCTGCGCTCGGCTCGCCTTGCGGGGCGCTTCGCCGGTGCGTAAGTAAGCCGTGAATCTGCGATCGAAGGACCTCATGGTCGTCGTGCTCGACACCGTCAGCGGCCCGGCGGCGCGCCACCCCGAGAAGGCGCACCGGCCGGATCAGCCTGCGCTGAAGAAGCCGGACTGGATCCGGGTGAAGGCGCCGGTGTCGCGCGGCTATGCCGAGACGCACGCGATCGTGCGCGCCAACGGGCTGCACACCGTGTGCGAGGAGGCGGGCTGCCCGAACATCGGCGAGTGCTGGGACAAGAAGCACGCCACCTTCATGATCATGGGGGACACCTGCACGCGCGCCTGCGCGTTCTGCAACGTCAAGACCGGGCTGCCCGGGGCGCTCGATCCGGACGAGCCGCAGCACGTGGCGGAGGCGACCGCCAAGCTCGGGCTTTCACACATCGTGGTGACGTCGGTCGACCGCGACGATCTCGCCGACGGCGGGGCGGCGCATTTCGCCGCGACGATCCGCGCCATCCGGGCGCGCTGCCCGACGACCACCATCGAGGTGCTCACCCCCGACTTCCTGCGCAAGGACGGCGCGCTCGAGGTCGTGGTCGCGGCGCAGCCCGACGTGTTCAACCACAATCTCGAGACCGTGCCGTCGCGGTACCTGACGGTGCGGCCGGGCGCGCGCTACTTCCACTCGATCCGGCTGCTGCAGCGGGTCAAGGAGCTCGATCGCGGGATGTTCACCAAGTCGGGCATCATGGTGGGCCTCGGCGAGGAGCGGAACGAGATCCTGCAGGTGATGGACGACCTGCGCTCGGCCGAAGTCGATTTCCTCACCATCGGGCAGTATCTGCAGCCGACCCGCAAGCATCACGCGGTGATCCGCTACGTGCCGCCCGACGAGTTCAAGGCGCTCGAGACGATCGCCTATGCGAAGGGATTTTCGATGGTGTCGGCCTCGCCGCTCACGCGCTCCTCGCACCATGCGGGCGAGGATTTCGCTAGGCTGAGGGCGGCGCGCGCCCGCGCGTGATCGGCAACGAGATCACGCGCCGAAAATTTGATTTGAGCATGCCGCAATTCTCCACCAAACGCCGTGTGCGGCATGCCGCCACCGACATGTTCGATCTCGTCGCCGACGTCGAAAAGTATTCTCAGTTCGTGCCGTTCTGCCGCTCGATGCGGGTGCGCAAGCGCGGCGAGGACGCGCGCGGGCGGCCCACGATCGTGTGCGAGATGACGATCGCCTACAAGATGATCCACGAGACTTTCACGACGCTGGTCACGCTCGACCGGACCGAGCTCGAGATCATCGTGGATTATCTGCGCGGCCCGTTCCGCCGGCTGGAGAACCGCTGGCGCTTTCGCCCGCTCGCCGCGCGCATGTGCGAGGTCGAGTTCAACCTGCTGTACGAATTCCAGAGCCGCACGCTCGGCATGCTGATGGGCGCGATGTTCGAGGCGGTCTTTCGCCGCTTCGCCGACGCGTTCGAGCGGCGGGCGGATCAGATCTACGGCAAGCCGGCGCAGGTGTGAACGGGCAGGGGCCCGCTCTGCCGACGTCCTCATTGTCTGTTTGCTCCTCCGCTCGTGCGGTTATGATGCTCGCACGAGGCAGCCGGAGGATACCAAGATGGATCAGGCGATCACGCGCCGCATGGCGCTCGGCACGGCGGCGCTCGGCGTTGCTGCCCTCGGCGCGACACCGGCTTTCGCACAGGCGGGTGCGCGCAAGACGTTCGTGCTGGTGCACGGCGCCTGGCACGGCGGCTGGTGCTGGCGGCGGGTTGCCGACATCCTCGAGAAGCACGGTCACAAGGTCTACGCCCAGTCGCTCACCGGCAACGGCGACCGCGCGCATCTGCTCAGCAAGGACGTGGTGCTCGACACCCATATCGCCGACATCGTCAACCTGGTGACGTGGGAAGACCTGCGCGACATCTGCCTGGTCGCGCATTCGTACGGCGGCTGGCCGGCCTCGGGTGCGCTGGAGCAGATCCACGACCGCGTTGCCGCGATCGTCTGGCTCGACGCCTTCAAGCCGGAGGACGGGCAGAGGGGCACCGATTTCGCCTCCGAGTTCAGCCGCAAGGCGCTGGCCGAGGCGGTGGCGAAAGGCGAACCGGGCCGCAAGGGGCCGCCGGCGAAGACCTTCTCGGTGAGCGCGAAGGACTACGCCTGGCTCGACTCGAAGCTCACGCCGCAGCCGAACGGCGTCGCGACGCAGCCGATCCGGCTCACCGGCAAGCGCGAGACCATCGCCAGGAAGACCTACATCCGGGCGGCGAAATATCCGCAGGCCGCGTTCGACAAGGCGCTGGCGGAATGCAGGGCCGACAAGACCTGGCGGACCTTCGTCAACGAGACGAGCGGTCACGACGTGATGATCGACGAGCCGGAGTGGCTCGCCGACGTGCTGCTCAAGGCGTCGTGAGCAGGGTCAACGTGGGCGTGCTCGGCGGGCGAGCACCTCGAGCATCGACAATGCTTCGTCGACCGACTTCTGCCGCACCTTGCGGCGTCCGATGTCGCCGAATTTCTTCGCGCGATGAATGAGCTTGCCGCCGCGCGCGGCGGCAACTAAATGCACGAGGCCGACCGGCTTGCCCGGCGTCGCGCCGCCCGGCCCGGCGATGCCGGTGATCGAGACCGCGAGATCGGCATCGGAATGCTCGAGCGCGCCCTGCGCCATCTCCTCGGCGGTTTCCCGGCTCACGGCGCCGGACTTCTCCAAGGTCAGCGAGGTCACGCCCAGCATCTGCTGCTTGGCCGCGTTCGAATAGGTGACGAAGCCGCGGTCGACCACGTCGGACGATCCCGGAATGTCGGTCAGCGCGCCGGCGACGAGCCCGCCGGTGCACGATTCGGCGGTCGCGATCTTCAAGCCCCGCGCGCGGGCGAGCGCGAGCAGGCGCTTGGCGGCGGCCGCAGCGCTCACGGCGCGCCCCACGGCAGCCGGATCGTCGCGGTCGCCATGGCGGCAATGCCTTCGCGCCGGCCGATGAAACCGAGCTTCTCGCTGGTGGTCGCCTTCACCCCGACGCGATCGATCGAGATGCCGGCGATCTCGGCGATACGCGCGCGCATGGCGTCGCGATGCGGCCCGATCTTCGGCGCTTCGCACACGATGGTGAGATCGAGATGCACGACGCGGCCGCCGCGCCCGGCGACCCGCTCGACCGCGAACTTGAGGAAACGGTCGGAGGAGGCGCCCTTCCACTGCGGATCGCTCGGCGGAAAGTGCGCGCCGATGTCGCCGTCGGCGAGCGCGCCGAGGATGGCGTCGACCAGCGCGTGCAGCCCGACATCGGCGTCCGAGTGGCCGGTGACGCCGCGCTCGTGCGCGATCCGGATGCCGCCGAGCCAGACGTGGTCGCCGTCGGCGAACGCGTGCACGTCGTAGCCGCTGCCGGTGCGGATGTCGCCGAGCGCCGCGAGCTCGCGCGCCTCGGCCTGCGCGAAATCGTCCGCAGTCGTGAGCTTGAGGTTGCTTGCCTCGCCGTCGAACACACCGACCGTCATGCCGGCCCATTCGGCGAGCGCCGCGTCGTCGGTGAAATCCTCGCGCCCGGCCGCATGCGCCCTGCGGTGGGCGGCGAGCAGGGCATCGAACGAAAACGCCTGCGGGGTCTGGATGCCGCGCAGCGCCGTGCGGTCGAGCGTGCGCACCACGTGTCCGGCCGCATCGACCTCCTTGATCGTGTCGGTCATCGGGACGCTCGGAATCGCGGCGCCTCGGGCCGCCGCAGCGATCGCGCGCGAGACGAGCGCGGACGACGCGAACGGCCGCGCCGCATCGTGCACCAGCACGATCGCAGGATGATGCGCCGCCAGTGCCTCGAGGCCGGCGCGGACCGAGGCCTGCCGGGTCGCGCCGCCGAAGGTCGGGGGCAGGAGGCCGAGGCCCGCAGCGGCCTCGACGTAGAGCGCGCTGTCGTCGCGGTGGATCACCGGCTGCACCCAGCGGATCTCCGTGTGGTTGGCGAAGATCGCCAGGCTCTGGCGCAGCACCGGCGCATCGCCGAGCGTGCGGTACTGCTTGGGCAGGTCCCCGCCGGCCCGCAGGCCGCGGCCGCCTGCGACCACCACGGCTGCCACGTTTCGCGTCATTCGATCCCCGCCATCGCCTTTTCCGGTGCGGGTTTAGCGCCCGCAGCGTGGCGCAGACAACCGGTTCCAGCGCCCCTTTGGCGGGCCGTTGGGAAATTCACAATGTTGCAATGCAGCACTTGCGTCCGGGCAAAAATTGGCTAATCTCTAAGCAACGTAGAAAGCTCGCCTAAATCCTAGGCACTCGGAACGTGAACAAGGCACTCCCAACCGCTTCCAACCCCGGAGCCCTGCCGCCCCTTCGGATCGGGGATCTCGAACTGTCCAACCGCGTGATCCTGGCACCCATGTCGGGCGTCACCGACGCTCCGTTCCGCCGCCTTGCCGCCCGATTGGGCGCCGGCCTCGTGGTCTCAGAGATGGCGGCGTGCGCGGCGCTGGCGCGGGCGCGGCCCGACGTCCGGCTGCGGGTTGAGGGGCAGGGGATCGGGCTGCACGTGGTCCAGATCGCCGGCTGCGAGACGCACTGGATGGCGGAGGGCGCCCGCATCGCGGTCGGCGCCGGCGCGCAGGTCGTCGACATCAACATGGGATGCCCGGCGAAGCACGTGACCAACGGGGATGCCGGCTCGGCGCTGATGCGCGACCTCGATCATGCCGAGAAGCTGATCGCGGCGACGATTGCCGCCGTACCGGTGCCGGTCACGTTGAAAATGCGGCTCGGCTGGGACGATCGCTCGCGCAACGCCGCCGAGCTCGCGCGCCGCGCTCAAGCCGCTGGCGTGCGGATGATCACCGTGCACGGCCGCACCCGCTGCCAGTTCTATACGGGCCACGCCGACTGGCGGGCCGTGCGCGCCGTCAAGGAGAGCGTATCCATCCCGCTCGTGGTCAACGGCGACGTGACGAGCCACGACGAGGCGATGGCGGCGCTCGCCGCCTCGGGTGCCGATGCGGTGATGATCGGCCGCGGCGCGCAAGGGCGGCCGTGGTTTCCCGGCGAGGTCGCGCGCTATCTCGCGACCGGCCGGCGCGAGGCGCCGCCCGCGCTCGCGCGTCAGCTCACCCTCGTCACCGACCTCTATGACGAGATGCTGGCGCATCATGGGATGCGTATCGGCGCGAAGCATGCCCGCAAGCATCTCGCCTGGGCGCTCGACGTCGCGGCCGAGACCGCCGGTGCGGCCGATGACCTGCGCAAGGAGTGGCGCAACCGCGTGCTCACGCGCGAGGAGCCGGCCGCCGCCAAGCGCGGCCTCGTCGAGGCCTTCGCCGACTTCTCCTGGAGGGCGGCCGCATGAGCCTCGCCGAGCACGCCTCGGGTGCGGGCGCGGCCGCCGCCGAGGCGGTGCTCAACTCGCTGCCGCATCCGGTGCTGGTGATCAGTGCCGACGGCCGCATCGCCGACGCCAACGTGGCGGCGGAGGCGTTCTTCGAGGTGTCGGTTGCGCTGCTCCGGCGCAACGCGATCCGCGATCTCGTGCCGTTCGGCTCGCCGCTGCTGGCGCTGATCGAGCAGGTGCGCAACCGCCAGGCCGCCGTCAACGAGTATCGGGTCGATCTCAGCTCGCCGCGCCTCTCGGGCGAGCGCATCGTCGACCTGCATGTCGCACCGGTGCCCGAGCAGCCCGGCTTCGTCGTGGTCATGCTGCAGGCGCGGACCATTGCTGACAAGATGGACCGCCAGCTCACCCATCGGGGCGCGGCGCGCTCGGTGATCGCGCTCGCCGCC
>Ga0126371_10004183_pt1 | contig 12701 bp, 14 predicted proteins | sample PanSoiMetaPlot_4_FD_110145 | JGI IMG/M metagenome (GOLD analysis project Ga0126371, IMG submission 110145) | Tropical forest soil microbial communities from Panama - MetaG Plot_4 | ecosystem: Environmental > Terrestrial > Soil > Tropical forest > Bulk soil | place: Panama | collected 2016-02-17
ATCGCGAACAGGATCGCGATCAGCCCGCGCACGATGTGGGCGTCGCTGTCGCCCACGAAGCTCAGCACCGGGCCGGCCGCGCCGTCGGGTTTCACGTCCGTCGCGAGCCACACTTGGCTGGCGCAGCCCTGCACCTTGTTGGCGTCGGTGCGCGCCGCATCGGGCAGCGGCGTGAGCGCGCGGCCGAGTTCGATGACATAGCGATAGCGGTCATCCCAATCGTCGAGGAAAGAGAAATTGTCGATGATTTCGTCGATCGTCATGACAGCCGCAACGGTTGAGCCGGCGCGACCCTGCCGGGTCCGGCGCCTCTCTCCGATATAGGGCTTGTCGCCGTCCGGGTCACGGCCCGGAAAAGAAAAAGCCGCGAGCGGATCGGGCAGGCGACCGCTCGCGGCGTCGGCCATAAGCGGCCGAAGTTGCGCTCAGGCGACGTGGGAGGGCCGTCGCCGCACTCTCGGAGCGCCCGGGCGCGCGCTCACGCGCCGGGCTTGGTATGGGCGTCGTGACGCGGAGCGTGCCAGGCGGGAGCCTGGTCGGTGACGCTCAGCGTGTCCTGCGTTTTTGCCGTTGCGGGCTTTGCGGGCGCGGGTTTGGCCGGCTTGGCCGCGATCGAGCCGGTCTCGCGCGGCGCCGCGCGCTCGCTGAAGAAGTCGTACACCATCCTGGCGCCGGCCTGCGCGCGCTGGCCGAACGCGATCGCCGCCTGCGATCCCGCCACGCAGGCGTCGGGCTGGCGCGTGCAGAACTGGCGCATGTCGGCCACGGTCGCCGTGGCGGCCGAGACCGCCTCGGCCGCGCCGCTCCCTGCGCTCGGCACCGCCGCGTCCTGCTTGCCGCCGCTCGGCAGCAATACCAGCACCAGGCTGATCCAGAATGTCATCCGGAGAAGGAAAAACATCGTCCTGCCCTTTCAATCATCGACCCTCACCCGCGTCCCGTGATCGTTTTCTTGTTTCCTTGAGCCGCGCAGCATACGCGCGAGACTTGAAAACGCGGTTCGTCCCGTCGCGTGGTTTTGAGTCGAATTTGAATTATCGGCATTTGCATAAAATGCGAACGATCGGCGCAACGCGCTGGTGCGCCCGCGTCAACGAAGCGTTCACCATGCAACATCCCGCGCAACATCTCGTTCACCATTCAACCCGGCGTTCACCATGCCGCACGAATGAAGAACCGGCGCACGCGGGACTTGCGCGGTTTTCCGCGGCCGAACAGCGCCGTGCCGGCTGCCTTAGCGTTCGCTTAAGTGGCGTCTGACACGATCCGGCGAGTTACCGAGGGATCAAGGGGAGCGCGGCCGTTCAGGGCGTGCGTAGCCGTGCAGTTTCTCAAGCCGGTCCGCGATTATATCGACACGCTGGTGCACCCGGCGGCGCAGCGCGACGCGCTGGCGCTGGCGCGTCACCGCGCGTTCATCGGGCCGCGCCTCATCGGCAGCTCGGCGGCGCTTGCCGCGTTTCCGCTCTATCTCGCGCTGCGCGGCGTGCCGAGCGCGCTCGAGATCGTCATCTTTGCGTGGCTGATCGCGCCCATCCTCACCGCCTATTTCCTCTCGCGCACCGGCCGCTATGAGGGCGCGCACCTGATCTCGGCGCTGGCGCTCACCGGGCTCGTCGCCATCGTGGCGGCCAAGACCGGCGGGATCACCTCGTTCGCGGCGATCTGGCTCGTCATCGTTCCGCTCGAGGCGGCGCTCTCGGCCTCGCGCCGGGTGGTCGCCATCGCATCGACGCTCGCGCTGATCGCGGCCGGCCTGCTCGCGTTCGGCAACGCCGCGCAGCTCCTGCCGCTGCCGGCGACACCCGAGCAGGGTCACGCGGCGCTCGCCGCGCTCGGCATCATCTCGGCCGCGCTCTACGCGACCGGCATCGCGCTCGGTGCGGAATCGCTCACGCGCACCAGCTTCTGGCTGCTCTATGCGGAGGAGGGCCGCTATCGGCTGCTCGCCCGCAACATGACCGACGTCATCACCCGGCACGGCCGCAACGGCACGGTGCTGTTCGCCTCGCCGGCGGCCGAGCGCCTGCTCGGCGCGCCGGTCGCCGACCTCCTCGGCCATGGCCTGTTCGATCGGGTGCACGTCGCGGACCGCCCCGCTTACCTGACGGCGCTTGCCGACGCGCGCGGCGAAGACCGGTCGGTCGAGTTCCGCGTGCGGCGCGACGAGGCCGATGCGGGTGGAAGTCGCTACATCTGGATCGAGATGCGCTGCCGGCCGCTCGACCGCGCGCTCGGCGAGGACGGCGTCGCGCGCGACGGCGAGGTGGTCGCGGTCATGCGCGAGGTGAGCGAGCGCAAGGCGCAGGAGCGGGCGCTCGAGGACGCGCGCAGCGAGGCCGAGCGGGCGAACGTCGCCAAGGGCCGCTTCCTCGCCACCATGAGCCACGAGCTGCGGACGCCGCTCAACGCCATCATCGGCTTCTCCGAGATGCTGATGAACGAGACCGAGATGCGGCTCGATGCCGGCCGCCGCCGTGAATACGCCACGTTGATCAACGAATCCGGAACCCATCTCCTCGGTGTGGTGAACGGTATTCTCGACATGACCAAGCTCGATGCCGGCGACTTCGAAATCCGCCCCGAACCATTCCGGCTCGCCGGCGTGATCGGCAGCTGCTGCGACCTGCTCGCGCTCAAGGCACGCGAGGCCGGGCTCGAGCTCGTCGTCGAGGTCGCGCCCGACCTGCCCGAGCTCGTGGCCGACAAGCGCGCGCTCAAGCAGATCCTGATCAATCTCCTGTCCAATGCGATCAAGTTCACCAACCGCGAGGGGCGGATCACGGTGAGCGCCGTCGTGGAAGGCGCCCGCATCGCGCTGGCGGTCGAGGACAACGGCATCGGCATCGGCGAGGAGGACCTGCCGCGGATCGGCAAGCCGTTCTTCCAGGCGCGCGGCAGCTACGATCGTCGTCACGACGGCACCGGGCTCGGCCTCTCGATCGTCAAGGGGCTGGTGGCGCTGCACGGCGGCGAGGTTGCGATCCGCAGCCGCATCGGCGAGGGGACGTGCATCACCGTGCGCATCCCGATCGATTGCGAGCAGGCGCGTCCGTCGGCGTCGCCTGCGAAGATCATGCCGCGGCCGCCGGCCGACGCCGGCGCCGCGGCGGTTCACACGGCGACAGTGGTGAGGAAAAGTGCGTAGCGCGGCCATACGGAATCGGCGCCGGGCGGACGACGACGAGGAGCTCGATCGGCCGGCCGCACGCCGTCCCTGGTGGTGGCGCATCCTGCTGCGCCGCCCGATCGATTCGGCCGCGGTCCTGGTCGCGCTTGCGTCCGCGACCGCGATCGTGGTCAACGCCGCCTATCTGCAACACGGCCGCCATCCGGCGCCGATGTTTGCGCTGCGGCCCCTGCCGGTCGCCGCGGCGGCGTCACCGGACATCGTGGGCGTGGTTGCGCATCCGCGCGAGCCCGCGCCGGACCAGCGCCACGACGGCCCGCACGGACAGCCGGCCGAGCGCGCACGGACCACGCCGACATCGCCAAGTTCCGCGGCGCCACACAGGGATCCGATCGCCGAGCTGTTGGCGACGCACCCCATGCAGCCGCAGCAGTCGCAGTCGCAATCTCAGCCGGTGCCGCGGCAGGCCGTGCTGCGGCCGCCGGAGCCGGTGCCGCGACCGGCCGAGCCGTCGGCGCGCCCATCCGATCGTCCGTCGCGCCACGTGCTCGCGGTGCAGCGCGCGCTCAGCGAATTCGGCTATGGCCAGCTCAAACTGACCGGCGTCTACGATGCCGAGACGAAAGCCGCGGTTCAGCGCTTCGAGCGCGAGCACAACCTCCCGGTCACCGATGACATCAGCGAGGCGACGAAGCGCGCGCTCGCCGGCCTGACCGGGCGCGAGATCAACTGAACCGGTCCTGCAAAGCCACGCGACATCACGACTTGAATACGCCGTCGGCGGGCCCGGGCTGGGGCTCGGCGCCGAAGCGAAGAACGTGGCCGTCGGGGTCCTCGACCTGGAACTCGTACGCCCAGCTGAAGTTCTGCGGCGGGCTGCGGATATGGGCGCCCTTCGCGACGAATTCGGCAAAGAATGCGTCCGCGTCCTCGACCCCGATCCAGAGCCAGACGCCGGACCGGCCTTGTGCGCCGGCGCACAACATGATCGATTTGCCGTCACGTGACACCGAGATCATCGTGTCCGCATCCCAGTCCAATGAAAAGCCGAGCGTCCGGATATAGTAGTGTCGACTTGCCTCCAGATCTTCGACGCGCAGGATCGGCGTCACGTTCTCGATTGAAGCCATGGCGCACCTCGTGCAAGGACTCCCCATGCGGGGATCTAAGGACGCCGCGAAGCGGATCAATGCGGTCATGAACGCTCCGATGTCCGCGCGGCGGATTGAGCGGCGATGCGCCTGAAATCCGCAATCTGGGTCGCAGCCTATATCCGGCGCTGCCAGGTCGAAGGCGTGTTCGCGGCGGTGCGGCGGCGCGGTGCCGAGGAAGCGGGCGCGATCTTCATCAAGGTCAGCCGCCTCGACGGAACCGCCGATCTCTACGGGCCGGCGCCGCAGGCGGCGTTTGACGAGGCGCAGCCCTCCGATCGCGCGTTCAGCCCGCTGCTCAAGACGCAGCCGGCGCCGGAGGCCGACGTCGAAGCGTATCTCGCGCGCGAGGCGCGCTTCGATCCGGACGTGTGGATCGTCGAGAGCGAGGATCGCGCCGGGCGCCATTTCCTCGATCATGTGGTGCGATAGGTGCTGCATCAGTCGCCGCGTCGGTGAGAGCCGCCTAACCTCGATCCTCCTGAGTCCGAAAGGACACACCCCCACCGCAACCGGGAGAGCGCGTTGTTGCGCGGCCGACCGTTAGCCGGGTGTTAACCAACTCGCGTCGTAATGGCAGCCGAGGCGATCCGGCGAGGGAAGCATCGTTGCGTTCGGTGCGCCGGGGCGGAGGGGTTCGATGGGGATCGTGGTGTCATTTCCGGAAATAAGATCGGGCGCGCGCGACGTCGTCGCTGCGCGCGCCGGGTCGGCAACCGTGATCATTCTCCCGGTCGTGCGCGTCGAGCGCTACGACGAGGGACCGCCGAGCGACGCCGAGCCGTCGAGCATGTCGTCCGGTCGCAAGCGACGCCGGCGCGCGTCGCGCCCGTGAGCGGCGCCGCACGATCGCGTGTTGCGTATCGGCGAATCAAATCCCTGTCGCCACGTCTGATGTCGCCGCGTCTCCTGCGCGCGCTAGCGCTGCCGCTGCTGCTCGGCGCCTGCTCGGCAAACGGCGATTTCGGCCGCCTCAAGCCCGAGCTCGTCAACGACGACATCCACGGCTGGGTCGGCCGCGACGCGGCGCGCGCGGCCGGCGTCCCGGTCTCGCAATATCCCCTCACCGACGAGGAGCGCCTGCTGCGCGATCTCGGCTATCCGCTCATCGAGCCGCCGTTCGACCGCAATCGCTGGTATGCGATCATCAACGAGTACGGCATCTCGCACGTGTTCAGCTGGCCGGGCTACGAGATGATGGCCTACGGCGACCGGCTGCTGCACAAGCAGTACCGCTCTGCGATCGCGCGCTACGAGCAGCTCAACACCGACATCCGCAATGATGTCGTGCGCATCCCGGACTTCTTCCTCACCGCGCGCCGCGTGATCGATCTCGACAGCAAGCGGGCGCTGAGCTTCGCCTATGTGACGGCGATGCAGCCCGGCGAGCAGGCGAACGCGACCGCCCGCGTCGCCGAGAACAAGCTCGTCATCGCCTGGGTGCAGGGCTCGCTGGTCGAACGCTCGCTTGCTTATTGCAACGCGCTGCAGCGCCTCGTCATCGCCACGCCCTCGCCGATGGCGGTCGAGGCGGAACGCTCGCTCACGCTGCTCAATACGCGCATCGCCGAGAACCGGGTGATCGCGTCGCCACGGTTCGGGCCGACGCCGGTCGCCTGCGGCGCGACCGTGGCGGCGGTGCCGACGGCCGAGCCGGTGATCGTGAAGTAACGCAGCGATCCGAGGCGGCTTTTGCAGCCGAAGCGGAAATTCTATGGTCGATCCGGGTTGCCGGGCGCGGCTCGCCCGATGCTGCGGCCAAATGTTGCGAAAGCCTTGGGATGGAAGAGGCCGTCGCCATCGCCTCGATGCAGCGCGTCATGGTGGTCGGCTGCCCCGGATCGGGCAAAACGACCTTCGCGCGCCGGCTCGGCGCCGCGCTCGCGTTGCCGGTGATCCATTTGGACTTCCATTTCTGGCGGCCCGGATGGGAAATCCCCGATCTCGCCACGTGGCGCCAACAGGTCGCGGGCCTCGCCGCGGCACCGCAATGGGTCATGGATGGCAATTACTCCAATACGTATGACATTCGCATGCCGCGCGCGGACGGCCTCGTGTGGCTCGATCATCCGCGCGCGGTCTGCCTGCGACGCGTGCTGCTGCGCACCGTCAAGGGCTACGGCACGACGCGGCCCGACTTGCCGGCCGGTTGCCCCGAGCGTGTCGACGTCGCGTTTCTACGCTACGTATGGGATTTCCCGCGCATGCATCGTCCGCGGATCGAAGCGGGCATTGCGCGCTTCGGGAGCCAGCTGCGTGTGACGCGTCTCGGCAGCGACGGTGACGTGCGGGACTTTTTCGCCCGGTTGGTCGCGCCGACGCAAGGCGCTTCGAGCGCCGCATAGAGGAAATCGATCTGCCGCCAGTCGGTGTCCTGCGCCCGCACTGCGCGGTCGGTGGCGCATGGCTTTGTCGATGTGTGGACCACCAGAGGGTCCCGCGGCACTAACGCGAAATCCCCTTTGGGGAGAGGGTCGGGACGAGGGGGACGCCTCCGCGAGTGCTTTTGTCGCCGCTTTGCTGCTCCGTTCACGCCCTATCGTGCGTTCCCGGCGCGCGCGGCGGCCGGGCGCACCGCAATCTACCAACACGCGCGTTGTTTCCCGCCTGCTACGAAAACGAGACGGCGCACGCCGTCTGGCGTATAGTTGTACCGGGCAATCGCTCGTTGCATGGGGCGACCGATGTCAATTTTTCTCCTCGCCGCCGTGATCGCCTTTGTGCTGGGGTACCTCGATCCGCCGCGCGGCTTCGTCCGGTCCAGCAGCCTGAAATTCGCTGTCTGGCTCCTGATCGCGGTCGTGCTGACCGGTCTCCTCCTCGAGGCGCTGGTCGCGCTTGAGTCGGGCTCGCTCGCGCACCCGCACTATGACCGGATCCGCGCCATCGCGCTCGCCCCCGAGAGCGCGCAGGCGATGCTTGGCTTCCTTGCCGGAGCAATCTGTCGCAAATTTCCGCCCTGGCCCACGCGCGCCGAACTCGCCGCCCGGCCGGGCGAGACGCAGCCCGACGGCTGGCGCTCGCCGACCACGTTGGCGTTGCTCGGCGGACTGGCGCTGCTGGCGGTGTTCGCCCCCGGCGGCTCCGCCCTCGTCGACCGGCTGACCGGCCTGCAGACCCCGGTCATCAACATCCAGCTGGCGGCGATCGCGTCGGACCGGCAGCTCGCCATCAGCGTCGACCGCGACATCGCGACCCTCGACACCATCGAGGACATGCCGCGCTCGCTGCGCTTCCTGCAGTACGACTGCGCCTATGCGACTCTCGCGGCGCGCTTCGACGAGCCGGGCGAGCGCGCACGCTGGAGTGGCGTGGAGCCCACTCTCACCAGGGGCATCGGCTTCCGCCGCAACAGCGATTTCACGAAATTCCTCCAGCTTGTGATCAGCGCCAAGCACCACATCAACGCCAACAAGACGCGCGCCGATCTCACCACCGAGACGACGATCCTGAAGGCGCATGCGCGCGCGGTTGCCGAGAAGCTGTTTCGTGTGATCGAGGCCGCGGAGCTGCCGGAGGCCGACTACAACAGGGTCTACACCGAGGCGCAGGAGGAACGCAGCCGGCAAGCTGCGGCGGTCCGGTCGGAGGTTCGCGAGGCGACCGAGGAGCTCTCGGAGACTGACCAGAAGATTCAGTCGAACGATCCCGTCTGGTGCGGCGAGAAGAGCGACAACCCCGGCCCGGCGGAAATGCGCAGTGTGGTCCGTGACACGCGCGCCTTCTACGGCTTCGTCGCCGGCTTGGAGAGCTTTGCGGGCAATAACGAGCGGGAGATTCTGCTCTACAGCATGGCCCGATCGAGACCGACATTGGCCAAGGACATCAACGTGAACGAGGGTCTCGCCGCCTCATTGTATTACGGCGGCCGGCCGATCGGCGAGCTCATCCCATTCGTGCAGGTCGCCCTGCAGAGCGTGCGGGACGAAGCCGAGGTGGTGGAGCGCGCGCGCCGCACGATCACGGCTGCGGATTACAGGGAGAAGGACAAGGACGTCGACAAAGTGGAAAAGCTCACCTCGCGCTACGAGCGTGGCCGCATCAACGTGCAAAGGCAGCTCGCCTATCTGTGGGCGCTGGAGAGCCTGCGGCCGCAGGAGAACGTCACGCCCTACGAGAACGTTCCGCTCGCCACAGCCGAGGAGTATGCCAGGCAGGCGTACGAGCGATCGCAAAATGCGAAGGCACTGCGGGTGTTCTGTGTGGACGACGACGGCAGTCTCTACGACGAGGATACCTACGCGCTGGTCCTGCTTGCCATCCAGGCCAGCAACCTGCGCACCGGCGCGGCGACGCTCGACAAGGAGGCGCTGCGCAAGGCGCAATGGCTGCTCGATGACGCGCGCGCACGGCTGCCCGGGCACAGCGATTCCTGCGTCTCCGAGCGCGCGGAGGCGTGGGAGCGGCGCATCTACAGCCATTTGCGGCTGGCGGAGAGCCTGCGAAAATAGGGTATGGCGCAGCTGGATTTGCCGACCAAAAGTTCGGAAACGAAGTCCCACGAGGAAATAAACAAACTGCTACAAGCGAAAGTTCGGTTTGTAAAATCGCGGTGGAGTTGAGGTCCGCGATTTCTTGTTCTTGCCCGCTTGGTCGCGCCGACGCAAGGCGCAGCGGGCCTAGGCTGACGGCACCGGGCGCGCGGTCGCGCCGTCTTTCGCCAGCTTGTCGAGATGCTGGCGGATATGGGCGGCCTCGGCCGCGGAGTTGGCGAGCGCGATCGCCCGGTCGAATGCGACGCGCGCCTCCTCGGCGCGGCCGAGATCGCGCAGCAGCGCGCCCTTGACGCCGTGGAAATGGAAATAGCCGGCGAGCTGCGGCGCCAGCGGCTCGATCATCGCGAGCGCCACCGCCGGCCCGTTGAGCTTGGCGACCGCGACCGCGCGGTTGAGCGTGACCACGGGTGAGGGCGTGAGCGCTTCGAGCGCGGCGTAGAGGAAATCGATCTGCCGCCAGTCGGTGTCCTGCGCCCGCGCCGCGCGGTCGTGCAAGGCGGCGATCGCGGCCTGCACCTGATAGGGTCCGCGCCGGAGGTGGCGCATGGCCTTGTCGATCAGCGCAAGGCCCTCGGCGATCATCGCCTGATTCCACCGGCTGCGGTCCTGGTCCTCCAGAAGCACGACGTTGCCCAGTGCATCGTGCCGCGCGGGCGTGCGCGCATGCTGCAGCAGCAGCAGCGCCAACAGCCCCATGATCTCCGGCTCGGCCGGAAACAGGCGGAGCAGCAGTCGGGCAAGGCGGATCGCCTCCTCGCACAGCGGCGCGCGCATCGCGAGGCTGTCGCCGCTCGCCGAGTAGCCCTCGTTGAACACGAGGTAGATCATCGCCGCCACCGCGGCGAGCCGCCGAGCGCGCTCGATCGCGTCCGGCGCCTCGAACGCGACGCCGGCGCGGGCGACGCGGGCCTTGGCGCGGGTGATGCGCTGCTCCATGGCGCTCTCGCCGACCAGGAAGGCGCGGGCGATCTGCGCCACCGTCAGGCCGGAGACGATGCGCAGCGCGAGCGCGATCTGCTGCGTCGCCGGCAGCTCGGGATGGCAGCAGATGAACAGGAGCCGCAGCACGTCGTCGCGGTAGTGTGCGTCGTCGAGCCGCTCGGCGACCTCCGCCTCGGACTCGGTCGGCGCCGGAATGATGTCGTCGGCGGGCAGGGGCTGCTGCTGCGCCCGCCGGCGGGTCTGGTCGATCGCGGCGTTGCGCCCGACCAGGACGAGCCAGGCGGTCGGGTCGCGCGGCGGCCCGTTCTGCGGCCACGACCGCAGCGCGCGCAGGCAGGCTTCTTGGAACGCCTCCTCGGCGGTGTCGAGATCGCGGAAATAGCGCAGCAGAGCGGCCAGCGCCTGGGGACGCGCGGAGGTCAGCGCCGCGTCGATCCAGGCCGGGTCCTCGATCGTCTCGCTCACGCGCCGGCGCTCCCGGGCCGATAGAGCAGGAGGGGGCGGATCTCGTAGGCGCCGCCGGGGTTTGCCTGGCCGAGCTCGCGTGCGGTCTCGAGCGCCTCATCAAGCGAGGCGCAGTCGACGATGTAGAAGCCGAGCAGCTGCTCCTTGGTCTCGGCGAACGGCCCGTCCATCACCAGCGCCGGCTCGCGGTCCTTGCGCAGCGTGGTGGCGGCAGTGGTCGGCATCAGCCGCGCCACCGGACCGAGCCGCCCCTGCTTGGCGAGCGTCTCCTGCACGACCCCGAGCCTGGCCATGACCGCCTCTTCCTCGGCCTTGGACCAGCAGGCGACCGCGGCTTCATCGTGGTAGCAGAGAATGGCGTAGAGCAAGGGGAACTCCTGCGGCTGGGGCACGACAAGGACGCGCGGCGGCATCGCGATCCGACAGCTGGCGTAAAAATTTGCGACCGCCTGCCGCCGGCGGTCCTCCGCGCGCTACTATGCGTCGTCAAAGGCGCACGGCAACGTGGTGTTATTGCGATGGATTCCGGCGCCGCGCGAGCGCGCGCCCGGCGCTCAGGGCTGTCTGACGGCGACGAACGAATGCGACGTAGCCGGCGGGTTCCCCATTGTGCGGCTTGGCGCGAATGACGGTCCCGACGATTGCCGGCACCTGGTTGACGCCGTTGGGCCACGGGTGGGCGATCGCGCCGTAATAGTCGTATTCCCATCCGTCCGTGGAGCTGCCGGGGCGGCCATGACCGGTGATCGCCACCGTCGGGCCGAAGCCGGCGGCGCCCGGGCCGACCGTCCCTTCCAGATCGAGGCCGCCGCCCTGCCAGTCGATCGTGCCTTTGAGGGTCGTCGGCGTCGGCAGCGTGAAGGTGAACACCGCTTCGGCGAATATGAGGGCGAGTGCCTTGTCGGGGCTGTCGCCGACCGGCGCGGGATTGTTGTGGAAGCTGCGGTAGGTCCCACTTGCCCGCCGCCGCCGACGCATCCGCATAGGAGCGCGCTTCCTGCGCGGCAAGCGGCGAGGCGGCCGACAGCGTGGCGGCGAGCGCAAGCAGGGCGAACCGGGTCATGGCTGGAACTCGCACAGGCGATGCGATGCTGTGCAATCACAGCATGACCGCTCGCGCAATCGATGCGTCGACTATTGCGCGCTGCGGCAGCGCGCACCCGCGAGCGCGGCCTGCGCCATCGGCATCAGCGCGGGCTCGGGGCTGAGCGCCCGCACCACGATCAGGCCGGTGGTGGTCGGCGACTCGATGATCAGCCGGTCGGCCGCGGTGACGTCCGCCTCTTCCGGCATGGCGTCGTGCTGCGGCGTGGTCATGAGGTCGAGCTCGATGGTGCGCCGCCCGGCCGCGCGGTCATTGATCCCGTAATAGGCGATGCCGCGCCGGTTGTAGAAGGTGACCGACGTGTAGGCCTGGCTCACCGGCGCGGTGAGCTTCATCGGACCGTTGGCGAGATCGTAGCGGCAGACCGCGACCGCGAAGGCCGGATCCATGAACGGCAGGACCGCCTTGGCGGGCGTCGGGCCCGGGATCGGCGTCATGGTGTTGACCGGCGTCAGCGGCTCGAGCCGTGCGTAGGCATCCTGGGTGGCGGTGCGCGGCAGCACCAGGATGGTCGAGAGATGCACGATGCCGCCGAGCAGCAGGCCGGCGAGGGTCCACAGGAGCCAGCGCGTCACGAGCACGCTCCCATCGATTTGATCGCCGGCATCGGCGCCTCGCGCTCGGCCCGGGTCGCGACGCCGACCGAGGTGTCGTAGAACCGCAGCACCAGGATGTAGCGCTCGACGCCGCCGGTCGGCAGCCAGTTGCCGGGACGGGCGCGCGGCGCGATCGTGATCTCGAAGCTGCCGTCCTGATTGCGCACCAGTTCCTCGCTGGTGAAGCCCTGGCGGTTGAGCGAATTCGCCACCAGCCGGCCGTCCGGATCGTAGAGCGTGAGCGTGAAGTAGCGCGCTGCCGGCGTGGTGCCGCTGACGATGGTGTCGCAGCGCCCGTCGAACAGCCGACCCTGATCGTCGCGCCGCGCCACGAAGGCGACGCCGTCGCCGAGTGCGACCGGCAGCACGCCGCTGCGCGCGAGGCCGGCGCGCGCATAGGGATCGATGCCGCCAGTACCGGCGCGCGGCCGCGCGGTCCAGCTGCCGATCCGCAAGGCGCCGAAGCCGGCGTCATGGGTGAGCGCGAACCACGTCGAGCCGAGCCCGATCGCCGCCGCGAGAATGAAGGTGTAGAGGGTGGCGAGCAGCAGCCGCACGGAGCGATCCTGAAGAGTGAGCGAAGAGTGAATAGCGAACGGCGAGGAGGGAAAGCAACCAGCGGCTATTCACGACTCCCTATTCGCTGCTTCGCTCTTATTCGCTATCCGCCGCCCCGCCGGCCTGCGCGATCGATCCGGGCCGCTGCGCACCGGCCGGGCCCGGCACAAGGGCCGCCGGAGCGCCGGTCTGGGGCGGCAGCGCGCGGCGCGCCTCTTTCATCATCCGCCCGACCGTCCACAGCACCTGGGCGCCGCG
>Ga0126371_10004184_pt1 | contig 12701 bp, 19 predicted proteins | sample PanSoiMetaPlot_4_FD_110145 | JGI IMG/M metagenome (GOLD analysis project Ga0126371, IMG submission 110145) | Tropical forest soil microbial communities from Panama - MetaG Plot_4 | ecosystem: Environmental > Terrestrial > Soil > Tropical forest > Bulk soil | place: Panama | collected 2016-02-17
GCCGCTCATTAGCTACATGGTGAGCGCACGGGGTCGCTACAAGGCTCGTCAGCTAGAGCAGAGTGTCCTGTCGGTCACGACGAACCCGGATGGCACCCTCACGGTGATGACGCCTGATCCGGCTTTCCTCCCCCCTCCTGATGAGAATGACGAGCCTGCCCAGCACAAGCAGCGGACTTCAACCGCCACCGCATCTACCACTGCGGCACCCAGGAGACGCCGTGGCAGGAGCAGGCAGCGACAGCGGGTGCGTATCACGGTGGGAGGCAAGAACCTCCGGCATCCGACCGTCGAGCAACTCCGTGCTTTGTTGAACACAGGCGTCGATTGGGAGACGTTCCTCAGCCAACCGTTCCGGCCAGGAAGGGGAAAGCTGGTGGCGTGGGGCACTGCCTCCATTGAGGAGCACGAAGCTCGCATCGCTGCCCAAGAGGGCCAGGCGCATTCTCTGCTCGATGATGCCGCCCGTCACCGGATGGCGGTCGAAATAATCCGGGGCGTACCCGGAGCTACCAATCTTCGTGACGCTTTCAGAATCCTGGAAGCGGGTCGGAAGTAGGGGTCAGCACACCTTCACCGCAGCCATCGATTGAACGATACCCATCGTGCTCCCGCTGCGGTGAAAAACAGGGGGCCGGAGCGATCACCAACCTCCCGGCCCTCTGACCAACAACCATACGAGCAATCCAAGGGAAACGATGACCAAGCGCAAGAAGGACGATCATGTCCCTCACATCGACCTCGATCCAGAGATGATCGAGGGGTTCAGGATCCTTCGGGGCCGTGCAGAAATGTACTTCGATTTTCAGCAGACGCGAGTTGGATGCGAGAACCGAATAAAGCGGGGACCGGTCGATGCGTCCTTCTTCGCGAACGAGTTCGACGTTGTCAGGGAGACTGAGCACAACCTGGCTGTCGCTCTTGTGAAGCAGTGGAAAGAGGTCGTTCCCCTGGCGATCCGGGAGTGGGTCGATGCCACCAAGGGCTTGGGACCGCACACGATGGCACGTCTGCTCGGTCACGTCGGTCATCCAAGATACGGTTTTCCACAGCATTGGGAGGGTATGGGCGAGGACCGGCACCTGGTGGCCGACGATGCCTTCCTTCGCACCGTGGGTGACCTGTGGTCGTACTGCGGCCACGGTGAAGTCCTGGGGCGTCGTAGGGGTATGACGGTGGAGGATGCACTCGCAGCCGGAAATCCCAAAGCAAAGATGGTTACCCATTTGCTGGCTGAGAGCGCCGTGAAAGAGCCTGGACGAGACAAGACAGCCTGGGGCGCTGAGCTTTCTGAGAAAGAGATCGCAGCGAAGGCTGCAAAGACTTCCCGGTCCAGTCACCGCTCGGAACCCATGTCAGGTACGACCGGGAAGAAGAGGTCGGGTGGCATCGACGGCCAGATGTATGCCGAAACCCACACCGCACACGCTGTCGATGCCACCTGGCCCTACAGAAAGATCTACGAGGAACGTAGGCGCGTCACGCTGGACAGAGTCCATGCGGAGCCATGCGTACGGTGCGGGCCATCAGGAAAGCCTGCCCAATCCGCTTCACCCTGGTCTGATGCCCACAGACACGCCGATGGTCTTCGCTTAGTCGGCAAGGCGATCCTTAAAGACCTATGGCTGGCAGCGGCCAGCTAGCACAACTGTCTCCGGCCACGACCATGAGCAACTCGAAACCCAGATGCCGAACGTCGGGGCCGGAGACAACAAGCGCCGGGTCGGTTGCGACCACTGGTCATACGAAACCCATCCCGGAACCGTCGTGACCGACCCGGCCAACTCAGTAAGGAAGTCATGAACGACCCAGATCCACTCATTGTGGAACGCCGCTCCAGGACGAAGGATCGCTGGACTGCCTGGAAGTCAGTGGATGGTGATCGTCTCCTTGCGGACTGCCTCAGGGTCTTCCTGGACCCGGATGGTGGCGGGATGATCGAGGTGCGGGAAGTGGGCGAAAACCCGATCCAGTATCGCTTCAGGAAAAGTGAAGAGTACCGATGATGACCGGCGCTAAAGCACACCCAGGGCACGGGTCTCGTACGGAGACCCAGATTGAGCGCCTGCGCCAGACGGCGATGAAGTACCGCCGCCTGATGGAACGTGAACGGGAGGCCAAAGCCCTCTTCGCTATAACCGACCCACGCCGCATAGCCAAGCTGCGCCGGGAAGGGATCAATCCATTCGACATCCAGGTGCACTGTGACAGGGACGAGGAGCGCCTTTGGTACCGCCATCTTCGGCTTTACAGGCGACTCTGGTTCCACCCCGAAGCCCTGGCTATCCACGCCGAGTTCCTCGCCCTGGCGAAGCAGTGGAAGGGCAGAGAGTTCGACGTGGACCTGTATCGGGTCGCCGTGCATGAGGCTGGGCACGCCATCATGGCTGTGTTGCTGAACCAGTTGGATGAGGTGAAGCACATGGCGATCAGGGGCAGCGGCGGGCACGTCGTGATGATGAAGCCGCCTGAACCACGTCCCTCCCGGCAGCAGGTCGAACAGGACATCATGTTCTCTTGGGGTGGGGACGTGGCCGTGTCTCTCTTCGGATACCCGGTTGACCTTGACGCGAGGCCGGTGAGAACGAGGGGCGACCGGGCGCAGATCTTCTCTCTGGCTCGCAAGCACCTGGACGAGCCGGAGAAGAGCATCTGGAAGCTACGGGACCAGACCATGAGAATGCTGGCCCCCAAGAAGGTTCGGGGTCAGATCCAGGCTCTGGCGTTGGCCCTGTTGCGAGAAGGGAAGCTCAATCGAAGCGAGATCAAGGTGATCCTCAACGAGTCCCAGGCACAGCATGAGGTGAGGAAGCGTGCCACGTCGCCCTAGGTCGTACCGGCTGCCGCCAGTCGCGCCGGTTGGCCCCAAGCTCGTGAGAAGACCGCATGCAAAGTAAGAAGGACGTGTGCAAGGACAAGCTTCGTGCCCTCATCCAGGAGCACGAGGCCAACCACGGGATCCCCACCAACGCCCGCTTCCTCTACTACGAGTTGAAGCAGCGTGGTTATGAGTATCAGATCACGTTCAATCCAACGGCCAAGACGCATCGCCGCCCCGATCAGTACATCTCGGAGTTCCTCCTGGAGATGCGGATCGCTGGTGAGACCCCCTGGAACTGGATAACCGACGAAACCCGTGATCTTGATCACGGCCCGTTGACCGCAGACACCATCGAGGATTGGGTTGACGTAGCCCTAGACCAGGCCCGCATCAATCCATGGAAGGGCAAGCCATGGGCCAAGACCGGACCCGTGGAGCCAAAGCCCCTGATCCTGACTGAGGATCGAGCTACCAGTGGCGTCATCAAGGCAGTGATGAGCAACGAGTACTGCGTCCGCTGCACTTCCTCCAACGGTCAGTGCCATGGGTTCCTAAGGACCGACGTGGCACCGTACCTGTACCCCGGACAGCCCGTCCTCTACCTGGGGGACTACAACCGGGCCGGTAACGACATCGAGGCCAATAACCGTCACATTCTGGAGGACGAGATCGGCGGCGCTCTCAAATGGGAGCGGGTCGCCATCACACCGGCCCAGATCCGGAGATGGAATCCTCCAGCCAAGTGGACCGTCGATGGTCGTGACGGTGTTGGTGCTGACAGTTGGGAATCGGAGTCTCTGGGTCAGGCCAGGCTGATCACCATCGTTCGCCAACGCCTGGACCGGCTGATGCGCCCGGTGAAACTCGCTGATCTTCGCGAACGGGAAGAGCAAGAACGTGAAGCTATCCGACAACTACTGCGGAGACAACGATGACGTACCAGGATCCCCAGGTGCGGACCACAGCCCGGTCTCGCTCCGACGAGGAGAAGCAAGAGGTGCTCGATGCCATCGCCAGCCTGACGCGTCGTCGGAGGCGATCATGACCGAGCCGCCCGCACGCCCAAGCGACCGAGAGGAAATACGCCGCCATCTCGTCATGAAGCACTCTTGGCCTGCGGTAGCCCGGTATGAAGCCAGCGCAGAGGAGCTAGCGGACCTGCATGAAGCTATGCACGACCGCTCCAAGCGTGAGGAGACCGTGAGCCGGATCCGGGTCATGCTCGGGATGCCATTAGAGGACGGCACTTGGTATGAGGACGGTGAACCAGACAGGTGAGAAACGTGACCATGCCAGACGATGCTGAACCGGCCCGCATTATCCGGTGGAACTACCTCTCTGTCAGTGATTGCCCGCTGAGCATCGCTGTGCTGGTCGCCCTGCGGGGTGAAAGAGACTGGCGTCCTATCGGGATGCGCTCAGGGCCAAGCGGCGGCGTAGACCTCTCCTGGGAACTGCTGTTGGACTCGCACCTGAGCAGCACCGAGAAGGCCGCTGTGCGCCTGGTGGAGGCGACGTATCGGCTGGAAGGCCGTGGTGGGCTACCCCAGCGAGTGCATGCGGCTGTAGCGGCGCTCATGGCAGACCTCCTCGCCTCATGAGCGGGTAGTACCTTCCCGGTGAATCCCCATCGGCGACTGTAGGTGGTGACGTCAAGGACAGGAGGGTGAACGGTGAACGACGCCTGGAGGACGTGGCTGTCGAGCGGGAGGCTGACCGGCGAAGGTGTTCCTCTGGGTCGGTCGGGGGATGCGTCATCGGTGCCGGTGGTCGAATACGGCCTCTTCGGAGCTACGGATCGTGACATCGACCAAGAGGGTGTTGTGATGGACATCCTCGATCATGTCTTCGACCGGACCCATGGTGGAGGATGCCAGTGCATGCACCTGCGGGCCGCTGCGTTCCTAGTGCCGGAGGCAGAAGATCAGCTATCCGCCACGGTGGCCTTCTGGCACTCCAGACCCAAGTGTCCCGCCCAGTCGGATGATGAGTGGCTGGCCGTGCAGCAAGTGGCCCGCACCCAACAGGTGACCGGGACGCCCTCCAGCCATGCACCGTGAGCCAGATGCCAAGGATCCAGACGGCAAAATCCCCCCTGAGAGAGGGGGGATCCGGCGCCTCTACAGGCGTCTAGCACGTCCTGCTAGGCCCTCCGGAGTGGCGGGTTCTCCGGCGCCTCTTACCAGGCTGGTAGTGCTGCCGTCACGGTAGCAAAAAGATCCCTGGCCTCTACGGCGCCCCCTACTGTCCTCTTCTCCGTCTGCGATGTGCTCTCCGGTTATGAGTCTCCTCCGTGCGCTGGCGAGCGGTGCGATACCACCGGAACGAGTGCTGCCATGCCTCCTCGCCCAGCCACACTCCGACGACCGCCTCCGCTTCGGCAGTCCGGGCCAGGTGTTCCTGGTGGTGAGCAACTTCGGAGTCGAGCGCTTGGCGCAGGGCCGGGGGCAAGCTGTCTGGCGCTTCCATCGACCAGTTGCTGGCGATCATTAATCCTTCCAGGGCGTGGTAGGTGTCCCGGATTCGTTCCAACCGCTCGTAAACCTGAGCCAAAGCCTCGTAGACGACTTCCGGATCCGCTCGGACCTGGATGAGGTCAACGACCGCCTCACGGGCTACGTCGAAGCTGTCGACGGCTGAGACCTCGTCGGCGAGTGCCTCTAAGGCGGCAGTGACGTTGTCGGTGGTCAACGAGCTAGCGCACTACGTATACGTGAAACCTGCCGTGAGAGCGCCGGAGCCACCGGGGCTGACGACCACCACGTTCACCGCTCCAACCGATCCTGCCGGGGTAGTAACGGTGATAGTGGTGTCGTTCACCACGGTGAAGCTGGTGCCGTTGGCACCACCGAAACTGGCTGCTGTGGCGGCACTGAACCCCCAGCCGGTGATGGTGACGGGCGTCCCACCTGTATGGCTGCCGGTGTTCGGGCTGACACTTCGCACAAGAGGGAGCCGGGTCGCTGCGGCTGCAGCTTGACGTTGCACCACGGTGCTGTCTGGCAACGTGGGGATCAAGCTGCCAGCGTTGGCCTGGCCCGCTGGCGACGATGACCAGGTAGATGACGAGACCACGGAAGGAGTCGGGTAAGCGACTGCTGCCACCTGGGCGGCGGGTAGCTCCAGGGTGTTGACTTGATTAGGGGGGCCATACAACTCGGGCACGGTGATCAACTCACCAATGCTGCTCGTGCTCGATGACCTCCACCCTGTCCGGTTGAAGCCCCACGTTTCTGGGGGTGCGGATCCGCATCATCGGATGGGGGCGATACCCAGCCGGGTCCAGGCTGTATCTCAATGCCTCACCGATGCCCGCATCTCTGAAATACCGAGCTTTCGCCGTGGCGTCCAGAGCCTTGATCAAGCCCTCACGCGCCCGTGGCGCCTGGAACTGCTGCCCTACGACGCCTTGAAGGCGTTCCCAGGGTGACCGGGGTTGTCCCGGAGCTTGTCCTGGCGCCTGACCCGCTGGTTGGCGCCAGGGGGCTTCCTGAGGCGCCGTTGGCTGCCGTGGTTGGGCGGGAGGTGGTTCCCAGCCCTCCGTTCGCTCCTGGGCGATCTCACTGGCCGTACGAAGGCGCCTGCCCTGGCGGGGCTGGGGCGCTTCTCCTGGGCGTTGGGAGGGTCGCTGAGGAGGAGGCTGACCACCCGGACGCCCCTGGGTGCGACGGGAACCTCTAGCCTGAACGGTCTGCATGCACCAAGCCTAAAGCCGCCGTCCTGGCGCCCCTCGACCGCTGAGGGGCCGGGATGGGTGCAGGAGCCTGGAGAGGCGAAGCTGGAGGCGGCTAGGCCGGTGTGGTGGAGGTGTCGGAGGTGGCGACCGCTGCGGGCGTGACCTCGCCGTACTTCCTCAGCCAACGACGAAAGGAAGAGATCACTCCCATCGCAGGCCCCATTCTTCGGTCATGAAGGCGTGGTCACGCCCATGCCCACGGTAGAGGTCACACCGGAAGACATGAGCCTCCGGGCAAAGGCGCCCATCCGACCAGTCCGGGTCGTCTACATGATGAGAGCAATGAGGAGCGGTGGCTGGTCCTATGTCGTATTCCGACTGACAGCCATGCGACCGTGTGGCTTCAACATACGACAGGAACGCCTCGGTGAGATCGGGCTGGTGGCTGATGTCTTTGTCTTGCTCCCAGGAGGTCGCCCAGTCATCGCCATTGTCGTGGTTGAGGATGGTGATGTGCAGTCCTACATGTCCGAGTGGGAGCAAGCACTTAACGATGACCAGAGGCTCGTTTGCGTCGCGTGCGTACCTTGTCTCGGTGGTCGCTGGGCACTGATGCTGGTGTCGGCGTTGATGCCGTTGTCGACGCTTGACCATGCCCGCCAGTTCGTTGCGTTTCCAGATGAATACCTTCCAAGGCGGGACACGGGCCTCAGCGCACCAGTCCGGGTGTTCGCCAAAGACGTCCATCATGTCCCGTACGAAGTCGAGGTCCGTCCCGTCCCGGTGCCAAGAGGCGATCTGGTGCGCCAGGGCGGGGGCGTTGTTCCATCCCCCGTTCAGATTGCCCAGGTGATTTCTCCGGCACACCTCATCGAAGTAGTCACGAGCCAGGTACATCCTGCTCAGCCCTGGAGGTTTCTGGCCCCTGGTTTCCTTTTCTTGTTGACGCCTCTGGTTCCTGATCTCTTGTTCGGCCCGGTAGCGTTCGGCGGCAGCTAGCCGCTCCGCCTCCTGGCACGTATCGCACATGCCGGAATGCTGGAACCGTTTCTGCTGCTGTTCGGAGCGATTTCGGTAGCTGATGTCATGGCCGCAAGGTAACGAGATGGTCAAGGGACCGACGAGATCGACAATCCGGCTGGAAATCTTCGCCTGTGATCCGTCCAGGCCCAGGTACCGGGCTATCTCCACCATTGGCATGTTGGTCTGCCAGTACAGCCGCCAGCCTTCTGCCCGGTTCGGCGTGTGCGGCGCCATGGCAGCTATGGCGTCGGTGCGTTCCTTCTTTGCCGCCTCCAGAGCAGCTTTTGCCTTCTTGAGGGCGCCTTCAGCCGCTTCTACAGCGGCGATGGCGTCGGTGACGCGCTGCACGGACGGATCAGGTGGTCTCGGGAGACGGACCAGTCGCCTCTGAATCTCACTCATCGGATCCTCATGACAGGCTTTCCACTCAGCACCTTTTCGATGTCGGCGATAGCCAACTCGGTGGGTTTGCGGAAGCGACCCCGCCAGCCACGGCGTAGGAGATGCCAGCATCTATGGGTGGGATAGATGTCGAGGACCCCGTCGATGCGGTACTGGTACTCTGTCAGCCTTCTGACCTCATGCTCTTTTCGCAGACGGGGAAGAACCTCCAGACCAAATATCTCCCTCCTGGCTGACCTGCGTACGCTCTGACTCTCGGAATGCTGTTGTCGCCGGAGTTGCTTCAGCCGGTCCCCTTGGTGTGTCTGGGTGGCACTGATCGGTTCAGGGACGCTTCCATTCCTGGACATGTCGTGCCCCCACGGACCGCATGTGCTACGACAGAGATGTCGCCAGTTAGTCACTCTTCGGCTCCGTCCAGTCGTGCCAGGGCCAGCTACTCATGATTCAAGAGAGCGGTCCCAGAACTGGATGTCGAGGTACCGGTCGACCACCGAGCAGTCGGCTCCGGCTTGCTGGTAGCTCTGATAGCTGTCGTGGGCGAAGCGATGCAGACCCTGGAGGATTTTCTCGGGATTGGTCTTGGTCTCGATCTCCTGGTCGATCTTGGCGCACAGCTTCTCCATCCGATCCTGGCTGATGGTGATCTTCACCTTGCCATCCACCAGTCGTAGGTGAAGGCCCACCAGGTCGAAGCCCTCATGCAGCAGACCGATGCTGTCCTTGCTGGGATTCGACGGTAGGCCCACCTGGGCTAGAACCTCTCGTAGTTGATCACCGGCTTCACTTGCCCTCTTCCGGTCCCCGACTCCTAAGAGCAAGACGTCGTCATAGCAACGGACGTAGTCGGGGACCGGAGACGCCACGATCCTCCGTAGGGGGGTGTCGGGCAACAGTGCACAAGCATGAGCACGAGAGAGAGGCACAGCATGAGAGTCATGCCGTCCTGTCATGCCTGCAGCGACAGCATCTACGTTGTTCAGGATCCTGTCGCTAGGTAGGAGCCACGTTCCTCTGGCGTCTTTCCTGGCAAGTCGTCTCAGGGGGCGGCTGGAACCGCCTGGGGGTGTTTGAGGTAGGTGTAGGTGGGCAAGCAGGTGTTGTTGTTCGCTGGCAGGTACACGAGGGTGTGTGGTGTTGTGCAGGTAGGTCTCAGGGGCGAAGTAGTCGTCTATGAAGCTGAAGGCGATGTCGGCGAACAAGGGAGCCAGCACGGTGCCCCGGCCAATACCTCGCCCAGGGGCGGATTGCACGGAGGTGAGTAGGTGGTCTAGGAGGTAGAGCAGGTCCCGGTCGGCTACGAAGCTGACCAGTTGGCGAAAAATCAGGTCGTGGCGGATGGACTCAAAGCAGCTTTTTATGTCGGCCCGGACGAACCAGTCCCGCCCCGGCATCAACTGGCGCACCCAGGACATCATCTCAGCCAGGTTGACGTGCGGTCGCCAGCCCCCGGTGTGGAACTGACGGTACGGCTCAAACACCGGCCCCAGGATCAATAACACCGCATTCTCAACGATCTTGTCGCGTAGGGACTGGTGGATCTCCGGCTTGGTGTCGTCCTCTTCGTAGCGCCGGTCTGGCTGGGCAGGTTGGTAGGTGCCGTCGAGAAGCTCGCCCTGTAGCTCGGCCAGGTCGTCGTCAGGGAACTGGACGTGGGCGGGTGGACGGCGCTGGGGCCGGGGTTCGCCGGGGCGACGTTTCCGGCGCTGCTTGGGAGCACAAGCGGCCTGGCGGGAGCACACCAGCACGGCGTCATTGGCTATGAACTGCGTGGGATCGGGCACCGGCCCAGCCAGTAGTCGCTGGCGGATGGCCTGCATCTCCTGGTGGGCCGCTGACAGGCTGGGCCAGATTTTCCTGGTGCGCCGACTGTCAAGGCGTGTTAGGCTGACCATCGAGTTCGCCTCCGGGTGGGTGACTGGAAAGCTCTCACAAGCGCAGTCTCCCACCGGGGGCACTTGCTTGTCTAGAGGCAAATGCCAGCGTCCGTTTCTAGCCTCCCTAGCGCCCCGGTACGGGCAGGAAACCCGGACAATGGGTCAAAGGGCCAGAGCCGAGCGAGCCAGGCTCCTGGGGCATTCTAGGGACCACTGATGGCAAAAAATCCCAGCGGTATTTGGGCCGGAAACTGAGCATTATTTTTCTCAGCCGAGACGATCTCCCTGGGCCGGTCATTCGGGGGCGAAGCCATGGCAGACTTAAGGGGATGGCTACCACGACCAAAGTGTTCGACCCGGTGGACAATCCGCACATGACATCGGCTCGGGCCTGGCTCCGGGAGCGGGGCATAACGCCGCCACCGCATCGTCCCAGGCCCATCACCACCCTGGCGCCGCCTAGGAAAAAGAGCCGGAAGGGCGGACCGGCAGCCACAATCGAGGTCACCTGCTTCTGTGGTGCTCCGGCAGAGTTGAGGCCCAACTCCACCAAGTACGGCAAGAACTTCGGGAACGGGTTCGCCTGGCTGTGCTCACGCTGGCCCGAATGCCCTGGTTACGTCGGCACGCATCCGGATGGTCGCCCTCTGGGCAGCCTGGCCGATCCACGGACGCATCGCAAACGCAGCGACGTTCACAACGTGGTGGACCCGCTGTGGCGTGACGGCACTTCTAGCCGTGGTCAGGTGTACTCGTGGCTCACGTCTATCAGCGGTCGTCCGATCCACATTGGCGAGTTGAGCCTGGAGGAGTGTGACGACCTTCTCACGCTGATCCGGCGCCACCCCTTTGTCGTGAAGTGAGCAGGCAGACTGGTGCTGTGACTCGTGGACCGGGACCGGTGCAGACCTGGATCCTGCGCCACCTACAAGCTTCGGTCGAGAAGGAGGGCGCCAGCAACTGGATCGCTATCAGCGACCTCACCAAGCTTCGACTGGGCCAGGACGACGCGCCTTCCCGCCTTGCCATCGACGCCACCCGCAAGGCCGTCGCCAGGCTGCAAGAGCAGGGTCTCGTCCAGGTGTCCCAGCAGCTCCGACCAGTAGTCCGAACGGTGATCTCGCCCGTCGCCAGCGGCCAGCCCACCCAGATCACGGAGATGAGAGAGGTGACATGCTGTCGGTTGATGCCCTCCATCGACCAGCAACTGGAGGAAGCTGAGGCTGAAGTGGCGAAGGCGGAAGAGGCTGTGGCCGAAAGACCTGGCTGGACCTACGCCGAGACCGCCCTGGCTCAGGCCAAGAGGGCAGTCGAGCACTTGCGGGGCCAGATGGAGGCTGAGGCGGTTGAGCGCGCCACCTAGCCTTAGAGACATCGACACTGCTGTCACGGGATCAACTCACCCATGATCTCCATCACCACCTCGCGCTCAAGATCTGTGGCGTATGTCGAGCTTCAGCCCCCGACGCCGACCGCCTTGGCAGTCATCAGAGGGGTGCCACGACGAGAGTGGATGCCCAAGAAGAGATGCTGGGCCATCCCGATGAAGTTGGTGCCCGCCGCCAGCGAGATGTTCGCCGACGCCGGGTTTCGGGTGGTGGTAGACGGAGCCGTGCAACGGTGCCCAGGTAACCCCTTCCCGGCCCTGATGGCGGCGATGCCACCGGAGGTCTGGAGGAGGGTGAGCGCCGCTCTGGAGGACGCCCTGGACCCCGACCACGGCAATGGTGACCTGCGGCTCCACGGGCTACTGGAGCAGACCATGGAGGCCGGGAGGGAGCAGCGTCGACGGCGGGCGTCGTAGGAGAGCGGATGAGCTTCGCCGAACCCGAGACGGACTACGGGGAGGATTGGGACGCTGACTGGCCCGACGACCTCCCCGACCGTGGTGCCCCTGTTGATGACCGGATCTGGATCGAAGATTGGGAAGACCTGTGACGGCCTTGTTCGCGACCAACTGCCAATCGGGTGCTGCCCCCACCCAGTACCTGGCTCACAACCCTGTTAAATGGCTCCCCAGCGGTTTATGTGGCTCAGGAACGGCACCGCCGCCGACCAGGGGGTTTCCCCCTGCCAGGGCGCAGACGTGACCAACTCCATGCACTGGACCGGTCAGCCGCCTGGCAGTCGGCCGGTTTATGGGTATCGCGAAGACCCTGGACCACCAGGCGGTCTGTCGAAGGTTAGCCAGGTCTAGCGCTTCCCTCATGGGGTGGGACGATCAGCAGCTTCGGCCCCGGCTGCGCCCGTGACTGCCTGATCGCCCCAACCACGTCGCCCTCCATCAGCCCCCTGGCCCGCCCGGTTCTGACCGCTCCCAGCCCAGCGAAAGCCACTTGATGCTGGAAGGGCTGCTCTTGCCTGGAGTCCACTTTGGGTGTGGGCGGCGGCATCTCGACTGCTCCGTGGACCGGGCAGACCGGCACGAACCCCACCAGCGGGTCGTCCATCTGCCACACCACTTCCCGGCCACACTCCGGACAGGCGTTCGGATCGGGCGGCTCCGGTTCACTGAGATCCACGGCGCCGTGGCGTTCGCAGACCGGGATCTGCTCGACGCCGCCTCCGGGCAGAGGCTGCGCCACCCAGACTAACTCATCGTCGCAACGGGCGCATAGGGAAGGAGCGACCACATTGGTCTCTGTCGCAGGAGCCTCATCGTCATCAAGCTCCGACCAGGACCGCCGCCCCGGTGTCCTCACTACCCGGTCAGCCGCCTGCCGCAAGGCCGTCCAGCCAAATCCGTCCTGAGTCTTTTCTGCCCTCAGAGCCTCCCTGGCTGCCTCCAGGTCCGACACCCGATACCAGCGCTCGCGCCGGTTGCCACGGGGTATGGGCTGAGGGCGATCAAGAACTCCTCTGGCCTCTAGTCGCTTCACGGTGGAACGACTAACCCCCAACA
>Ga0126371_10004186_pt1 | contig 12700 bp, 9 predicted proteins | sample PanSoiMetaPlot_4_FD_110145 | JGI IMG/M metagenome (GOLD analysis project Ga0126371, IMG submission 110145) | Tropical forest soil microbial communities from Panama - MetaG Plot_4 | ecosystem: Environmental > Terrestrial > Soil > Tropical forest > Bulk soil | place: Panama | collected 2016-02-17
AGGGGCCTGGTGCTGTAACGACTGCACGATATCGCGTGAAATTACGGACGGAGGATACAATGAAACGGACTTTATCAACGCTCGTGATGATCTCCATGTTTGCTATCGTCAATGCCGCCCTGGCACAGGCACCAGCCCCAGCATCGACGGCCGAAGCGGCGGTGGCGCAGCCCGCCACCTGGTTTGTCTACGGCGTGATCATTATCGTCTTCGTCGCAACCCTCGCTGCGCTTTTGTTCGTGCGGATGGCGGTGGAGGAATCAACTTTTTCATTAGGCGACGCCCTGTCGGAGGAGGGGCTGGCGACCGTGATGGAGAAGGACGCTGCCGGACATGACGCGCCGCGCATCGGCAGCGATGGAAAACCCATGACCATGACGGTGATGGTCGCGAGCATAAGCCGGGTCATCGCGCTTCTCGGCACGATTGCCCTGGTTATCCTGTTCATCGGCTTCGGAACCTTCGTCCTGTACTATTTCGGTACCGGGCAAGGCGTACCGAAAGACCTGGACAAGGTCGTGAACTTCCTCCTCGCCGGCCTGACGCTCTTCGCCCCCTACGTGGTCAACAAGTTCTCAAGCCTGTTCGATCCGCTGGGACGCAAGCGCTGAGTTTGCGCAGGCGCGCGCGGGCGGCGGCGCCTGGTCCTTGCGGACCGGTATCAGATGGCCCACACTTCTCCTAAACACCTCCGAGCGGGTACGGTATGTCTTGTCTACTCGGAGAGAAAGATAGGACTTTAACGTGAGTGTTGGTCCATCACGACCACGCATAGGCAATTTTGTCGAGCGACTTGTTGCCGAATGTCTCGCTGGAGCGGACGACCGGCCGACCGCCAAGGGCGCGAAAGAAAGCAACGGCAGGGGTATTATCCGACAAGGCCCAAACTATCAGGCTCTTAAGGCCGCCCTGCGCCAGATCGCGCCTTACCTCGTCAAACAAGCGGCGTCCAAAGCCCCGCCGCTGGAATTCCGGGCGCAAGTAAAGCTCGTAAATTTCCCCGTCATAAGCCAAGCTTCGCGCCCGGTTCCGGCCGTAATTGGTATAACCAGCGACGGTGCCGCCGAACACCAGAATCGAAATTCGGCTGCCCTTGCGGATCGCACCTTCCCACCATTCCGTCCGGCGCCGGATGATGAGCTCGTCCAGTTCCGGGCCCGGGATAATCCCCAAATACGCGGTACGCCAAGCCAACTCGTGAACCGCCGCCAGAGATTCAGCGTCGGACGGTGTAGCGCTGCGAATTTTGATGGTGATGTCCTGCATGATCGCCGATTCGCCCCTATCCTACGGCTGCAACGCCGCGTCTGATATAATAGGGCTCAATGATAGACACGCGCGGCCGGCGCGTTAGTTTACCAGTTTCGCGGCCCCGTTTTTGGGTCGCAAAGGCTCCCGACACGGCGAGTCGAGGCGGGAGTGAGTAGGGGATAATCACTTGCTATCTCGCAAGCCTTTGTGAAACCTTGATTTACGGCAGAAAAGCTTGCCGCCGCCATTGCGGCAAGGCGATCGAGACTTGCCGTCCTGTGGCCCAATCGCGCCATCAAGAGGCCGCGGGGTCGCGCACCTGACAGCCTTGCAAGGAGAAGACGTGGCAGACATTGGTCCGTGCAAGAGGCCGGGCTCAAGGGGCGAAGGAACAGAAACCCTGGCGTACAGAAAGGCCGCTCCAACCACCCGGGACCAGCCCCGGCGCTCGCGCTACAGACACCGGGGTCTGTCGGCTGCAGATAGCGGTGCCGTCCGATCGTCACGCTGCGAGGCCGGCGTTGCGCGCGATCAGATCTGACGATCCGCATCCGCCGACTAGCCAACGAAGATATGACGAAGCGAGAGCTCGGCTGTCCCTGGATGTTTTTGGTTGTTGAGTTGTGTAAATGACTTGCGTATCATTGCTACGTAAATTAGCATTGCTTGCGATCTGCGGCGCAACCAATCTCAGGAGGGCCCGACGATGCACCGCTATGTGCTTTCCGATGGCATTAAGGAGCGGCTCATGCGCCGCCAGGGCAAGCTCGTGAGCCACGACGCCATAGTTGCTACGCGCGCTACGCTGGTCGTGGTCGACATGCAGAACCACTTCGTCGCCGAAGGCTTTCCAGCCGAAATTCCTCTCTCTCGCGAGATTGTACCAACCATCAATCGCGTCGCGCGGGCGATGCGCGCGGCTGGGGGGCGCGTGTTGTGGATCCAGACCACCGCGACCGGGGCGATCGAGCACTGGGGCAACCATCATAAATACATGCTCACCCCCGAACGCGCCGGTACGCGCCTGGCGAGCCTCGATGAGGGTGCCGAGGGATTCAGGCTATTTCCGGCGTTGGAGCCGCAGCCAGGCGACCTCCGGGTTAAGAAGATCAAGTACTCGGCCTTCATCGCCGGGTCTTCGGACATCGATGCGCAGCTCAAGAGCCGCGGCATCGACACGCTGTTGATCGCAGGAACGGCCACTAACGTGTGCTGCGAATCCACAGCACGTGATGCGATGATGCTCGACTATCGCGTCATCATGCTGTCCGATGCCAACGCGACCTGGACCGACGAGGAGCACACGGCGACGCTCAACAGCTTCCTTCTGTTCTTTGGCGACGTAATGACGGCGGACGAGGCGGTTTGCCGGCTGGTTCCCGTTGCGAGCCGCAAGAGCGGGTGAGGGCGCCGAGCGATTCGCTCACCTCCGGCGCATGACGGCTGCCTCGATCGCGGAGATCGCGAGGTACATCAGGGACGATACGATCGCGAGGATGGTGATCGCCGTCATCACGATGTTGAGCTTGAAGATCTGGCTGCCGTACTGGATGAGATAGCCGAGCCCGAGATTGGCTGACTGGAACTCGCCGACCACGACGCCCACCAACGACAGGCCCGCGTTTACCTTGAGCGCCGCGATCAGGGTCGGGACGCTGCCGGGCAGTACCACCTTGGCGAGGATTTGGCGCTTGGTCGCCCCGAAGGTGCGGGCAAGCTTGATCCTGTTGGGATCGATGCCCGTGAAGCCGTTGTAGATCACCAGAATGGTGATCAACAGCGAGATCGCGAGCGACATCGCATAGATCGACAGGGTGGCGCCGAGCCAGATGTAGAAGATCGGCACGAATGCCGTTTTTGGCATGGCGTTGGCGACCACGAGATACGGGTCGAGCACCTTGTAGAGGTCGTTCCACCACCACAACACCGCCGCCGCGAGCGTGCCGAGCACCATCGCGGCGGTGAAGCCGATCACGGTCGCGCCGACCGTGGCCCAGGTGTGGGTGAGAATGCCCGCCTGCTGCGGCGTCTCCTTGAGGAGATCGAGGAAGGTCGGCCACAGCGCTGACGGATAGCTGGTGAACAGCGGATTGATGATCTGGGCCTTGGGCAAGACCTCCCACAGCACCAGGAACACGGCGAGCAGGGCGAGTTGGGAGGCGCGTACCGCGAGGCGGCCGCGCCGCTCGCGGCGCAGCCAGTCCAGGTATTGCGGCGACGGCTTCTCTGTCATGCCGGCCCGTCCATCTGCAATCGCGTCAACCTTCCACATGGACTTCAAGCTCCCGCCACAGGGTGTTGAAATAGACGTTGAACTCCGGCGTGCTACGTGCCGCCAGCGGCGTCGGACGCGCCGCTCCCGCCGAGGCGAAGCGGATTACGTGATTCGATTTGACCTGGCCCGGCCGCCGCGACAGCACGACGACCCGCTCCGCCATGCTTATCGCCTCGCCGATGTCGTGGGTAACGAGGATCGCGGTCTTGCCCTCGCGGCGCAGGATTTCGCCGACCTCGTCGGCGAGCGCGAGACGCGTCTGCGAATCGAGCGCCGAGAACGGCTCGTCGAGAAGGACCACGTCGGGCTCCGTGGTAAGCGTGCGCGCGAGCGCAACGCGTTGGCGCATGCCGCCAGAAAGCTGGCGCGGCAGATGGTGCAGGAACTGGCCGAGGCCATAGCGGGTCAGATACTCGCTGGCGCGCTCACGGGCGCGCCGCATGTCGGCGCCCTGGATCTCGGCACCCAGTACCGCGTTGTCCAGAATGGTGCGCCACTCGAACAGATAGTCCTGCTGCAGCATGTAGCCGACCTTGCGGCTCGGGCCCTTGACCGCGCTGCCGTCGATCAGCACGGTACCTCCGGTCGGCTGCAGGATACCGGAGATGAGCGACAACAGGGTGCTCTTGCCGCAGCCGCTTTGGCCGATGATGGCGACGAACTCGCTGGGCGCGACGGCCAGCGAGACATCGCGCAGCGCCTCGGTCTCGCCAGTGAGCCCGAAATACCGGAGATTGACGTCGCGAAGTTCAACTTTTGGGGGTGTGCAGGCGGGAGAGCTCTCCACGGACGATGCGCTCCCAGACTAACTTCGCAGGACTTGCTTGCGGCCGGAGCGCGATGCGCTGCTGTGGGCTTCCGACGCCGAGGGCGCCATTGCGTTCCGAATATCCGGTGATTCCAGTTCGTGGATCACCCGCCTGCCATCCTCCACGATGGCATGGATCGTCTCGGTGAGGATTTTCGTCCGCTCTTCGGTCAACGAACGAAAGTGCAAGTTGGTAGCCCGGCGCATCACCGGAGCCAACTCGCGTACCAGGTTTCTGCCTTTGGGCGTGAGGTTGAGCAAGCTGCTGCGCCGATCGCGTTCGTTGGGCTGTTTTTGGACAATGCCCTTTCTGATGAGACCGCCGATCTCGATCGTGATGAATTGACTGGTGACATTCATCATCTGGGCCATCTGGCTCACAGTCAGATCGGGAATCTGAGCCATGACCATCAGTACCTGAAATTGGGCATTGGTGGTTCCGATGTAGCGAGCGAACTGGTCGCTGTGCCGCTGCATCTGATTGTGCAGAGCCATAAATTCGAAGATCAGCCGGCGGAACGCGTGGTCCGATCCGTTCTTCACGAAGGTCTTGAGCGAAATGGTGAGCGGCGGAAATGCTTCCTCCACGGGAGGGGCTCGTAGCTCGGAAATTGTCCCGCTCGGCGCGGCATTGTCCGGGCGCAGGCGTGGGTTGCGTTTTGCCATGGGTGCGAACGAGCCTCTTGACCTCGGATCCAAAATCGCACGCGAATGCGATTTTGGTTGTTGATTTATGTAAATTACTTGCGTATCGTTACTACGTAAATTAACATCACGTGCGTCGGAGTGCAATGAGTAGGTCAAAAAGTTTTCTGACACGTGGGTCAACGGGCCGTCACCTGGGATCGTCAAATGCCTTGAAGCCCATGCGGCGGATGCCACCACGCCCTTTGGACCATTGGAACTGCTCCAACCAAGGTCGCACATCAAACTAGTTTAAATGGAGGGCCCCCATGCTCAACCGCCGTCAAACTTTGCAGGCTGGCATCGCCTTCGGTGCTCTGTGTACGGCCGGGCCATCGCCCGCCCTTGCACAAGGCAAGCCGTCCATCAGGATTCGCTACAGCGAGGTCGTCCGAGCGATTTACTACGCGCCCACCTACGTAGCGATGACGAAGGGCTTCTTCCGTGAGGCGGGCCTCGATGTCGCGCTGACCACGGCCCAGGGCGGCGACAAATCGGTGGCGGCGCTTCTGTCCAACGGCACCGACATCGCTCTGGCAGGTCCCGAAAGCTCGATCTATGTGCAGAACAGCGACTCGCCGACCAAGATACCGATCTTCGGCGTGCTCACGCAGGCTGACGGGACGATGTTGGTCGGCCGGGAAAAGGGGGAGAAATTCGACTGGCAACAACTAAAGGGGAAGGAAATCCGGTCCATCCGCCCAGGCAGCACGCCGGACCTGTTCCTGGAAGCCGCACTGCGGAAGAATGGAATTGATCCAGTTAAGGACGTGAAGCTTGTGACCAATGTCGCCATTCCGGCACAGATGGGGTCATGGCTCGCTGGTCAGCATCAATACGCCATTTTCCAGGAGCCGGACGCCTCGCAGCTTGAATTGGATGGCAAGGCGCATTTCCTTGCGTCGGTCGGCGAAGCCGTCGGCCATGTAGACTGCACCAGCTTCATGGCGACGGATAGATATATCCGCGACCATCCGGAGACGATCCAGGCGTGGATCAACGCTATGTACAAGGCGCAACAGTGGACGGCGTCCGCCCACCCCTCCGAAATCGTAAGTGCCATCGAGCCGTTCTTTCCGGGCGTAAACCGGCAGGCGCTCATTGCCGGCATCGCCCGCTACCGCAAGCTCAACATCTGGAAATCGACGCCCATGATCGAGCCGTCGTCACTTGAAAAGCTTGAGGACATCCTGGTTCAGGGCCGGGTGCTTGAGCCCTCAAAGCGCGTGAAGTTTGCAGACGTGATGCGTCCCGAATTCGGCGTGAACGCCAGGTGAAGCCGGCACCAGCGATGTGCCGCCGCGACTCGGCCAGCAAGTCCGCAGGCCGCATCACTTCGCCTTGTTGGCGAACTCCGCAACGACGAGATCGGCGAACTTCACGCGCTTGCCCGGCTCCAGCACGTTGCCCTGCACCAAAATGTCCTGGAACTTCTCGATCGCCGGTGGCTCGATCACCGGCGTCGGCTTCCAGATCTTGAGCGCGCGGTAGCGCTCGGCCGCGGCGCTGAGGGCCGGGATGGCGATGCCGGGGAAGTAGGGCTGCAGCGCCTTGGCGATCTCGGCAGCGGGCGCGGCCGCGGTCCATTTCTGCGCCTTGTAGATCGCGTTGGTCCAGTTTTCGAGCACGTCGCCGTGCTCGCGGATGTATTTGTCGGTTGCCATGAACGCGGTGTAGTCGGCAAAGCCGACGGTCGCGCCGATCGAGGCGAGGAAATGCGCCTTGCCGTCAAGCTCGAGCTGGGATGCGTCCGGCTCGATGAAGATCGCGTACTGGTTTTGGCCCGCAAGCCACGAGCCGACGCGGGCCGGGATGCCGACATTGTTGACGAGTCTGACGTCCTTGAGCGGATCGATGCCGTTCTGGCGCATCGCGGCCTCGAAGAATAGCAGCGGCGTCGAGCCTGGGCGGAAGCCGAGGATGTCCTTGCCCTTGAGCATGCTCCAATCGAACTTGTCGACCTTGGTGCGGCCCATCAGCATGAAGCCGTCGGTCGAGGTTAGGCCGCAGAAGATGCGCGCCTTCACGGGAGAGTCGCTGTTGAGCACATAGATTGCCGCTTCCGGTCCCATCAGGGCGATGTCAGCGCCGTCGCCGATCAGTGCCGCCATCGACTTGTCGCCGCCGTTTGCGGTCGCCATGCTGACGTCGAAGCCGGCCTCCTCGAAGAAGCCCTTCACCATCGCCACGTAGACGGGCGCGTAGAGGATCGAGCGCACCACCTCGTTGTAGCGGATCTTGGTGAGCGGCTTGCGCTGCGCCCGCGCGGGAGACGAGAGCCCGGAGAGCGAGGCGGCAATGCCGCATTGGAGGGCACGGCGGCGGTCGAGCATGAGAGCTCCTCCATGTTGGATCGGCGACCGGCACGCTAGCACGGGAACCCACAAGCGGTACACGGCTGGCGGCGGCCAATCCGGAGGCCATCGTGGTCATGCGCTGCCGCCCAATTCCGGATTGCTGCAGCGGTCGAAGTTCTCCGTCATCCCGGTCGGCGCGACGACCTTTCCATCGATCGCTGAAGCGCCGGCCACGAAAGCTACGTGCCCTGGCGTTAGAGCCCCGCGATGAAGTCCCGCCATCGCATCTTTGAGTTCCTGCTGCACGGTTCCGCAAGACTATCGTTGTCAGGGCCACGAGGGATCCGTATCACTCAGCCGGATCGGCGCTGGCTGCGGTGTAGGTGTATAGGTCTGTTCCTGGCCGTGTGTCAGGAGTGCCGCCTGAGTTGGGCGGTGCGTAACTGTACGAGAGATGAGGGAGGGCCCGTCGAGTTTTGCAACCAGGTGCTGATCTCAAGCCACCGCAAGCCGCTTTCGTCAAAAGCGACGGTGGTGAACGTTGCGCAAGCGTCATGACATGGTCTTGGCAGGCATGATTGAGAGAGGCGAGCGCAAGCAAACCGCTGATGAACGTGTCGAAAGCGGATCAGGTGATGTCAAACCGAGGGGTGGCCAATCCTTCGGGATCATCTTGGGGGATGCCTGAGACTGCCCAAGAGGCATCCGGCGTGGAGGCGGCGCGAAGCTCAACCAGGCTCTTGTACGTAAGGACCCACACGGCGATGGCAAGGGAAAAGGCACGTAGCGATATTGAGTTCTGGCTTACTGATGATCCATTTGCAAGGGGCCCATATGATCCTGTCTTCAGTATGTCGGGAAGGCAATTTCGCAGATCAATCCCTCCGGCACATAATCTAGTCGCGCCTCACCTTCGAGGTCGTACTCGCAGGCGGCCTTGATCAGCTTTGCGCCGAATCTGGGTTGCTTCGGTGCCTTGACCGCGGGGCCTCCCCTTTCCTGCCAACGCAGCTGAACCATGTGCTGGCCTTCGCCGGTCTGCTCGATCTGCCACGATAGATGAACTGTTCCTCGTTTGGTCGAAAGGGCGCCATACTTGACGGTGTTGGTTGCCAGCTCGTGCATCATCAGCCTGAGGCCCAAGGCCTGTTTCGGCGTGACGGCTATCGGAGCGCCGTCACACACCACGCGCTCGGCATGATCAACGTGACAGGCCGATAGGGCTTGCTGCAGCAGCACCTTCAGGTCGACGTTGCCCCAGTCCGATTCGAACGACAGCGTATGTGCCTGTGCCAGCGCCTGAATACGGCCGGTGAACTTGTCGCGGAATTCCCTTACTGATTTCGCAGTGGTTTGCGAGGCAAGCGCCTCGACAACTGCTAACGTGTTTTTCACCCGATGGCTCAGTTCAATAGCCAGCAACTCTCGTTCTCGTTCGGCTCGTTTCCGGTCGCTTATGTCGATGCAGTACTCGGCGATGGTGCCGTCATCGAGTTTCCGTCCAGCAAAGAGCATCCAGCAGCGCGAACCATCTTTGCGCACATACTCTTTCTCGTAAGGTCCGATAAGACCCGACCTTTCCAATTTGTCAAATTGCTCTTGGCTGAGCGCGAGCCACTCGGGCGGCGTCATCTTGCGCCAGTTCAGCTCGCGGGCGTCGATTTCGTCATGGGAGTAACCTGTCATCCGCAGGAACGAATTATTGGTGCCGATGACCGTGCCGTCGGGGTCAAGGAACAATACGCCAACGGTGTCGGTTTCCAACACCTGGCGCATCCGGGTCTCGCTCTTGCGCAGTGATTCCTGCAACAGATAAGCCTTTATCGAGTCCGATGCCTGACGCGCGCAGATATCGATCAGCCTCAAGTCGTGCGACGAAAATCGACGCGGCTCGCGGAAGTGCGTCGAAAGCATACCGACGAACTCGCCGTGGGTGATGAGCGGCGTCGATTGCACCGCTCGAAAGCCAGCCGCCTTTGCCCATTCAAGACTCGGCCGAAAACTCTGTTCTCTCTCGACGTCCCCGATGAGGACTTGCTGTCGCGATGCAAGCGCGATGCCACACGCTGAGCCCTCCGAAGCGTCCACCTCGGCAAAATGATCCAGGAAAGCTTTATCGAACCCGCGCTGAGCAGCGATGCGCAGCTTTCCGCTGTGGCTGTCATAAAGCTGGATATCGCCAAAATCGGCGCCCAGCAGCTCTATTGCGGCATCCAACACCAAAAGCAGCGGAGACTCGAGTTCGGGCCATTTCACAACCTCGGTGCTGAGCTGCTGTAGCCGGGTCATTGCGTTCAGCTCAGCGGCTAGCGACTTTTCCGTGCGCTTCAGCTCAGTGATATCGGTGAGCGTCAAAACGACGCCGCCAATCAAGTTTTCGAAGGCGCGGTACGGTCGCATTCGCATCATCAGCCAGCGGTCGTCCAGAGTCTTGACTTCGGCTTCCATCGGAATGAGGCTTTCGAGCACTCTCGTCGCATCATTTGGGATGCCGTCGTAGTCGAGCCCGTGCGTGAAATCGGTGATAGCACGGCCGCAGTCCGCTTGGGTAATATTGAAATGCTTGACAACGGCAGGGGTGAAAAACTTAATCCGCAGTTGCTGGTCCAGAAAGAGCGCCCCGATCTCGGTCGCCGCGATCAGGTTTTGCAAGTCGTTGTGGCTAGAAGAGAAATTATCAAGTTCGGTTTTGAGTTCAGCATTGACCGTCTTCAGCTCCTCGTTAGCCGACTCAAGCTCTTCATTGCTGGTTTTAAGTTCCTCCGAGTTTGAGCGGTATTCCTCGTTGATCGATTGCAACTCCTCATTTGAGGCAGCGAGTGCTTCTAATGCCTGCGCGTGCTGCTTCTCGCTTGCGTTCAGTCGCTCTCGAAGCACGGTAAGCTCCTGAACAAGCCCGTGCGTGCCAGCGGCCTGTCCGGCATCCGGGCTTGCCTCCTCGTCAAGCCGTCCTGCCGCGTCGACGTCCAAGAAAAGCACGAGGGCGTGCGGAGCGGAGCCCTCCGCTTCGGTCAAGGCCACATACTCCATAATGCGTTGGCGCTTGCCCTCGATCTCCACCGTGACCGGCCGCGTGAGCATCGACTTCCCGCCTTCGAAGGCGCGCTGGAGAGCGAGCTTCAGCTCCAGCCGCAATTCCGGGTGGACCAACTCTCCGAGCTCTGTCCTGAGCGGACCCTCTGATGGGCAAATGAACCGGCCCGCCCGGGGAGACAGGTGCAGCACACGGTACTCCGCGTCGACCAACACGCTCGGGGGTGATTGGCGCTCAAGAGCTGACAAGTGAAAGTTCGCGAGGGTAGCTTCGGAGTCAGTCAGTTGCGGGTGGTCATGTCCCGGAATTGCACAACGACGCACCGGCGCAGATTGGGGGATTACAGGTATGGCGCGTTCTGCCATAGGATTGGCCCTGTATAGCCGCGCATCCCGATCGATCAGGCGGAAAAGCTCGGGCGCGGTGTCGGCACTATCCGCGGAGCCCAAAAACAGATAACCGTCCGGCTTAAGCGCGTAATGCAGCACCGCACAGAGCTGATCTTGCGGCTCTCGATCGAGACGGATCAGAATATCACGACAGATGATCAAATCGATGCGTATAAAGGGCGGGTCCTGGAGCACGTTATGCGTGGCAAAAAGGAGTCGGTCGCGCACCTCTTTGCGAATGCGATAATGCTCACCGTCTTCGGTAAAGAAACGGCGCAGCCGTTTTTGTGATACGTCTGCCGCAATAGCCTTCGGATAGCGACCCTCACGGGCTACGGCGATAGCTTTTTCGTCGAGGTCACTGGCGAAGATCTGAATGGGTCCGTGAAAATTGCTGCGGGCCGCTTCTTCTAGCAGCAGCAGGGCAACGCTGTAGGCCTCCTCCCCAGTGGCACAGCCAATGATCCAGACGCGGACGCCCGCGTTCTCCCCAAGCTCCTTGAAAATCGGCTGAATGGCTCTCCTTGCCAGCGCCCCAAATGCATCCCTCTCGCGGAAGAAACTCCTGACGGAGATCATGAGATCGGCCAGCAACGCCTGCACCTCCTCTGGTTTGCTGTGGAGGTAGTGAACATAACTGCCGATACTGTCATGGCGTGAGACCTGCATGCGGCGAGCCACCTGGCGCATCAACACCGTGCGCTCGCAGTGTGAAAAGTCATGCCGTGTGGTGCCCAGTAGCAAGTGGATGATCTTACGGAGGCCTTGTTCGGCGTCTTTTTCATTGAGCTGGCGCACAGCCTTCCTGCTGCGCACGACCTCGGCAATGCGCTGGACAAGAGCAGGAACGGGTGCGATGAAGTCGACTATACGCGTGGCAATCGCACTTTGCGGCATCGCCGGGTATTCGGCTTCATCGGGGTCCTGTACGAAAATAACGCTACCCGCCTCCTTCACGGCACGAACGCCGAGCGCGCCGTCTGAGCCGGTGCCACTGAGCACCACAGCCAACCCGTCGCCCCGTGCGGCAGCAACCGAGCGGAAAAACCTATCGATCGGCGCCCGCTTACTGCGCGGCTCAGTAATCGGCCGGGCGGCGAGATTGTCGCCATCGATCACAAGTTCGCGGTCCGGGGCAATCACGTAAGCACAATTCGGACGCAGCTTGAGGGAACGCTCGACTCGTTCGACGGGCATTCTTGTCCGCGCGCCGAGAATTGCGTTCAACTGGCTTTGATCGTCGCGCGAAAGGTGGGTCACGATCACATAGGACAGCCCGAGATCGTCGTCGATCGCGCTAAAAAAATCTTGCAGCGCTCTCACGCATCCCGCCGATGCCCCGATTGCACAGATGGTCGGAGAATCCGCAATTACGGCGGCGTTCGCTTGGGACTCCATCATATGCCCCTCCCGGTTGTAACAACCGCGCTGGTCGCAGTATATGCCATCCCTCCTACTTGAACTCACACAAATGCTTCTATTCTACTTCTGCTCCGTAGTTGTGGCGCATAGAGGCCACAAATGATTTCGGGTCGCGCGTTGCCTGCCACGTCTGGGACGGATGGCCTCCGAGGAGGGATGATGTGTGTTTTCCGCGCACCGCGGCTATTCGATAAACGAGACAGATTGGCCATTGGCCCAAGACCCGAACGACAGCAATAGACCACCATACCGGGAACAGCGAGCGCGGGCTACTCCCGGCCCGTGGCTATCATCATCTCAATGGCTGTGGCACACCAACGCTCGGATTGCGGGTTTGACAGTTGCCGGAAAAACATTGGCGTCAAAGCGCACATGAGGGATCGTTTGACACTTCCAACCCGTTGAAATTACGGACTAATACCGACTCCGGCTGATTGATTCTCGAGATTTTTGGGATTCACGGCGGGAATCGAAGCAGTTAGCCTACAACGTCATGATTCGGTTGAGGGAGCGATCATGACGGTGATCAAGGCACACTTG
>Ga0126371_10004187_pt1 | contig 12699 bp, 9 predicted proteins | sample PanSoiMetaPlot_4_FD_110145 | JGI IMG/M metagenome (GOLD analysis project Ga0126371, IMG submission 110145) | Tropical forest soil microbial communities from Panama - MetaG Plot_4 | ecosystem: Environmental > Terrestrial > Soil > Tropical forest > Bulk soil | place: Panama | collected 2016-02-17
CGAACGTCACGCCCAGAGCGCCCAATCCCGGCATGCCCATGGTGCGGACCGCGAAATCTTCGTGATCGGGATAAACCTCCAGTTGCACTGTCCCGGGCAGCTTGTACTTGTACTTCTTGTCGTAGGTCTCGAGAACCTTGTCCAGCTCGGCCTCGAAGTATGGCTTCAACAACGCCTCTTCCTTCTTTTGCAGCTTCACCACGCCGCGGCCGCTCGGCGTCTTCAGTGTGTCGAAGTTCTTGTAGCTGTCCATCAGCTTTAACGTGTTGCCGGTTGGAAGATCGCGCCAGTTCGCATCCCAGGCTTCCATCAGCAGCTTATAGGCTTCGTCGTTTTGACCCAGCCGCATGAGGTTGATGCCTAATTCGCTGCGCGCGCTCTGAAGCTCCGGATTGAGCTCGAGCGCCTTGCGGTAGTACAAAATGCCCTCCTCGTAGCGGCGGTTGATTACGAAGAAGTGTCCGGCGAGCGCGTAAGCTTCGCCATAATGCGGATTTACTTTGAGAATCCGCTCCATCCACGGCGACCCGATCTGAATCTTGCCCGGAGGGGCGGGCGCGGGCTTGTCGTCCAGCCAGTCGACGGTCGACAGAATCGCCATAGCGTCCAGCGCTTCGCCCGAAATCGCGATCGCTTTGTTCGCCTCGTCCACGGCTTTGGGTTCGTTATTGTCTTCGAGCGCAATGCGCGCCATCAATTCGCGCGCTTCATAAAGCTTCGGATCGGCCGCGAGAGCTCTATCAGCGAACTTAACCGCCTCACCGCCGTAGCTATCCTCGGCCACTCGCGCCAATCCCAAAAGCGCGTGCGCGTTGTTTTTATCGATTTCGAGAGCCTCGTTGAATAAATTCGATGCTTCCTGCGGATTGCCGTTGGGGGCTTCCAGCATCAGCATCCCGTAGCGAACCTTCACGTTTGCATCTTTCGGCCGCGCCTTTTCGGCGATTTTGAAGGCGTCGTTGGCGCCGTTATAATCCTTAAGTCCAAAGATCCCTTCGGCCCGGGCGGCCGGATCTGCCGAGCGGCTCAACTTCTGCCAGCAGGACGTCTCGCCAGCATCGCCATGCTTGTGCAGAGCCGCACATTGATCGGGGGTTTGCGCGGCGAGCGGAAGACACACCACAAACAGAAGCGATCTCATTTATCCAGCTCCTCCTGCGTCTGGGCTAGCTCCAGCAGCAATTTCCGCAGTTGCGACTGATACTGGGCCGTATCCATCGCGGCCTTGTGATATTTCAACTCGTCGATCTGTGTCTCCAGCTCTTCCTTCTTCTTCAATAGATCCTGCTTCTTCGGATCGTTGACCACGCCGGCCACAGCGCCTAAATGCAGGAGGGCGAACCGCCCGGCGATCTGACCTTCGCCGTTCTCCGGCCCGGGATCCTTCACTCCATCGCCCTTGCCCGCGTCTTCCAGCAAGCAATGTTCGGTCGCAAGCCAGTTCTGCGCCTCGAAATACTTCGCGGTCTTCGCCTCGGCGTACTTGAACGCTTCCAGCGCGCTGATGATCCCGTTTTTATCCGCATCGGCCGCCGGATCCCTCAGCGCTTCAATCCAATAGCGCGCAAACACGGTGACGTTTTTCTCGCTGCCGGTTTTCGTGGACGTAATGACCACGCGCTTGGGTTTTTGCAAAATCGGAAGCGATCCGCCGCTGGAGCTGGTCGTATTCACTACCAGCACCTTCGCCTGAATCCGGTCCAGAAGCTGCGCCATTTCGCTTGCCGAAATGTCCGGCCCCGGGAGAGCGAATTTGTAATCGCGGTCGTCGTAAGTGCCGTGGCCGATCAGCGTGAGGATTACGGTATCGTCAGCCTTCGCTTGGCCGGCAATTGCCCGGAGTTTGGTTTCCAGGTTCGCCTTGGTCGCGTCCGTGCCGGTTAAAGTATCGACTTTTGCTCCCGGCTCTCCGCGGACGATCTTGTCCAGGTCTTTGGCCCAGCCGCTGAAGCGCTGCTCGTATTCCGCCTCGGCTCCCAAACCCGCAACTGTAAGAAAATACGTATCCGCGCGCGCAGAAACTGCGGCGGCGAGGGCAAGAAAAAACGAAGCCAAGAGCGGCGACTGAAGTCCCCGTTGCAGGCTAAAGCCTGCTCCACCTCGAACAAACGAAGCCAACCTTAGATTACGCCCCATTTTCGCCTCAAGAGCCATTCCCCGGCTCGCAACAGCACGATGGCCAGAAAGATCGCCGGCATGTCCCACAGGTCGCGTGTTTCGCGAATCGTGATTCCGGCTTCGGAATAATTGATATCTTTGCCCAAACGCGACGTTTCATTGGGTTTATAGTATCGGCCGCCAGTCTCCGAAGAAAGCTTCTCCAGCAGCTCGCGGTTTTGCTCTACGTGGAAATTCTCCGCGACGCCGTCTTCGCGCCGGAACGTCAGCGTATCGTGACCGAGCTCTTCCTGGCCGTGCTTTGCGACGATATCGACAAGATAAGAGCCGGGTTTTGGCGTCGTGTATTCGGTGACGTACACTCCCTGCTCGAGCGGTTGCGGCCGCATATCCAGCGATTCGGTGATGCCTTCAGGGCCGGTGATATGGGCTTCGACTGTGGCGTCGCCGGCGGGGAGATAGGTGGTGTCGCGAACCTCGGCGCGAAGCTTCACTTGGGCCTCGTCGGCTAGAAGCTGCTTGGGCGTCGATCCCGTTACGCGGCGAGGCGTATCGCTGACCAGCCAGCGTAGAAGTTGCCGGTAGAAGGTCTCGTGACTCATGTCCGAGACCGGCTGCAGCATCTGCCAGCGCCAGCTTCCGCCGGTGGCGAAGATGGCGGTGCGGCCGCGACCGAAGGGCTGCGTGATCAGCAGCGGCACTTTGGCGCCGCCACCTTCCTTTGGAATCGCGTTCGCCAATACGGTGGCGCCAGGCTTCGGCTGGCCCGGATCCTGAAAGTCCATGACATAGGGAAGCTTTTTCCAGCGCTCGACGTTCTTATCGGGGTTTTCCTCGATACGGGTGATCAAGCTTTCGCGGCCTGCGTTGGTCAGCTCGACATCGGCGCCGATGCGGAAGAAAGTCTTCTTGCTCTTGTCGGCTTGAGGAAGGGTGGTGGGCAGCAGGTCGCGGAGCTGGCTCTGGTTCCAGCCGCCATCGGCCAGCGAATCCTTGCCTCCCAGAAACAGCAGCCCGCCGCCGCGGCGGTCTACGAACTGCCGGATCAGGTCTTGCTGCTGCGGCTTGAGATAGGGCGCATCAACGCTGCCCAGAATCAACCCGTCGAAGCCGAACAGGTCTTCGACCCGCGTCGGGAATCCATCTTCCAGGAATTTGCATTGCCCTTCGGCCGATGTCTTATCGGGGCAGTTGCCCTGGCGATAGATTTTGTTCTCGGTGGTCCGCACCATGGTGAAAAGCTCGATATTGTGGTCGTCTTCCACAGCGCGTTTGAGGAACTTGAATTCCCAGCGGGGCTCACCGTCAAAAAAGAGAATGCGAGGGGTGCGTTGATCTACGTTGACCAGGCGGGTGAGGCGATTGTTCTTCGGGTTCTCTTCGCTCGCCAGCGGGTCGATGGAGGCTTCGATAGTTTTGACCCCGGCCGGGCCAACGTTGAACAATACCGGCTCGACTTGCTGGACGCCATCGGCTTTCAGCGTTACCTCTTGCGAGGCGAGCAGCTTGCCGGATTCTTTAATATTGACGCGCACCTTTTGCCCGGCGTAGCCGGTCTGATGCAAGTGGACCATGGCGGCCAGGCGCGAATCGGGTAAGGCCCGCTGGGCCAGTTCGACATCGCTGATTTCGATATCGTGGGCCATCTTCTCGCGCCCGAATCCGATCGTGTGGACAGGAATGCGCTGGCGGCGGATTTCGGAAATGGTTTCGAGATCGATGCCGCCGGAATTGTCGGCGCCGTCGCTCATCAGCACCACCGCGCCGATCGGAAGACTGGCGGAATCCTGCACTACCTGCTTCAGGCTGTCGCCGATATGAGTGACGGGAGCGGCGGCGGTCAACTGCTCGGGTTTCTCGATGCGGTCGAGCCGGTCGCTCATCTTGTACATCCGCACTTGGAATTTGCTCTGCAAGTCGTTCAACAAGCCTGAGTCCAGGACGGAGACGGCCCGGTCTTTGCGGGAGGAAGAGCCTTCGTCGGGCGTGGCCATGCTGGCGGAGTCGTCCATCACCACGGCGACGATATTTTGCTGGGGCTTGAGCGTGGCGATGCTGAGCGCGGGATGCCAAAGCAGGAACAGGAGCAGCGCCGCCATGGCGGTCTGCAAAATCCAAACGCCGGCGCCACGTACCGTGCCCATCCGGTGCGAGCTGTGCCCTCGCCGCCAAACCAGCCAGCCTAGAAGCGCGGCTGCCGCCAGCACGCCCGCGCCGAACCACCACATGGGCCATCCGCTGAGGAGCACGAAGCTTCCGCGGGAGAACACGGCGGAGGGGTATTTAAAGAGCAGTTCGAACATGCGCGGCCTCGGCTAGTGAGTCAAATCATAAGTGACGTAGTTTACGGCGATGCGGTACGCCAAGCCGGCCCACTTCTCCGGATAGCGCGGACTGTCGGACCACTCCCAGGCGTCGCCCAGGTCCATATTGTGGCAAATCGCCACCATGACCCGGCCTTTGTCGTCGTAGATGCCGCGCCACTTCGGCTCAAAGCCATCATATTCATATGTCAGGTGGCTGATGGACCACTGCCATCCCGGCACCTGAAACTTATCATCCAGGTCATATATGACGTGGAAGATAGGATCTTTGTTATCCAGGTCGACGATTTTGCGGTCGGGAAATATCTTGCTCATGCCGCGCGTGAAGACGTTCCACTCCAGAGTTCCGTGGAAATCGTCGCACATCAGAAATCCGCCGCGAAGGAGAAATTCGCGGAGCTGCGCGGCCTGATCGTCAGTCAGATCCCAGTGGCCGACTTCGACGGCGTAAAGCATCGGCCAATTATATATGTCGTCGTCGCCATCTGCCTCGACCACTTGCTCTACTGAGCGCGCATCGATGCGCGTGAGGCGGCGGATTCCGGCCAAAAGATGACGATCCGAGCGAGGATAGTCGATGGTCCAGTTGAGCGGTCCGCCTTCGAACGATCCGTGGAGATTGAAGATGCCCGGATATTTGAGGCGGGCGCGGGTCCACTCGGTTTTTTCGTTCCAGTCCGGTGGAAGGGGAAAATCCTCGTATTCAATGGCGCGATATTGGCGGAAGGGCTTTTGCGCTTGCAGCGCTCCCCAGGAGCCAAGGCCCGCAAGCGCCAGCATAACGACCGCTCGAAAACGCATCCATACCCTCAGGCAAAATCAGAATAACACAGCGTTCCTGTAGGTTCGGCTTTGGAACACCGCTCTCTTTGGTCGCGGCTCTGGATGAGCCGAGCGAGCAGTGCCCTCACCGCCGGGGGCGGAATGCGAGGCAATAGGCTCCGCCGACGATCACCATCACGGCGCCCCACCAGACGGGCGCGTGAAGATTGGCGAGCACCGTCGCGGGCGGATTGGATAATTCCGCGAGGCCGCTCGAGAGGATCAGTAGCCCGTACACACCTAGCAACAGGCCGACGAAAAACCAAACTGGGATCAGATCGCGATGCATGCTCCCTACCAGAAAATCCACTGCAAGATCAGGAAGGCGATTACCGCCACGACGGCCCAGAAGGCGGGTTTCGCTAGCAGCGGGACGCCCACTTCCTTGGGGATCTGCGTCACGCCCATGACCAGCCCCTCCAATTCCTGTTCGGGCTTGGGTTTGGTGGCCAGGCTCACCAGCACAGTGACGACTACGTTGATCAGGCAGGACCAGAGCGCGCGGTACATGTCTTCGGCCAGCGCCTTGGCGTTGTTGGAGAGGGCGATGATCGCAAGGGCGGAAGGGTCAACCTTCACCCAAAAGAACATCGCCACCGAAGACGACACTCCCGCGAGCAGCCCCCAGAATCCGGCCGCTGGCGTGGCGCGCTTCCACAGCATGCCGATCAAAACCGTACCAAACAGCGGCGCGATAAAGAAACTGAACAGCGCTTGGACATAGTCCATGATGCTGGCGAATCCCATGGCGACATAGGCCGTCGCGATGCTAATGAACAAGCCAATCAGCGTGCACCAGCGGCCCATGGAAACGTAATGCGCGTCAGCCGCCTGTTTGCGGATGTAGGGACGGTAGATATCGTAGGTCCATACGGTGGCGAAGGCGCTAACGTTGCCGGCCATGCCCGCCATGAATCCGGCTACCAGCGCCGTCACGCCTAATCCCAACAGCCCCGGTCCCATGTAGCGCGCGAGCATCAGCGGCAGGACTTCGTTGTAGCTGTGCTGTCCCGCTTGCATGGCACTTTCAGGAACGAGCTTTTCCGGCAGCACCGCCAGTGCGAGGATGCCCGGCAGAATCACGATCAGCGGCACGGCCATTTTGAAAAACGATCCGATAATCGGCGCCATTTTCGCCGATCGGATATCCTTTGCCGTCAGCACGCGCTGCACGACGAGGAAATCCGTGGTCCAATAGCCCATCGAAAGCACCGCGCCCAGCCCAAATACGATTCCGGTCCAATGCATTCCCATCGGATTGTCGGCGGGATGCGCGAGCGTGGACCAGAGATGAGTGAAATCCTGTCCTGGGAAATTGCGCTGGATCCGCTCGACCATGCCGCTCCATCCGCCGGTTTCGATCAGCCCAAAAATGGGGATGAGCAGCGCGCCGAACCAGATCAGGAAGAACTGCAGCACCTCGTTGAAAATCGCTGAATATAGGCCGCCCAAGGCGACGTAAATTCCAACCGTGAGCGATGAAACCCAGATGCTGAAGTGAATGTTCCAGCCGAGCATCACCTTCATCACCACCGCCATGGCGTACATATTTACGCCGGACATGAGAATCGTCATGGCGGCGAAGGTGATGGCGCTGAGGCCGCTCGCTCCTTGCCCGTAGCGAAGCTGAAGATATCCGGGCACGGAGTGGGTTTTCGAGATGTAATAGAAGGGCATCATCACGATTCCCAAAAACACCATGGCGGGAATCGCTCCCACCCAGTACCAATGCGCCGCGAGGATGCCGTACTGATAGGCGGAGCCGGCCCAGCCCAGCAATTCGAGCGATCCGAGATTGGCGGAGAGAAAGCTCAGGCCCGCCACCCAAGCGGTCATTTCGCGGCCCGCCAGGAAAAAGTCTTCGCTGCTTGCCGCGAATCGCTTCAGGTAAAAGCCGATGCCGAGCACCGCCGCGAAGTACAGCGCGACGATCGCCAGGTCGACTCCTCTTAGTGCGATGACGCTCACGCGAAAAACGTCCTTCCTTTATGCTGCCCGATCAGAATTTGGAACATGCGGTGTGCAATCAGCTCATGCAGCGTAAGCAATTCGCGATTGGCGCGGACGATGGCTTCGGGATCGCGGAAATCCATCACCCCCGCGCCGGCTTTTAGAGCGTCCGTGGCTTCCTTCACGACAGGATCCGATATCACCTCGCCCGCCATTTCCCACAGCGTTATAAAGCGGTCCACGGCAGTGGGGAAACTCACCTCGAAGACGCCGGACTGGCTGGTGGTGCGCGGCGGCTTGTAGTCGAGATTGAACGGCCCATTATATCCGTGGCTGCGCAGCAGCACCAGGACATTGAGCCAATCGAGCGGATTCACCAGGCCCACGCCGATATCGACGTCGTGCTTGAGGCGGTATCCGTCGTTGATGTCGAAGTGGAATAATTTGCCCGCCAGGAGCGCGCGCGCCAGTGCGGCTCGCGGCGCAGCGCCCCACATCAGCTCGTGCAGGTACTCGGGATTAAGCCCGACCATCTCGGGATGTTCGAGCAGGCCCGATGCGATAAAGGCGAGCACGGCGTCGCTGGTGGGCAGCAGAATCTCGGCTTGCGGCTCGAAGGGTTTCGCTTCCAGGCAGTGCTTGAGAGTGGGCCGGCCGCGGCGCCTGGCGACCTGGATATCGTGCTCGCAAGCGGCGTTCAACCCTTCGGCGTACCAGCGCAGCGTCTGCGTTTCGTCGATGGCGCCTTGTACGTAATAGCCGAGCGATCCAGGCCAGTAGACAGCGAAGCTCGCGCCCAGCTCATGGGCGAAATCCACGGCATTGCGCAGGCGGAATTTCGCATATTCGCGAACTTCCGGCGCTTCGGCCGCGGGGCTGGCGGCCCAAACCGCATGATGGAACGTTTCCGCCGTCACCATGGAGCATTGCATGTCGTTGGCGGCGAGGGCGGCCTTGATTTTGTCGGCGATTTCGGCCTGCCGGTCCGTGGCGATCGCTTCGGTGGGGACGACATCGGTATCGTGCGTGGTCCAATAACGGATGCCGATTTCGCCCAGCTTGCGAATGACATCCTCAAATCCGATTTCCGGCCGGGTGGGCGCGTGGAAGAGAGCGTGGCCGGTATAGGCCGCGGCCCACTGAGGGCCGGAGATGTAATATTTGTGCCGCGTCTCCGGGCTGTAGGCGCCTCCACAGGCTTGCATGAGACGCGAAACGAGTGCTTGGTGTGAGTTCATTGCGTGGAGCAGGCTTCAGCCTGCAACGGGCGCTTCAGCGCGAGCCTCGGTTCGGAGGCTAAAGCCTCCGTTGCAGGCTGAAGCCTGCTCCACATCGCCGGTTTCACAGTGTTCCCTCCAGGTGTGGAATTTGTTTCACCGGCTCTCCGCCGCCCACGGCAATCCGGATCTTTCCTTTCGGCAGATCCTCCTTCTTCAGCGAAAATTCGACGGCCCGGCTCTCGCCGGCGAGAAGATGAACGCGCTGGAACCCGCGTAGCTCGCCGTTCACATACAGCTGCGCAACTTCATCGCCCTCGCGCGTTGAATCGTTTTTCACGTGCGCCGTCACGCGGGCGCCGGCCGAGGTGCGCTTCGCGCTCAGACCCGAATACTGAAACTTCGAATAACTCAAGCCAAAGCCGAAGCCATACAGCGGATCACCCTTGAAAAAGCGATACGTGCGGCCAGCCATCCCATAGTCGTCGAAAGGCGGCAACTGATCGGCGCTCTTGTAAAACGTCACCGCCAGCCGCCCGGCGGGATTATTCACGCCCGCCAACGTCTCCGCAATGGCCGTCCCCGCTTCTTCGCCGCCGTACCACATCTCGAGCACTGCCGCGGCATGTTCGGCAGCGTAGTTCACCGCCAGGGCGCTCCCACTGGAGGACACGACAATGACAGGCTTGCCGGTTTGCACGGCGGCTTCTAAGAGCTGCTCTTGGGGTGCCGGCAAATTGAGATCGGTGCGGTCTCCGCCGGAAAATCCGGGAATATCGACTTTCATCTCCTCGCCTTCCAGATTCGGATTCAAGCCCAGGAAGGCGACCGCCACATCCGCATTCTTTACGGTCTGCACCGCTTGGGAAAGCAGCGCCTCGGCGGGCGGAATCCATTGCAAGCGGACGTTTCCCGGCGCGTTGCCCTGGGCGCCTCGGCCATTTCGATATTCGACCCGCAGTTTGTAGGCGCGCCCGGCTTCGAGCGCCATCGGCCTCTCGCCCACTTCGGCATCGCCGAAATAGACGCGTCCGCCCGCGGCGGAAATGGTGTAATCGCCGCTGACCGGCGGCGTCAGCGTGCCGGTCCATCGGATGGAGAAGCCCCGGCGCGGAACGACGGCGGCCACGGCGGGGTCGATGAAGGCCGCGCGGAACGCGGGGCGTGGCTCCATACGCGTGAGCTTCGGCTGCCCTTGTAAATCGGGATTATCGAAGTATTCCGCCAAGACGCCCGGCGCCATTGCGGCCGCGGACACGACCGACGGAGTTTGCGAAGTGTAGGTCGCGCCCAGAGCGTAACGGACTTTTCCGACAAATTGCTTTTCCATTCCCTCCAGCGAAGCGACGTGTTTGGAAGAGAAGCCGTTATAGTTGCCCAGTAGAGCTTCCGAGTCATCCGCCGCCGGGCCGATGACGGCGATGCTCCGAACTGTCGCCCCCAAAGGCAGCGCGCCTTTTTCGTTCTTCAGGAGCACAATCGATTTCCGCGCCGCTTCAAGAGCCAGCTTGCGGTGCTCCGCCGAATCGACCACCGAATACGGAATCTTCGAAAAGGGCACACGCTCCGGCGGATCGAACATGCCGAGCTTGAATCGCGCGACAAACAGCCGCTCGAGCGAACGGTCAATTTCGGCTTCGGTAATTAGGCCGGCCTTCACTGCGTCGGGGAGCGATCGATAGTCGTTGGTGAAAGTGCAGGTGAGGTCCGTGCCGGCCTTCACCGCGGCCGCCGAAGCTTCCGCCGAGCTGGTTTTGTATTTGTGGCCGCCAAAGATGTCGGCGACGGCCCCGCAGTCGCTTACCACATAGCCCTGAAAGCCCCATTCGCCGCGAAGAGTTTTTTGTAAAAGATCGGTGCTGGCGCAGGCAGGAACGCCGTCGACGCGGTTGTAGGCGCACATCACCGAGTCGGCCTTACCCTCGACGATGCTGGCGCGGAACGCCAGCAGGTAGGTGTCGCGCAGATCGCGCTCGCTGGGGTGGACGTCGAACTGATGCCGCAAAGGATCCGGACCGCTGTGGACGGCGAAATGCTTCGCCGTCGCGATCACCTTGAAGTAATGGGGATCGTCGCCTTGCATGCCTTTGATAAACGCCACGGCCATGCGAGATGTGAGATACGGATCTTCGCCGTACGTTTCCTGGCCGCGACCCCAGCGCGGATCGCGAAAAATATTGATGTTCGGCGACCAGAACGTCAGGCCGTGATAGCGGCTGTAGTCCTCGTTTCGGATGGCTTCGTTGTACTTCGCGCGGGCCTCCGTGGAGATCGTATCGGCGACGCGGTGCATCAGGTCCGTGTCCCATGTGGCGGCGAGTCCGATCGCTTGCGGGAACACTGTCGCCCAGCCTGCGCGCGCCACGCCGTGCAGACCTTCGTTCCACCAATCGTAGGCCGGGATGCCGAGCCGCGGGATGGCGGGCGCAGCATTCTGCATTTGCAGGGCTTTTTCTTCAAGCGTCATCCGCGAGACCAGATCGGCGGCGCGTCTTTCGGCGGGCAAATCGGGATTTAGGTAAGGCTGCGCATATGCCATTAGGCTGGCGCTGCACAGAGCCGCTGCCAAGATCTTGGCCATCGTAATTCCCTTCCCCATTAGTTCGTACCTCGAATTAATATAACCCACCGCAGCTGCGCTCGCGCAGTCTTTGTGGGGTAGCTGTAACTTTTTCCGGCAAGCCAGCGGCGGCCGAACCGCTCGATCAACGTTAACTGTTTATAAACAAAGGGAAAACTCAAACTGGTAAACCGAGTGCTTTCGCTATGACCGATGAGACGCAATCAGTACGCTGAAGCATTCGAAAGCGGATTCCCCGCTACCAAGCGATTCCTGCTTTCACGCGGCGCCGGTCTCGAAGAAGCGGAGGAGATTGCGCAAGCGGCATGGGTTCGCGGCTGGGAGTATCGGGATCAACTGCGCGATCCAGACTTGGTTGGGTTCTGGGTGAACTCCATCGCCCGCAACCTATTCCGGGCCAAATTTAGAATCAAGCCCACCCTGCCGATTGACGGGATAGACGCCCCTTACTCAATGAACCTCCAGGAAATTGACTTGCGCCGCCTGCTGGACCGCTGCTCGCCACGGGATCGCAAGCTCTTGCTGAAGAGCCTGCAAGGTTATTCGGCCGAGGAGATCGCGAAGAACGAAGGCATCACATCCACGGGGATTCGCGTGCGCATGCTGCGGATTCGCCAATCGTTGCGCGACCGGCTGGCGCTTTCCGCCGCATAGCCGGCTATTCGGCGATTCCGATTTTCGCCCCGGCGAGCTTTTTCGAGTCGAGCCACACGATCCTTTGTGCGAACCAGGCGGCGGAAGGTTCGCCCTTCGACGGCCAGCCCGTAGCTCCCAGCACGAACGCACACGGAATTTCGCCAAACTGCTTCAGCCGGTTTGCGAGCCAGCCGCTCGGAGCGGCAGGCGAGGCTAGGATCGCGGGCGTTCCCTGAAACCATGCCAGATGAGCGCCGAGGGTAGCATTGTCCTGGCGTAGCGGTACGGGGAAATCAAACGCGGCGCGATACTTCCTGATCGCGTCTTCAAGATTAGAAACCGCCACCACCACATAGCGCACGCCCATTGCCTTCGCCATTGTGGGTTTGCCTGACGGAAAGGCGCGCAGATCGCGCGGCGTCTGGTCGGCGATCATGAACGGGAAGAACGAACCTTGCGGCGGCGGCCCGATTCGCGCCGTTTCCCATTTCAGGTCGACTCCATCGGCTCGCTTGCGGCCGGCCTTCTCGGTCTCGACAGCGACGCCCGCGGCCTTCAAGCCCGCTGAGCTGCGTTCGAGTTGCGCTGGGGCTCCGCCGCGGATCGCCCAGGCGCACGGTCCGGCGTTAGCCTTCATGAATGTGCCCCAATAGTGCGGGCTGGGGTCGGCTCCGGTCACAGGCGCGATCAGCTCCAGATACGATCCGTCTTTAAAGCTCGAAAGCGCCATTTCCGTGATGCCGTTCGAATGCGCGCCGCCGTATTCCGTGGGCAGACCGACATCGGAGAACATCTCTCGCATTTCAGTCAGGCTCGCGCCGCAGACGGTGATGTGGTCGACCTGCACAGTTGCCCCCGCGAGGCGTATCGCGGCGAGCGCCAAAAGGGCTGCTCGCATCACAAACCGTGAGAGTCGAGCTCGCGGGAGCGCTCGATCATCCGGTCCAGCCAATCGATTCCCGAATCGGGAACGCGAAGATGGATCGCTGAGTACACCCGCAGCGACATTTTGTCCAATTCCGTGGTCTCGTAGATTACCGGAATCGGAGGC
>Ga0126371_10004188_pt1 | contig 12698 bp, 11 predicted proteins | sample PanSoiMetaPlot_4_FD_110145 | JGI IMG/M metagenome (GOLD analysis project Ga0126371, IMG submission 110145) | Tropical forest soil microbial communities from Panama - MetaG Plot_4 | ecosystem: Environmental > Terrestrial > Soil > Tropical forest > Bulk soil | place: Panama | collected 2016-02-17
CGTCAACACCGGTGCGCTGCCGGCGGAGAATGGCGGCTTGTAGGCGGTGATGTTCGTAGCATTTGCTACGTAGACCGTTCCATTTGGCCCGAAGGTCATATAGTTCGGCGCGTTAATGCCGTTGGTGATCATGAACGCCGGAGTACTGGCGCTCGTGACCGGCCGGGAATAGACGGCGATCGAATTGCTGCCGTGGTTCACCACCCACACGTTCCCAGATCCGTCAACGGCAACAGCATAGGGCGTGCTGACGCCGCTAGTCAGTGTCACGGCGGGCGAGCTCGCGGCCGAAAGTGGAAACGCGTACGCGGTGACGTTGTTGCCGCCTGAATTCGCCACCCACACCGTGGTCGCGCCATCGTACACGACGCCTCGCGGCGCGTTCATGCCCGCGCAGAAGCCAAATGCAGGCACGCTTGCGTTGATGAGTGGCGGCGGGTACAACGCGACGTATCCAGTGCCGCCGCATGCTCCGCCGGTCAGGCTGGCGACATAAAGGTCGAGATTGAAATCGAAGGTGATATCCTCAGGCGTGCCCGCCCCAGCCGATATCGTCAACGCAGGCTGCGAACTGTTACCAACTGGCGGCAGATAGGCGGTCACGGTGCCGTTCGAGGAGTTCGCGACGAACATATCGTCGGAAAAGTCGAACGCAATGCCCCGCGCGCCGTTGATGCCGTTTGAGCTTGTCAGCGTCGAGTTGGGCACGCTTGCGGCGCTCAGCGGAAAGACGTACGCGGTGATGGTCGATGCAGATCCGCCGCTGGCAAAGTTTGTGACGAACAGGCGCATGTGTCCGGTCGGTGCTGGAGCCGGCGGTGATCCGCCATTCGCGCATGCGCTCAGCGCGAGCGCCGAACAAACTACAGACAAGCACGCCGTGTGTTTCAGTATTTTCATAGGATTTATTCGTCGTTCGCGCGCCGGATATCGATTACTCTCAGCCGGGCCTCAGCTTTTCTCACGGAGCGCGTCGTGAATCGACTCTGCTAGAGCGCGGCTGATCCCCGGAACTGCGGCGATCTGATCGGCTGACGCTCGCTTCACGCCGGCTGCGGAGCCGAAGGCCCTCACCAATGCGCGCTTGCGCGCCGGTCCGATGCCGGGCAAGCCGTCGAGTCCCGACACGGTTTGCGACTTGCCGCGCAGCGTGCGATGGTAGGTCACCGCAAAGCGGTGCGCCTCATCGCGGATGCGCTGCACGAGATGCAAGGCCGGCGAGTTACGCGGCAGCAGCACCGGCTCGGACACGTCGGGCAGATAGAGCTCTTCGAACTGTTTTGCGAGCGCGGCGACCGGCGTCGCGACCAGATCCAGCTCCGTGAGCACTTTCGTCACTGCGTCGAGCTGCGCGCGGCCACCGTCGATGAGCAGGAGGTTCGGGCGGCGGCCGAACTTCTTGTCGGGGCCCGTATTGGTCCGCTCAGCGCCGCCGTCGGAAACCGGCGCGATGTAACGCAAGCGGCGGCGCAGCAGCTGCGCCATGTTCGCCGGATCGTCGTTGACTTCGGCGCCCTGGATCTTGAAGCGGCGGTAGTCGCTCTTCTTCGGCCGCCCGTCTTCGAACACGACCATCGAGCCGACAACGTTCGTGCCTTGCACGTGCGAGATGTCGTACGCTTCGATGCGCGAGGGCACCGACGGCAGATCAAGCGCTGCCGCCAACTCCTCGAGCGAGGCCGCGGCGCGTTCGTCGGCGACTGCCGTCTTCGTAAGGTATTCCTTGAGGTGTTGCTCGGCGTTGCGCCTGACGGTCTCCATGAACTCGGCGCGCATGCCGCGGCGCGGCACAAGGACGCGCACGCGCCGGCCGCGGCGCAGCGACAGCGCGTCGCATAACGCCTGCTGGTCGGGAACGGGCGCTTCGAGCATCAGCTCTTGCGGCACGTTGGGCGCGGTCGCGTAGTATTGCGCGACGAAGCTGGCAAGAATCTCGTCTGGCGAACGGCCCTCCGTGCCTTCGACGATGAAATGCTCTTGGCCGACGAGCTTGCCTGCGCGCACGAAGAACAGTTCCATACACGAGATGCCTTGGCCGTGAGCGCCAGCCACGACGTCGAGATCGATCTTGCTGCGCCAGACGACTTCCTGGCGCGCCATGACACGCTTGATTTCGGCGATCCGATCGCGCAAGCGAGCCGCGAACTCGTACGAGAGATGATCGGCAGCCTCGCGCATCTGCGCCTCGAGCTTCTCGACGAGCAAGCCTTGGCGACCCTCGAGGAAGAGCACGACGTCGGCAACGATCGCCGCATACTGCTCGCGCGTCTGCAGACCGGCGCACGGCGCCATGCAGCGTTTGATATGGTATTGCAAGCATGGCCGGTGATACTTGATGCCGATGTCATCGAGCCGGCACGTGCGCAGTGGGAAGACGCGGCGGATAAGGTTGATCGAATCGCGCAAAACGGCGGCGTTGGTGTACGGACCGTAATAGCGGCTGCCGTCGTCGACCAATTTGCGCGTGAAGATGACGCGCGGATACGCTTCGGCGAGGGTCACTTTTAGGTACGGATACTTCTTGTCGTCTTTGAGGCGGACGTTGTACTGGGGCTTGTGCTGCTTGATGAGATTCGCCTCGAGCAGCAGCGCCTCGGCCTCGCTGCGCACGATGATCGTGCGCACGCCGGCCACCCGCTCGACCATCGCATCCGTGCGGATATGGTGCACGCGCCCGGGCTGGAAATACGAGCGCACGCGGTTGCGCAGGTCGACCGCCTTGCCGACATAGAGCACGTTGCCGTCGGCGTCCAGCATCTGATAGACGCCAGGCTCCGCGGGCAGCCGTTCCAGCTGTTCTTGTAGCGTCGTCATGGGATAGTGACGTTTACGCTGCGGTCGAACGCCCCGCCTTTTCGGCGCGCGCCGCGCGCGCCCGCACCACAAGCCAGACGACCAGCGCGATGACCACCGCGAGCAGCAAGCCGATGCCGATCGGTTTGATCTGCTCGATGATGAGATCCCAATGTTTGCCTAGATGAAATCCGAGCGCCGCAAACGCCGTGCAGAACACCAGCGAACCTAGCGCGGTGTATGCCAGAAACACGCCGAAGTTCATGCGCGTCACGCCGGCGGGATACGAGCCGAACGCGCGCACGCCAGGCAGCAATTTGCACACCAGCACCGCGCGGCTGCCGAAGCGCGCGAACCACGCGTCGGCCGCGGCCAACTCGCGCGCGGCGATGAAGAAAAACCGGCCGAAGCGCGTGAGCAGCGGGCGGCCGCCGTAGTAGCCGATCAAATAGGCCACGACCGCCCCGAACGTGTCGCCTCCGGCGCCGACGAGCACCACGCCGAGGAACTTGAAGGTCTGCGAAAACGCGAGGTATCCTCCGAACCCCATCATGAGTTCGCTTGGTAGCGGCACGCCGACCGCTTGTCCGAACATGCCGACGAACAATCCAGTGTAGCCCAGGCGCGTGATCAGGTCGAGCACGAACTGCGAGATGGTTTCGAGGATATGCATGCGGCGCTAACGCGGGGCTGCCGACGGCGCGGTCCACGTCGCGAGCACGCGCGCCGCTACCCCGCCGCCATCTGCGATCATCGCGCGCAGTAAATCGACCGGCTCGATCGACGCGTCTGCGGGTTGTCTGGCGCTTAATGCATCAAAGATGCGGCGCACGCGCGGCGTGAGAATCACACCCTCCCAGGGGTGCTCGCTTGGCGGGTCCATCGCTGAGCGCAATCTCGCTTTGATCTCCCACGGCTGAGCGCCGATCGACGCGAAATGCTCAAGCACGTCGTCAGGCGGGGCTATGACCATGGCAAGGAGCAAATGCTCCGTGCCCAGATAATAGTGGCTCGCGTTGCGGCACTCTTGCTCCGCCAGGTGAACAACCGCTTGTGCATGGGGACTAAATCTGGCGAACACCGTTGCTCCTACGCATGTCACAGACGAGCGACGGCCGCCGAGCGGGTATCGTGCTGCTCACGACGCTGCTGGACTTGGATGTGCGGCGGCTATCGGGGCGACAGGACTTGAACCTGCGAACCTCTCGGTCCCGAACCGAGCGCTCTACCAAGCTGAGCTACGCCCCGCACGCTAACCTTTTCCGTTTCGTGCGCCCGCAGAGGCGCTCCTTGCCATTTTACCGACACATGTCGGAGGGCGGCCACAACGACGGCCCGAAGCGACCGCGTCGGCGACAGACGTGCACAACACAACGTTAATATGAAGTACTTGATCGTCGGGTGCGGCCGGGTCGGCGCCACCTTGGCGAAGCGGCTCGCGCGTGCCGGCCATGACGTGACAGTCGTCGATGAAGTATCGACGGCGTTCAAACGCTTAGGGCGCGATTTCCCCGGCAAGCTCGTGCTAGGCACAGGCATTGACGTCGACGTGCTGTGCCGCGCCGGCGTTGAGCAGGCCGACGGCGTGGCCACGTGCACGCAAGGCGACAATCGCAACATCATGGCGGCGCTGATCGCCAAACATCATTTCAAGGTGAAGACCGTTGTCGCGCGCATCTACGATCCTATGCGCGCTGCGATGTATCGCGACTTCGGCGTGCTGACGATCTGCCCGACGACGGTCGGCGCGCATCTCATGGCGCATGCGCTGCTGCAAGAAAGCTATCGTAAACTTCCCTACGAGCGCAGCGACGTCGAGGTCGTCGAGTTCGTCGCCAGCGAGTCGCTCGCCGGGCGCACGGTCGACGAGATCACGACGACCGGCAAGACGCGCGTAAGCGTCGTCGTGCGCGACGATGCGAGTCTGATCCCGGCCAACGACTTGCGCTTGCGCGCCGGCGACAAGATCGTGATGGTCGTCGCACACGACGCCGAAGCGGAAGTGCGCAAGCTCATCACACCTGCGATGGCCGCTCGCTGATGTTCATCATCGTCGTCGGCGGCGGCAAACTCGGCACGTATCTCGCGCGCGCTTTGCTGGAAGCGCACCACGAAGTCGTCGTCGTCGAAAAAATCGAACGCAAGGCGCAAGCGCTCGCGCAGACGCTCAATGCCGAGATCGCGCAGATCGGCGACGGCTGCGATCCGCTCGTGCTCGAAGAAGCGGGAGCTGGGCGTGCCGACGCCATCATCGCCGACACCGGCGACGACGAAGACAATCTCGTCATCTGCCTGATCACGAAGAAGCGATTCGCCAAGCCGCGCACGATCGCGCGCGTCAACAATCCGAAGAACAAGCAGATCTTCGAAGAGCTCGGCATCGACTCCGTCGTGAGCGGCACCGAGATCGTCATGAACATGGTCGCGCAAGAGGTTGAACGCGCGCGCCACTGATAGAACCGTCGGCCGACGCAATAAGCGTGGTGAGGTTTTAGCCTAGCCGAATCCGCGCGTGAAGTTCCCCAACGCGATCGCCGGAAACGTCTTGCGCATCCATGCGAACCACCGTCGCATGCCGATAGGCTCGCGCTGCGGCCGTCCGACCGCCGCGAAGTAAACGGCGGGGTCGACGTTGAGCGTGCGGGTCTGCACCATGTCGATAGGCTGATCGTGCAGCAGCGCCGCAAATGCGTCCATCTCATCCGGGTCGTCGGTGACGCCTGGATGCGTCAGCAGATTGAGTGAGACCGACAGACCGCGAGCGCGCGCGAGTGAGATGTTCGCGACGACGTCGTCGAATCCGTATCCACGCGGCCGGTAGTACGCTGAATATGCGTGCGGGCGTACCGCGTTCAAACTCACGCGCAGCGATTGCAGGCCGGCGTCGATGAGCAACTCCAATGCGTGCGGCATGCCGGCGTTGCTGTTGAGATGGATCGTTCCTGCGGGCGTACGCGCTCGGATCTCACGGATGGCGCGTGCGATGTGCGGCGCGGCAAGCAGCGGTTCGCCTTCGCAACCCTGTCCGAACGATACGATCGCTCCGGGTGAGGCGTTCAAATGAGCCACCGCCAAGGCGGCGATGTCTTCTACCGGTGGCATCGCCCGCACGCGCTCCTGCGCGCTGTGAATACCTGCATCCGGCTCCTGCTCGGAGATGCACCCGATACAGCGCGCGTTGCAGGCAGGCGAGACCGGAATCGCCGCTTCGCCCTGACGCAAGAACGCGTTCTGGGCCGTATAGCACCCGTATTCGCGCGCACAGCGTTCCAGTTGCGCCAGCAGCCGGCTCGCTGGGAACTCCGCCTTGCGAGCGTCGATCGCGCGGTCCAACGCGGTCGCGGCGTGAGCGCGCGGCGACCACGACTCGAGATGGTCGGTGCGCAGCGCGGCGGCATGCAGCGCGCCGTCGACCCAGGCGACTGCGGCATAGCCGTACAGCGGAAGCTGCGGCGCGTCGGGGCGAACCTCGTATGCCGGCAAGAGCGTGCGCGTGTAGCCGAGCGGGAGTGCCGCCGCGACGGCGCTTACGGCTGCGCCGTCGTAATCGGCTAGCGCGACCGTCTGGCTGTCAGAAAAACCGAGAACGCTTCGACCGGGCAGCGTGAGCAGCAGCGACCCTTCGGGCAGCGGAATGAAGTCGCTCGTGCGCGCGGGTTCGATCCGGCCTCCGTCGGCCGCGGCGTGCAGGCCCGGATAATCGAGGACGCTGCCGTCAGGCCGTGCGAAGACGGTCGTCAGCATTTGCCTGCGCCTTGCGCACGCGTCCATCCGCTTCGACCTCCAACTGCGTGTCGAACACGAGATGCGCTGCACCGCTCAAGTACGCCGGTGATGTACCGCCAGCCCACGTCACCGTTACCTCGCCGCCCTTCGTGATAACGCCGACCGGCGAACGCGCGCGTTCGCTGTCAATCGCGACCGCAGCTGCAGCGCAGGCGCCCGTTCCGCACGCCCACGTCTCGCCGACCCCGCGCTCGTGTACCCGCATGTGCAAGTGGCCGGCGTCCGGACGTACGATCTCGACATTGATGCCCGTCGCGTTGACCGCGCGCGCGATACCTTCGGCCAGTTTTTCAAGAGCGATCGTTTCGAGCGGGCGCTCGACGAACGCGACCGCGTGTGGGTTGCCCATCGAGACCGTGGTTAACGACAGCTGTTGACCGTCGAATTCGAGCTTGCGATCTTGCCGGTCAATGCGTGGCACGCCCATGTCGACACGCACGTTTTCGGGTCCGTCGGCCTCGACGCGCATGATGCCGCTTCCGGTCGCGACCCGCAACGGCCGCGCGTCGCCGCTCTCGCGAGCGATGTAGCGCCACAGGCACCGAATGCCGTTGCCACTCAACTCGGCTTCGCTCCCATCCGCATTGAAGATGCGCATGCGAACGTCAGCGTCACGACTCTGCGGCTCAGAGACGATGAGCATTCCATCGGCCCCAATGCCGTAGCGCCGATCGCACAGCTGTCGAGCAAGCTGTGGATATGGCAACGCGGCGTGCGCCCGCTCATCGAACAACACGAAATCGTTGCCAGCAGCCTGGCACTTCGTGAGTGCGATTATGGGCATGGTTCGAAGCGGTCGCTTAGCCCGAGACGGGGTGCGTCGCGCCGTCGGCGCTCTGCGCGGGCGCGGAATCGCCCGCGTTCGACGCCCGCGGTGCGCTCGAGTTGCCGCTCGCATGCGCGCTGACGTCGGCGCCGGAGAACTGGACGGGCGCCTGAGGCGACACCGTTGACACCGCGTGCTTATAAACGAGGTGCGGCTTGTTATCGTACTCGAGGATGATCGTGAAATTATCAAAACCGCGCACGTATCCGCGCAGCTGGAAGCCGTTGCGCAGGTAGATGGTCACCGGCGCGTTCTCTCGTTTGACGGCAAGCAGGTACGCGTCTTGCAGAGGCAGGTTGCTCTTCACTCTTCTCTCCGATCCCCCCGAGCGTCGAGGAGAACTGCCTAATCGTTCACGTCGTCCGCGCAAATCCCCTTGCCAGCTGGGCCAGCGCGTGCGGCGTGCGCTCATCGAACGCATCGAGCCGCACTGCGTCCGCGATGCGACGGAACCACGTGCGCTGCCGTTTCGCGTACGCTCGCGTGCGCTCGATCGTGCGTGACACCGCATCCGCTCTCGTCGCCGTGCCGTCCGCGTACGAAAGCGCTTCCGCGTAGCCGATACCCGTCAAGGCCGGCGCATCGCCATGCTCGCGGCGCACCGCGAGGGCTTCTTCGATCAATCCGTGTTCGAACATCGCGTGCACTCGCGAGCTGATCTGCCCGGCCAGCGCGGCGGGCGCAGCTTCGAGCACCACGACGGTCAAGCGAGCCGGCTCTCCGCGTGCACGACGTCCGCCGTGCTCGGACGGTTCTTGGATTTCGCCAACGGCCAGCGCTGCCTCGAGCGCGCGTAGCGTGCGGTATCGATCTCCCGGAGAAATGCGCGCGGCCGCGTCGGGCGCGATCGCGAGCAGCCAATCGCGCAACACTTCCGGCGGGTGCGTAGCAGCCTCGGCGCGCAAGCGCGTGCGCAACTGGTCATCGGCCACGGGCCTGTCCAACGGCATCGTCCCAGCAAGCGCTTCAATGTAAAGTCCAGTACCGCCGACAAGGATCGGGATCGCCCCGCGCGCGGTGATGCCGGCGATCGTCGCGCGCGCGTCCTCCACGAAGCGGCCTGCGCTATAGCGCTCCCTCGGCGCGATAGTGCCGTATCCATGATGGGGCGCGCGTGCGAACTGCTTGTCGCTCGGCCAACCGGTGCCGATGCGCATGCCCGCGTAGATCTGGCGCGAGTCGGCGTTGACAACCTCGCCGCCCACCTGCTGAGCGAGTAGCGATGCGAGCTCGGATTTTCCGGTCGCCGTTGGGCCACACAGCGCGAGCGCGCGCAGTGCGTTCACGCGATCAGGCGCGGCCGAACGCCCTTGCCAGCGACGCGGCGTCTAGCCGCAGCATCGTCGGACGTCCGTGCGGGCACGTGTGTGGATCAGCGCAGCGTTGCAACCGTTCATAGAGGGCGGACTGCTCTTGCAGCGACAGCGTCTCGTGCGCGCGCACGACGGAGTGGCAGGCGATCGTCGCGAGCAGGCGGTTGCGGTGGGCGATCCCTTCACGTGCGGCGTCATCGGCCGCAAGATCGTCGAGAATGCCGGCAAGATCGAAACGCCGTTTGTCATAACCGGCAGGCAACGCGCTGATGCGAAATGCGCCCTCACCGAACGGTTCGATCGCGACGCCAGCGGCTGCCAGCTCATCAAGATGATCGTATAGTACCGCGGCTTGCGCGTCCGTGAGCTCGACGATCGTCGGGAACAGCAGCGGCGCGCTCGCATCCGAATCACCCGCGTGCTCGACGATCGCCTCGAACGCGACGCGTTCGTGAGCGGCGTGCTGATCGATGATGAACAAACCGTCCGCGTCGCCGGCGACGATGAACGTGCGATCGATCTGCCCGTACATGCGCACGCCGGCGCCTTCCGCCGGAGGAATCGCAGGAATCGCGTTGCCGGCAGGTCCGAAGGAGAGTGCTGCCCAGCTCTCGCTTGCCTTGCCCGCCGCGATCGTGGGTGCGAACGCGACGGCCGGCGCCGGACGCGCAGTCTCGGTGAGGCGCAGCGTACGCGCCACCGCGGTGCGCACGGCATCGAAGACCTCGTGCCCACGCGCGAAACGGACCTCGATCTTCGTGGGGTGGACGTTGACGTCGACGTCCTCGGCCGGCAGCTCCAGCGCAAGCATCCCGAACGGGTACCTGCCGGTCGTGCCGAACGAGCCGGATCCGGCGAGCCACGCGGCGCCGAGCTGAGCGTTGCGGATCAGACGACCGTTGACGAAGAAAACTTGCGAGTCGCGGTTCGGCTTGTCGTGACCAGGAGCGCTGACATAGCCCGTCACGACGAGGCGCGCGGGAGCGCCGTCCGAGGTGAGTTCGCGCAACGCGCCGCGCGTACCATCGCCGAACACCATTTCGAGGCGCTCGACGCCGTCATGCACGGCCGGCAGCGCCCACACGTCTTTGCCGTCATGCGTGAGCCGGAACGCGACTTCCGGCCACCCGAGCGAAAGGCGGCCCAAGAATGCGCTGATGCGCGCGAATTCGGCGCGCGTACTTTTCATGAACTCGCGGCGCGCCGGCATATTCGCGAACAGGTCGCGTACGATGACCTTTGTGCCGGGCCGCGCTGCGCACGCGACCGCTTCGCCGATGCGGATGCCGTCGGCATCGATACGCGCACCGAGCTCCGCCCCCGCCGGTCGTGACGTCAGCTCAACGCTGCCGGCCGCGGCGATGCTCGCCAATCCTTCACCGCGAAAGCCGAGCGTCTCGACTGCGAACAAGTCGCCGGCGCCAGACAACTTGCTGGTCGCGTGGCGAGCAAACGCGAGCGCGAGGTCCTCGCGCGCGATGCCCGCACCGTTGTCGGACACGCTGATGGACGTGCGGCCGCCATCGAGGACGTCGACCGCGATGGAGGACGCGCCGGCGTCTAGGCTATTCTCGACGAGCTCCTTGACGACGGAGACGGGGCGCTCGATGACTTCACCGGCCGCGATCTGAGCGATCGTGTCCGGATCGAGCTGCTTGATGCGCGCGGGCATGCGCGCGCGTTCGCCTTGCGGCCGTTGGGTTCCCAGCGCGTCGGGCGTTCGTGCCCGGCGTTACATGCGGACTGGAAGCGTCTCGCGCGTCGCCAGCTTGACGTTGTTGCGGCCGGCCTGTTTGGCGGCGTACAGCGCCGAGTCGGCCGCTTTGACAAGCTGCTGTTTGGTCGACACGTCTTGCGGATAGCCGGCGACGCCGATCGACACGGTGATCTTCGCAGTCGTCGTCTCCAGCGTGAAGTCGTTCTGCTCGATCGCCTGACGCAGGCGGCCGGCCACCATGGCGGCCTCAGCTTTGATCGTCTCCGGCATCAACACGACGAATTCGTCGCCACCGTAACGGCAGCAGATGTCGATCTTGCGCGCGTGCATGCGGATGACATCGCCCAGCTGGCGCAGCAACTCGTCGCCCTGCGGATGGCCGTACGTGTCGTTGACATGCTTGAAGAAGTCGACGTCGAGGATGAGCAGCGCCAACGATTGCTTCGTGAGCTGCGCCTTGCGGAATTCGGCTTCGAGGCGCTCTTGGTACGCGCGATTTGTCAGAAGGCCGGTCATCGAGTCCGTCTCGGCCAACTCAAGCGTCTTGCTATGCAGCCGCGCGTTTTGAATGCCGACCGACGCGAGCCGGACGAGGCGGTCGACAAGCCGCTGCTGTTCGAACGTGAACGCCCCAATCTTTGGCGCGATCAGCATGACGGCGCCGATGGTCAACCGTTCGCTGACGATCGGAACTACGAGGCAGCCGTGCGCCGCTTTGGGACGCGGCAGCGACGATTCGCGATAATCTTTTTGAATGTCGGCGACGATCAGCGCACGCTGCTCGGCCGCTGCGAAGCCGACGACGCCCTCACCGAAACGCAGCTTGCTGCCGCGATAGAAGTCGGCGTACGCGCCCTCGACCGCTTCTTCGACGAGCACTTCATCCTGAGCTTCGTCATCAGTGCGCGTGATGTAGATGACGACGTTGCTCCAAGGCACCGACTCGCGGAATTCGCGCAGCATCACCACGAGCTGAATGAGCGCCTCGCTTAGCGTCACCTTCGTGCCGAGGTCGGAGCCGGCATCGAGCACGCGCATGATCGCGCGGGTCTGCTGCTCGGCGCGCTTCCGGCCTAACAAGCCGTGCGCAGCAGCAAGGAAGGGGATCAACGGCAAGGCGACCGCGTAGCCGATGATGAGCAGCATGTCGACGGGCTGTCCGGCTGCGTCGGTCGGATGACCGAAGTAGATCGCGAACGTCAAGCAACCGGCGGACAACAGCACGAATGCGATTGCTGCGATATCCGAGAGCGTGGCGGCATCAAGGCCGATGATCAGCGCAAGCGAGCTCACGCCAGAGAACCAGCCGACCGCCGTCAGCGCTGCGACATCGAGCAGCGTGATCAGCCCGGCCGAAAGCTCGGGCAAGTCGTCTTTCTTATCTTGTGTTTTCTTCGAAAGCCGTGGAGAGGCGGCGAGTGCTGTGGCGACGAGCGCGTAACCGAACAGCGCTGCGTCGAGCCACAGCGGCGCCGGTAGGCCAATCGGTGCGAGTGCCACTTGTGCGACCGCCAGCCAGCGGGCGGCGGCGACGATCATAGGATACGAAACTGTACGAAGTATGTGCCTTGTGCTCCACGGCTCGGCCGGAACTATTCGACCGGGTCGACATCCAGCGCAAGCTGGGCTTCCTGGCGGCCTGAGGCACGTCGGCGAACGGGCGCCGGCGGGGGTCCCGGCCTCCTTTCAATATCATCGGCAATTTCTTGGGCGCGCTGCACCACCTCAGGCGGAAGGCCCGCCATCTTGGCGACGGCGATCCCGTACGAACGGTTGCTCGACCCGCGCAGCAGGCGATGCGAGAATACCGGGCCGCCAGGTTCATCGGCCACCGCGACGTGCAAGTTTTCGACCGTGGGGAAGCGCTCTGAAAGCCGGACTAGTTCGTGGAAGTGCGTCGCGAACAGCACCATCGGCATGGCGCCCTCGCCGCCAAGCAGATACTCGCTGACCGCTTGCGCGATAGCGAGGCCGTCCGTAGTTCCGGTGCCGCGACCGACCTCGTCGATCAGCAACAAGCTTGCCGGCGTGCAGCCGCGCAGCACGAGCGCCATCTCGGCCATCTCGACATAGAAGGTCGAACGCCCGGCGGCGATGTCATCGCCGGCGCCGATGCGCGTGAAGAGCCGCTCGACGATTCCCATGCGCGCGCGAGCCGCGGGCACGAACGATCCCATCTGCGCCATGATCGCGAGCAGCGCGGTCTGACGCAGGTACGTCGATTTGCCGCCCATGTTGGGACCCGTTATCAAAAGGAAGCGTC
>Ga0126371_10004189_pt1 | contig 12697 bp, 9 predicted proteins | sample PanSoiMetaPlot_4_FD_110145 | JGI IMG/M metagenome (GOLD analysis project Ga0126371, IMG submission 110145) | Tropical forest soil microbial communities from Panama - MetaG Plot_4 | ecosystem: Environmental > Terrestrial > Soil > Tropical forest > Bulk soil | place: Panama | collected 2016-02-17
ACCGATTGCTGCGGCTCGATGAAGGTGCGGCCCACGTAGTGATTGCGAATCAGCCCGAAACGCACAGGAATGCCGCTCTCGGCGGCATAGCCTATGGCCGCAGTAACTCCGGAATCGGGCACCGGCACAACCAGGTCGGCATCGGCGGGCGCTTCGCGCGCCAGTTCGCGGCCGAGTTCCTCGCGGCTCTCTTGCACGGAGCGGCCAAAGACGCGGCTATCCGGACGGGAGAAGTAGACATGCTCAAAGATGCAGCTCGACTGCCGCATCGCCGGGGCGAAGAACCGCGACGCAGTGCCTTCGGGCCCTACAATAACCAACTCCCCAGGCCTGACCTGCCGTTCGTAGGTGGCTCCGACCAGATCAAAGGCACAGGTTTCCGAGGCAAACACAATCGTGTCTTGAGCGCGATCTCCCTGCGCCGGAATCCTTCCCATCGCCAGCGGACGGAATCCGCGTGGATCACGGGCCGCGAAAATCCGGTCGGGACTGATCATGACCAGCGAGTAGGCGCCCTCCACCTGGCGCAGGGCATCCGCGATCGCTTCCGGCAAGGTGTGCTCGCGCGACTGTGCGATCAGGTGAACAATGACCTCCGTGTCGCTACTGGTCTGGAAAATGGAGCCATTCGCCTCCATCCGGGCGCGAATCTCTTGCGCATTGGTCAGATTGCCATTGTGCGCCAGCGCGATCTGTCCTTTGTTCGATTGCACCAGAATGGGTTGGGCGTTGAGCAGAGCCGAGTCACCGGTGGTCGAATAACGGGTGTGGCCGATGGCCAGCGTGCCACGAATGCGGGAGAGCTTTTTTTCGGTGAAGATGTCGGCCACCAAACCCATGGCCTTGTGAATATGCAGCGCCATCCCATCGGAGCTGACGATGCCAGCCGACTCCTGCCCGCGGTGCTGCAAGGAATGCAGGCCCAAGTAAGCGAGCGTCTCCGCCTCAGGATGCTGGTAGACAGCGACGACTCCGCACTCTTCGCGAAATTTGTCGAAATTTTGCATTCGGCACTCAGCCATCAGCCCTCAGAAAATTTGAATTTGCACCTGTCACTTAGCATTTTCCCGCTTCGCCAAATCCGCCACAGATCACCCGGGGATGTTCAAGCCGCCTGATGTTCCACAAACCGTGGCGCTTCGCCAGACTCGATGGCGAGTCTTAGCTCCGCCATATCCGCCAGATGGCCGCGATCGTGCTCCATCCACAACTCCAGCAATCGCCGAAGCGTAATCACGCCCACTCCGAGCATCTCAGCCTTGCGCTCGAGGTCAGCTTCGGACGAGGCCTTTAACCGTTCCACGCTGGCTTGGCGAGAGCGGCCGAAATCCTCGAGCGCCGGCAGAACCGGCTGCGCGTTGTAATTCCGCTCCACGGCCAGCCGTCCGCCATTCACATCGGGAAGCGTCGGGCAATCCTCGCCAAGAACAAGCCGTACACGCTGCTCATATCCCTCGATGTCAATGTCGCGCAAGTGCAGAACATTTTCCCGCAGCGAAAATCGGTTCTCGGAGGCTCTCCACGACAGCTGTTCCTCGGTCAGGCCGCGAACCAACTCTTCGGCCTGCTGGGGGGTCGAACCAAGCTTCGCGACAGCTTCTCGGAGAAAGTCCATCCTGCTCCTATGTCAAACCCTAGGGCGGCTCCGGTGCCGCCCACAAACTAATTCTCTGCCGCCATGACAGGCTCGCGGCGCAACTCGAGTTCTAGCGCATTCTCGTAAATTTCGCGCAATTCCGCAATCGGCGCAGAAATCCGCGGACGGCCGTCCACTTTGATCTCCAAGCTGCCCCGAACGGTTTCGCCCAAGGGGTCGGCAAAGATCCCGTATTTTCCCGCTACTTCTTTGATTCGCGCCAGGCTCGCCGGGTCGCAGGAGATCACAATCCGGCTGGCATCTTCCCCAAAAAGCACAAATTCCGCTCCTAGCCCGCCGGAGCTGAGCTCGACGCTCGAGCCCACCCCTTGGCCGAAGGCAGCCTCGGCCAGGGCCACCGCCAGTCCGCCTTCAGAAGCGTCGTGAGCCGAGTCGACGAGACCGCTCGAGATCAGCTCAACGATGGCTTTCTCGAGTCGAGCCTCGGCCTCGAGGTCGAGCGAGGGCGGGAATCCCCAAAGCTCCCCCAGGATTTCCTTGGCATATTCGGACGATCCGAACTCGATCTCCGCGTCCACCGCATCGCCCGGTTCCGATGCCCGCAGCAGAACAACGGCCCGGCCGGGTTCACGAAAATGCGGGAACATTGCCTTCCCGGTGTCCGCAATAATTCCGACCACGCCCAACACCGGGGTGGGATAAATGCCTTCTCCCAGGGTTTCGTTGTAGAAGCTGACGTTGCCGCCGGTAATGGGAATCTCCAGTTCCTCGCAAGCTTTGCTGATCCCATCGATGGCCTGGGAGAACTGCCACATAATGGGCGGCTTCTCGGGATTCCCGAAATTCAGACAATTGGTCGCGCCCACCGGAAGGGCGCCCGTCGCGGCCACATGGCGGGCAGATTCGGCGACCGCGTGCATGGCTCCGAGTTTCGGATCGAGATAGCACCAGCGCCCGTTGCCATTCAGAGCCATGGCAAGCCCGCGCTCGGAGCCTTTGATGCGGATCACGCCTCCATCCCCGCTGCCCGGGCCTTCGATGGTATTGGTTTGGACCATGGAATCATACTGCTGATAAATCCAGCGCTTGCTCGAGATGTTTTCAGAGGCCAGCATGCGCTTCAAATCTCCGGTCAGATCGGCCTGGTCCCCGAGCTTTACGGTTTCCGGCATCTCGCGCGCGACCGGCGGCTCCCATCGCTCAAGCGGCCGCTTATAGACGGGAGCATCGTCGGTGAGAGCGGTGTTGGGAATATCCGCGACCACCTGGCCATGTTCGAGTACGCGCATGTGGGATTCGCCAATCACCCGTCCGACTTCGACCGCGTCCAGCCCCCATTTGTGGAATACGCGATAGACTTCCTCCTCGCGCCCCTTTTCGGCCACCAACAGCATGCGTTCCTGCGATTCGCTGAGCAGAATCTCGTAGGCAGACATGCCGGTCTCACGCTGCGGCACGCGATCCATCTCGATCTCGATGCCCACATGCCCGCGTGCGCCCATTTCGCAGGTCGAGCAGGTCAGGCCAGCCGCCCCCATATCCTGAATTCCCACCACCGCGCCGGTGTGCATGGCTTCGAGACAGGCTTCGAGCAGCAGCTTCTCCAGAAACGGGTCGCCCACCTGCACGTTCGGCCGCTTGGCTTCGGATTCTTCGCTGAATTCCTCGCTGGCCATGGTCGCGCCATGAATACCATCGCGACCGGTTTTCGCTCCGACGTAAATGACGGGATTACCCTCGCCGGAGGCTTTGGCGTAGAAAATCTGATCCTTGCGCACCAGGCCCAGGGCAAACGCATTCACCAGCGGATTGCCGGAGTAGCAGGGCTCGAACTTGGTCTCGCCTCCCACATTGGGGACGCCGAAACAATTGCCGTAAGAGGCGATGCCGCTAACCACGCCCTCGAGGATGGCATGATTTCTGTGCCGCTCCTGCTTGGCGGGCCCCGAGTCTGATTCGCCCGAACCGGTGAGGGCACCCGTACCGCGGCGGTTATCCCCGGTGATCGGCCCAAACCGCAAAGAATCCATCACCGCCACCGGCCGCGCACCCATGGTGAAGATATCGCGCAAAATTCCGCCCACCCCGGTGGTTGCGCCCTGAAAGGGTTCGATGAAGGACGGGTGATTGTGGGATTCGATCTTGAAGGCACAGGCCCAGCCCTCGCCGATGTCAATGATGCCGGCATTCTCGCCCGGACCCTGCAGCACGCGGCGGCTGCGGGTTGGAAGGCGCTTCAGGTGCACGCGGGACGATTTGTAGGAGCAGTGTTCGCTCCACATCACGCTGAAAATGCCGAGCTCGGTGAAGGACGGCTCGCGCCCGCCGAGCAGCGACCTGATGCGCTCGTACTCTTCGATCGTCAGGCCGTGATCACGCAGTATTTCAGGGGTGATCGCCGGAGTCGCCAGGGTGGTCATTGTGGGGAAATTCTATTGTCGCATTTCCGGCATGTCATGGGTAGGAGAAAGTCAGATCTCGCCACCATGCCCCCGTCCACGCGGCAGACCGAAGCTGGTTTTCGCGGAACGATCCCACAATGGAACGCCGGCCGGAAAGTCCGTCGTATCGAGGAACCTGCCGCTCAGCTTACCAGCCTATCTTCCTTCCCTGGTTTTGCTGGTCGAGCCACTTCTTCAAGGGCGCAAAGTATTCGAGAATTGCGCTCGGATCGCCTTCGCGCTGGCCGGTTAGAACTTCCATGGCATTGGGCCAGGGTTGGCTCTGTCCCATTTCGAGCATGTGGGCGAGCTTCGCGCCTGCGGCTTGGGAGCGGAAAAATGTGCACCGATTGAGCGGGCCTTGGTAGCCGGATTCGCGGCACATGGCGCGATAGAACTGAAATTCGTAAATGTCGGCGAGGAAATAGCGCATGTAGGGAACGTTCGCTGGCACGTGGAACTTGGCGCCAGGATCGAAGTCGGCCTCGGTGCGCGCGACCGGCGGCACCACGCCCTGGTACTTGCGTCGCAGATCCCACCAGGCCTGGTTGTATTCGCCAGGTTTGGCTTCACCGGAGAAGACCTGCCAGCGCCATTTGTCGATCACCAAGCCAAAGGGAAGAAAGGCCACCTTGTCGAGCGCCTGGCGAAGAAGAATCGGAATGTCGGCTTCGGCGGGCGGGACCTGATCGAGGAGGCCGATCTCTTTCAAATACTCCGGGGTGATGGCCAGCGCGATGGTGTCCCCGATGGCTTCGTGGAAGCCGTCGTTGGCTCCGTTCTGAAACAGATAGGGCTGGTTTTTGTAGGCCCGCTGATAGAAATTGTGACCCAGCTCGTGATGGATGGTAACGAAATCTTCGTCGCGAATCTGTATGCACATTTTGATTCGCACGTCGTCCTGGTTATCGATGTCCCAGGCGCTGGCATGGCAGACGACTTCACGGTCGGCAGGTTTTACAAACAGAGAACGTTCCCAGAACGTTTTCGGCAGTGGGTCGAAGCCCAGAGATTTATAGAAATTCTCTCCATACTTCACCATGCCGATCGGGTCGACCTTCCTGGCGCGCAGGAGTTCGGTCAAGTCGTAGCCGCGGCTGTTTTCGGAAAGCCCGAGTAGCGGGAAGATATTACCCCAGGTCTGCGCCCAGGGATTGCCCAGCAGATGAGCGGGAAGCGGTCCCTCGGGCGGAACCACCTGGGCTCCGTATTTTTCCGACAGCCGGGCGCGAACATAGGTGAAGAGGGAAAGGTAAAGCGGGCGCACCTGGTTCCATAACCGGTCGAGCTCGGCCGAGAACTGGTCGGGCGCCATATCGTAGCCCGCGCGCCAGAGCGCGCCCGTGTCTTTGAATCCCATCTCGCGTGCCCCTTGGTTGGACAGTTCGACGAAGCGGGCATAGCGTTGGCGCATGGGCGCGCCGATGGTGTGCCATCCCAGCCAAACCTCTTTCAGGCGGGCCGGATCGCGGTTCTCCGCCATGATCGTTTCCACCTCACTGATATCGAGCGTCTTGCCGCTCGAATCGCGAAATTTGCCTTTGCCGTAGTCGGAATCGAGCGAAACGGCGATTTCTGTCAGTTCCTTGCGCAGCCGAGGATCTTTCGGCGCCGCCACGGCCGCGGGCAGGTTGAGGACGGAAAGCTTCAGCAACAGGAATTTCCGCGCCAGTTCGGGCGGCATGTTGAGGCCGTCAAAGCGTTTTGCCTGCTCCACCAATTCGGTCGTGGCTGCGGTGAATTCGTCATTGACCCTGGCGGCGAGCGCCTCGGTATCATCCGTGATGAAGTTTTCATGCACCCAGTTCGCCTGGTTGGCGGCGACGCTCAACGTGGCCAGGCGCGCTTCCGCCTTGTTCATGAAGTCTTCGGCTTCGGCGAGAGTGGGGGGATTAGCGGCTTGAGATTCGAGGACGACCGCGACCGCAAAAAGAAAAAGCGCAGCGGGGAGAATCATTCTCATATTGTCTCCGAATAAGCACCCAGCACCTGGAGGGACCGGGAGGAAACCGGAGCGATTATGCACAAGCGCAGAACGGATCGCAAACAGGCATGCCTACCCGGATTGCCGGTAGTACATGGCTTCCATTTCGAACTTCACCTTCGCGGTCAGAGCGTCCAGATCATCGAGGGTCAGTCCCGCAGTTGAGATCGGCGCCCCCACCCGCATCTCCAGCGGGCGCGGCTTGATGTGGTAGGTGTTCATGGGCAGCAATTCGTGCATCCCGCGCAGGGCAATCGGGACAACGTCCACTTGCGCCTTGATAGCCAGGAAAAATGCTCCGGCGAGGAACGGCTGAATGTGGCCGTCGGGGGTGCGCCCGCCCTCGGGGAAGATGACCAGCGGCATTCCCCGTTTTAACGTCCGCAGCGCGGATTTGATGTGGCCGATGGACCGCGCCGGGTTCTGCTGATCGACGCAGACTTGCCCCGAGCGTTTCAGGTGCCAGCCCACGATCGGATACGACAGCAGTTCCTTCTTGTGGACGATACGAAATTGAAATGGCAAAAACGCATAGAGGGCCGGGATGTCGAGCGCGGAAGCGTGATTAACGGCGTAGACCGCCGTCTTCGATGTGTCGATCTCCTCCATTCCCGTCACCTGGAAGGGAGAAAAAATTGACTTCATCACCAGCTTGGCCCAGGCGCGGGCGAAAGCATGCAGGATGCTGCCGTCCTTATCGAAAAAGCCGAAGGGAATGGACGCGGCGCCGAAGGCGATGGTGTAGAACCAGATCAGCAGGTCGAAGAAGAAGTACGAACGCAGCCGGCTGAGCAGGCCGTACTTAGGTCGCTCCGGCTGGGAACTCTGATTGCTGTGCTCTCCGGGAGGAGCAACAGTGACACTGCTATTTTCCATCAACCTGGACTCCGAGGGCCTGCATGGCTTCTCCGACCACGTAAATCGAACCGGTGACGACGACCACTCCCTCCAATTTCGCCAGCTGCCGGGCGCGTTCGATGGCCGAGGACACATCGGCTGCGGTCTCCATCTCCGTGCCGGTACCATAAGCCGCCTGCCCGATCTCCTCCGGAGTTGCCGAGCGAGGATTTTGGGCGCAAGTGGCGATCACCGATTCGGCTAAGGGAAACAGGATCTGTGAAATTTCGGCGATGGCCTTGTCGCGCATCGCGCCGAACACGAAAACCAGCCGGCGATCTTCATAGCAGGAGGATAGTAGCGAGCGAAGCGCCCAGGCGCCGGCGGGATTGTGAGCGACGTCCAAAACGATTTCCGGCGATTGCGCGGTTGCCCGCAACACCTGGAAGCGCCCCGGCCAGCGGGTTTCGCGGATGCCCCGCGCGATGGATTCTGGCGTGATCGGGAATCCTTGCTTCGCGAGCTCTTCTGCGGCGGCGATCGCGAGCGCGAGGTTGCGCAGCTGATGGCGTCCGATCAGAGGGGTCTCGACGAGAATTCCTTGGCCGGCGACCTCGAGGGGGTACCGGGAAATCGGTCCCGGCAGGGCAGCCGCGAAATCCGAATCTGCGGCGTCATCCGGTTCCGAGCGTATTTGATCCTCCGCGTGCGACGAGCCCCACAGTGGCGGGCTGGCCGGGGTGACCGGCGGCACGTACGGGGCAGCGTTGATTGCAATCACATCGTTCTCGAGAATCGCGTTCCCAATCACGGTGTTCGCCTCGGGGCTTTGCGGCAGGGTGACCACTACCCCGCGCCTGCGAATAATGCCGGCTTTTTCCCGGGCTATTTCCGCGATGGTCGAGCCCAGGAATTTCTGGTGATCCAGGGAGATGTCGGTGATCACGCTCACTCGCGGCTCGACGACGTTGGTTGCATCCAATCGGCCGCCCATGCCGACTTCCAGCACGGCGATGTCAAGCTTGCTGGTTGCGAAGTGCTCGAAAGCCATCGCCGTGAGCATCTCAAAGAAGCTCGGATGCCAGGGCAGCTCTCGATCCTCAACCAGACGTTCGGCGGTGCGTTCGACCAGATCATGCAGGAGCGCGAATTTGTCGTCCTCGATCTCTGCGCCGTCGATGCGAATCCGTTCGTTAATCCGTATCAGATGAGGCGAGGTGTAGAGCCCTGTCCGCAAACCGGAGGCTTCGAGAATCGAGGCCAGTGTGGCCGCCGTTGATCCTTTCCCATTGGTACCCGCGATCAAAACACTCGGAAAACGACGCTCGGGATTTTCGAGGGCGGTGAGCAGCACCCGCATGTGGGCCAGATCGAACTTATGCGGAGGCGTCTGGGTAAGCTCGTGGCCGAGCGCGAACATGCGTTCCAGGGCGGATTGATAAGAGCTGGGCAAGAGAGAACTGAGGCCTTCCGTGGTCACTCGTCGGCCAAACACTAGGGTATCAGCTTCACGGGAACAACTTCGAAATTCCTGCCCCGGGGGTAAACACCCGAAGCAGCTTTCTTCGGAGCAAGGTGGGGGGCAATCGAATCCTCGAAGCCCGATCGGCGATCCAAGGCCGACGGCGCTAGGCGGATTCCTCACGGCTCCGTGGCGTCATAAACTCCAGAGCCCGTGAAATGTAGGCTTTCAAGTCTTTGCGTGGCACCACGGCATCAAGCATCCCATGTTCCAGCAGGAATTCACTACGCTGAAATCCCGGCGGAAGCTTCTGCCGGATGGTTTGTTCGATGACGCGCGGGCCGGCGAACCCGATCAACGCACCGGGTTCGGCGATGTTGAGGTCGCCGAGCATGGCGAAAGAGGCGGTCACTCCGCCCGTCGTGGGATCGGTCAAAACCGATATGTAGGGAGTGCGCGCTTCATCTAGCCGTGCCAGCGCAGCAGAGATTTTCGCCAGCTGCATGAGGCTGAGCACTCCCTCCATCATGCGCGCGCCTCCGGAAGCGGAGACGATGACGAGCGGCTGCTGGCAGCTGAGAGATTCTTCGATGGCCTGGGTAATCATTTCTCCCACTACGGCACCCATGCTGCCACCGATGAAGCTGTATTCCATGGCGCTGATAATCGCCGGGCGTCGGTTCAATTTGCCCCGTCCGTTGATGACGGCATCGTTCAGGCCCGTGTCCTCTTGCGCTCGCTTCAGGCGCTCGGAATAGGGCTTCAGGTCGGCAAAGTTCAGCGGATCGGTAGAGGCTATGTTGCCGCTAAAAGTCTGATACTCGCCGTCGTCGAACAGCTGCGCGAGCCGGGTGCGGGCATCAATGCGGAAGTGCTTGCCGCATTTCGGGCAAACGTTCAGGTTATCTTCTAAATCCTTCTTCCAGATGATTTGCCGGCAAGCTTCACACTTCACCCACAAGCCTTCCGTGCGAATCTTCTTTTCGCCCGAGGCGTCCAGCTCGCCGGATTGTCGTTTGAACCAGGTCATGAATTATGGGGACGGAATGATGGGGGTCACCAGGTGCGGTCAGATTCCCGATCACCAGATGGCCCGATCACCCGATCAGTATTCGATCCCCCTCTGCGCCAGTACGCCCTTCTCGTAAGCATGCTTCACCTGGCGCATTTCGGTGACGGTATCGGCAAGCTCGACAATTGTCGGATGTGCGTTGCGTCCCGTCAAGATAACATGCACCATTTCCGGTTTGCGGGACAGGGATTCGGCAACCTTGGCGGGATCGAGCATACCGTAGCTGATGGCGTAATTGATCTCGTCAAGAATCACCAAATCCCACTCGCCGGAGTGGATGGCGCGCTCGCCTTCGGCCCAGGCTTCTTCCACCATACGGACGTCTTCCGGGTCAGGCTTCTCTGCCCCGACTTTTACAAAGCCACGGCCCATCTGCTTCATGATGAACCTGTCGGAGAAAGCTTTCACGGCGTCGAGCTCGCCATAGTGCCAGGAACCTTTGATAAATTGCAGCATCAGCACGCGCATGCCATTGCCGACCGCCCGCAACGCCGTTCCCATGGCCGCCGTGGTCTTGCCCTTCCCTGGGCCGGTGTTCACCATGATGAGTCCGCGGCGAATGTCGGGCATAACGAAGTTCGATTGTACTTACCGCCTGCGGTTTTCACCAGATCAGGGTACGCCGAGCGGCCGTGTCGGGGCCTTCCCCTGGTGGGCACCTCGGCTCCCATACAATCACAAGAGTGAACCTCGACGACACCATCGTGGCGATTGCAACTCCTCCGGGTCGAGGAGGTATCGGCGTGGTGCGGTTCGCCGGGCCGGAAGCCGTCGCGATTACGAGCCCCATGCTGCGCCTGAAGCATGAGCTCGAGCCGGGGCGCGCGGTCTTTGGCGAGCTCGTCGAGCCGTGCGGTGCGGACACCCCGGTCCGCTCCCCTGATGGCGAAAGCGCAGGCTCTGGGGCGTCGGTTGGAGCCGGGAAAGACCGTATCGATGAAGTCGTCGTCACCTACTTCGCCAAACCGCATTCCTACACCACCGACGACATCGTCGAGATTTCGGCCCATGGATCGCCCATCGTCCTCGGCCACATCGTGGATCTTGCGCTAGCACGCGGCGCGCGCCTGGCCGAGCCTGGCGAATTCACCATGCGGGCCTTTCTCAACGGCCGCATTGACCTTACCCAGGCAGAGGCGGTTCGCGACCTCATCGACTCGCAAACGTTGTACCAGGCGAAAGTCGCGGCGCAACAGCTCGAAGGTGCGGTTTCGAAATCACTACAGCCGATCAAACAAAAACTGGTCGAACTGATCGCGTTGCTCGAAGCCGGAATCGATTTCGCTGAAGATGACGTCGCGGTGCTGCCGTCAGCCCAGATTCTCGCTCATATCGCGGGTGTTTCGGCTCCGCTCGAACAGCTCGCACACTCTTTTGCCTACGGCAAAGTGGTGCGCGAAGGCCTTACCCTGGCGATCGTAGGACGGCCGAATGTCGGGAAATCCAGTCTGTTCAATCGCCTGGTACAGCGCGAACGCGCCATCGTCACCGCAACCCCCGGGACCACGCGCGATCTGGTCACCGAGACCGTTTCGGTTGGTGGCATCCCGCTGCACCTCGTCGATACCGCCGGTATGCGTCGTGCTCTCGATGAAGCCGAGAGCATCGGCATCCGCAAGTCGAGGGAAGCGCTCGCCGACGCCGACCTGGTCCTCGTCGTCGTCGACTCATCTCAGCCGTTGACGACCGAAGATGAGGAGTTGTGGCGGCAGGTGAACGGTCGGCAGGCCATTCTGGTAGAGAACAAGTCGGACCTGGGGACGATCGACGGCAATTCGACTGGCGCGAAGGACGGATCGGTGCGTACCTCGGCTTTGACCGGTGCCGGCATCCCGGAGCTTCGAGCGGCGATCCTCGAACACGCCGGCGGCGAGGCGGGGACCAGCTTTGAGTCGGCCCTGCTCACCAATGCGCGCCATCAGGCGCTGGTCCGAGACTCGCTTGCGGCTCTTTCGAACGCCGTTTCTGCCGTCCACAACCGGGTTCCTCACGAAATGCTGCTGCTCGATCTGTACCATGCCTTGCGCCCGCTCGATGAAATCACCGGAGCGACCACTACCGACGACATCCTGAACTTGATCTTCAGCCGGTTTTGCATCGGGAAGTAGCCGTCAACCTCACGCCGGAAAGGGATTGTCGGTATCGAGGTTGTATTGCTGCCCGACCGGGAAATGGGCGTTGACGACGGCTTCGAAGTCCGCCCACGCCGTGTTCTTGCCGGTCAGGTTCTTGTAAGTCCCGGCCAGGGTTGCGGTGCCCGCGGCCACAATCTGCTGCCAGCTGTAATTCAGCTGAAATCGCAGCCAGTTGAGGAACAGCACCGAGCAGCCGATCGAGTTGTAATCGGTATCGGTGGGCTCGGTGTGATCGACGTAGTCCGGCCGGGGATCGAGATTCAGCCAGACGCTAGAAGAAATAAAATCCGCCGGCTCCACGTTTTTATAAATGTCGTCGGCGAGAACCCGGGACAAGCCTTCACCATTGCTCGCTCCGCAATTCCAGCCATGGCCAAAGTTGGCCATGAAAACCTCATCCTCCTCGGCCACCAGCAAGGAACGAATGAAATCGGCATTGCCGCCAGACTTTCCGCCCACCGAGATATCCGTCCCCATGCAACTGGAGTGCGAGGCGCCGGTATTGTCGGAGGTGATTTCCACCACGAACGGCAAGAATTCCGGCGTGAGGCCGCCGAAGGTCGGGGAGAGGAGGTTGTAATCGCGCTCGCAGTTCTCGAGGATCGCGGCCGCCAGCTCGGCTCCCGTCTGCCCCAGCGAGGTGAGATAGGAAACCCGGAAATGCGCTGTGCTTCCGGCCTGGGTCACCGCCGAGGCCTGGTGCATTCCGGGCAGCGTTGCCGCTTTATGCGACCGCGGAACCGTGACTCGGTGATGGACCGTTCTGGGCGCGCGCTTGGTCGTCGTTTTCGTTGGCATCTCGACTCCTCAGGATCAAAGATTTTCAGGATCAAGGATCTTGACGACAGCGGCTCCTCCCTTTTACACGACCGCCCCTGCCCCGGCAACTTCGGAAGAACCTTTTGGCCACACCGGCACGGGTTCCTGAACCTTGCCCTCGATCTTTCCCTTGGCGTTTTTCCGGTTTTAGCTTTATGTTGATTCCAGGTCGTGGCGCGCAGTGGAGGGACTCTTGTCGCGCGAAACATGGATCGTTCGATGCCGTAAGCCTCAGGGAGTCAGTGGAAATGGAGTGTTTCGCTTGCATTCATTGTCATTTTTACCAACCGCCGCGCGAAAATCCCTGGCTGGAAGCAGTTGAGGCGCAAGGCTCTGCCGCCCCTTATCAC
>Ga0126371_10004190_pt1 | contig 12692 bp, 7 predicted proteins | sample PanSoiMetaPlot_4_FD_110145 | JGI IMG/M metagenome (GOLD analysis project Ga0126371, IMG submission 110145) | Tropical forest soil microbial communities from Panama - MetaG Plot_4 | ecosystem: Environmental > Terrestrial > Soil > Tropical forest > Bulk soil | place: Panama | collected 2016-02-17
AGCCGCACTACTGCAACTTTGCAGACTCGGCTTTGGCTTGCTTAAGTATCGGGATGTCGGGATCGGCGTCCTTCCAGAGCGTGAAGAACTCCTTGTAAGCAGCAAGAGCACGGGCACGCGCGGCATCAGCATCGGCTCCTTGAGAAGTTGTCGCTTCGAGCGCGTTTGCGCGAGCCAGGCCCAGATGAGCCAGGGCTCCCGTCCAGCAGTTCCACACGATGCCGCTGTGATCGAGAATTTTCTGGAACTCCGCCGCGGCTTCTTTGCCTCGACCGGCTACGAGATAAGCATTGCCTCGAACGTAGGTGGGATAGAGACAGGTGGGATTGAGGGTAAACAGGAATCCCCCATATTCGATCGGCGAAACATTTTGCGGGTCATTCAAGATGTAAGCCGGGTTTTTTTCGTTGATGGCCAATTGCGTCCGAATCGCGCGCAGCCAAAGCGATTGCATCTGGGTATCCAGTGGAAACCGCTTGTTGAGGTCTTGCGCCAGGGAATCGGCTTGGGACCGATCACCCGCCATGGCAAATGCGAGCGCTGCTTGAGCTTTTATTCCGGGACTCGCTGGAGCAAGCTTTAGCGATCCTTCCGCTGCCTGTCGCGCCTGCGTGGTATTGCCAAAAGCCGCTTCTCGCAAGGCAGCATTGGCTAACCAGAGAGACCCGCTTTCCTTAGCGTCGGCGCGGGTTGCGGACGCGACCGCTCGAGTCGTAAGTTCACGCGCCACGCCCAGGTGACCTCGATATGCCTCGGTGTCACTGGCGAGCGCAAGTCCAAAGTTCTCTTCGGGTCTGCCGGCAAACCACTTTTGCTGCTCAGCCATGGCCGTTGCGTCCGAACGGAGGAAGGCAAGGGCATAGAGCCCGTCGCGCAATTCGAGCCCGTCCAAATTCTTGCTGTGCGCCTCATCGGAGACGCGTTGTGCGTCGTCGAACCGCTGTAAGGCGAGCTTGTATTGCACGAGATTCCCGTACAACCCTTCCGACGATCCGAAACTCAAGGCCCGGCTTGTGATCTCATCTGCTTTTTCGTACCGGCCCTCCATGGTATAGACCACGGCGAGAGTCTCGAGGGATCCGTCGTTGTGAGGATAGAGCTCGATCCAGTGCTCATAGGTCTCCGCGGCTTTATCCAGTTCTCCGGTCACGTTCATGTAGTAGTCGCCGGTGATGGCCCATTTTTCCCACTCACCGACATGATTCATCAATTGATAAGCCTTGGTGTAGTACTCCCTGGCCCGTGCTGTCTGGCCGATCGCAGCGTAAGCCAGGCCCAAACCTCGGTATCCCACGGCGCAATTCGGATCCTCCTTCACGGTGGCGGCAAAGTAGGGAATGGCATCAGTCGGTGAATTGTCGTAAGCCTTTACTCCCAGGCTGTACTGTTTCAGTGCTTCCAGCGAAGACGTTGTGCCCTTCGCCAGCGGCACGTCATACTTTTTCACCGAAGCCAGCGACTCTCCAAGCTCGCCGCGAAGCTTCGATGCTGCCTGTCCGAGCGCGTCCAGCACCTTCTCCTTGGATGTGGCGAAGACCTGCTCCTCCGCGAGCCTATCTCCGGTCTGGCAATTCACCGCCTTCAACCCAACCACATATTGGCTGCCGAGCGTAGCAATCGAGCCGGCAAGGTAGGCTTTGCTCCCTGCACGTTGACAAAGCTCGCGGGTCACTTCGCTCGTCAGTCGCGTACCTGATGGGCGTCTCATCTCCTGCAATATTCTGGCGATGGTGCTGGCGGAAAGCTCGGTAAAGAACGGGGACTGCTCCAGCGAAAGGCGGAGCGCTGTCTGCAGAGCATCGTCGAAGGTCGGGTCGCCTGTGGTGTTCACAAAATCTGCCAGAACGATTGTGTCGTCGGAGGTGATTTTGTGAGCAGCGCGTTGATAACGCCAGAATCCTCCAATCGTCGCGCCTGCCACGATCAGTGCTACGGCGCACCAAAGATAGAGTCGTTTATAGAGTCGTCTGGGGACGGGGCGGCTGGTTGGGACTGCTTCTTCCAGTTCGGGGGACAAACCTACAGGTGCTACGAAACGGTAACCACGTCGTGGGACGGTTGCAAGAAATCTGGGATTATCGGCCGAATCATTCAACGCTGCCCGCAGCTTGCCCACTGCCGTGTTCAACGCAGCGTCAAATTCCACGTACAAATCCTGTGGCCACACCTGCAAGCGGATTTCTTCACGCGTAACTAATTCGCCGGGGTGCTGCAACAACAGCGCCAGAATCCGAAAAGGCTGCTCTTGCAGGCGAATGCGGATGCCCTCCTTGCTGAGCTTGCGCTCACGGAAATCGACCTCGAAAGATCCAAACCGGGCAAACCGGGCTGTAGGCGGCTGCGAGGCCATGTTGGAGGGCGCCGGAGGTTGGGGCGTATTCACCATTGGCGGGTTAGAAGTCAAAGTAAGTGCTTTTTTTATGACGCGTCACACAGTGATTCCTGTTTTATGGAAAGTTCTATTTGTTATTTTCCTGGAGCGTTTGGAAGATTACACCGAAACTCGAGGCCCGAAGTCGTTTCGCCGATGTCGCATACATTCGGTCGATCCGAGCCTTTCGTTCGCGGGGTTCTCCGCATTTGTGCTCACAATTTTGACGCGCCGGAACTAGAAAAATCAAGCTCCGTGCAACTAGTGCAACTTCACGTATTCGGCTCTGGCTTGCTTCAGGATCGGTATGTCAGGGTCGGCGTCTTTCCAGAGCGTGAGGAAATCGTTGTAAGCGGATTGCGCACGTGCGCGGGCCGCATCGGAATCGGCGCCGTGCAAGGTTGACGCTTGCAGCGCGTTTGCGCGAGCTACGCCCAGATGGGCCAGGGCTCCCGTCCAGCAGTTCCACACGATGCCGCTGTGATCGAGGATTTTTTGGAATTCTGCTGCTGCTTCTTTGCCTCGACCTGCTACGAGATAAGCATTGCCGCGAATGTACGTGGGATAGAGACAAGAGGGATTGAGGGTGAACAGCATTCCACCAAATTCAACCGGCGAAACATTTTGCGGGTCGGTCAAGATGTAACCAGAGTTCTTTCGGCTGATCGCCAATTGTGTCCGTATGGCGGGCAGCCAGAGCGATTGCATCTGGGTATCCAGCGGGAACCGCTTGTTCAGCGCTTGCGCCAGGGACCCAGCGCGTGAGCGATCACCTGTTGTGGCGAAGGTAAGTGAAGCTTCCGCTTCGATGCCCTGGCTTGTGGGTGCAATTTTAAGGGCCTTCGCAGCCGTCCGCTCCGCGTCTACAGCATTGCCAAAGGCGGCTTCTCGCAGGGCCGCGTTGGCTAACCAGATTGCCCCGCTTTCCTTGCTGTCGGCGCGCATCGCAGACGATACCGCGCGCGTGGTGAGTTCACGCGCCACCGCAGATGACCGTGATAGGCTTCGGTGTCACTGGCGAGCGATAACCCATAGTTCTCTTCCGGCTTTCCCGCAAACCACTTCTGTTCCTCGGCCATAGCAGCGGAGTCAGAGCGCAGGAAGTCAACGGCATAGCGAGTAGCGCGGATTTGGAGACCATCCAGTTTTTTGTCCTGCGCCTGATCGAGCATCTTCTGTACTTCGTCGAAATGCTGCAAGGCCAGGTGGTAACTCGCGAGATTTGCATATGAACCGTACGACGGCCCAAAAGCCAGTGCCCGGTTGGTGGTCTCGATCGCCCTTTCATACTTTCCTTGTAGAGCATAGACAATGCCAAGAATGGAAATAGGACCATTGTTTGGATAGAGGTCGCTCCATCGCTCATAGGTTTCGGCTGCCTTGTCCAATTCTCCGGTCACGTTCATGTAATAGTCGGCGTTGATGGCCAACCGTTCCGACTCACTGACACGGTCTTGCAAATGAAATGCCTTGGTGAAGTACTCATTGGCCCGGTCTGTCTGGGCCAACCCGGCATAGGACAAGCCTAGTAGTCGATACGCCGCGGCAAAATTAGGATCAATCTGGACGACACGTTGAAGGTAAGGAAGGGCATCAGTCGGCCCTTTTGCATTGAAAGCCTTGATGCCCAGACTGTACAGTTTCAGGGCCTCCAGCGAGGACGTGGTCGCCAAAGCCAGCGGCACGTCAAACTTCTGCACTGAAGCCAGCGATTCTCCGAGTTCACCGCGGAGCTTCGAAGCTGCCTGGCCCAACGCATCCAGCACCTGTTCCTTGGAGGCAGCGGAGACCTGGTCCTCCGCGAGCATGTCTCCGTTCCGACAATTCACTGCCTTCAGCCCAACAATATATTGGCTACCGAGGGTACCAATAGATCCGACCAAGTAGGCCTTGCTGCCCGCTCGCTCGCAAAGCTCGCGAGTTACTTCGGCCGTCAACTGAGTGCCCACCGGACGTGTCATCTGCTTCAAGGTCCTGGAAATAGCGCTGTCAGAAAGCACCTTGAAGAAAGGCGATTGCTCCAGGGAGACGCGGAGCGCTGTCTTCAAGGCGTCATCAAAAGTCGCATCGCCTGTGGTGTTCACAAAATCGGCTAGAACGATCGTGTCGTCGGAGGTGATTTTGTGAGCAGCCGTACGAGAACGCCAGAAACCTCCGATCGCTGCGCCTGCCACGATCAGTGCTAAGGCGTACCAAAGATAGAGTCGTTTCGCAACGTGGGATGCAGTTGGGGGCGTCGTTGGAACTCGCTCTTCCAGTTCGGGCGACCAGCTCACAGGAGCCACGAAACGGTAACCATGGCGGGGGACGGTTTCCAGAAACCGGGGATTGTCGGCCGAATCGTTCAGGGCCGCCCGCAGCTTACCCACAGCCGTGTTCAAAGCCGAATCAAAATCCACGAACAAGTCCTGCGGCCACACGTGCAGGCGGACTTCCTCGCGGGTCACAAGTTCGCCGGGGCGTTCCAACAACAGGGCCAGAATCCGAAATGGCTGCTCCTGCAGCCGAATGCGAATCCCCCCTTTGGTCAGCTTGTGCTCGTGAAAATCGAGTTCGAAGATTCCAAAACGAGCAAACCGGCGCGTGGGCGGCTGTGGGGCAGTGCTCGAGGGCGTAGGAGTTTGCGGCGTATTCAGCATTGGCAAGTCAGAAGTTGCACTAAGTGCTGACTATGTATCGTCTTAACCAGTGATCCCAATTTTATGGAAAGTTTTGTTGACATTTCCAAGCGGGCCCTTGGAACATGACCGCAACAGTACGTCAATGTGCCCGGAAGTTGAGATTCAAAATGCCCCATACAAATACCCTGGATAATCCCGCCGCTAGAGTTCTGTGCATAGATGACAATAGTGACGTGCTACAGCTCGAAAAAACAATCCTCGAAGAAGCAGGCTACGAGGTTCTGCTTGCCAGCAGCGGGGCCGATGGGTTGAACCTGGCAAGCGACAACATGGTCGAAGTTGTCATCCTCGACTGTGAAATGCCAAAAATCACCGGCACAGAGCTGGCGCACCGTATCCGAGCCATGCATCCGAGGTTACCTATTATAATGGTGTCCGGTGCGGAGCAACCTAAAGAGACGATCGGAATCGTAGATTCCTTTCTGTCAAAGACCCAGATGCCCGCGACACTGGTGGCCGAAGTCAAGCGCCTCGCGTGGCATTGGCCGATTACATTTATGGTTTTGACCGAATTTTGCTAAGGCCTCCCCGCCTGAAGACCCCACAAGCGCGCACTTCATTGGCCGCTGAATGCGACTCTCCTGGATGGAGCACACGTCGCTTCCCCTGAAAACCACCCCAAAAGGACCTTCAAAACCGGGCAGATCAGAACTTAAATGACCGGCACCACGCCAGGTTATAAGTCTTGCTAAGTGCTGTATTTGCCGCGCGTTGAGTGGTGATGTCAATTTTATTGAAAGTTTTGTTGCTATTTGCCGGGACCCTTGGAAAATTACTGCCAAAACCGGGGTCCGGAGCCATATCCCCGTCCCATACGAGCAGTCGACCCAAGCGTTCGTCGCGAGCCCTGCGAGCCCAAAGAGCGATACGGGCAAATGTCCAGATCTGGCTGAGGAAGAAGGGAAGAGGGCGTGAGCAAGATTTGTCGCGTTTGGCTGTTTATGCGATTAGTAGGCCGCAAGTTTGAAGGAAGTTTCATCGGCCCCTGTCTGGCGTGGAAAGTGGCGAGGATTATGTGGCCATGACCCTCTCCGACAAAAATCAAGGCGAAGCCCAAGGCTTAAGTAAGAACGATTAAAGGTTCGGATCTCTATGAGGCCGACCCGAAAGTGTGTCCGGTGCGCAGAATCATTTTGATATCAAAATATATCGGGACATGGCCGGTTGCTTATGTTTCACGATCAGCAGTACGTTGCGCGGAGGTGTCCGTTATTCATGCGTGAGTCCATATATTTTTTTTGTGCTCGGACTACCTTGTGGGACATGAATTCAACGTCAGCTTCTTCCCTTACGGCAGATCATTCTACTTTCGCCGTGGGAACAGTTGTGCCCAGTCGATAGCAACGCCTGAACGATGTGAAGAGGTGTTTGCTGGTTTGCAATGTGACGGTGATCACAGCCACGCCGCGCGCCGGTACCTGAGATTACCGTCACACAAATGGCGGTGACTGACTCACCACAACATCTGGCCAGGTTTTTTTATTCGGAATTTTAGAAAAGGTTCAAAAGCGGACTTTGGTGGGTTTCCTGCAAGCAGGGACCCAGAGAAACTCAAGGCTCGGAGGGAATTGAATAGCAACTGATGGAACACTTCCTTTCAGAATGGGCGGCATCGCGCACTGGTTCGACAAGGCGCCGTCTAAAGATTTCCTGCATCTTTGAGCACGCGTGAGTGGGACAAAACGTTGCGCTTCGCCCGCCCGCTGCCTCAGTTAAACAACTCGCGAGGAGAGAGAGTATGGGAATCAGGTTGTGGAGATTTGTCTTCATTCTTGGCTTGCTGGCGTCTCTTGCGCCTCATTCAAAAGCCCAAACCAATGCTGACAGGATCAGCAGAATCCAAACCAGCTTAAACAACGCTAAGCAGGCGTATGAACAGCTGCCAGACGCGGTGAAGAAGGTCGCGAATACGCAGCGCCGGCTGGCGCAGCTGGCTGATACGGTCAATCGGATGCAGTCGCGCCTATCCAAACTGTCGCCCGGCCAGCCATGGAGTGACGATCGCGTCAACGAGGCTCCCGACGCGAACGGCCTAGTAAAGGTGAATAACCCCGCCCGGGATTTCCGTTTCTCGAATTTTGTCGGCTACACGCAGAGTGAAAGCGCTATTGCCCGCTGCGGAAACAACGTGGTGGTGGCCTTTGATGATAGCGGCAGCATTGTGGAGACGCTGGCCAACGGGACTGCAGGCATCAGCTTCAGCGGAGTGGCGGCCTCCCGGGATGGCGGCGTGACCTTCCGCGACCTTGGCGCCGTGCCTCCTGGCGGCAATGGCACGAGTATTTTCAATGCGGACGTTCTCCTCGGAGCACCATCTGTCGCTTGCTCTGACTCCACCAATTTCTACATGGTGCAGAACTACTTTCCTGCGAGTGGCAACCTCGGCGGTGCGATAGCAATTTCCCGTTCCCAGGACGGCGGCCAGACATGGAGTGATCCAGCGACTGTTGTGTCGGCCCCTTCAGATGCAGATGGTTTTGCGTTTGGTCCCGCGGTTGCCGTGGATCCGACCAATCCCAATCGCATTTATGTTGCTTACGTGCACGATTTCACCGCTGATCCAGTGTGTGGCATCGTGTCCACCACCGAAGTGGTGGCCTCGCAGGATCGCGGCCAGAGCTTCGGGCCGCCGGTTATCGTGGACCGTTCGTGCTGGTTTGATCTCTTTCTCGTTGACATCGGTCCTCGCCTTGCTGTTTCTTCTACAGGCAAAGTGTATGCCGCCTGGTTCAGTGACTTTGTCATTCCCGGCGCCTTCCCGCTACTCACTCAGACAATTCAGGTGGCAAGCTTTAACCCCGGGTCAGCTCCGACCCCGCCAATACAAGTGGCCACCATTGCGTGTACGGGTTTTGGGCCGTTCTGCACCAGCCCCGTTACCGGCGGCTCTGAAATCCTTGCGGAAGGCTTTGGCGACACCACAGATATGCAAGGAGGATTTGCTAATACTCGCGGCTTCGATCTGGCGGTGGACAGGTCCGGAGGCCCCAGCGATGGCTCCGTCTATATAGCCTGGGATGCCGCGCTCGGCAATGTAATGGCTCCCGAGTTCTTCGACATAAGCTTTGATCACTTCGGGTTTTATGCCTTCACTGACATCTTTATCAGCCGCTCCGCTGACGGGCAGAATTTCTCTGCTCCACAGCAGCTGAACTCTGACCTGCAGCCGGTGGATGGCAGCCGGGGGCATGATCATTTCCGGCCCTCACTGGCTGTGGACAAAACCGGGAAAGTTGCCGGTTGCTGGTATGACCGGCGCAATGACCCGCAGAACTTTCAGTTTGAGCGCTTCTGCGCGGAGTCCGCGGACGCGGGAGCGACCTGGCAGGAGTTTCGCGTGAATGGAAGCTTGTCAACTCCCAGCAGGGGACAGGACTTGGTCCTTCATATAGACGATATGGGCCTGTATGACGGGTTGACGACTGACTTCACCGGGCACAACCAGGGCTTCATCGGCTCCTTCGAGTGGATGAGTTCTGGAATGAACCCTGATCTGAAAGCCGTGCAGTTCCCATAAGGGCTCGCGCCGTGCTGAACAGCAACGGTGGAATCAAAGGGCCTGTGTCTGGTGCGAAAAAAATCTGCGGAGGAATTATGCGAATTAGATTCTGGAATTCAGTTTTTATCCTGTGCCTGCTTTGCACCGCGTTGTCTCCGGTATTGCAAGGCCAGGCCGTCGTCAAGCCGGATCCTGCCAAGCTGCAGGCATTCCAGGCGTCATTGAACGACATCGCCACCGCCTACAGCAAACTACCCAGGAATCACCTGGCTTTGCTCGACGGGCACACTCATGCCGTACAGTTGGCCAAGGTTTTTCCCAAGATTGCCCCGACCATCAGCAAGTCCATGTCCGCGCGCGGCTTCAAACAAGCCATAGCCAACGCCGATCCTAACCTGGCGACGGTGAATGACAACAGTCACGATCTGGACTTTAGTGCCTATGCTTTGTATACCCAGAGCGAGACATCAACCGCCAGGTGTGGAAACCAGGTCGTGGTCGGTTTCAATGACTCCGGCAGCGTGTTCGAGACCGCTTTCTTCAGCGGCGGCTCAAGCTTTAGCGGGGCTGCCGTCTCCAGCGATGGTGGCAGGACTTTCAAGGACATCGGGTTTATCAATCCCGGGCCGAACATCAGCAATTTTGTGATCGGCGACCCGGTGGTGATGTGCACCGACACCAGCACCTTCTATTACGTTCAGTTGATCACCTTTAGCGACTCCAGCTCGGTTCCACAGAGCGGGGTTGCAATCTCGAAATCCACCGATGGAGGGAACACCTGGGCTGACCCGGTGGTTGCGGTCAACAAGTTTGTCCAGAAGATCTGTGGGATCTTTCTCTGTCTCGGCCACTTCCTGGACAAAAACTGGGCCGCCATTGACCCCTCCAACCCGTCGAGAATTTACATTTCCTATACCGATTTTGACGACACCGGGACAAGCCCGGGATGCGGCAACGTGGCCCGGACGGCGATTGAGGCCGTGGTCTCGAATGATGGCGGCCAGACTTTCGGCCAACCGATCATTGTTGACGAGCAATGCGGCGACAATGTTGGCGTGCAGGCGTCGCATGTGGTCGTCAACTCGCATGGTGTCGCTTACCTTGCCTGGGAGCGCTTCACCCCAACCGCCGTTGTGATGATGGCAACTCACCTGAACCCCAACGGCACCGTAGCACCTTCAACTCTCATTGACCAGAAAGTCACCGGCGGCGACACTTTCGCGGTATGCGGCGGCTTTGGTTGCAGCGAGGTGGAGACCGATCTCCAGGGCGAATTCCGTGATCTAGTCGGCCTGGATCTGGCGGTGGACCGCTCCGGCGGAGCAAACGACGGAACGGTCTATGTCACCTGGGATGATGGCCGCAACAAGTCCGTCCCCGACCTCGTTGGGCTCATTCCTGGGGTTACGGGCGAAGGCGCGTTGTTAGTTCCCGGCTTTACCCCGCTGCTCCTTACCGTGGGAAACTATAACTATACGGATATACTCGTCAGCAGTTCGAAAGATGGCGTGCACTTTGGGCCTTCCATTCAAGTGAACTCTGACCGTCAACCGCAGGTTGGCAACGGAGGTCATGACCACTTCCAGCCAGCCATCGCCACCGATCCTACGGGCACGGTTGCCATCTGCTGGTACGACCGCCGCAACGATCCACGCAACCTCCAGATTGAGCGCTTTTGCGCCGAATCGAAGAATGGCAAATCGTGGGTTAACCTTCGCGTTCCGATCTCACCCTTTGCTCCTATCCATCGGTTGGATTTCGGGACCGCGATCAACTACATGGGGGACTACGACGGGCTTACCAGCGATTTCACAGGCAAATCCAACGGGTTCATTGGAGCTTTTGAGTGGATGAGCTCCGGTATGAATCCTGACGTGAAGTCTTTCATCTTCCAATAGCGCTCCGGAAGAAGGGCAGCAAGCCCCCTTGCCCCCGCAAGGGCTGCTGCCCTTAATTTTTCCAACCATCGGTTTGGTGAGTGTTGAGCACGCCTTCCGTGTTGCTGCATCTTACCTGTGGGGGCTTTTTACCGCTTGCGACCTGACCTGCACACGGTTCCAGATGAAACGCCGAAGAGCACTGAATCGTCCCGCACGGAACCGCTTAGCAAGGGACGGCTGACCATTACTTCGCTGCTGCGGCCCCATCGCGGCGCCCTGATTCTCGGTGCGCTGGCGGTCATCGGCGAAGCTGCAGCCAATCTGCTTCAACCCTGGCCACTGAAGATCGTGCTCGACGAGGTTTTCCGCGCTCACCAGCCGCAGAACGCCGTCTCGCGATTCGTCCATAACCACTTTGGTCCGGACAAGCTCGCGATTGTGGAGTTCGCCTGCATCGCGGTTCTCGCCATTGCCGCGCTTGACGCGATCTCCTCCTACGCGGAAAAGTACCTTACGACCAGCGTCGGACAGTGGGTAACCTACGATCTACGGCGCACCCTTTATGCGCACATGCAGCGGCTCTCGCTTGCCTTCCACGACGAGAAGAGAACCGGCGACCTGATCACGCGCGTCACCAGCGACGTCGATGATATTCAAAACTTCATTACCTCCGGCCTGCTCAGCACGTTCATCAACGTGATCACGCTCGTCGGAATGGTCGCGGTGATGTTTTGGGTGAACTGGCGGTTCACTCTGATCGCGCTCTCCATTGCTCCGCCGCTTGCCGTGATCGTTTACACCTACACTCGCCGCATCCGCAAAGCTACGCGCGCGGTGCGCAAAAAAGAGAGCGTAGTTGTTTCCGTGATCGAGGAAGTGCTCTCTTCCATGCGCGTAGTGAAAGCTTTTGCCCGCGAAGACTACGAACAGAGCCGTCTGGAAGAAGCCGGACTTGAGGAAGTCGAGACCGCGCTGAGCGCGCGAAGACTCAAAGCGAAGCTGGTTCCGATCGTTGATCTGATTGTGGCCGCTGGGACTGCGCTCGTTCTATGGTTCGGCGCCCGTCTGATCTTGAACGACACGCTCTCCGCAGGAACGCTGGTGCTCTTCGTGCAGTACCTGAACAAGATGTACAAGCCGATGCAGGAACTTTCGAAGATGACCGACACTTACTCGAAAGCGGCGGTCGGCTACGAACGGATCCAGGAAATCCTGCAGCTTGATAAAGAGGTGCGCGATCTTCCTCGAGCCAGGGTGATGAACCGGGTGAAAGGGAAAATCGAGTTTGAGAATGTCCACTTCAGCTACAAGCCGGAACAGCCCGTTTTGCGCGACGTCAACTTCGCGGTCGAAGCCGGACAAGTGGCTGCTTTGGTGGGACCGACCGGAGCAGGCAAGAGCACGATCATCGGGCTGATCTCGCGCTTCTACGATCCCCTTGAAGGCGTGGTGAAGATCGACGGCATCGATATCCGCCGCTTCAAGCAGCGGTCGCTGCGCGAGCACATCAGCCTGGTGCTGCAGGAGACTGTGCTGTTTCACGGTCCGGTGTGGCAGAACATCGCATATGGCAAGCCCGGCGCAAAACGGTCCGAGATCTTCCGCGCCGCGGAACTGGCCAACGCCATGGAATTCATCGAGAAGATGCCCGAAAGAATGAACACAATCGTAGGAGAGCGCGGCATGACACTCTCCGGCGGCCAGCGCCAGCGAATCGCGATCGCGCGCGCCGTCATCCGCGATACGCCGATCCTGCTGCTTGACGAGCCGACCACCGGCCTCGATTCGGCTTCAGAGAAGCTCGTGTTTGAAGCGCTCGACCGGCTGATGGAGAGCAAGACGACAATCGTCATCGCGCACCGTCTGGAAACCATCCGTCGCGCTGACGTGATCTTCGTAATCGACGAAGGCCGGATCGTCGAAAGTGGGAAACACACTGCTCTGCTCAGGCGGCGCGGGCTTTACGCCGAGCTCTACAACCTGCAGTTCAGCGGAGAGAAGACGGCTTAGCTCCGCGTCAAAGAGCTTGCTTCATGATCCTTCACAACACTTAACCACTGAAAATACTCGATCTCACGACCACTTTGTTCTACTCGGGTTAAGGGAATCAGAAGGTCGCTCCTCGACATCATCTCACGTTTTGATTCACAACCGGTGCGGAGCCCCCGGCGACCTTAGGAGGGCATATGGTCGACCGTTCCGTTGTTTCACGTTCGCATCCAGGTCTATGGTCTGTTATCTGGTCAGCCTGCCTGGCTATG